>Ga0315280_10007200_pt1 | contig 15034 bp, 14 predicted proteins | sample YL17G06_40_MG_FD_203697 | JGI IMG/M metagenome (GOLD analysis project Ga0315280, IMG submission 203697) | Sediment microbial communities from Yellowstone Lake, YNP, Wyoming, USA - YL17G06_40 | ecosystem: Environmental > Aquatic > Freshwater > Lake > Sediment | place: USA: Wyoming | collected... | reverse complement strand
GGGCTGGCGCTGCTTGACCTGTACGACGAGTTTGATTTGATGGAGCAGGTCCACTTCGGCATGGTTGAGGCGGGTGATCGAAAGAAGGAACAGTTCAGGCGCATTTACGAGCTTTCTCAAATCTCCAGACAACTTAGGCATCCGGTGCAGCGCGTGCCCTTCAGGTTCGCCACGGTGCTCAGTCAAGTCATGCGGGATGAAAAGCACGCTGTTGAAGTTCTGATATCAAAGGGCATTCTGAAGGATCCAAGCGATCCGGATATCAAGCTGGCCATCCGCCGCTTGAGCTGCGCGCAAAACTGGGTGTCAAAATATGCGCCGGAGCGCCTGCGTTTCAAGGTGGCTGAGGGGATGCCAGTTGAAGTCGTTCGGCGCCTCACGGAGAAACAAAAACATGGGCTCGCGCGGCTGGCGGCCGATCTGTCATCACGCGACTTTACCCCGATAGAACTTCACAATCACATTTACGAGATTGGAAAGAAGATCGGGTTGGGGACGTCCGAGCTGTTCAAGGCGATATACCTGGTCCTCCTCGGACGCGACTCAGGGCCGCGCGCCGGTAGTTTCATCTCGGCGCTGGACAAAAATTTCGTTGTTTCAAGGTTCAGGGAAGCTGCCCTTTGAGGCGGACTTTCATCGCTGGGTTTTCATCCACTAGCTTTTTGAAGACAGCTTCGAAGCTCTCCTCAGGTGAGAGTTCGCGCTGCACGAAGATGCCCGTGTGCCCCACCTCCGCCCGCCTTGTCAAGACCTGCACTCGCTCGCGCACGATGTCCAAGCTCACCCCCACCAGTTTCGCCGCCTCTGCCTCCTTGCCCACGACCGGGCTCTCTATGTGCCCTCGCAGAGTTGGCTCGATGAGCATCAGCCGCTTATCCACACCGGGAACGCGCACGGCCTCCTCCACCTGCTTGAGGCCCGCCGCGCCGCCAAAATGGTAGAACTCCCGCTCAAGCAATTTTGGGGGCACGAGCGGGAAGGTGACTGAGCGGTCTTCCTCGATGAATATATGTGCCTTGGGGAGTTGCCAAGGGGTAGCCATCACTATCTCCCTTTTGATAGGCTTGAACCCAGCTCCGCTGAGGGCCAGCTCTATTTTGTAGGACGGCGTTACGCCGGGGATGAACACATCAACGTCACTCCCTTCGTCCACATCTCCGCGGGCAACGCTGCCGTGAACTAGCGGGTCTAATCCCATTTCTGCGAGAGGTTTAATTATCCTCAAGGCATGTTCTCTGAGCCCCTTGAAAAGCTGCCAGCGCTCTCGCTTGTAAACGACTTCTGTGATATCGGCTGCGCGGGCGGGCCTGACCATAACATCAAACCTAGCTCAGGCTTTCCTCCAGCCACTTTAGATATTCAGACAGCCCCCCTTCCACACGCAGGGCGAGGATTTCTGGGGTTTCATAGCTGTGGAGTTCCTTTATGCGGTGAATTAATCGGTCGAGTTTTTTTGCTGAGGTCTTCGCCACAAGTATAACTTCTCTGGCCCGCTCGACCCTCCCGCGCCATCTGTAAACAGAGGTTACATTTGGGATCGCGCTCACGCATGCAGCAAGCTTTTCGGAGACGAGCTTTTCAGCCATCCGTTTCGCTTCTATCCTATTTTTCACCGTTGTTAATACAAGCGAAAACATTGTTCCCCCCACCTCAGAGTTCAACGCAGAAGTTTAAACATTGTCGGTAATATTGACTACGGTGCCGAAAATGCTATTCGATGTCCTCTTCGCCGTCGCCATGCTCATTTTGTTTTGGGATGTCATAGGTCTGTTAAATCGCTGGTATGATCTCGAGAAGCACGGGTTCGCAATCAGCCCAGGCATGATAATGTGGCGTACCAAACGGGGGCTGAATTTCATCGATCGCGTGGCGGGAATCTCCAAGCGAGGATGGCGTGCTTATGGTACTGCGGCGGCGGGAGTCGGAATATTCGCGATGGTGTTTATCCTAGCGATGCTCGTGTTCAATTTTATATTCCTGCTTACTCGCCCCCTGATACGACTTCCAGGCGTGGTTTTAGTATATCCAGGGTTAATACCATGGCTCCCCTTTGTCCCTTGGATTATTTCTATCGCCAGCGTACTCTTAGTGCATGAGTTTTCCCACGGATTGATGCTGCGAGCACAGAATCTTCAGACAAAAAGTGTGGGCGGGCTTGTGGTAGTAGTGTTGTTTGGGGCCTTCGTTGAGCCAAACGAAAAACAGCTGATGCGGGCACCCATTTCAAAAAGACTACGCATGTTTGCGGCGGGATCAATGGGAAATTTTGTGCTAGGGCTCGTATGTCTCGTTCTACTCTTTATACTTTTGGTGCCCAAGCCAGGGGTTTATGTTTATGCCGTTTCCGAGAATTACGCCGAAAATTTCACTTTGGGCTCGCGAATTTATCAGCTCGACAATGTGCCAATAAACACGCGGGATAACTACTACGATTTTTTGGACAACAAACAGCCCGGTGAAAACGTCTGGGTAGTTACCGAAAATGAGAATGTCCGTGTCACGCTTGTCAAAGACTCAGAAAATGAAAACAAAGGGGACTTGCCACTATTGCCGATATCGGCAGCCTCAAGGTGGAACTTCGTAAACCCGATATACACGGTGGCGGTAACCGCGGCTGAAATCTTGGGACAGCCCATATTTCACCCCTATATTCATAATTCCCTTGTGCCGTGGGTGGTAATCGACATCGTGAAATGGATGTTCATCCTGAATCTGGGTGTCGGTCTTTTCAACATGCTTCCCGCAGTCCCCCTTGATGGCGGGTACATGATGCAAGCTGTCCTCGAACGCAGAACCTCTAGTGAAAAAGCCAAGCGCATGGTCCGAGTCCTTTCGTATTTCATATTGGTACTCATCCTGATGAATATGTTCCCGGCATTTCTAAGGTGACAAAGTTGGGTGAAATTACTGTCAAGGTGAGGGTCATCGGGCAGAGGGCCGCGCGCAAAGTTAGGGTTCCACAAAAAACAAGAATAACTGATTTGCTCGACCAGCTCGGCCAGAACCGGGAAACCGTTGTTGTAAGGTTGAACGGCAAAATTGCCGCTGAGGAGGAGCGCTTGGCCGATGGAGATTCAGTTGAAATCCTGACGGTCGTGACGGGTGGTTAGATGCTAAAATGTAGTTTCTGCGGTCGGCGCGCCGTTTACAATCGCCGATACGCAGGGACACTCCTGTGCGACCGGTGCATGGTAAAGAGCGTGGAGCGGCGCTTTAGGCGGGCGATGGGAGAACACAGGCTGGTCTCTCCTGGCGAGCGGGTGGCCGTGGCCGTTTCAGGGGGGAAGGACAGCGTGACCTGCACGCACCTTCTCGCCGATTACTGTGCTAGGAAAAACTGCGAGCTGGTAACTGTGACCGTGGACGAGGGAGTAAAGGGATATCGGGAAAAGAGTTTGCCGATAGCGCGGGAGAACGCGGAGCTGTTGGGGGTCGAGCATTTCGTCGTGAGCTTCGAGCAGGCCTTCGGTGCGACGCTGGATAAAATCGTCAAGCTCGCGAAGCGCAGGAAGACCGAGTTCAACCCCTGTACCTACTGCGGGGTGATGCGGCGCTCGCTGCTGAACCAAGCCGCGCGGGAGCTTGGGGCGGACAAGCTGGCCACCGCGCACAACCTCGACGACGAAGTCCAAGCGATCATGCTGAACTACATCCGCGCCGACTTCTCGAGGCTCTACCGTCTGGGGCCGAGCTACCAGCCGCGCGAGGGCTTCGTCCCACGGATAAAACCGCTGCGTGAGATCCCCGAGAAGGAGGTGGCGCTCTACGCGCTGCTCAGGGGAATCAAAGTGCACTTGGGAGTCTGCCCCTACGCGGGTGGTATCCACACCGAGATCCGTGATTTCCTGAATCAACTCGAAACAAATCACCCCAACTCGAAGTTCATGATACTTCGGATGTTCGACCGGATGAAACCCCACCTCATAGCGGCTGTGCCCGAGTTCGAGATGAGGAAGTGCGAAGTGTGCGGTGAGCCGACCTCGACTAGCATCTGTAAGAGTTGTGAACTCCTGCAGGGGCTCGGGTTGAAGCAGGGGCAAAAAACTCTTATTTCCGCCAAGTCTCTAGTGAATATTGCGGCGAGCTAGGCGGGGGGCTACCCCTCCCTTCCTGCCACAAATGGGGTTTATGGTGGGCCGAAGCTTGGGGAAGGCGTTCGGAACCAACGTGCGAGCTGGTTTCCGGCGTGGAAGTTCCGTCCTGCTGGGTCGGCGGCGGTGGGGCTCCAGCTGCAGGGTTGGAGAGAACTGCCTTTACCTGCCGAACCCCCCAGGGGCGGAAGTCAGCAAGGGTAGACAGGACGTTCGGCGCTGGCAGACCACGGAACGGAGCTTGGAGCCAGCAATCGGCGTGCGGGGAAGGCGTCAACCTCAAGCACGCTCGTCGCTTTGCCGGGGTGGCCCAGCCAGGTAAGGCGCGGGGTTGCTAACCCCGTTGCGCGTAAGCGCATCCAGGGTTCAAATCCCTGCCCCGGCGCCATTTTAGTTCATAAAGTGAAGATATTATTTGAGATCGAAATGCCAACAGTAGAAAAAACTCAGTCGCTCGCGGGCAGGAAGTTTCTCATGATGCTCTTATTGTGGCAATTGTTGTGCTTGATGTAATCATGGTGGCAAAAGGATTGTGACATTTATTTGGTTAGTTCCATATTTAACTTGGGCCCGTGGTCTAGTGGTTAAGAGGCGAAAGCCTAACAAACGCTACCCTTACAAGGTAGAAATCCCGAGTTCAAATCTCGGCGGGCCCACCAAAAATTTCATGTAGGCAATCGCATTTAATTTGTAAGAAGTTTTTAACGGCGTTGCTCTACAAAAATAAATCAAGACGAACTACTTTTCAGTAGATAGCTTTTCTATCTCACGGTGGAGTTCTTCAAAACGTTTGATGGCCGGGTGCTCAGGCCCAAGATCCAACCTAAACCACCCCAAGGCCCGCTTGTACGAGGTCTTTTGGCCACCCATCACGAGCTTGTCGGCGTAGGTGACTATTTTCTCCTCGATTGACCGGGGGACGAAATCATGGGCAGGAAGCCCTAGCTCTTTGGCTTCTGTCACAGGGATTCCCGCACCCAGGTGGCACTCGGCAAATCTCGCAAACTTGCCCAAGCCCAGCTCGCGCAGTATCTTGGCCCCCTCAACTCCATGTTTGATCCCGTGCGTTCGCGCCCGCCCGATGTCGTGCAGCAGAGCTCCGATGCTCACGAGGCGCAGGTCAAGTTTGTGCCCGTTGGAAATGATTTTTCTGGCAACCGCAAGGGCCGTCCGCTCGACTGTCAAACAATGTTGCATGATTTTTTTAGAACATCCTGCCTCGCGAAGGGCGCGAATCGCTTTCTCTCTATCGGTCAACAGCTCCCCAATAAATCAGAAAGGCGCTACCACTTATTTCTTTCTACTATGATGCCAAGTTTTTGATTACCTTTTGGTCCCCCAGTACCTGCTGTCGAAGTGATTGGATCCTTTGCTCGAGCGAAGTGATCACGTTGGAGTTGTCGTAGGATTCAAGCTTTCCCCCGCATTTTGGGCACTTGAAGTCGTTTTCCGCCGCTTGTTCAAATGGCATCTTGGGGCATTCGTTGTCGCAGCTGAAATATATAGTGTTCTTCTCCAGCTCTAGTTGCCCCTCAAGCTTTTGGAGGAGTTGCCGTTGGTTGGTGTTGACGTATCCCAACGCCCGCCCGGGGTCAAGTTCCCAGTAGTAGATATACCACCCGCTGTTTTCGTCTCGGACCCTGCGATAGTTAGCGAGCCGGTTCTCGTACAATTCGTATAAGATTCTTCGGACGAGGTTGATGCGTATTCCCGTCCGGTTCGCCACTTCATCGTCTGTGAGTTCTTCCCCCGATAGAACCTTTGCTACCATGTGCCCATGTTCGCCAGCTATCTGATTGAGCAGTTTTATTATAACAGGATCATCAGGCAGCTTTGGATGAGTCTTCTCCTGTACTTTTTTCTTAACCAATAAACCACCTAAGTTCATTATACTTTGTAAAAACTTGTTAATAAAAATTATGGGCTTTAAAAACATAAATACGGATTTTTTACCTAGTTTTTTGGCTTTTCGGCGTTAAAAGCCACAAATTATCGTTAATTTTTCATTTTTATGACTTATTTTTCAGTTTTGATGACCAAAAAGCCTATTTAAAAAATGCAAACCTATTTAAATAGATCAAACATTCGCCCTCATCACATCCAAGAGCGCGCCAAAATTAGTGCCTTTAGCTGCCGAAATTGACACGATGCTGGAGGAAAGGTTGTTCAGCACATCCATTTTGCGCTCGAGGTCATCCTGAGAAATCAGGTCTATCTTGTTGAGCACCGTGACAACCTTAACAGGATACTCTGCAAGCACATCCCGCGAGGTCCTAAATTTCCGGAGGAGTTCGGGAATTTGGTCAGATGCGTCGACAATCAGCATGACCAGATCCGCCAGATAGATTTCTTCGAGCGTCGCCTTGAAAGCCTCGATCATCCACGGGGGCAGGCCGTCGATGAACCCGACCGTGTCCGTGAGCAGGATTTTGCGGCTGGTGAGGATAGCGCGGGTTCGCGGCATCAGGGTGGTGAAGTACATGTCATCAACCTCGGCATTGGCTGCTGTCAGGGCGTTGAGCAGGGTTGACTTGCCGGAGTTTGTGTAACCAGCAAGCGCCACAAGCTTGAAACCCCGCCGGCGCCTGAACTTGCGCCGCTGTTCTCGTGCCGTCGCAACAGACTTTAGCTTCCGCCTCAAGTTCGCCAGCTTCCGCTTGACCATGTCGTAGCGCACGTCGACCTCGTATTCACCGCCGCCCATCAGACCCGGTTGCTCCACCGACATGAGAGCGCGGACTTGTTCTCGGATACGCGGCAGCTCGTAGCTCAACTTTGCGTACTCGACCTGAAGTTTGGCCTCCGGAGAGCCAGCACGCATCGCGAAAATTTCCAAGATGAGCTGGAAACGGTCCACCACTTCGACTCCCACGAGGCGTGATAATTTGTAGGCCTGCGAGGGCGTTAGTTGGTTGTCGGAGACCACGCGTTCGGCCCCGCTAGATTTAACGAGGTCCGCCAGTTCATTCGCCTTTCCTTTACCGATATTGTAAGCAGGGTCGGGCTCTCGTACCTGCTGAAGCGTGGCGACCACCTCGTAGTTCAGCGTCCGCGATAGGGCCGCGAGTTCCTCTAAGCGGGACTGCTCCCCCGGAGAACGGCGTTCAACCAGGACGACTCGCATGAGTATCACTTCAATAATAGACACTAATTCCAAAAAGAGTTGATGTTTACAAGTCCTAGCTGTGAATTTGGAAGTTATTAGCCGTCGCTGGCACCGATTCTAACAGCGTATCTTTTGATAATTTTGACCGTAATTTCGGAGGGTAGCGTAGTGGTTCCGCCCTGGTGGCTCAAAATTTTCCTGAACCTCAGTCAGTCACCAGCTTTCAGAGGCTACCCCAATTTCCACTGAAAATTTATTAAGAGAACTTCAGAGTACTCTTGAGGGGGAGAGAAAAATTGCTTGACGGAACCAAATCCAAGGAGCGCAAAGCTCAGGATTTTGACGAAACCTATGTCACGGATTATATCCAAAGTTTGGAGCGCAGAGTCCGTGATCTTGAGCAAGAAAAGCGTGCGTTTGAAGGCCAGTACCTAAAGTTGGACCGAGAGCTGGCAAGCCTGCGCGCCGAGTTCGATCGCGTCCGGGCGCCGCCTCTGATCGCGGCGACCCTGCTGGATGTGTTGGAAGATGGCCGCGCTGTCGTCCGGAGCAGCACCGGCCCCCACTTTGTGGTCACCACGTCACAGTTCATCAAGCCCGAGGAGTTGAAACCAGGTGTGCGAGTTGCCCTCAACCAGCGCACTCTTAGCATCACCGAGATACTGCCTTCAAAGAAAGACCCGCTAGTGCTGGGGATGGAGATCGAAGAGGCCCCGGATGTCAGCTATTCGGATGTGGGCGGGCTGGAGAATCAGATCCGAGAGATTAAAGAGACCGTCGAGCTGCCGCTGCTCAAGCCCGATCTCTTCAAGAAGGTGGGGATTGAACCTCCCAAAGGAGTACTGCTGTACGGCACATCCGGGACAGGGAAAACGTTGTTGGCGAGGGCGGTGGCCCACGAAACCAAGGCTAGTTTCATCCGGGTCATCGGCTCCGAACTCGTGCAGAAGTACATCGGGGAGGGGGCCCGGATGGTGCGCGAGATGTTCGAACTGGCTAGGGAGAAGATGCCCTCAATCGTGTTCATCGACGAGCTTGACGCGATCGGGGCCCGTCGCATGGACACATCCACAAGCGGAGACAGGGAGGTCCATCGCACCCTCATGCAGCTGCTGGCCGAGATAGATGGGTTCGACCCGCGAGGCGATGTCAGGATCCTCGCAGCGACGAACCGTCCCGATATCCTTGACCCCGCGCTCCTCCGCCCCGGGCGTTTTGACAGGTTGATTTACTTCCCGTTGCCGGACCAGAAAGCGCGGCTCGTCATATTCAAGATTCATACAAAACGAATGAACCTGTCCAAGAATGTTGATCTAAAGATCCTTGCCAGCGCGACCGAGAAGGCCACGGGAGCTGACATAAAGGCCATATGTACTGAGGCAGGCATGTTCGCAATTCGGGACGAGCGCGAACAGGTGGAGCGACTGGACTTCGATCAGGCGATAGCGAAGGTCTTGCCCGCGAGCAGGATATCGGAAGTCCCAGAGTTCGCGCCGAACCCCGAGAAGATGTACGGTTAATGAAAATTCGCTATTTCTTGAGTTTTAACCTCAGGAGCTTGGAGACTTCCCTTGGGTCTGCCCGTCCTCGCGTGATTTTCATGACTTTGCCCGCTAGAAAGTTCAGGGCCTCCTTCCGCCCGGCTCGGTAGTCCTTAACTGCGTTTGGGTTCTCCTTGATCGCCTCTGCAACGGCGGCGCGAAGCTCAGATTTTTTCAGCGGGATCAACCCCAGCTTAAGCAACAGCTTTTCCGGATCCGCCGGCTCTTTCACTATTTCACGGAGTACGAGTTCCCCCTGCTCAGGCGTCACTCGCTTACGCTTCACCATGCTGAGCAGGCTGGCCAGCTGGGTCGGCGTGAACTTGATATCAGCGGCGCGAAGCTTCATATAGTTCAACACTTTCTTCAGCTTCGTCCTAAACCAAGTCGCGGCCAACTTCGGATCTGCCTCACGCGCCACTGCCTCATACAGATCCGCCAGCTCTCGCTCGCTAACTATCACGTTCGCTGACGCTTTGGGAATTCGGTACTTTTTGATCAGACGTGCTTCGCGGAGGTGCGGAGCCTCAACCATTTTCGCCTCCACCGCCTCGGCCCTCGCCTTGTCTAAAATGAGCGGGAATATATCTGGATCCGGGATGTAGCGGTAGTCCTCCTCCATCTCCTTGGCGCGCATGGGCACTGTGACCATCTGGCTCTCAAGATAAGCCCTAGTTTCGCGCGCGACCGCCCCGCCCCGCCTTAACCGCTCTCGCTGCCGGATGATCTCGTACTTCAGCGCTCGATAAGCCCCCTTCACTGAGTTGATATTTTTCACCTCCACCCTTCCTCCACCCTCTAACGAGATGTTGACATCGGTCCGCATTGCCCCTCCGGCCTCTGGTCGAACCTTCCCAGTGTACTCAAGCAAGCGTATGAGCGTACGCAGAAACTTTCGGCCCTCTTCAGGCGACTTCATGTCTGGCTCGGTTACGATCTCGACCAGCGGAACCCCCGAGCGGTTGTAGTCGACAGCCCCGGCGGTTGGGTCGTATTGTCCGGGGTCCTCCTCGAGGTGCACTTCCCGAATCCGCACGCCATCGAGTTTTCCGTCCTTGGCGATAGGCAGGCTCGTGCGCTGATACCCTGAGGGGAGGTCAGGGTAGTCGTAGTGCTTGCGCTGGATGTAAACTGTCTGGTCGGTGATGATTTTGCACCCGATCATGAGCGCAATCTCGATCGCCGCTTCGACCGCTCGCTCGTTCGGTGGGAGCGGTTTCGCTCCGGGCATTCCGACGCAGATTGGACAAATATTTGTATTGGGGGGAGCATCTTGGTAGTTGGTGGGACAGTCACAGAACATTTTACGCTCTGTAGTCATTTGCAAGTGAACCTCCATACCAATTTTGACTTTCAATTCATTACCTCCGCTTTTCTCGTTGCTCGCAGGATCTTTGGGCCCATTTTCCTGAGAAGTCAGCTTCCTTTCTCCAGCTCAACAAAGAACTGGGCTCTAGCCCTTTGGGCAGATGGGAGATATCCTCCACGAGTCGCACGAACCGACCTTTTTTCAGATGTCCTTTAGGCCATGTTTTAATGCAAGGTTTTATATTTTTCAAAAACCTTTCGACGCGATTTTTACCGTATATCGCCAATGTAAAACAGTCCCACATATATGGTCCCCGCAGACGGGTTTCGATACCCCAGCCGTCAAGAATGTCCTGTATCATTGACAGCAACTCTCGGCGCTTATTGCGTATCTGGATGTATAACATTCCCGATTTGTCCAAGCTTATGCTCCCCGCGGATTCGTAAAAGCCGCACACGAACTGACGTTCGAATCCATTTATCAGCTCTCTAATCTGCTCCAAGCTCAACGACTTGTACCACTCATAGAAATCGACACTGGTCGCCCGAACTCGATGAAAGCCTCGCTTCTCTGTGTGAATATATGGGTTGAGTCTGATTTTGGATAGCGTTTTAGCAAACTTTTCAGCAAATATCCTATCTTTAACACAAAGACCCATCAGGTAAGTATGGCCGCCGCGGGTTTTTCGAACTTTGCAAACATATCCATCACCCAGCAACACCCCCAATAAATACGCTAGAGATGAGCTGCGGTAAGCGACGAACTTCTTCCGAAGCTTCAGGCTCATCCGCCGTCTCACTTCAGGAGAGGTTAGTGCGAGCTTTACAGCAACGTTTTTGTCCCGCCGAGCTATGCCGTGTTTGTTCATCTGCCGCCACACCGTTTCGCAGGAAATTCCGTGCAATCGGGCTATTTGTCTTATTGATTTTTGCTGTTTCCAATACATTTCGTAGAGCTTCTCACGCGTTACTGTTACTTTCTGGAGCAAAATTTTCACTCTCCGTCCGATTGATTGGGGATGGTTTTTAAGCGACTTTGGGGGAGGGGGCACCGAAAGTAATTTATAAGCAACTGTAAAGGCGCTCAAATTGCCCAGAAAGCGGCGTTTAAGCCCAGTTGTTGCAAGAGGCCACCGAAAGTAATCTACAACCACCGCCGGTGTCACTTCTGGGGAGGGATATTTTTTGGTAATGCCTGTTACCGATATTCTCACGCCGCCGCCTCCAAAGACCGCATCACCCGAAGCACCTCCAGCTCCCCGAGGACCTTCCCCTGCACCTGAAGTCCTACCGGTATGCCGTTGACTTCGCCCGCTTTGGTCACCCCTCCGCATATGCCTGCAAGGTTGGCGGGAATCGTGAGGTAGTCGTAAGCGTACATCTCCATCGGGGTGAGCTTCGTCCCGAGCTTGTGGGGGAGTTTTGGGACCGTTGGGCCGACGATCGCATCCGCCTTTTGTAGCGCCGCCATCAACTCCTGCCGGATGAGCGTCCGAACCTGAAGCGCGCGTTGGTAGTACTTTCCTCGGTACTCCTTTTGACTGATGTATCGACCCCTCAGAATTCGCCGGAGAACCTCTTCACCGCAGACCTCCTCGATGCGTTTTCCGTACTTTCGCCCGTCGAACTTCCGTGTTGCGGAAAAGAATTCGACCGAGACGATGAGGTAGTAGGCTGAAAGGCCGCGCTCGAGGTTTGGCAGCTCCACCTCCACGATTTCGGCCCCAAGATCACGCAATTTTTCCACCGCGCCGTCAATAACGCCCATAATTTTAGACTCAGTGAGTTCCGCGAATTTTGGGCTCACGCCGATGCGAACTCCCTTTAGCCCGCCGCCGTTCAGCTCCTCTAAATAGCCCACCTTCTCCACATCGAGCATCACGCACTCGTTCGAGCTTTTGCCCGATATCGTCTCGAGGAGGAGGGCTGCTCCATGGACATCGGGTGCAAGAGGACCAATCTGATCTAGGCTCATTCCGAGGTCGATAAGTCCTTGGCGCGGAACCAACCCGTACGTGGGCTTGAACCCAACCACGCCGCAGTGGCTGGCAGGGTTTCTTATCGAGCCACCAGTGTCAGTGCCCAGGCAAAGGTCGCAGAATTTTGCCGCGATCGCCGCTGCCGGCCCGCTGCTTGAGCCGCCCGGTATGCGTCCCGGGGCGGAAGGATTGTCGGTGGGGCCGAAGGCGCTCGTCTCACCGCTCGATCCGCACGCGAACTCGTCCATGTTGTTCATACCAATGACGATGCCGCCCTCAGCGCGAACCCGCTTGACGACCTCAGCGTCATAAGTTGAGACGTAATTTTCAAGTGTACGCGAAGCGCATGTTGCCCGGAGTCCCTCGACATTGATATTGGACTTCACCCCGATTGTCAGCCCGGCCAGCTTCCCGACTTGCTCCCTCCGCTTGAGCCTGCGGTCGATGGCTTCAGCCTCAGCCAGCGCTTTGGGGTTGAGTTCAATAAAGGCGTTTATTTTTTTGTTCTGTTTCTCGATCCGCTCAAGCGCCTTATGCACATTTTCGACCGCGGAAAGCTCCCCGCGCCAGATCGCCGCCAGCTTCTCTAACGTTCCCCTACCCATCGCGCGACCTCCACCTTGAGGTTCCCTTGGTCATCAGAGCCAGGCATGTTCGAGATGAACCGTTTTCTGAACTCGGCACATTCCTCCGCTGGCGTCGGCTTTCCATCTGGGCGAACGATGTTGTAGGCCTCTTGGCTGTAGTAGGTTTCCTTGAGTTCTGGAAGCTTCTTCGCGGCCTCAACAAAAGACTCGACGATTTCCTCGGCGCTGCGCTCGATTTCTTTCAGCCTTTCAGCCATCCAGACCCCACTTCATATTTTCTCTGCTATATGAAAAGTTTGGGTTTTGGGGCTGGCATCTAACTTAAAGCTTGGCAGACCAATTTTTCATAGGGATGACGTGAAAAAACTAGCAAAGTTCTGGGAGAAGCTACCGGATAAAAAAGTCCATTGCACGCTTTGCTCGTGGAGGTGTGTGATACCCCCCGGCAAGGTAGGCGTTTGTCATGCCAGAAAAAACGAGGACGGAGAACTCTACAGCTTAGTTTATGGTTCGATCGTTTCGTGGCATGATGATCCTATCGAGAAAAAACCCTTCTATCACTTTTGGCCGGGGAGCAAGGCTTTTTCCATCGCGGCTCCGGGCTGCAATTTCAAGTGTCGGCACTGTCAGAATTGGAGCATTTCCCAGGCGAGCGTTGAGGAAGTAAATTGCGAAGATATCACACCGGAGCAAGCGATTGAAATGACCAAGCGCTACAACTGCAAGGGCATAGCTCATACATATACTGAACCAACGATCTGGACGGAATATGCGATCGACGTTGGTAAGCTAGCCCACCAAGAGGGCCTGTACAACGTCTACGTGAGCAATGGGTATATCACCTTGGACGCCCTCCAAGAGCTACGCCCCTACTTGGACGGTGCCAATGTGGATGTCAAGGCCTTCACCGATGCTTTTTATCGGAAGATCTGCGGCGTTGGCGGTCTCCGTCCTGTCTTGGATACATGCGAGTGGATGGTCGAGCACGACATTCACCTCGAGGTGACTTATCTAGTGATCCCCCGCGATAACGACAGCGCGGAGGAGATTCGTAAGTTTTGTAAATGGGTCGTTGAAAAACTCGGCCCGGAAGTGCCAACCCACTTCAGCCGTTTCTACCCTTACTACAAGATGAACGATCGCGGGCCGACTCCCGTCCAGACGCTCGAACGCGCATTGGGAATAGCAAAGGAAGAGGGTCTGCATTACGTCTACATAGGCAACGTTCCCGGGCACATGGGAGACAACACCTACTGCCCTAAGTGCGGGGAACTCCTCATCGAGCGCTACGGGTTCGATGTTGTGGAGTACCAGCTGAAGGATCATCGATGTCCGAAGTGTAATTCAGAAATAAACGTTGTTGGGGAGTACGCGGTCGCTGATTGAATAAATTCTACTCGCCCTGTCCGATGGCAGCTTTCAGTTCCTTCATGCCCATAGCAGCCAGCTCCACAGCCCGCTTGTCCGTCTTTGCCTCCGCGAAGCACCTGAATATCGGCTCGGTCCCGGAAGGCCGGAGCAGGAGCCATCCTTCATCGAAAATCACACGGACTCCGTCTGTTCGATCCACCTTGTACTTGGCGAAGCGTTTGGCAACGGAGTTCAGGACCTTGACTTTGAGTCCGTTCGGGCATTCTACCCTCTTTTTGACTTGGCTGTACTTTGGAAGAGATGCGTTCAGTTCGGAAACACTACCTCCGCTCCGATCAAGCGCTTCCAGGAATTTCATCGCAGTCATTATCCCTTCGCGGCATAGAAGCCAATCGAAGAAGAATACCCCGCCGTTCTCCTCCCCGCCTATGTTTCCTCCCCGTTTTCGATATTCACCGATGATTTCCGGTTCCCCGACCCTTGTACGGACAATCCTGCCCCCGAGTTTTTTTGTGACATCGTCGAGCACGGAGCTTGTCGCCACCGTGGTCACGATGCGGGGCCCTTTCCGCCCTCGCAAGTGATGTAGCGCAACGATCGCGAAAACTCGGTCGCCGGTTAGGATTTCCCCTCTCTCGTCCACGACGATCGTTCGGTCAGCGTCTCCGTCGTGGGCGATTCCCAAATCTGCTTTACATGTAATCACAGTTTTGGCAAGTTCTCCTAGGTTTTCAGCCACGGGTTCAAGCCCGCGTCCGGGGAAGGTTCCGTCTAGCTGGCAGTTCATCGATATCACCTTACACCCAAGTTCTCGGAGCAGGCGGGGTGTCACCACGCTACCAGCTGCGTTCGCGCAATCGACGACAACTTTCCACCTGTGCCTGAATTTGGGGACATGCTTTAGGACGGCTTGGATGTAGGGGTTTAACGCATCGGCATCGCTCACGTGTCCGATGCGCTGCCAGTCCACTAGCTTGCCGCCATTTTCCACGAGGCGCTCGATCACCCGTTCGCGTTTTCGCTCGAATCCTGCACCATCCCGGTCCCAGAA
>Ga0315280_10007199_pt1 | contig 15036 bp, 18 predicted proteins | sample YL17G06_40_MG_FD_203697 | JGI IMG/M metagenome (GOLD analysis project Ga0315280, IMG submission 203697) | Sediment microbial communities from Yellowstone Lake, YNP, Wyoming, USA - YL17G06_40 | ecosystem: Environmental > Aquatic > Freshwater > Lake > Sediment | place: USA: Wyoming | collected... | reverse complement strand
CTGCACTGGTTGCAGGAGCGAAAAGAGGGGTAGCCCTCATTCCAACCCAAAAGAAAAACAAAGAAGAAAACAAAAAGCCCCTCAGAACATTAACCAAAACAATTATTGAATTCGCCCGCGCGCGCTATTTGGGTTCTACGCATGCACGGATATGTCTGGTTTGAGGCATATTCGCACTAGAGATATCGTCTATCCTACGATATAAGCATTTATCTCGGGTTCCGAACAACCGCCAACAACCCTAAAACCGCTGAAGCACATCCTTCTTCTCCATTATGTAACCACAATAATGACACTTCAACAACAGCGGATCTTCACAATCAACGTAAAACCTTGCCTTGACAGGCTCATTACTGTTGCTAATACAGGCCGGATTGACGCATTTGATGATGTTCTCGATGACTTTCGGAAGTTTGACCTCCTGCTTTTTCACGACCTTATAATCACGGATGATGTTGATGCTTGCATGTGGAGCCAACAGGGCGATTTTGTGCACTTCCTGAGGATTCAGCTCCCTGCCCTCAATCTTGACAATGTCCTTGGTCTTGAAGCGCTTACTCGGCACATTTATCGCGAGCGTCATAGGACCCTTCTCCTTTCCAGTTATTCCCAGAATCTTTACAACATCCAAAGCGTGACCACCAGTGATGTGATCAATTACGGTGCCATCTTTGATTTTAGAAACACGCAACTCCGTCTCACTCATGCCGAACCTTCTTCTAAGAAGAGGCTTATACTCCGAACATAAATAAAAGATTTTAACTTTCACACCACTCGTAGGCTGTTCCACGATTAATAAAAAGTTATTTAGTAGTTGCGTAGAGTTGTTGTAGGTGGGAGTTTGGAGTTTGAAGGCAGAGACATAATCTCGATCAAAGACTTCTCCCGCGAAGAAATCAACTACATTTTCGAAACCGCAAAAAACATGGAACCCGTGGCCGCGAAAGGCTCAAACATGCTCAGAGGAAAAATCCTCGCAACCCTGTTTTTCGAAGCAAGCACCCGCACACGTTTAAGTTTCGAATCGGCCATGCATAAACTAGGCGGGTCCGCGATAGGATTCGCAGAAGCAGAAATTGCCTCAGTCAAAAAAGGCGAGAACCTCGCAGACACCGTGCGAGTCGTGGAAAGCTACGCAGACGTAATAGTTCTCAGACATCCGCTTGAAGGCGCAGCGCGACTTGCAGCTGAATTTTCAAAAGTGCCAATCATCAACGGAGGAAGTGGCGCTGAGGAACATCCTACGCAGGCCCTGTTGGACTTGTACACTATAAAGAAGGAGAAAGGCAAGATTGACGGCTTGAAAATAGCGCTCGTAGGCGACCTGAGGTACGGAAGAACAGTTCACTCCCTAGCCTACGCGCTTTCCTTGTACGATATCGAACTGTATCTGGTTTCGCCCGAGACTCTCAAAATGCGCCGCGAGGTTCTGCAGACGATAAAGGAGAAAATTGAAGTCACTGAGAGGACAAGCCTTGAAAAGATTGTTCCACTCGTGGATGTTCTGTACGTCACGAGGATACAGAAGGAACGTTTCCCCGACGCAGCCGAGTATGCTGAAGTTAAAGGTTCATATAAGATAGACTTGGAAGCGCTGAAGGAAGCCAAGAAGGACCTGATAATTCTTCACCCGTTACCGCGGGTTGACGAGATAGCTGCTGAAGTTGACAACACGCCATATGCACGCTATTTCCAGCAGGTCTGGAACGGCATAGTGGTCAGAATGGCGCTCTTGGCCCTCATCTTGGGCGCACTGAAATAGTCTTATCGTTTCCTGTTCAAAACCTAAACGTTCGCGAACCGTTCGAAGACGGTCAGCGTGCCTATGGCGCCGCACGAAGGACACTTATGCAGCAAACCAAACCAGCTTTTCTTGCAGTCAATGCAATAGGTTAGCCTGCGGTTGTACGTGAAGAGCTTGGCACTGGAATCCTCAAGAATCTGCTGAGTCACTCCCATGAGCTCATCAGCCGTGTACTCTGATTCTCCAAGTTCAACAACCGCCAAGCTCCCGCCTGTGTGAAATCCGCTCAGTTTTCGCCCCACGACAAGAGACTCTGACTGAACCTTGCCGTCCCTGAGGGTCAGGGTAGCTGCAGTCGAGTAGAATGGTTTGTCTTTTGTTCCTGAAAACCGAACCTTCGCAATGCCGTATCTTTCAACGTCTAACTGCGCCAGCCTTTCCGACGCTACAGTGTCTGGCACGTTGGCCGGGCGCATCCGCTTTCCGTGTCTTCTACCAGCTTTGTGCATGAAAGCCTGAACGGCCTGCGCAGTCTCCTCGATGAACTGCAGAGTTTTCTCATCATTGATGCTCTTCCCTGTGAACCACTCTGCCGCTTCCCTTGATCCCGCTAGGTTGATTATGCCTGTGCAGTTTTCAAGCCTGAAATATTGGTCGCTACCTACGCTTTGCATCAGAAAAGGAAGCAGGCCCTCGCCGTGCTGCTTGAGCAATCTGTACTTGATTTCCAACGCACGGGCTGCCATCTCAAGCCTTTCTCTGAGGAGCTCAAAAAACTTGGTCTTGTCTTTCTCAGACTCGTACGCAATTCGCGGAAGGTTAACGGTTACTTGTCCGAGGCAACCCGTGCGCAGCGTGTCAATCTCCCAGTCTCCGTCTAAATCTGTGGCGAGTTTGCACCCGAGACCCGAGAATACCGAGCACTCCTCATTCTTCGCCAAGACATCGGCAAAATAGAGGCTTCCCTTTTGTGAAGCCAGATTATGTGCTTTCAAGAAAAGCGCCTTTGCTCTTTCATCGGTAAACGTTTCGGGGCGGGTTTTCAAGATGATTTGTGGGTTTGACAATGGCTTGTGAACATTCGCCTCGCTGAATACGTCAAGGACAAGTGACGCCAAGAGCTGACTTTCTTCAGCAAAATCACTGTACTTGCCAGCAGGTTTTCCAAAGGGTCCAAGTGCGGGCTTCCCTCCGACGAAACCTGGAATAGTAAGCTCCAACCCTAAAGACGCTGGGACGTGTTGGCTCACGTTCAGTGCAAAAATGCGCAAAGCCTCCTTGACCCTCGAAGGCTCAACACCCTTCACGAAAGGAGCTAAGAAGACGTTGAAGTAATCGACTGTCTGCATTTTATCTATCTCTTTAGCAGAATGTAGAAGAACGTTGAACACTAAAGCCAGTGCAGAGTCGAAGTTTTCAGGCGGAGGATAGGCAGGCTGAGCAGCGTTCGGTTTCTCTAGGTTTAAGCCGTTCTGGAAGAAGAATCGCAAATCATGCATCACCTCGCTCGGTTCAAGAACCCAAGAACCTAGACTGTGGACGTGTATTAAGCCAGACAGGTGTGCGTCGGCTATGTCTCTTGGAAAGACTTTTAGAAGAGCGTATTCTTCGAGGACCGTTTCTCCAGCCGCCTGGTGTACCGAGGACGACCCCTGTGAAGCTTTGCTTTTGGCTTCGACAAGTGATGCGACTTCATGGACTGGAAGCCCTAGCCGGGTCAGCTTGTGGCGGTACTCTTCTAATCCTTTCTCGATCAGAATCGCGTTCACCACTTCTCTGACCAGCGGCGCCGTCAAGTACTTTGTTCTCGACTTGAGCAACCGTTTTTCCGTTTCTTTGGCCACTTTTTGAGCCAGTTCCGCGGGCATCTTGGCTTCCCTAATGAGAGAGTTTGCAATCTTGTTTGCGTCAAACTCCTCCAGCGCAAGCCTAGAAGTGCGGACAAGCATTCCTTTGGGCTTGAGGGCTTTCCTCTCAACTCGGTCAGCAACGTCTATAACCATCTTGCCGAGCTCAGTTAGGAGATATTTTCTTGCTTCCACGTCGGCCTCAAGCAAGTCTGCCTTGAGAAGGAATTTCAAGTGATACGCAAATCTGCCAGCATCTCTGCTCGGGTTCATCTTGAGCGAACTCATCAACTCAGTGTAAGAAAGAGGGCCCTTGTCAAAAAGCAAGTTCAGAATTTGCAGACGCAAGGGTGACGAAACAGCCTTGAGAACTTTGACCCCTCGAACGCGGTGCGGAACAGACAAGCCCACCCCACCATCCTGCAAATGCAAGCCTACTATTTGAAAGTAAGAGTTTAAAGGTGTTAGGGAACACTTATTTTTGTGGTTTCAGTTCAATAGGCATCCGCAGGGGGCTGTCGGCTAGCTTGGTCTAGGCTATGAGCCTCGGGCGCTCGTGACGAGAGTTCAAATCTCTCCAGCCCCACCAGCGCGCGCGGGCTTTGGTTGCTGAGACGCTGAAAGATTATGGGTTGCAGCGGATTCAGTACAGCGCATTCTTCGGTAGTCTGCGTAGGGATGAATTGAATAGTTTGCTTGTGGATTTGAAGAATTTGATCAAGGATCTGGTTGAGAACGTGCAGTTGTATCCTGTTTGTGACACTTGTTTTAAGGGGAGACGTGAAGTGGGTAAGCCGAAGAGGTATGAGTTGAAGGAGGAGAGGGACAAGGTAGCGTATTTTTGATGTGTTTTGGCAAGGGTTAAATATCACTTAAGTTATATTTAATGTAATGGTGGTGATATCTGTGGGGCTTGCAAAAACGCGAAAGGTGGGCGGTTCGCTTGTGGTTACGTTGCCTAAAGAGCTTGTGGAGAACAAGAAGATAAAGGAAGGCGAAATTGTAGAGATTACGGTCACGAAGGTTAGGAAAGATAGTTTCGGCGTCCTTAAGGGTATGAAGCGGTTCACTGCTGAGGACGAGTTGGCTGCCCATGAGTAAGTACGTTATAGATGCGTATGCTTGGATAGAGTATTTGAGGGGAAGCAGGGCCGGCGAAAAGGTCAGAGCCGTTTTTGAGGAGGAGAATAGCGAGATCTACACGTGCGCCGTAACAATTGCCGAAGTGATAAGCAAAACTGCCCGAGAAGGACAGGATGTTGAGGTTGCTTATGGGGTTCTTTTGAATAATTCGCAGGTGGTTAATGTTGATGAGGAGGTTTCTAGGCGGGCTGGCTTGTTGCATGCTGAGATGCGAAAGATTGAAAGAGATTTTGGACTCGCAGATGCTTATGTGCTTGTTACTGCCAGAAGACTTAGGTCAAAAGTGCTGACAGGCGACCCTCACTTCAGAGGCGTGAAAGAGGCGGTTCTAATAGGATAGCTGATTCTTGATTTACTTTTTTGGCGTTATGATTTAAGGTTTGGGTGAGAGTTGAAAAAGCTGAAGATGAAGAGTAGTAGCGTGCTAAGAGAGGTGGGTCAGCCAAAAGAGTACGAGTTGAAAGAGGAGAAAGACAAAATTGCGTATTTTTGATGTGGCAAAGTATTTATGTTTGCATTCAGTATCTTTTGTATACGGTGAGCCATGTTGACGCTTAAGCCTTTAGCTGTGAGGATACCTGCAGAAATAGAGAAGGAGTTGCTTGAAATCATTGAGCAGGAGAAGCTGGGCAAGGCCACGGTCGTGAGGAACCTTCTTGAAATGGGAATCGTGGAATGGAGAAAGCAGACCGCCTTGGACTTCCTGCGTGAGGGTAAGGTGACGTTTGCCAAAGCTGCGGAGATGGCGAAGCTTTCGCTGTGGGAGTTCGCTGATCTGGTTAAGCAGCACAACGTGGAATGGGTCAGATATACGCCTGAAGAGATAGAGAAGGAGATCAAGGAAGCTTCGGCGGCGAAGGCCAAGTGAAGCCGCTCGTCTTCAATTCTACACCGTTGATTTACTTGACCAAAGTAGGGTTGAGCGAAGTCTTTGATGGCTTGAAAGAGGAGAAGTTGACGTCGCCGAAGGTCAAGAGAGAAGTTGTGGATGAGGGAAAACGTAAAGGCGTTCCAGATGCAGTAGTTCTGGAGAAAATGTTCAGAAACAACGTGTTCAGAATTGTTGAACCTAAAGATAATGAGTTCTTGTCAAGACTGTTAGAAACAAAAGGGCTCCATGTGACAGATGCAGAAATTCTGACGATTGCCCCAGAGCGTAAGGGCTTGGCAGTGATAGATGATGAAGTGGCTAGAAAGACCGCGAGGGTCTACGGGATATCCTATGTGGGTACGCCGTACGTTCTGATGAGAGCTGTTTTAGAAAGGCTCATCACGAAGGAGAGAGCTAAGCTGGCTGTGAATGAGATGGTTTCGGCTGGCTGGCGGTGCAGCGTTGAGAGTTACGCCAAGATCATGGAGGCTTTATAAAAGGCTTAAGGTTGTGAGGTCTGTTGAGTATTGAGTAAGCATAAGGATGAGTGGCTGAAACGGAAGCAATGGTTGCCTGTTTCCGACATCGCCGAAGAGTTTGTTTCTGTCACGGATATTAAGCATTACACTTACTGCCCAAGGCTGATCTTTTTTAACAAGGTTTTACATGCAACGCCCAATTCTTGGCGCGCGCCAGTACGTCCTTTGTTCGTAGCCAACACATTGAACCAAACCTGACTCACAGGTTCTCATAAGACTTTTTCAGTTGAACGCCATCCTTCTCATACGCAAGTCCCAGGAACCTGTATTCAATTCTGCTTTCAGATATTGCTCGCTTGATAGCATCTCGTAGCGTATGCTGTGCGTCATAGCGCGCGCGGACGGCCAGCCCCACCATAACCGCGTCTTCTCTCATGACTCATAAGGCGTCTTCCTCCTTTCACATTTTTGATGATAATGCTCACTTTAAGACTGTAAGTGTTCCGTAGCGCGCGCTCAAGCTTGGAAAAGCGCTACCCACAAACTAAAAGTGAAACTTCGTGGTATATCCGTACTGTGGAAGGGTTGTGAGTAAGCCTAGGTTTTTTGATAGGCCTGAATGCCGAAGCTGTGTTTTTAAGGGAGGCAGCTACTGCTGGAAACAATGCCCATACAATATTTGGCGGAGAGAACCATTTTAGATTATAGTGCGCGCTCACAGAAAAAAGGGAATGTGTGGGAAGCTTCTATAGACTGGCAACATAAGGCTTTTATAAAGGGTATTTAAGCATCCGCCACGCTATAAGAAGTGACGTTTCATGCCGAAGACTAAAGCCATAATAAAAATTCAAAACGTTGTTGCTGCTGTCACCTTAAACCAGAAAGTTGACTTAAACGCTGTTGTGAAGAGTTTTCCAGGGGTTGAATATCGCCCAGAACAGTTTCCAGGATTGGTGTTTAGGCTTAAGAGACCGAAGACCGCTACATTGATCTTCAATTCTGGTAAAATGGTTTGCACGGGAGCGAAATCGGAAAAGGAATCCCGCAGAGCTGTTATGACGGTTGTTAAAGAACTGAAAAAGGGCGGAATAATCATCATCAGCAAGCCGGACTTGAAGGTTGTGAACATCGTTGCTTCTGCAAGCTTAGGCGGAAGGATAGACTTGGAACAGGCAGTTACCACGCTTGGAAAAACCATGTATGAGCCGGAGCAGTTTCCAGGATTGATCTACAGGATGGACGAGCCTAAGGTGGTCATACTGGTATTCGCAAGCGGGAACCTTGTCTGCACTGGAGGCAAAAAAGAACAGGAAGTTTATGACGCAGTACACAAGCTTCATGGAATATTGGAGGAACAAAACCTCATATTCTACGAATAAAACTTCATACGTTAATCGCCTATCGCCTCCGTTTGTACATTCCTCATCGTAGTAAAGTAGAACGCGCTTGTATCCGAAAACAATGGAAAGTGTTTTATCTATCATCATCAGAAACCATGGTTATCAAGATATGTTGGAGGAAATTAAATGGGAAAATGTAAAAAATGTGGAACAGTTGTTTCATCGCCTAGGAAGAAGTGGACAATGGCCGGACGCCCATCCAAAGCTGGAAAAAGAACTCAGTTAGAATATGGTCTTTTCGACTGTCCAAAGTGCAAGAAGTCCTTCCGAGAAGTACTAAGCAAGAAGATTATTTAGGCACGCCGAATACGGCCCAAAAAAGGCAAAGAAGTTGCAAGTAAAGCCGATGTGGGTGGAGAAGGCATAAGGTATCAAGTTTACACCCCCTCATTCCCCCATTTTTCAATCTCTTCTAATCTTTTCAAAAGTTCTTGTTCATCTATTTTTAAAACACTTCTTCCAATTCTTAGAATAAAAGAAAATTGGAAGGTTGAATGTGCTTCGCAATAGCATAACCCGATAGGGCCATATTGCGCTTCGCAAAAAGGCGTTTAGGCCCCGTTAGAGTTCTTAAAACCCAAAGTGCCAGAAGAAAACAAAAAATCTCAGAAACTTATTTTCCAGAACATTTAGAGACCCAAAACACTCGGTGCCTTAATGGTTACTTAGCGCACGTGTTTCGCAAGGTTTTCCTACTCTTTTGTAAGCGTTATTTCCATTGTTGAAACCATCCGTGCTCTGTTTTCGCCTTCTCTTGGTGGCATCTCCTCTGTTCCTATTGCGATTTTGCTTACTTTTAGGTCTTTTAGGAAGCGGTTTCTAGTTATTTCAGCTACATCAACGGCTGTGGTGATTGCTTGTCCTCGTGCTTTCAAAATTACTTCCTTAGCATTGCTCGCCGATAGTCTTGTGATAACTGCTAGAACATAGTCCATTGGTGGTTTACTTCCAATGAAAACAATTCCCGATTTTTCCGCCATTTTCCATCACTCCTTTCATCATTGATTGTAACGTGTAACGTTGCTGTGTTCTTCTTGTCCTTCAACAACATAACGCTACTACCACATAATACGCAAACTTCTTTATAAATGCGATTAAACAACAGAGCAGCCTAGGGATGTTTTCGTGTGGCTCCCTTATCCTAGATTCCGGTTTTAGACACAGCATTCACTTCGCATTTAGGTAATGGGCTATAATCCTTGTTTATTGTCACCATATAATTCTAGGAGGGAAGATTTAGCTTGAAACGATCAAGGAAAAAGCAGAGGAAAAGAAAACGATTTTTGAAAAGAATGAAAAGTCAAAGAAAATGGAAACATGGAAAAAGTAAGGAGAAAAGAAGAATGTTGCCAGATTTGAAAAGCCAGAGGCTGAAATACGTAGAACTTGTGCCATTCATCATGTCTGAAAGATGGATGGAACATAAGCTACACGTTAAGAAGCTAAGAGGGGATTACATATCTTCCTTAGCACGCGCTCAATGTCTCAACACTTCTTTTGCTCTGCCTTTTTCTCCTCGGGTTTCTTTTCTTCTTTTTTCTCTTCCTTCTTCTTTCGCTTCAAGGGCATATCAATCACCACCACTCTCACTTAGTCCTCTGATGCTTTCTCAAAAAGCCTTTGTTAGGACAGCGCCCGTTCGTTGAGAAGGCTCTTGCTGAGGGTTAATGTCATATTTCCAATGTCATTGATATTCAGGTTGGTGTTTGATTTCTTTCCATTCTTTGAGCTTTTGCTTAATCGTGCGCACTAAAAGAAGAACATTAGGATAATTAAGCGAAAAGAAAAAATAGGTCCAACATCTAGAAAGGGAGAGATTTATCACTCTAGAAATTGGTTTTCTTAAAGAACTCTGTCAGAGCACTTGCTTCATGTTTTCTGCTACGTGGAATTTAAAGTCAGATGGTCTGTCGATCATTAGTTTAGTTACTGCTGCTGGTTCGTTGGCTTGTGGTTCTGGTTCTTGTCCCATAATACTTTATGCCCTGAAGGTTTTGTAAATAATAGTATGCAAGCAACGTATAAATGTTCTAAGGCAATCGCTCAAATCCTTGTTTCTGTGTTGCCTCGAATCATTCCCGTGCTTTCCCTTTAACTCCACATGCGGTAAGATCGAAACCACTACGCTAAAACGCTGCTGAAGAAGGGTATCTCAAAGTCTATTTAGGTTTGAATTTGCCGCAAAAGTAGGTTTCTGGGACTTTTTGCTTTATGAGAGAACAGTATGTATTTCCTTTTCGAATCTTGAAGTAAGCACAATTTTTACAGAGCTTTTCTACGGTCGTTTTCATTTCCTCAGAAGTTTTTGATGCTTCTTCCAGTATGTGAGGTACATTGAGCACTTCATTTTATCCTTGCAATTTTTACATTCAGAGCGGAGGCTCGTCCAATATCTTTGGCAAGGCAGATTGGTTGGTGGAGGAGCCTTCGCGACGTGAGTCGACATCTTGGACAACCTCTAGTTTAGAGACCTTAATAGCATAAGTGATATAAGCTTAGTTATAAAGTCAAGCTCGCGCGGCTGGTGCACTTGTATGGTGGCTACATGTGACGGATATCATTGTTAACATTATCCCCTTACAATTACCATCATCATGTACGAACGTAGAATACAAAATATGATCTATACTCCAATCTTCTTTAGTCTAGCAATCTTCTTTCTCTTCTCTTTCCTTTCCCTTTTCGTTAGAGGCTTAGGTCTCCCTTCAGCCTCCATACCCTCTTCTCTTTCTTTTCACCTTTCTTCTTCTTGCCCATCATATCGCCTCCCCATAATAATTGCGTGCGCTCTAAATTTTATTCCTCTCTTTTGTCTTACGGCGTCTCTTCTTCTGTTTCGACTTTTGTGGTCTGTGTGGCACTTACTAGGTGGGTTACGTAGGCGGCTATCATGTTTCTCAGTTTTGGGAGGAGGTTTTGACGAGGCTTTTAACAATAGAAGAGAATATCGAAGAAGAAAGCAAAGATGATTAGTCCGCTAGCTTCAGCTGCCTTTTTAGGGTCTTATAGCGGTTTCTCACCGTGACCTCAGTGACGCCTGCTGCTTCGGCGATGTCCTTCTGTGTCTTCTTCTCGCTGTTCTGCAAACAAGCAATATAAAGTGCTGCAGCAGCCAACCCCATAGGGTCTTTTCCGGCAGTAGCCCGTTTATTTCTGGCTTCTCGAAGAGTTTGTATAGCAATTCCCTGGGTCTTGCCCGAAATTCCTGTTCTTTCAGCGATTTTTGAAATGTACGTGAGGGGGTCAGCGATGGGCATGTGCATGTCAAGTTCACGTAGCAAAAGGCGGTAGCAACGGGCAACGTCCTTTTTATCGACTAGGCTTGCCTCTGCGATTTCATGAAGTGCTCTTGGGGTTCCACTTCCACGGCAAGCCGCATAAACCGCAGCAGCCGTTATGGCTGCGATAGACCTTCCGCGGACTAAGCTCTTATCTAAGGCTTTACGGTAAATGACCGCAGCCTTCTCTTTGATTGGCCGTGGAATGTAGACCTTGTCTGAGAGGCGGTCAAGCTCAGCCATTGCCTGGGCAAGGTTTCTATCGATCGAAGAGTGTGCTTTTGACCGTATCTGCCATTTCCTCAGACGCCACATCTGCAAACGCGTGGAAAGAGGAAGCTTTCTTCCGAATGCGTCACGGTCAACCTGGCTTATGGCCGTTGACAAGCCCTTATCATGGACAGAATAAGATGTTGGCATCCCAACGCGGCTTCTTGAAGCTTTCTCTTCTTGGGTGAAGGCACGCCATTCTGGTCCTTTATCCATCATTTGCTCGTATAAGACGAGTCCGCAGTCGCCGCAAACAGCCTCACCCGTATCATAATCATGGATAAGGTTTACACTAGCGCATTCCGGACACTTATCTCGCAACGTTTGCTGAGACCGTGCCACTTTCTTTCTTTTTTCCATCTTTTCTGTCTCTATCATGTGGAGTAGCGTCATAACAGATAACCTTCACAAAACGCAATTCCTCATATTACGGATCAGAGTTTGAGCGATTTGACCATACAATTACAACGTGTGCTGAATAAACGTTTCGGCATGATAATTTTTCAGTTAAGGTTTGATACCGTTAAACCTAGCGCGCGCTTGACCATTTGCCTAAGATTTTTGGCTTCAGCGCCTGCATTCTTATAGCTTTCTTAGGATGGAAAGGGTTAATCGCTTGAACGCTACTAAGTAAGGGAGCAAAAGAGCTTCGAAAAAAGGAGCTTGAAGAGTCAACATCCATTAGGGTGATATACGGGGGAAGCAGAGGCTAGCGAATGGAAATTCGAGCGTGGTATTCCGGATATTTTCTTCTGGCGGAGCTCGTCTGCGCGTTGTCTAAGCGGAGGCGTTTCAAAACTGTTCCTTGTGGATGACGAGACGCTAAAGAAGGTCGCTGCGTTGTTCGGAGAGGATGCTGTTAGAGTAGTTGAGGTCCTCAAGGGGGTTGACGAGATTACAGATATTGAGATAGCGGATAAAATCCAAATACGCCTCAACCTGGTTCGCAAGGCACTCTACAGGTTCTATGACCACTCCATCGTGGCTCTCAGGAGGTCCCGCGACAAAGAAACAGGCTGGTTTATCTTCAACTGGAGACTCCAACCAGACCAACTGGAAGGCTTTATCCTAAACCAAAAGCGACGTGTTCTAGAAAAATTGGAAACGCGGCTTGAGTACGAGAAAAGCCATGAGTTCTACACCTGCCAAACGCCAGGCTGCAAGCGATTCCCTTTCGAAGAGGCGTTTGAGCTTCTCTTTAAATGTCCCGCCTGCAACAAACCAATGATGTACCTCAACAACGACCGGATCGTTGAGATCCTAACCCGAAAGATTGAACATATAAAAGCTCCGTGAGCGTTGAAATGTTAGAGAATTATTCCATCCGCGTATTTGCCAAACATTACTGAGCCATTCTATTTTATGTTGCGCCTTCATCAAAAAACGTAGGGGCTGTTGATTACACGATTATGTTTGCGGCACTGTGCTTGACGAAAAAACAGCAAAATTCAGGATAAATTTTGAAAGCGAGACATACTACTTCTGCTGGCGAGTTGCAAGAAAAAATTCAAATGCCATCCTAAGGAGTTCGTTAAATAATTTTACGCCTCAAATCTGCGCTCGCATTCTAAAAACACAGTTGTAGCAGTCAAACCTAACTATGCAACATAGAGACCATCAGCGGCTTCACCAGAACATCGTCTGCATTAATGTAAAGGCGTCCTGAAAATGTGAGAAAAAAGGGAGAGTAACCTATCGTTGTTAGCTCTATTTAGTTTTCTTTTTACTTCCTTTTTTCTTCTTTCCGGTTAGACTTTTAGACACGATTGCAACCTCAAATCTACTGTTATCAGCGACTTCTATATATATAATTTCGTATGCACTCGTTATCTTAACACATTATCCAAAATCTGCCCAAATATGGTTATTAACAATAAATTAACGATTTCTTGAAGAGAAAATGTTGTTTGGAATTTTTCGGATGCGAGGAGTCAACGTACAGTCAAAATGGGAATCGAACTAGCGGCCCGACTTGACAATGTCGTCCAACATTCGAGGGAATTGCTTAGCGTGCTTGTCCTGTGAGACAATGGCTGAAAACGAGGTTAGGAGAGCTTTGAGGAGGCTTGTGGCTACAACTTGGTCACTCAATTGCTCATGAACGTATTTTGCCCCTATTTCTATACCGAAATGACAACATGTAAAGGATTTGATAATTATACATGTAGAAATGCAATACATCTTATCGGGCCAAAACACCCACCTTGCAGACGGATGATCTTAACAGACAAAAAGGTAAGAAGAATTTATGAAAGAATGTCGCCATTCTTCTTCAAATTCTTCCTCCTCAGTTTCTTCTGGTTCTTCCTCTTCAAATGTATATCTCATTAGTTTTCCTCTCCTTGTTTCGTTCTAGGGGCAGACCAATAGAACACGGGAGGCTTATAACCAATTCGATAGAATCCCTCAATGTTTCTTTCCTGTTCAAAGCATGCATAGATGGATCATCAGAACAGGTAGTTCTGACAAGCAATTCAGCCCGACACGATTCTGGTAGATGGTGCCGCTAAGCAGAGGCGTGTGCATTCTAGCTATTAGAGAATGTTAGTGGTGTTTAAAAGTGAGGTTCACCCATTATGTTTGTCAACACCTACAACGAGGAAGTTAAATTTTGTCTAGAGAACCAAACGTTATATACGTGGGTAGAAAGCCCCCGATGAATTACGTGTTGGGGATCCTAACAAGTTTCAGCGGGTCCAACGCTAAAGTTACTTTGAAGGTGAGAGGACAAGCAATAACTACTGCCGTCGATGCCGTCGAGATAACCAGACACAGATTCATGAAAGACCTGAGCATAGGCAAAATCGCCATGGGAACCGAAGAGATGCCACCAAGAGAAGGCGAAAACAGAGCACGGATGGTTTCAACGATGGAAATCACTCTGATACTACAGTAGGAAACAAGCAAAATGCGAAACAAAGTATGGACTACGCGCGCCCGCGGTCGACCCCCTGGTAGGTTTCATTCGTACGATGACATTCGGCTTCTCGAGTATCTCGCTAGAATTTCAGTGAAAAACGAAATCGATTCAGGCAAATTTTTTAGTAGCTTTCTTGATGCTTTTCAACATGTAGAAGCTACGTGTGGAGAACTATCGATTGAATGCCGTGTGAAGACACGGGATCACGCAATCTTTCTCATAACCAACACTCATAAAGTGGTTGCGCAATTTCCCATACCTGCGCATATTCTTGCAAAAACCAATCCACTCAAAGAGTTCACCTATAGGTCGTCGTTTATGAGGAACTCAGTCCAAGAGACCAAATCAAACCACTATCAGATTAAAGACTTAAGGGTTGGAATGAAACGAATTAACATAAAGGCCCGCGCTCTCGAAGTACCTCAGCCAAGGGTGGTCGCAACCCGTTTTGGTTTCTACGCTAATCTGACAAACGTCCTTGTTACTGACGAAACTGGAACTATCCAATTGCCTTTGTGGAACAAACAAACAGATGGAATTTCTGCGGGTGACCTCATTCAAGTTGAAAACGCGAATGTTGTCGTGTTTAGAGGTGTACGTCAGTTAAAGATTGGTAGAAGCGGAAAAGTGAGCGTTGTCAAAAATAGTTAGTGTGTACACATTTACGCATTTACGCCGTGTATTGAAATCCGAAACTTAGTTGGGAGAGACTGAGATTTGTCAAACAGAACGGATTCATTTGGAAGATTACTCTGTCCTCCTCCTACAAAGTTCAGTTCACATGCCCAAACCTAAAGCGAAGAAAGGAATGGTATATCATAGAGGTATGCTGGGAGCTAGAAACCTCATTTTGCAACACAGCACTCAATAGCGCGCGTGGAATTTGAACAGATGAGATGTCATGGGAGAAATGGTGCCGTCACATGCTCTGTGGAAGGGACTTGAACCCGTTTGGGTATGGGTGCGCTAGAAGCTTAAACCCTATTAGGTGTGGTACAGGAATGGCTTCAAACTCTCGTTCAAACACTTCGGAATACTCATGTTTTATGAGTAAGAACTAGCTGATTTGTGTTTGAATTGGTCA
>Ga0315280_10007198_pt1 | contig 15038 bp, 10 predicted proteins | sample YL17G06_40_MG_FD_203697 | JGI IMG/M metagenome (GOLD analysis project Ga0315280, IMG submission 203697) | Sediment microbial communities from Yellowstone Lake, YNP, Wyoming, USA - YL17G06_40 | ecosystem: Environmental > Aquatic > Freshwater > Lake > Sediment | place: USA: Wyoming | collected... | reverse complement strand
CATGGCGAAGTTGAGCATCGCGGAGAACATCCGCACGAGCGTGCCGGCCTCGACGTCCTGGGCGGGGAGCCCGGGGGGCGGGTCGAAGGTCGCCTCATGGGCCGGCGTGTTCCGCTGCCACCCGCGGAAGGCGATCTTTCCCCGGGCCCCGGGCAGCGCAAAGCTGAGCACCGAAGGCGTCTTGCCGTCGCCCTGGAGCGCCAGCGTCAGGGTCCCGTGATTCCTTCCCTTGAGCGTCAAGCGAATCGTGCGGCGGCCGTCGGCCGCGGGCTCCTCGGCGACGGTCACGAGCGGCTCGAGGATGTCCGGGGCCAGGGCTGCCCCGGCCGCCGCTCCGGCGATCATGCGGATCCGCAGGAGGTGCTCCGCATCGACGAAGGCCAGCGGATCGCCCGGGGCCGGCGGGGCGTTCTTCACTCCTTTGAAGACGGTCTTCTTGGCCGAGACCATCCAGGGATAGCTCCCCTGGCCGAGGGCCACCTCGCCGACGACCGGAAGCCGGCACTGGAGCTTGAAGCGGCCCTGCCAGCCGCGCACGAGCAGAAGCCTTCCCTCGTAGCCCTGCTTGCCGTCGAGGTGGACCGTGACGGTCACGTCGGCCAGGTGGCACCGGCCCGGGGAAGGCTCGGCCAACAGCAAGTCGGTCGCCTCCTTGACCAGGGAGAGGACGACTTGCACGGGCGTGCGGGCGGCGGGAGGGGGCGGCTGGATCCGCAGCCCGGGCGGCAAGTCCTGGGCGAAAAACCCAACCATCCGGTCGAGGAGCGCGGGCAGGGCCGCCATGGCGGTGTAGTGCCCCAGCCCTTCCAGCCACTCGACGCGGCGGGCAATCCCCAGGGCCGCGGCCAGCTTCTCCGTACACGCCCGCGGGATCAACTCGTCTTCGCCGGCATTGACCATCAGGACCTTGCCGCGCTCGGCCCGCGGGCGGAGCAGGGCGGCGTGCTCGAGCGGGTCGACGGAGCGGATGGCCTGCTCGAGGCGTGTTCGCTGGTCCGCCGGCAGCCCGCGGATCAAGCGGCTGAGCTCCTCGGTTTCGGGAGCGTGGTGGATAATCGTCAACAGGTCGCCGCCGGTCAGGACGAGCATCGCCCGGGACAGCCGGGGCTCGCGCCCGGCCGCCGTGGCCGCCACGATCCCCCCGAGACTGATCCCCGTGATCCCGATCCGCTGCGGGTCGATCTCCGGCCGGGAGGCCAGCACGTCGATCGTCCGCCGGACGTCCTCCATCCCCTGCGTCAGGGCATCGACGAACATCTTCGGGTCGGCCGCCAGCGCCCGCGGACCCTCGCGCGGCCCGCGCTCGCCGTAGTAGGGGAGCTTGAACAAGATGGCGGGGATCCCGTGGGTCGCCAGCACGGTGCAGGTCATCCGCACCAGCTCCATGTTGCCGTCGAGGATGTGGATCGAGATCACCGCGGGCCGCTTGGGGTCCTCCGGCCGCATCCCCTTCGGGACGTAGTACTCGGCGGGAACAGTGTTGTTTTGCGGCAGGGCTGTGACCACCGGCGACGGGTAGGTCAGGCGATAGACGACGTATCCCGCCTTTTCCGCCGCCGATTCGATGCGGTAGCTGAAGAGGCGATTGTCGAAGGTCTTGCCCACCGGCACGACCTGGGGATACGGCGTCGCCGGAGCAGCGGCGGCCCGCGCCCCCTGCCCGGAGGCGATCCACACCGCGGCGGCCAGCGCGAAGACGGTCGTAGCGATGCTCCCCGACGTGCGACCCGCTCTCGGCATGCTTCTTCTCCCCTCGTGGCTTTCCTCGCGGAGGACTCCAACGGTTGGTACTATAGCTGAGGCCGTCGGAGGATTCAGTAGGACCGGCGTCTCGCCGGTCCGCGTCTCGGCGGTCCGGGCCGAATCTGGGCAGACTGTGCAGACGGGCGAGACGCGCGTCCTACTCACTGTCGGTTCGGGCATTTCGCCACACCAGTTCCCGGGCCGGCTCATTATAACCGCACCGCGCCGCTGGGGAAATCCCGCCTTACGCCTTCCGCCCGAGCATCCGGTCCAGGGCGTCGGACGTGTGGTAGACGAGGGCCTCGGGCCAGTGCGGCAGGGGATTGAAATACTCGAACGTCAGGTAGCCGCGGTAGCCGACCTGGTCGAGGGCCTCCAGCACGGCCGGCCAGTCGGTGGTGCCGTCCAGCAGCGGCCGGAAGGTGTGCAGGTTGAACTCGTGGACCCGTTTCGAGTACTCCTTGAGGTGGGTGTTCTTGATCCGCTTGCCCAACAGCGGGATCCAGTGCTCGGGAAAATGGTACTGGGCGATGTTCCCGGTGTCGAAGTGCACCTGGACCCGGTCCGAGCGAAAACTGTCGACGAAATCGATCATCTCCTGCGGCGAGTGGAGGAAGCCGTTGATGAAGATGTTCTCGATGTTGAGGTAGGCCCGCGCTTTCTCGGCCTCGGGGATCAAGCGGCGGACGGCGTCGCGGGCCCGGCGGTCGCAGACCTCGAAAGGCACGGGCGGCTCGTCCGGCATCCAGGGGATGTAGACCGCGCCGGGCACGATCAAGACGTTCTCCGTGCCCAGAAGCGGCGCCGCGCGGATCATCGCCGCAGCGACGGCGATACCCTTCTCCCGGCGTTTTGGGTCCTCGTGGCTGAGGGCATAAGGCCAGAACAAGAAGGAGCAGAGGCCGCTGATCTCCACCCCGATCGTCCGCGCCATCGCCCCGATGGCCTTCAGCTCGGCGGCGGTCGTTTGGGGCGACAGTTCCCCCTCCTCGGCAAAATTCACCTCGACCCCCTCGAAGCCCGCGTCCTTGCAGAGCTCGAAGCACTCCTTGAGCGTCATTTTCTGGGGGTACGGGAGCGCCCAGAGGTTGATCGACTTTTTCATTGCGTACCGCTTCGCGGGCGGCTTTCGCGCCGCAGCGGAGGCGGCCGCAGCGCCGCCGGCGGGGCCCTCGGCCGCCAGGCCCTGTGCGGCCAGAAACGCGCTGCCGAAGGCCGCCGTGTAGGCCAACACTTCGCGGCGGCTGAGCCCGTCGGGACGCTCCGACGGCAATTCGCCGGGGACTTCGGGGATCATCGTGGGTTCTCCTGCACGTTGGGAAAGGCCGTAGACAGGCCCGGTCCGGACAGATGGAAACTCCACGAATTCTACGGGGGAACCGGCGATGGGGTCAACCGTCGGGACGACGTCAACCGTCGAGACGCCCGCCGTGCCCCCGCACGGCGAGCGAGGATACTTGCCGGGCGCCGGGGCGCCGGTTATCCTTGGACTATTCATCCCGAAGGAGCAGCCTCATGGCGTCAAGCGGCCGTATTGCCGTGTTCTTGTGTTCGCTCGTTCTCGCGCTTCGGCCGGCGGTAGCGCCGGATGTCTGTGCGGCTGACGTGGGCAATCGCCTCACGTACCTGGACGCTTTCTGCGATCCCTACTACGTCGGCCTGGGCGCGGCCAAGCTGGTCACGCCGCAGTGGATCGGCGAAGAAGGCGTCGAGCTGGCGATCGTGCTCTCGATCGACGACATGCGCGATCCGGCCGTCTACGAGCGGTATTTGCGGCCGATCCTCCAGCGGCTGAAGCGAATTGACGGGCGGGCCCCGGTGAGCATCACTACCGTGCAGGTCAACCCGCAAGACCCGCGGTTACAGGCGTTTCTCAAGGAGGGAATAAGCCTGGAAACGCACACCTTCGACCATCCCTGTCCCTGCCTCCAGAAGAACAGCCTGGCGGCCGCGAAGGCGACGTTCGATCGCTGCGTGGACCTCCTGGCGAGCGTGCCGGGCAGCCGGCCGGTCGCGTTCCGCATGCCCTGCTGCGACTCGATGAACTCGGCCAGCCCGCGGTTCTTCACCGAGGTCTTCAACAAGACCACGCCGGGCGGGAACTTCCTTTCCGTGGATTCTTCGGTGTTTCTGCTCTTTACGGCCAACGATCCGGCGCTGCCCCAGGCGCTCGTGCAGGACGCCGATCGGCGGCCGCGGTTCGCCAAGTACCTGCCCACGGAGCGAAAATACGTCAATTACGTCGAGGATTACCCGTACCCCTATGTTATCGGGCGGCTGTGCTGGGAGCTGCCCTCGGCGATCCCCGACGACTGGCTGGGCATCAACCTCCACAAGCCGTGCAACCCGATCACCGTGGCGGACATGAAGGTGGCGATCGACGCCACGGCGATCAAACAGGGTATCTACACCCTGACCTTCCACCCTCATAACTGGCTCCGCAGCGGCCAGGTCGCGGAACTGGTGGACCACGCCGCGACCAAGTACGGCAGGAAAGTCAAGTTTCTCAACTTCCGCGAGGTCTACGAGCGGCTCACGCGGAACCTGCTCGGCGGGGTGCCGTTGCGGGCCGCCGACGGCCAGGACAACGGCGTCCGCGTGCTCGACCTCAACCACGATGGATTCATGGACGTCGTGATCGGCAATGAGAAGGTCCGGCAGACGCGGCTCTGGTCGCCGCAGAAGAGACAATGGACCGTCGGCGACTTTCCGGCGGAAATCGTCTCCGTGGATGCCCAAGGCAACCGGCGGGACGCCGGCGCGCGGTTCGGCGTCCTGCGCAGCAGCGGTTGCGCCAGCCTGCTGGTGCGCAACGAGAAGACGGCCGGCCTGTGGCACTTCGACGGCGCGCGGTGGATCGCCGATCCTGAGGGGCTTGCCGGACTGGACCTGGACGGCCCCGTGCACACGAGCATCGCGGGCCACGACCGCGGTGTGCGCATGGTGGACCTCGACCGGGACGGCATTGGCGAATTGATCGTCGCCAATGAGCGGCAGCGGGCGGTGCTCCGCTGGAGCCCGGAACAGCAACGGTGGGAGAGGCTGCCCTTCACGATCCCTGACGGGGCCACGATCGTCGACGCCCAAGGGCGCGACGCCGGCTGCCGGCTGGTGGATATCGACGGGGACGGTCACCTCGACGTGATCTTCTCCAACCACGAGCGCTACCTGCTTTCCCTCTTCGTCTCGATGAAGGAGGGCTGGTCGCGGAAGATCCTCGCCGGGAAGCGGCCCGGGTCCGAAGCGATCCCGATGATCGTCCGCGCCGACGGGAGCAACAACGGGGCGTGGTTCAACTTCGGGCAGATGTGGGTACAGAACGAAGAGACCGGCTGGGACGTAGTGCTGGCCGGCCAGAAGGTCCGCATCCCCACCGAGAGCCGCCGGTACACGACGCTGCTTCGCGGGAATGTCCAGTCGCCGCGCGGGCAGCTCCCCGGCAATCAGCCGGCGCCGCCCCCGGCCGGCAAGGGCAAGAGAGAGTAGTGGCACAAACACCGGAGAGCACAATCCCTCTCCCAGGAGCGCGGCCGTTGCACAAGGACGCGACGCAACCATCGCTGCCGGACCGCCAGCCGCCACGGCCGTGGCGGTATCAGTTCGGCATCTGGCATCTCTTGTTGCTGACGGTGGTCTGCGCAGTGATCCTCGCGGTGGTCGGTCAACTGGGAGGGCCGGTGGGCGTGCGGATCGTGATCGCCGGCTACTTCATGCTCCTGGCAGCGTACGTGGTGCTCCGCGCGCTGCCGATCGCCGCGGAGCTGCGGCGGATCGTCCGCCGCCTGCACGAGATCCGCGAGGACCGCGACGCGGCGGCGCGGCTGGCGGCCCAGTGGAAGCGGGAGCTGAGGGACGCCCGCCCGCCGGAAGACTCCGAAACCAACGACCGGGAGGCTTTATGAGTGTACGTCATGGTTTGACTATGGGTCCGCGTGGATGGTTGATCGCGCTTTTGATCGGCGTCGGCATGGGGGCCGCGGCGAGGGTGCCGGCGGGCGATCTCCCGGCCCGCGAGGAGCTTTGGCGGCGGTTGGAGAAATGCTTTCAGCCGCCCGCCGAGTATGCCGGCCAGTTCGGCCCTTACCGCTCGCCGCTGGTGTTTGCCGACGGTACGCGGGTCAAGTCGCCGCAGGACTGGGCCCGCCGGCGGCAGGAGATCCTTGCGACGTGGCACCGCCGGCTCGGCCCCTGGCCGCCGCTGGTCGAGCACCCCGCCCTGAAGCTGCTGGAGTCGGTTTCCCGCGACGGCTACGCCGAGCACCACGTCCACGTGCAAATCTCGCCGGAGGGCAAGCTGGCCGACGGCTACCTGCTGGTGCCGGCCGGCCCGGGCCCGTTCCCCGCCGTGCTCGTGCCGTTCTACGAGCCCATGACCAGCATCGGCCGGGGGGCCAAGGGCCGCGGGACCCACGACTACGGCTTCCAGCTCGTCCGCCGCGGCTTCGTGACGCTCTCGATCGGCACGCCGGGCTCGGTCGAGAAGATCGGGCTGGAAACGCGGCAACTGCTCGTCGAGGCCGGCGCGCACGAGCGTCGGCAGCCGCTCACCCTCTTGGCCTACGCGGCCGCCAATTGCCACACCGCCCTCGCGCAAATGCCCAAGGTCGACCCCTCGCGGATCGGCATCATCGGACTCTCCTACGGCGGCAAGTGGTCGATGTTCGCCTCGTGCCTCTATGACAAGTTCGCCTGCGCCGTGTGGTCTGATCCGGGGATCGTGTTCAATGAGAAGAACGGCAACGTGAACTACTGGGAGCCGTGGTACCTGGGCTACGATCCGCTGGCGCAGCGGAAGCCGGGTGTGCCCTCGGACTCCAACCCGCGGACCGGGCTGTACAAGGAGCTGGTCGAGTCGGGCGACGACCTGGTGGACCTGCACGCCCTGATGGCCCCGCGGCCGGTGCTGGTTTCCGGCGGCACCGAGGACCCTCCGCGGAACTGGCTGGCCCTGAATCACCTCGTGGCCGTGAACGACCTGCTCGGCCAGAAGCACCGCGTGGCGATGACCGCGCGGCGCACGCACGTGCCCACGGCCGAGGCACTCGAGCTGGAGCTGGCGTTTCTGGAGTACTGGCTCAAGTATGGCGGGAAGTGAGTGCGGCGGCCATCACGCCCGTTCGTGCTGTCTGGACAGGCTTCTCGCGGACCGGCGAGACGCCGGTCCTACTGAATTCCCGGCTCGGAGCGGCGAGACGCCGGTCCTACTGAGTTCCCGGCTGAGTTCCCGAACGGCCCCGGAGGATCAGCAGCCAGCCGCGGCCGGGCTGAAGGGGGATCGGCTCGCCGGGCTGGAAGCGCCGGGCGGGCTGGAAACCCTCGATGGCCGGCGCCTCGACCGTTGCCTGCGACGGCTGAAGCCCCAGCGCCTGCCAGTCGATCGCCAGCCGGCAATCCACCGGCGCCGCCGCCCAGGAGGCCAGCGAAACCAGGGTCTTGCCCGGCCGGACGTAGGCCGTGGCCAACACGTCGGCCTGGTCGGTCCGCACCGGGCACTCCTTCTCCCAGTACCCGGCCATGCGGGCCTCGGCGATGCCGAAGTCGTTCCAGAGCTTCCACATCGGGCGGGGATCGCCGCACCACGGCATGCGGGCGGTCATGCCGTAGAGCATCCCCCGCCACTTGTTCCCCCCATCCTGGAGCATTTCCCCCATCAGCCCGAAGGGAATGCCTGAGATCTCCACCAGCCAGTAGTCGGGGCGCTCGTCGTAGTTGAAGCCCTCGCCGAACCAGAGGCGGTCGACGTAGGGGAAGAACTCCATGTACTGGTTGGCCGGGCCGCGGGAGAACAAGGTGTTGGAGTGCAGGTCGATCAGGCATCCCGGCCGGCAGCGGGCCATGATCTTCCGCATCCGCTTGAGGATCTGCCGGTCGTAGGTCACGTCGTCCAGGTAGAGCCCGTCGATCTGGACGTTGGTGAGCAGCCAGGCGAGCCCCTCCAGGTAGTAGTTGTACCAGCGCGACGCACCGCTGGTGACCATCGCCGCGGAGACGTCGCCGCTGGCCAGGTGGTCGTACCAGGCCACGCGGTAGTCGGATTCGAGGTGCTCGCGGAGCCAGGGATAGCCGCCGCCCGGGCCCGCGGCGAAGACCTCGTCCCCCAGGCTCCGCAGGGCCCAGATCTCGACGACGTGGTTCGTGAGCTCGCGGACCGTGTAGTAGATTTTCACCTTGGCTCCCTTGGCGTGGGCCTCGCGAACGTACGCCGAGAGCTTGTCGGTAGCCAGGAAGGGGTAGTTGATGAAGGGGTTGAGCTCGTTGGCATGGTGGATGTTGATCACGTTGGCGCCGGCCTGGATCGCGCGGTCCACGGGCTCGTAGGCGTGGTAATAGCGGGTGCGGAAGTGGGCGGCCGCGTCCAGGGGCTTGACGGGAGTGACCAACAGGGCGAACTCGAAGCGGAGGGACTGGCCCTTTTCCAGGGTGCGGGCCCCCGAGAAGGCCCGGACCAGCACCCGCCCGTCGCTCTCCGAGATGCGGCAGCCGCCGCGGCCGCCGTTGTGCCACGACTCGGGAGGCTTGAGCTGCCCGGCCGGCCAGTAGAGGTTGACCATTGGGCCGCAATAGTCAGCGCCGCGGAGCTCGCACTGCAACCCGGCCTCGACGTCACCGATCCAGAAGCTGTCGTAGTAGACCCGGCCGCCCCATTTCCAGGACCACTCCTTGGGCCGCAGCCCGCCGGGGCGGCCGATCCCCATCAGGTACGTGGCTGCCTCGCGGCGCAGGGGGATCTCGAGGCGGACGTCGCGGAGTTGAGCGGTTTCGATGGCTCGGAGGGTGAGCTGAAAGTCGAGGTGGCCGTCGAATTCCATGGTCGCCCGGGCGTTGAGGCCCAGCGGCCCGGCCTTGCCCTGCGACTCCCAGACGACGGACCCCGGCGACTGCTTGACGAGCTTCGGCTCCCCGCCGGAGAAGACGTGGGTGCCCTGCCCGTCTTCCACCGACAGCGAAACCGGCGCGGCCAGCAGCTCGTGGGGACCACAGCGGATGCTCGCCGGCAGGGCGGTTTCGGCGAACTCCAGCGTCCGGCCGAGGCACCGCACCGCCCGCCCGCGGACTTCCAGCGGCGTATAGGGCGGAACCACCTCGTCGTCGATCCCGATCGTCGAATCGAGCCAGCGGAGCCGCGAGTGCCGCCACAACTGGCCGTCGCCCCGGTCGGCAAGAACCTCGTCCGACACCGCCAGCGCTAACTGCACGGGAGCGGGCGGGGAGTTCTTCGGGCGAAGGGTCACGATTCCCTGATACTCGCCGGGCACGGCGTCCGCCGCCACGTCGATGCCGAACCACAGCGCCTGCACCTTGCCCTGCGGCACGGACACCGTCTTGCGGAACGGGCGTCCCAGCCAGTCCGTCCCCCCCAGGTTGAAGCACTTGAGCGCCGAGGCCGGGATCACGCCGCCCTGGGCAGAGCGGAGGTCGGCGAACTCGACGTCGAGTTGCTCGACCGCCTGCCGCGCCGCGTACACGCCGATCTGGAAGGTGTAGTATTCGTTCCGCTCCGCTTGCCCGCGGAACCGGCTGCCCGGGCCGCCGTCGATCCAGCGGAGCGGCAGATCGCCGGTCATGCGGATCGGGAACTTGCGGTCTTCGGGGAAAAGCAAGTACGGGGCGGGGTGAGCGGCCAGCAGTTGCTGCGTCTCCCGCGCGGTGGCGATCACCTCCATCGGGTCGAAGCGCTCGAACTGGCTGCGGGCCTGGAACTCCAGCACGCTCGCCGACGGGAGCTTTTTCCAAGTCCCTTGCGGGAGCTGCTCGGGGCTCAGGCCGTGGCGGGCCAGCCACCCGGCCTGGGCGGTTGCCTTCGGCGGCAGGTAGTGGCCGCCGTAGCCGCCCGAGCCCGGTTGGATCGTATGGGCCACGTAGTACAGGTAATACCGGCCGGGGACCGTCGCCGGTTGAAAGGCCAGGTCGCAGAACTCGCGGTTGACATCGACCGCGGCGAGATTCTCGACGTTCTTGCCCGTCGCAGCGTCGACCAGGAAGACCCGCTTTTGCTCCGGCTGGCGATCGTGGCGCCGCCAGGGGACGTGGACCCGCACGGCGTCGGCCTGCTGGGCGACCTCGATCACGGCCCGGTGGGCGCCCAGGGCCTCGTCCCACGGCTGGACGCTGTAGTTGATTCTTTCCGCTGCCGCGGCCGCGGTTGCCGCGAGCAGGCCGGCGACCAACGCGAGATGCTTCCACATGGCGGACTCCTGGGAAGAGAATCTGGCACCCTTCTTGAATTACGACAAACCGCGGACCGGGGCTGCCGTGGACTAATCAAAAGGGTAACGCGCCGCCGGGTGGCTGGGAAGGCTACGAGCTGGAGGGCACAAAGCGGTGCGGGCCGGGGACTGCTAGGCGGCCTCGACGGAATAACCTACACTAGAGAGGAAGACCTCGCTGGGGAGAGCGGCTGTCGAACAGAGGGACGACGGCGTCTTGCCAGACGCGCTCGGCGAGCCCAGGGAGAGGAGGCACGATGGGGAGTATCTCGAGCTGTCCGATCTGCGGGGATCACCTGTCGATCCCGGAGGGGGTCGAGCGCCAGGCCGTGGTGCGATGCCCGCTCTGCGAGGCGGAGTTCCCCCTGGAACGAGCCATGAGCCGCGCGCTCGATCCCCCGCCCGAGCTGGTCCCGGTGGCCCGCCTTTCCGCGGGCGACACGGACGCCCTTTCGGTCGCCGGGGAGGCCCCCAACGGCCCTGCCCCGGCCGCGACAGCTTCCGACGGCCTGATTCCCGCCGAGGAAACTTCGGACGGCCTGAGCCTTGCGGACCAGGAATCGGCGAAGTCGGAGGAGGTCTACGCGGTCGCCGGCGCCGCGGTTGAAGAGGAGAAGCCGGAGGGCGAGAAGTACGTTTTCGGCGACCAGGCTGCGGGCGGCCCGGGAGGATTCGGCGTCCCCGGCGCGGCCAGCGTGTGGCGGAGCCAGCAGGCGAGATCCTCCGTGCTGGGGCAGGTCGGAAAGTTCATCGGCATCGTCGTGGGCGGCCTGCTGGGAATCGCCGTCGCCTACCTGGCGCTGAGCCTCGTGAGCCCGGCGCATTTCGATTACCTGCACCTTTGGGGCCGGCCGCAATCGTCGGCCCCCAATGGGAAGACCCCAGGCACCTCCCCGGCGACGCCTCGGGCCCCAAGCGATCAGGACCGCTGGCCGGGACTGGAATAGCCATGTCCGGCGACCCGAATGCCGATCCCTTGCCCCAAGACCCGGGTTACTCCCGGGTCCGCGATTACCTGCTCTACGGGCTGTCGCTGCCGGAGCGGGCCGTGCGGAGCGCGTCGGGGATCGTGGGCGGGACACTCCGCGAGTCGGCCTCGCTCCTGGTGCCGCAGGCCTTCCAGAACTCCAAGACCTACTCGGTCCTGATCCGCCAGATGCTCGACTTTCTGGCCGAAGACGTGGGCGGAGTGGAGCGGGCGGAAAGCGCCGCCGCGACCCAAGTCGAGAACTACGTCGCTCGCAAGGCCGTGGGCAACTTCATCGACATGGCCGGGCTGGCCACGCTGCACCTCTCGCCCCTGGTGCTTTTGGCGGTGGTCAGCGACGTGGCCTACGGCTCGCAGGTCTACTTGCGGCAGTTGGCCGGCGAGCTGAAACAGCGCGGCGTGATCGACCGGAACTCGACGATCGACCACGTTGACGACCTGCTTAAGGCCGTGGCCTCGGCCGCGGAAACGACCGCCGGCGCGCTGGACACGCCGCCCCTTTCGGTCGAGGGGCTGAAGCGGACCGTCCACCAGACCCGCGACGCCGTCGCCAGGCTCGATCCCACCAAGGTCATCCCCCAGGCCGAAGTCAAGCGGCTCTGGGAGGACATCCAGACAATCGCCTCCCGCGAGGAAGTCAACCCCCTGGCCGTCTCCGGCACGATGACCCTCTACCTGCTGGGCAAGGTGGGACACATCGGCCGCGGGGCGCTCTCGACGGTGACCGTCGCCGGGACGCTCCTGGATCGCCACGTGATCGAGCACTACGTCGCCGCGCTGGGTAAGATCCGCCGGGTGGGGCTCTACGCAACACTGGCCGACACCAGCAAGCCCTACATCGAAGCCGTCTGGAAGAACTTCTCCACCGAGAAAGCGACCCTTACCGAAAGGCTCCTTTCCGGCAGGCTCATCGCGGAGGCATGGCGGGGGGTCCGCCGCTGGTTCGGCCGCGGCAACTTGGGTGGCACGCCCTGAGCGCAGCGAAGGGCGTGGTCGCACGCGCCCGGCCACGCCCCTTCGGGGCATGCCACCCAACGGCTTCTTCTCCTGCTCAGCGTCTTTCTCCGCGATTTCTCCCTTTCCCCCGGTTTACAATGGAGCTTGCGGAAAAAAGGCTTCTCGGCGGCGTCTTTTCTAAGGGCGGCGACGGCGAGACCGGGCGGATGGGCAAAGTTACTCCGGAACTCCTGGGAGCGCTGCTGGACCGCCATGGCGCGGCGCTGGTGCTCTATGCGCAGCAGTGGTGCAGTACGCCTGAAGACGTTGTCCAAGAGGCTTTCCTGGCGTTGGTGCGTCAGCGGGACCTCCCGGCGAACCCGGCCGGTTGGCTCTACCGGGTGGTGCGGAACGGGGCGATTGCCGCGTCCCGATCCGCCGGGCGGCGTTTCCGCCGCGAGGCCGCGGCAGCCCATCGAGGCGAGCCCTGCTTCGAGCCCAACCCCGGGGATCGCCTCGATGCCCTCGAAGCCGCCCGGGCCTTGGAGCGGCTTCCCATCCACGAGCGGGAAACGATGGTCGCCCGGCTTTGGGGCGGGCTGTCGTTTGACGAGATCGCAGGACTGACCGGCTCCTCGACCAGCACCGTCTACCGCTGGTACCAGCAGGGGCTGGCGGCCTTGCGGGAAAGGTTGAGCGTGAAATGTCCCAAGAAGAAAACCGACCTGAAGACTTGAAAGCCCTGGAGGCCGCGCTGGCCGCCCTGGTGCCGCGGAGCGACCGGCTCGACCGTGACCGGCTGATGTTCCTGGCCGGACAGGCGGCGGCGTCGCAGCCGGCGGCGGCTCTGTCGCGCCGCTGGGTCTGGCCTTCCGCTTTCTCAGCAATGACCGCCGTGGCGGCCTCGCTCCTGGCAATGCTCGTGGTCCGGCCGGGGCCGCAGATCGTCGAGCGGATCGTCGAGGTGCCCGTTCAATCCGCTTCCGGCAACGGCCAGGGCGAGTCCGACGCGAGGAGCCTGCTGGCCGGCGGGAAGTCAAGCTACTCTTTGCCGGAGTCTTCCCCCGCCAAGACACCAAGTGAAACGGCCTCCGCGCTTGGTCCGCTGGCGCGATTCCGGTCGATGGAAATGAGCGGGCAACCGGCCGTCACAACGGACGCCGCCTGGCTCGACCAGGTTTTCGCCCTGAACGCCGGTTCCCGCAGCGCCGCGGGCCAAGGCCCAGTGACCCAAGAATCGCCCGAAACCCCCGTCCCCTACGGTCAACTGCGGGAGCGTTTGCTGGAGCGGCCGGCGGGCAGTCCCGCGGGCGTCCCTCCGGTCCCGGGCATTTTCGGTTTTCAGGGAGCCCGATCATGAGATTTCCTTTGGGGAGGCCGATCATGAGACTTTCTTTCGCCTTTACGTTTGCACTCGGGCTGGCCATAGCCCCCGCGCTCGCCATGGCGCAGGCCGCCGCCCCGTCGCCGACGGGCCGCCCGCCCGCCAAGGTCGAAGCGCCGACCTCGATCAAGCTCGTGCTCTATCCGGCCGCGGAGCCGAGGCCGGCGCTTCGCTACTTCCTCCTGCCCCCACTCCTGGAGCGCCGGCCGGGGAACGCCGCTGTGCACTACGGCAAGGTCAAGGCCGAGCAAAATGCGTTCTTCTGCAACAATGAACTCCAGACCAAGATTGCCGAGTGGAGCAACACGCCGCTGGACAAGTTCCCCAAGGAAGAGGCCCGCAAGGTACTGCCGACCTCCAACTCTTCGATTTTTCGGGCGCTGGAGCGGGCGGCGCGGTGCGAGACCTGCGACTGGGACCTGCCGATCCGCGAGGAGGAGTTCATTTCGATCCTCCTGCCCGAAGCACAAGAATCCCGCAGCTTCGGGCGATTGCTGGCGGCCAAGGCCCGCTTCGAGATCGTCGACCGTCAATACGACGAAGCGATCCGCACGCTGCAAGGCGGCTATGCGCTGGGACGGAACGTCGCCCGGGGCCAGACCCTTGTCAACGGCCTGGTGGGGATCGCGATCTGCGGGATCATGTCGAAAACAGTCGAGGACTTTGCCCAGCAGCCGGGCGCACCGAACCTCTATTGGGCCCTGACCAACCTCCCGCGGCCGCTCGTGGACCTGCGGGCCGGCTTCGAAGCCGAGATGGCGATGCTCTACCTCTCGTATCCCGAGCTTCGCGACCTGGAGCACAAGGACTATCCGCCGCAATACTGGGACCAGTTGCTGGGGAAGATGGTCCAGCGGGTGCAGTCGTGGAGCGGGGGCAAGATGCCGCCGGAGTTGGAACAACTGGCTGGCACGGCCCTGGTCCTCCGCGGGTATCCGATGGCCAAGCGGGCCTTGATCGCCTGGGGACGCAGCCCCGCCGAGGTCGAGGCGATGCCCGTCGCCAAGGTGATCATGCTCTACACGATGCGGACCTACGACGAGCTTCGCGACGAGAGCTTCAAATGGTTCGCCTTGCCGATCTGGGAAGCCCGCCCGGGCATGGAAAAGGCCGATCAGGACCTGCGGAAGGCCTTGCTGGAAGGACGCGAGGTGATCCCGGTGGCCGGTGTGCTCTTGCCGGCCGTCAGCGCCTTCAACACCGCCGTGGCCCGCAACGACCGCTCGATCGCCGTGCTGCGGATTATTGAGGCCCTGCGGCTCTACGGGGCGGGCCACGACGGGCGCCTGCCCGAGAAGCTCGCCGACATCACCGAGGTCCCCATCCCGCTGGACCCGGTGACCGGAGAGGAGTTCATCTACAAGAAGACGGGCGACGTGGCGATCCTCGACGCGCACACGCCGCCGGGGACGACGCCCGAGCGCTTTGCCTGGAAGCCCTACGAAATCCGCTTTGCCGCGAAAGGAAAGTGACGATGAAAAGCCAACTCAAAGCCTGGCCGCTGTTGCTGGTAATGGGGTTTGCCTCGGCGGCGGCCGCCGCGGAGAAGTTCGACCCGGCCGCGCGGGCCAGGGTGATCGCCCCCTTCGTCGATGAGCAAACGGTCGCCGTGATCCGCGTCGACATGACGCGGGTTTCCCTCGACGCACTTTACGAAGAGCTGGGCCGCCTGTTCCCCGAGGGGAAAGAGGACTTCGCCGCGGAGAGGCCCCGGGCCGGCAAGATGCTCGCGCAGTTCACCGAGGCCGGCGGCAAGGACGTCTATTTCGTCGTGACCACG
>Ga0315280_10007197_pt1 | contig 15038 bp, 11 predicted proteins | sample YL17G06_40_MG_FD_203697 | JGI IMG/M metagenome (GOLD analysis project Ga0315280, IMG submission 203697) | Sediment microbial communities from Yellowstone Lake, YNP, Wyoming, USA - YL17G06_40 | ecosystem: Environmental > Aquatic > Freshwater > Lake > Sediment | place: USA: Wyoming | collected... | reverse complement strand
GCTGTGCTGGCTGCGCCGGCTATCATCAAATTAGGGGTAAATCCGTTGGCCGCTCACCTATTTGTATTTTACTTCGGATGCATTTCAAACATCACCCCCCCGGTGGCTATGGCCGCATTCGCGGCATCTGGCATTGCCCAAGCTTCTCCCAATAAAATTGGCTATTGTGCCATGCGCTTAGGAATCGCTGGCTTCATTGTTCCTTTTATGTTCGTCTATGGCCCGGCTTTGATTCTCAAAGGCACTTTAATAGAAATTGTCACCGGTTTTATCACAGCCTTTATCGGGGCCATTGCCTTGGCTGCTGCTGTGCAAGGGTGGTTCTTGGGCAAGACAAACCTTGGGGAAAGGGTTCTTTATGGCTTGGCTGCAATCCTCTTAATTAAGCCAGGGATTTACACGGATATTGTAGGCTTCATCCTTTCGACCATCGCTTTAGGTAGTCAAAAGATGCGGCAAAAAAAGCAAAACATCGAACCGGCGTTGCTAGGTTAATCAGCCAAAGTTCTGGGATTCAGTTCCCGTAAAATAGGAAGGTAAAAACATTACAGAATCCTTAAAAGGAGGAGAGAAACATGATGCCCCAAAAATTTTTCCTTGCCATTTTCCTTGTTTTGCTGATTCTCCTGGGTGCCACTGATTCGCCGGCTCAAGTGACCCGCTTGAGTATCGGTACGGCGAGCATAGGGGGGGTATTTTTCCCGTTAGGGACCGGAATGGCGAAAGTCATCACCAAATATGTTCCTGGAGTGGAGGCCTCAGCGGAATCCACAGCCGGCTCGGCTCAGAATGTCCGCCTGGTTGGAACCAAGAAGACCGATTTAGGTCTGGCTATGGCGGATGTCGTCTATGATGCTTACACTGGAACGGCTAAATTTTCCAAGGAGAAATACGACAATCTACGTGGGCTCCTGATGGTTTACGGACAGATGATGCATATTTTAGTCCGAGCAGAATCCCCCGTCAAATCGGTTGCTGACTTGCGGGGGAAAAAGGTCAGCGTGGGGCCAGCAGGCAGCGGCACGGAATTCATGTCCAAGCTTCTCTTAGGAGCATATGGGTTAACATACAAAGACCTAAAAGTGGACTTCCTTACCCATGAGGAAGAATCCTTAGCTCTTTCCGACAAGAATATCGAAGCCGCCTTTTACCTGATGGGGCCGCCAGCCTCTGCGATCGTGAGCTTTCTGGCCAGCCATAAGGGAAGGTTTATTCCCATCGAAAAGACCATGCTCGATAAGCTCCACCAGAAGTTTCCCTTTTACACAGAAATGCCCATTCCGGCGAATGCCTACCCCACGCAGGTTCAAGCGGTACCTTCCGTGGGGGTCCGGGTAGTATTTCTAACCAATACGGGTCTAAGTGACAAGTTTGCCTATGAGATCACCAAGGCCCTCATCGAACAGCGGGAGGAATTAATAGCTGTCCACCCGTCAGCCAAGGAGATCACCTTTGCAGACGCCTTAGCGGGTATGCCCATTCCTTTGCACTCAGGAGCAAAAAAGTATTATGCCGAAAAAAAACACCCGGGGTTAGCAAAATAAGTTAAATGGATTTTTGACCCATAACTAATACAAAAGCAATTATTATCTTTAAAAGTCATTGCCAGCCCGAGAGGCGCGGCAATCTCGTTCTTCCGGGGATTGCTTCGTCCCCCGCTATGGCGGGGCCCTCGCAATGACAGCTTATTTATTGCGTTTGTATTAGATAAGTTTAGAGGGGAGAAAAAAATGAAAAATATTCTCATGATGAAGGGAGCGAGGACGTTAGTAGACGCCTGCACAAGAATTAAGGAAGGAGAAAAAGTTTTAATCGTAACAGATACGGAGAAAGTCGGAATCGCTGAGGTGGTAGCAGCCGCGGCCAATGAACGCGGTGGAGAAGTGACCATGGCCATTATGGTCCCCCGCAAAACGGATGGGGAAGAGCCCCCTCATCCTGTGGCCGAGGCCATGAAGAAATATGATGTAATCTTCATCCCGGTTATGAAATCTATCACGCACACCCAGGCTGTCAAAAATGCGGCAGCCGCAGGAGCCAGAATTCTGGTCATGACCCATTTCTCTGAGGAGACCTTAATCAGCGGAGGGATCGATTGCGACTTCGAGGCACAAAAACCAATATGTCAAGGTGTGGCCCGTATCCTCGAGCAAGGCAAACGCTTGCATCTTACAACTCAAAGAGGGACACACCTCAGGGCCAACATTGAAGGCCGGCGAGGAAACTCTTTATATTGCATTGTCGAGCCAGGTCAGTTCTCTACAGTTCCCACTATTGAAGCGAATGTCTCGCCGATTGAGGGTTCGGCCGAGGGAGTAATCGTGGCTGATGCCAGTGTCCCTTACTTGGGCATTGGGGTATTGCGGGAGCCAGTGACTTTGCAGGTTAAAAATGGAATGATTACTTCCATTGAAGGCGGGAGTCAAGCCCAAATCCTAGCTGAGAACTTAAAAAGTTTCGGTACCCCAAACGTTTACAATGTCGCAGAAGTCGGTATCGGGCTAAACCCTAAGTCCCGCATGATTGGAGTCATGCTTGAGGACGAGGGTGTGTTTGGCTCTGTCCACATTGGCATTGGATCGAACCTTACGCTCGGAGGGAACCTCAAGACTGCTTGCCACTATGACGTGCTCATGTGGAGGGGAACGATCGAAATTGACGGCCGATTGATTTTGGAAAATGGTCAGCTAAGGATTTAGGATCTCCCCAGAAATTTCGCAAATGGACTTGGAGTTCAAGATAAGTATAGTAATCTTTAACCCCTCGGGAAGGAGAAAGGAAAATTATGGAAGCATTTAGGGAAATTCAGATGATCGCGGGTGCCAGTAAATTAGTGAATGATTGCGCCCGAGTAAAGCCAGGTGAAAAAGTTCTGATCACAACAGACTATGAGAAGCTCAGCATCGCGCGCTCTTTGGCTACAGCAGCCTATGAGGTCGGAGCTGAACCCATTATCATGATCATGCCACCCAGACCGGCACACGGCGTGGATCCTCCTCCTGGGGTGGCAGAAGCTATGAGGGTCAGTGATGTCGTCTTTCAACCTACAGCTAAATCCATTGCCCATACACCTGCCACTCACAAAACTAAAGAAAGCGGCGGGAGAACCATTGTCATGGCAGAATTCACCGAGGGGATGATGATCTCTGGAGGCCTGGAAGCAGATTTTGAACTTCAGCGCCCCCTTTGCGAAAAGATGTGTCAGCTCTTAACAGAAGCCAAAGAGGCCAGGGTTCTCCAGGAATTGGGTACGGATATCACCATGAGTTTAGAAGGTAGAAAAGGGAGAGCCCTAGTGGGCCTAGCCACTGAACCCGGGGGATATTCGGCGCCTCCAAACATTGAAGCGAGTATCGCTCCCGTCGAAGGGACAGCGAATGGAACGATCATCGTGAATGGCAGTATCTCTGGCATTGGCCTTCTTCGTTCCCCGGTGACCATTCGAGTTAAAGATGGCAACGCTGTCTCTTTTGCAGGAGGCGAAGAAGCCCAGAGACTCAAACAAATTCTTGAATCCTCCAACGATCCTCTGGTCTATAACATTGGAGAGTTAGGAATCGGGTTTAATCCGAAGGCTAAGCTCCAGGGCTTAATGTTAGAGGACGAAGGAAGCTTCGGGTCGGTCCACATCGCTCTGGGATCCAATGCGGACTTTGGCGGGAAAACCCGGGCCTCTCGCCACATCGACAACATCATGCGGGGGGCAACCGTAATCTTAGACGGGAAGAGCGTCCTCGATAAAGGTCAACCAAAGATCTAAGGGAGGTTTGGGCTATGAATCGTATTCTAATGATGAAAGGCGCAAGAATTCTAACAGATATCTGTACCGGGATCAAGGAAAGGGAGAAGGTTCTGATCGTGACAGATACCGACATGGTGGAAATAGCTGAGGTCTTGGCTTCTGCTGTTCATGAGCGCCGGGGGGAGGTGACGATAGCGGTGATGACGCCGCGCAAGATCGATGGGGAGGAACCCACCTCGATCGTGGCCCAGGCAATGCAAGGAGCCGAGGTTATCTTCATGCCGGTGAGTAAGTCCCTCGCCCATACCACTGCCGTTCGGGCTGCCTTAGCCAAAGGAGCGCGCGTTCTCTCCATGACTGCATTCACCGAGGATCTAATGATCCGTGGGGGCATTGAAGTAGATTTTAGCAAACAGAAACCCATATGCGAAAAAGTAGCCGGCATCCTTACTCAAGGAAAGATGGTAAAACTCACTTCTCTTGCCGGTAGCAACATCACGATGAGCATAGAAGGAAGGAGTGGAAATGCCCATGCCTGTGTTATAACTCCGGGCAAGTTCTCCGCGGTTCCCAATATTGAGGCCAATATTTCCCCTGTGGAAGGCACTTCCGAGGGAACGATCGTAGCCGATGCCAGCATCCCTTACATGGGGATTGGTCTTCTTGCAGAACCCATTCGATTTTCGGTGAACAAAGGAGCCGTCAACAAAATCGAAGGAGGAAGCCAGGCTATTTATTTGGAAAAGATTCTCGCTGAGCAAAATGACCCGAATGTGTATAACATTGCCCAATTGGCCATCGGCCTCAATCCCATGATTCCGAATGTAACGGGCGTCATGTTAAATGATGAAGGGGCATTCGGAACCGTGCACATCGGCATCGGGACCAGTTCCAATATCGGGGGGGTAGTTAAAGCTTCTGCCCATTTTGACTTGGTCATGTATAAACCGACGTTGGAAATTGATGGGAAGCAAATACTCAAAGACGGGAATTTGAAAATATAAATCAGGATTTTCGCAGGAGAAAAAACAGGGGGATAGAAATTCTGGGTTTTTGCCAGGATCTTAAGCCCGGGCGATCTTTTCCCTCTATGCATCCTTGATGAAGATGAAGATTACATGTTTGCTTGGAGAGCTAAAATTGGTCTGATCGTCCCTTCCCGCAATGTCGTGATGGAGCCAGACTTCAACCGCTTTGTTCCCCCCGGGGTATCTGTTCATACCTCGCGTATGTTCCGGACGTTACCCGATGTAGCTGTGGCCACGCAAACGGAAATGCTCAGCCATGCCGAGGAAGCAGCACAACTCGTAGCTGCCGCCCGAGTGGACCTAATCGTTCTTGGATGTACAAGCGCAAGCTTCATAGGTGGAACAGGCAGTGATGAAGAGATCAGCCGGCAATTGACCCAAAAAACAGGAGTTTCCACTATCACGACCTCCACAGCGGTTGTTGAAGCATTGCATTCCTTCTCTGTGAAAAAGCTTACCATCATCACTCCTTACATAGATGAAGTAAATGAGCGGGAGCGACGTTTCTTTGAGGGATATGGCTTTCTCGTTCTCGCTATTGGAGGGTTCGGGTTAAGGAGCACTTATGATATTGCGGCTGTCCAACCTGAAGAGATTTCTCGGTATGCCAAGAGCTTTGATCGGTCGGAAGGTGACGCTCTTTTCTTGAGCTGTACCAACCTCCGGGCTACCGAGGTAATCGGAGAGCTGGAGAGAGCCTTAAAGAAGCCAGTTATTTCTTCCAATCAAGCCTCACTCTGGCTGGCTCTGAAAAGATTATCTATATCAGAGCCTATCGAAAAAGGGGGGCAGTTGCTCCGGAAGAGAAGGACAAACTGTTGAGTTGGGCCTTCGATCTTTCTCTATTACCAAAGAAATGGAGCCTTGGAAGGTGCGTTGCCTAAGGGCTTAAAGTTCATTTCTTGGGGGAAAAGTGGGAAGGGGGACATCCTATAACCCCCATGGCAAGAGAAAATAAAAATTTTGGAATAATCAGTAGATACAAAATAGTAAAAGGGGTCAGGCACAAATAATTAACTGATAATTTCCTCAATGCAAGTATTACCCTGAGTAGGGGAAGGAATATCTTCATAATGATCGCTTTTGATCTCATCTGTTCCAGCGGTCACAAATTCGAGTGCTGGTTCAAAAACAGTGACTCCTTTGAAGAACAGAAATCTTTTGGCTTCATCAGCTGCCCAGTTTGTCAAGACAATCGTGTGGAAAAGGCCTTCTCCACCTTTGCGATTAAGAAACACGGTGAAAAGAAGGAAGAGAATAAAGAGAATAAAGAGAATATTGATTCATACCATGCACTTCAGATGATTTATGAATATATTGATAAGAATTTTGAAGATGTGGGGTTAGATTTCACCAGGGAAGCCCTCAAAATCCATTATGGAGAGGCAAAGAAAAGAAATATTAAAGGGATGGCACTTCCCGATCAGGAGAAAATCTTGAAAGATGAAGGGGTTCAGTTTTTCAAAATTCCGATTATAAAACGTCTGGACAACTGAGTGAATATTGGAAATAGAGCGGATGAACTTATTTGAAAGAGGCCACGAAGGCCAAGACTGGAGGCAAGGGCCAGGAAAGGTCCCTTACTTCACCCCCACCCGGACGTTTTTGAACCTCGCCGGCGCTGTGCCATGACCCACATGGGCCACCTGCCCGGGCTCGCCCTTCCCGCAATTCGGCGTTCCCCACATCTGCCAGTGATCCCGATTCGCCACCGCGTCGCAGGAATTCCAGAATTGAGGAGTGATTCCGGTATAAGTTGGATTCTTCACCATCGCCGCCAGCTTCCCGCCCTTGATCTCCCAGCCGATCTCGGTTCCGAATTGAAAGTTGATCCGCTGGTCATCGATCGACCAACTGCGATTGGTACTTAAAAACAGCCCTTCTTCCGTTTCCGCAATCATCTGCTCCAGCGTCCATTCCCCGGGTTCCAAATTGATGTTGGTCATCCGGATCAAAGGGAGGCGATTCCAACCATCGGCTCGCATGGTGCCGTTACTTTCTTTTTTCAGGAGAGGTGCTGTTTCCCGCGAGGTCAGCAGATTGACCAACTTGCCATGGGAGATGATGGGCACCCGTTGAGCCTTGAGGCCCTCATCGTCGAACCCGAAGGTGCCTAACCCGCCGGGAAAGGTGGCATCGGCCACGATATTCACTTGCTCGGAACCATATTGAAAATCGCCGACCATCTCCGGTTTCAGGAAACTTGTCCCGGCATAGCTGGCTTCGGTGCCCAGGATCCGGTCCAGTTCAATGGGATGGCCGATGGATTCATGGACCTGGAGAGCCAATTGAGACCCATCCAATATGAGAGTGGTGATCCCGGAGGGGCAGGGCTTGGCGGATAGTAGCCGCACGGCTTCCTCCGCCACTCTTTCGGCCTGGCCCAGAATTTTTAACTCCTCGATCCACTCATACCCCCGGGTGGCAAAGTTCCCCCGGAAGGAGTTGGGATAGGATCGAACCTGGACCTCTCCTCCGTCGATGGCGGCGGCGGCAATTCCGGCCCCGCATTCCACGATCTCCTGCTCGATAAAAGAACCCTCTGTGGAGGCAAAGGTCTTTTCCGTCCGGTAGGCCGCCATGAAGGCCTCTGAGATCTTCACCTTTTTATTCTCTCGGATGGCTGCATCCGATTCGAGAAGGAGCTTTAGTTTTGTTTCTAAGGAGACATGGAAGGGATCGACGGAAATCGGCGTTTGGTACCGGGCCACCGCCGGAGGAGCAGGAGGAAAGGGGATCTTTTCCCCCTGGATTTCCGAACCTCCCCTGGCAATCTTCCAGGCCCGGTTGAAGGTGTTCTCCATCTCCCTTTTATCCATCTTCGAACTGCAGGCAAACCCCCAGGCTCCCTGGAAGAGCACCCGGATTCCAAACCCGAAATCCTCATCGTGAGTCAGAGCCTCTATATTCCCGTTCTTCACGGCAATCTCTTCCGTCTGGCGGCGGACAATTCGGATGTCCGCATAGTTCACCTTTTTTATCTTTGCCAGGTTGAGAATATTGTCCACCCAATCCTTCATCCGAGCCTCCATGTCTCGCCCGCTCACTGGCCGGCCAGATTACAGGGACGAAACCCCGGAAAAATTAAACCCGTCTACTTGAATCGCGGGGGCGACTGTGCCGGTGATAAATCGTCTTCCGTAGACCGAACCTGCGGAACAGATTTTTCGCTCCTTAGAAATGGCTTTCACCCGGGAAAGCGCTTTCAAGATTGATTCGGTGAACCGCAGATTTTTGATCGGATTTTTGATCTCACCCTCTTCGATCCAGAAGGTTCCATCCCGGGTCATCCCGGTGATGACGGCCTTCATGGGCTCCACCACATTGGTGTAATGAAAGCGGGTAACATAAATTCCCCGCCGCACGGACTGGACCATCTCTTTCAGATGGGATTCCCCACCCTGCATAAAAAGGTTAATGGGAATAGGCCCCTCCGTATTCGGGGGGATAAGGCCGTGACCTGTGGACTCCTTTCCCTCCCGGCCTGCGGTGAAGGAGTCGTAGGTCACGTTTTTGGCCACCCCTTCTTCGAAGAAAATGACTTTCCGCTTTGGCACCCCTTCAAAATCAAAAGGAACCTGCAGCCCTTGCGGGTCCAGGCCGTCATCGTAAATGGTCACCTTTTCATTCACCATCCTTTTGCCAAACTCATTGCAGAAGAAGCTTCGGCCCTCCTGGACAGCCAGGGCATGAAAACCCAGATAACCCAGAAAGACCAGGAGGTCGCGAACCGCTTCCGGTTCTAAAATAACCTCGTACTCCCCGGGCTCTACCTGAATCGGGTCGCCCCCGGAAGCTTTGGCGACCGCCGCTTTGACCAGCGGCTCTACCTGGAGTTGATCCAAATCCCGGGAAACGAAGCTGGCGTAACCCGAGCCTTTGTCATTCTGGGCAATCAGGTGCAGGAACAGGTCGGAATATTTCTGATAGGCCTCCACCCCCAGGGAGTTGACCACCGCTACCTCCACCTCTCCATGGGAAAGAGCCCCGGAGGCGGTGAACCCTTTTTCCTTCACGAGAGCCATGACCTCTCGGATGATCTTTACTTTCCTCTCCGGAGTGAGGCGGCCAATATTTGCAAAAAAAGTGTTAAGTTCGGGAACTGGCTTCGGTCCAGGCAGGGACACAAATTCCTCATTTGGCGGCTGGATCCTGGCCAGCGAGATGGCCTTGTGCAGAGAAGCTTTAACCGCAGAAGGCTGAAGGATATTCGTTGCGACCACAGCGATTCGCTTTCCCAGAACCACCCGCAGGATCAGGGTTCGGTTCCTCTCAGCCACATGCTGATGAATCGCTGCGGGAGTGAAGCGGGCCAAGGAAGAGTCCTCGGTCATCAAAAGGGTTTCTGTCTGGTCGGCAGGGGACTCCTGAACCACCCTTTGCAACATCTTCAATGCAGCTTCTCTGCCGATCATTCCTGCCTCCCCCCTTTTGAGTTCAAATAAGATGAATTATGGACGCTGAAACTCATGCGTTTCTTCAATTTCTCCTGAGTTTCATTATAACCGAAAGCACAAAAATGGGGCATCTCTATCAGCCCATATTTATCTGTCGTTATCCTGCCGCAGCCGGACGGTCTGCTCCGGAAAAAAGTGTTAATTTTTTTATCTGTTAAAAAAATCAGCAGTTTTTCAACCTCCCGGAATAACGAAATAATTTATTAAAGTGATAATTTATTTATCAATTCGCTCGATAAATTTCTTGAGGAAGATTTTTTATAACCAATTGATTTTATACAGTTATTTTTATTCAAATGATTTGGCACGAACTTTGAGAATTAAAAGTTAAAAAATAGGAGATGAAAGGAGGCTGCCATGGAAGCTGCCAAAGTTTTATTGATTGATGACGAGAGGGCTTTGCGGAGAACTTTATCCGTGGGCTTGCTCCAGAGAGGCTACGAAACGGCACCCTGCCAGGATGGGTTTTCAGGCCTGAGCAAGATCGAAATGTTTATGAAACGGGGGATGCCCATCGCCTGCGTGATCACCGATATTCGCCTTCCGGACATCGACGGATTGAAATTGCTCAAAGTGATTAAATCGTTGTACCCAGACCTTCCGGTCTTCGTGATCTCCGGGTACGCTGACGAAGTCACGGAAGAAATCGTCAAAAAAGAGAAAGGGGATGGGTTCCTGCCGAAACCTTTTCCAGTGGATGACCTGGTGGCGATGCTGAAAAAGGCCAGAAGGCCTTCGAGAGAGCTCCCCCCCGATAGGACATTGGCTCTGGAGAGCCAGAAAGAGCAAAAGTCCGTATCTTCCTATGCTTTCGTGACCATGGATGACAGACACCTCTTTGAGAATATCTACCGCAAACTTTATTTCATGGACAGGGTACTTTATTGCGATGCGGTCATAGGGGATTGGCAACTGGTTCTTCTCCTGCAGTCAAATAGCCGGGGGGATCTGCATGACTTTGTCCAGAATTCGCTGATGAACATTGATGGAATCACGACCGTGGAGCTCCTGGACGTGGTCGAACCCCTGCTCAGCGAAGAGGCCAAGAACGTCATCCAGATGGTGGAGGATTCTCTGCAAGAAGAAGGCTGGAGGGGAAGGGGAGAGAAACGGCCTAAGGTTCTCTCTTCCTATGTGCTTCTGGAGATTGAGGAAGAATTTTTGGAATCCATCTACAAGCAACTCTACTTCATGGAAGACGTGGTTCATTGCGATGTTACCCATGGACGCTATGGCTTCGTTCTCCTGGTCCAGGCTCCCACTTTCGATCTTATCAAGAAACGGATCGCTCACATTTCCCGGAATGTCGAGGGGGTATTGAAAGTCAGGGAACTGAGGATCATAAACCTTTTCGAGATGTGAAGGGAGGTTAAAGATGAGAGCTTCTGACCCCTGGGGGAGGGCAGGAGATAAGATTCGCCTCCCGGCTTTCAATCTGGATCTGTGGAAATACGGTGGGGAGCGCGGGTCTTTGATTCCTCTTCTTCAAGCCGCCCAGCGCGATTATTCTTACATCCCGGAGACGGCGATCCACTACATCAGCGATATCGTGGGGATTCCCCCGGCGCAGATTTATGGAGTGATCACCTTCTACACTCAATTCCGGCTGAAGCCCCTGGGAAAATATCTCCTCAGGATCTGCAACGGGACGGCCTGCCATGTGAACGGCTCCAAATTGATGGGGCAGGTGATTGGGGATGAACTGGGCGTTGAGGTGGGGCAGACCACGGAGAATGGCCTTTTTACCATGCAATCGGTCGCCTGCCTCGGTTGTTGCAGCTTAGCGCCGGTGATGATGATCAATGAGGATACCCATGGCCGGCTCGACCCCAAGAAGATCAGAAAAATTCTGAAATCTTATCAAGCAGCCGGATAAATGGGCTACAAAACCTTCACCCCCTCCCTTCCCTCCCCTCCCCGGGGGAGGGTAAGGGTGGGGGGGTTGAAGATAAAGTTCCTTATGAGGGGGTCCGATGAAACAGGTCATCATTGGGATGGGGACCTGCGGCCTTTCCGCGGGAGCACAAAAGGTTTATGAAAAATTTAATGAAGTGATCAGAGAAAAGAATTTGCCTCTGACCCTGAAGGAGACCGGATGCATCGGCATGTGTTACCGCGAAGTCCTGGTGGAGTTGCGGGATGGAGATGGGCAAAATTATCTTTACGGGGAAGTCACCCCAGAGCGGGTGGAGGAAATCGTCGAGAGTCACCTCCTTCAAAACAAGCCTCTCCTTCATTGGGTCGTTCGCGGCCCCTCCCCCACAGAGGATGATTCCTTTTTTGCAAAACAGAAGCGTATCGTCTTGAGAAATTGCGGCCACATTGACCCCAGTTCCATCGACGAATCCATCCAGGCCGGGGGCTATCAGGCGCTACGAGAAGTGTTGCTAAAATATTCTCCGGAAAGGGTTATCGAGGCGGTCCGGCGCTCTCAATTGCGGGGCCGGGGAGGTGCTGGATTTCCCACCGGAATGAAGTGGGGCTTTGCCAGCAAATCAGCGGGTGACAAGAAATACGTGATCTGCAACGCCGACGAAGGAGACCCCGGAGCTTTCATGGACCGGAGCGTCTTGGAGGGGGACCCGCATTCCGTGATCGAGGGCATGATCATTTGCGGCTATGCCATCGGAGCGAAGGAGGGCTATATATACGTCCGGGCGGAGTATCCCAAAGCCATCCAGCGATTGCGGCAGGCCATCGCCCAGGCAGAGGAAAGGGGCTTCCTGGGAGAAAATATTTTTGAGACGGATTTTAGCTTTCGGGTCAAGATCAAGGAGGGAGCCGGTGCTTTCGTTTGCGGCGAGGAAACTGCCCTCATGGCCTCCATCGAGGGCCGGCGGGGCAACCCGCGGCTCCGGCCTCCTTTCCCCGCGGTCAGCGGTCTTTGGGGGAAGCCGACCAATATTAACAACGTGGAGACCTTCGCCAATATTTCCTGGATCATTCTCCAGGGCCCGGAAGCCTTTGCCTCTCTGGGAACCGATGACAGTAAGGGAACAAAAGTCTTCGCCCTAACCGGGAAAGTGAAAAGGGGTGGTCTGGTGGAAGTTCCCATGGGGATTACGATCAAGGAGATCATCTACGATATTTGCGGTGGGATGAGGGATGGGAAACGGTTCAAAGCCGTGCAGATGGGAGGTCCCTCGGGCGGATGCATTCCCGCGGAGATGGGCCAGACACAGATCGATTATGCCCAGATAACCAAAACCGGGGCCATCATGGGCTCCGGAGGCATGGTGGTCATGGATGAATCCACTTGCATGGTCGATGTGGCCAAATTTTTTCTGAATTTTACGCAGAACGAGTCCTGCGGGAAGTGTGTCTTTTGCCGTCTGGGAACGAAACGCATGCTGGAAATCTTAGAGAGGATAACGGAGGGGAAGGGAAAGGGAAGCGACATAGATCTCCTGAAGGACTTAGCCCAGAAAGTGCAGATGGCTTCTCTCTGCGGGCTGGGGCAGACTGCTCCCAATCCTGTCCTGACTACGCTGCGGTATTTCCGGGAGGAATACGAGGTCCATATCTTCGATCGAAAATGCCCGGCCCATGTCTGCAGTCCCCTCCTGACCTATACCATTCTCTCAGACTGTTGCACCGGCTGCGGACGGTGTGCCAAATCCTGCCCCGTCCAGGCGATCTATGGGGAACGGAAGGAATCTCATTTTATCCAACCCGATCGCTGCCTGAAGTGCGGCAGATGTTTTGCCTCCTGTTCCTTCGGAGCGATCTCCAAGGATTGATCGTCGTTGACAAAGGCCATCCGGGCCATGGGTTTTGAGAAGCGGGGGGAACTGATGATGGAGAACCTGACGATGGAGAAAATTAAATTGACCATCAACGGTCAAGAAGTCTATGCGGACCCGCAGCAGACCATTTTACAGGTGGTCCAGGAGCAGGGTCTGGACGAGATTCCCACCCTGTGTTACGACCCCAGGCTGCCACCCTATGGGGCTTGCTTTCTTTGCGTGGCGGAGGTGGAGGGTCGGAGGAACCTGGTCCCTTCCTGCAGCACTCGCGCTGAAGCCGGGATGGTGGTCCAGACCCGGAGCGAGAAGGTCCTTCAAGCTCGGAAAGCCTGCTTAGAGTTAATCCTTTCCGACCATTATGCCGATTGCCTCGGCCCCTGCCGGTTGAACTGTCCGGCAGGGGTGGATGTTCAAGGGTATGTGTCCCTGATTCATTTAGGCCAATACCAAGAAGCGATCCGGCTCATCAAAGAGACCAACCCCCTTCCTTTGGTCTGTGGCCGGGTATGCGTCAGAAAATGCGAAGTGGCCTGCCGCAGGGGAAAGGTGGATGAAGCCGTAGGCATTAACGACCTGAAGCGCTACGTGGCCGATTGGGATCTGGCCCATCCATATGTCCCCGACCTGAAAACCCGGAACGGAAAGCGCGTAGCCGTCGTTGGCGGAGGCCCCTCGGGTCTCTCCTGCGCCTATTTTTTGCGGCGGGAAGGGTATTCCGTGACGATCTTTGAAGCCCTTCCCAAACTGGGAGGAATGCTCAGGTACGGCATTCCCGAGTATCGCCTGCCCAAGAACATTCTGGATAAGGAGATTAACTGGCTGCTCGACCTGGGAATTGAGGCCCGAACGAATCTTAGGTTGGGCAGGGATTTCACTTTGCCCGACCTCTTTGAGAATGGCTTTAAAGCGATCTCCCTGGCAATGGGAGCCCATAAAGCCACGCCCATGGGGATCGAGGGAGAGGGGACTCCCGGGGTACTTCCGGGAGTTGACTTTTTGAGGAGTGTGCAATTAACAGGTGGCCCCTCTCTTAAGGGCAGAGTCGTCGTGGTGGGGGGAGGGAACACGGCGATCGATGCAGCCCGGACCGCTTTCCGGCTGGGGGCCGACGAAGTCACCCTTCTCTACCGCAGGACCCTGGCTGAGATGCCCGCCCATAAAAGCGAGGTGAAGGCCGCCGAAGAAGAGGGGGTGAATTTCATCTTCCTTTCCGCTCCCAGGAAAATTATAATAATAGATAATCGCCTTGCCGGTCTGGAGTGCCTGCGTATGTCCCTGGGCGAAGCGGATGAAAGTGGTCGAAGAAAGCCGGTCCCCATTGAAGGGTCGGAATATCTCCTCTCATGCAGTCACGTGATCTCGGCCATTGGCCAGGATGTTGATCTGGCGGGCCTCAAGGATAAGAGGGAAGGAATTATCAAGATCGAGATCGCCCGGAGAGGAACGATTGCTGTGAACTCGGCCACGATGGAAACCTCCCACCCCGGCGTATATGCCGGGGGGGATGTGGTCTTGGGTCCAGCCACGGCCGTTGAAGCCATCGCCCAGGGCAGAAAGGCGGCCCTTTCCATCCATGGTTATTTAAACCAAAGCCTTAAACCCGGCTCGGCGAGCGCCAGAGAATTCTTCAGCCAGAAGGACTCTTTTGGCGAGCTCCCGGAAGCCGAATTTACATCCTTTCCCCGGAAACCACGAGAGACGATGGATCTCCTTCCGATAAGGGAGCGCCGGGACAATTTTCAGGAGGTGGAGAAGGGGTTTCGAGAAGAGCAGGCCAGGGCCGAATCCTCTCGCTGCCTGGAATGCGGATGCGATTCGATTTACGAATGCCTCCTGCGAAAATACGCTGTGGAATATCAGATCACCGATCTTTCCTACCGGGGGGCAGCGAATAAATTTAAAGTCGATGACCGCCACCCTTTTATCCGTTTTGACCCCAACAAGTGCATCCGTTGTGGCCGATGCGTCAGGACCTGCGAGGAGATTTTAGATGTCGCCGCTCTGGGGTTTGTCTACCGGGGATTTCAGACGATCGTTAGACCTTCCATGGAAAAGCCCCTGCTGG
>Ga0315280_10007195_pt1 | contig 15040 bp, 18 predicted proteins | sample YL17G06_40_MG_FD_203697 | JGI IMG/M metagenome (GOLD analysis project Ga0315280, IMG submission 203697) | Sediment microbial communities from Yellowstone Lake, YNP, Wyoming, USA - YL17G06_40 | ecosystem: Environmental > Aquatic > Freshwater > Lake > Sediment | place: USA: Wyoming | collected... | reverse complement strand
TACAATCTCTTTTTTGACTTCAGCAAACGCATCGGACAGATTCTCTGGAGGAAGTTTCTGTTCGAGATATTTGGAAAATTTTGCCTTATATTCCTCTGGATTAGAAGCAAGGTTTTTTGCGTATTGTGCAACGTGTTCGCCTCTCAATCTTTTTTCATCAGGCAGCTTCTCTTCGCTGTGTGGTACATCTATTCCCGCATCTAAGACTCCTTTTAATGCAGCGAAGACTCTTGCACCCTTCGATGGCGAATGCAGACCTATGTCAGATATTGCTTCTTCCATCCCCTGCGCCTTGGCCTTCAACCCGCAAAGAAGACCTGTCAAATAGGCTGCGGGCACGTTTCCTCCCGAAGCTTTCCATCCATACTTTCTTGCCAATTCGCGACTGTGAGCTGAGACCAGGACTTTGTCTCCTTCAGGTCTGGCCTCAACTATCTGAGCTGTCATGTTCTTCAAAGAACTGCGAACGACCACTCGTGGCTTACCGGAAACTATGAGAGCCTTTCTTGCGTGGTAATCCGTCTTGCCCTCTTTCCTTCGCCTGTATGGAGTGCAATAGCGTGAATTTCGTGCCATCTATCGTTTCCTCCATACTTCGTGTGCCTTCAAATAGCGCTCTAGGTCGGCCACAGATGCAAATCTTCCACTGCTTGCCATCCTGTACAGTTCTCGGTACGCGCTCTCAGTGATGACTTTTCTCGCCTTCAATCCCCTGAGTCTCTTCCTCAAAGCTCGGATCTTGCTCATCCAAGCTTCTTTCTTCGAAATTCTCGCACCAGGCGATCCTGTCCTGCTGCCGATTCCGCTTCGAAGCCCCTTCTTTCTCTTGGCATGCAGGACTCGGGCCCTTGCACGGCTTACTCCTTTTTCTGCCTTTGCCTTGATAGTGCCTTCGTGAATCAGTCTTCTTACTTCCTCTCTCGTTATTGCCATCTCTGCATCGTCTATTTTTTCAGGGTCCATCCAAACGCGGTTCTGGCCAACCTTCATTATTTGTGCTGCTAGGCGACGCTGAGTCTTAAGGTCCGTCATTGCCCCTTCTTCTCCTCCTTGCGTTTCTTGGTCTTTTCTGGTGTTAGCTTTGGTTTCGATGGCTCCGCTGTTTCTACCTTTTCTTCCTCTTCCGCGAGCTTCTCTTCGGCCAGTTCTTCTTTTGAGACCGCTTCTTTGACGTTTAAGACAACAATCTTCTTCTTTTTCGCCTCTGCGAGGATCTTGGCTCTTTTTCTTTTGCCAACCGTGTGTCCAATTCTTATGGCTTGAGTCTTAGGATCGACTCCTTTCAGCTGCTCAGCATTGTATGCTAGGACTTCTCTGTAGCCAGAGGGGTGAAGCCCCCTAAGGTCTTTAGGCATCCTGTATCCCACGTTTACTACTGGTGGCCACCCGTCATACTTGATCCGCATCTTGTGATCTAGGCCTCGGGGTCTTCGCCAGTTTTCTTTGATGCGTACGTACCGCCAGCTCTCGGATCTGACAAATCTTGGCTTCTTTTGCTTAATTCGCCTTCGCAGTTTCAATGTCTTCTCCGTAATCTTCTGGTTTTGCTGGGTCATTCTTCCATTCCCTCGACTTGTTCATATACGTATATGCCGTCCAAGAATACTCTGGGATCTTTTCTTTTCACTTTGGTTGCTTGCTCAATGTTTGCAGCTGTCTGGCTTACGTTTTCCAAGCTCAGATCCTGAACAATTATGTCTTCGCTTTGAATCTTGACTCTAGCATTGCCCACTATCTTTGCTTTTCTTGGATTCCGTTCTCCAGTGAAGTTTTCAATTAGAACCGTGTTGTCTCTGACTTTGGCTGATATTGGAAAATGGGAAAAGACGATTTTGAGTTTGTATGTGAAGCCTTTGCTGACTCCCGTAATCATGTTCTGAATGTGAGAACAAATTGTCCCTGCAAGCGCCGCCTCTTTCTTTCTCGGCCACTCAGCCCAGATGCGCACAGTTTTGCCAACGACTTCCATTGAAACAGGTGCGTGGCGAAAGTCTCGGGTTAATGTTCCTTTTTGCCCTTTTACTGTCACTTCTCTTCCTTCGATAGTTATCTCTACGTCTTCCGCGATTTGAATGGATCTTGAGACTTCTACGGCTCGCATTGACAGACCTCTGTTGCTCAGTACATGAACGCTAGCAGTTTTCCTCCAACGTGTTTTTCTCTCGCTTCTCTATGGGATAGAACCCCCCTCGGTGTCGAAATCACTATAGTACCCACTTCTCTCGATGGAAGAACCTTCTTCTCCCATTCTTCAAATTCGTCTACCCTAACGGAGTATCTTGGTCTGACGGCGCCACACTTGTTTATTCTTCCCAGAAGCTGAACCTTGAACTTCCCGGACCGACCGTCATCGACAAATTCGAATTCTCCTATGTAACCATTCAGTTGCATAATCCGCAAGACTCTGCCCAACAGTTTAGATGCAGGACTGATTATGCATTCGCGCTTGTTGCGCATCTCATTATTGATGATTGTTGTCAAGCCATTTGCCAATGTGTCCATGATGGTTTTCCTCATTACTCATATTTCTTGAACCCAAGCTTTTTGGCAACCTCCCTAAAACATTGCCGACATAGATATAAATTGTAACGACGAATTATGGGTCCGTAAGATCCGCATCTGCTGCACGGTCGGGTTCCCTTTCCGTATTTTCTTTCCTTCTTAGGTTTTTGCTTGGCCATGTCACATGTCCTCCAATCCTATACAATTTCAACTCCCAGTGTGTCCTTGACGAAAGCTATGGAGTCTTCTGGTGTCAGAATATGCCTTGAACCGATTTTCGCCTTTTCTCTCCGTCTGTTCTTGATGCGATATCCAGGTCGGCACATGGACACGCAAACATCCATGCCGAATATCCCCACGTCAGGATCATATTTTACTCCTTGAATCTCTATGTGCTCCTTAATGCCAAAGGAGAAGTTGCCCTGTTTGTCGAAGCTTTTCCTTGATATTTTCTTGTCAATCACAGGCAAAACCTTGTTAAGAAACTCGACTGCGTTTTGTTTCCTAAGCGTCACGATGCATGCTATCGATTCTCCTTTTCTGATTGCGAAATCCCTTATGCTCTCTTTAGCCTTCCTTCTGCATGGAGTTTGACCTGTCAGTTCTTTCAGAACCTTGACTGCTTTTTCAAGCGGTTCCCCAGACTTTCCCACGCTGAGGTTTACGACAACCTTCTCTATTTTCGGTTTCAACATGAGTTTTTCTTCCCATGCCTTTCGGATTTCGTCCTCAGACAACTTAGGCTACCTCCGGCAGAGATATCAGCGGCTGTGTTTCGCCTATAGCAAAGACAAAGTTCAGGATCGTTTGGTAGCGGTTCGCTTTTCCATCCTCGATTGTTACCAAGGCGTTTCTGCGCTTCTTTCCCACCGCTTTCTCGATTTCAACTATGTTGCCGTGTCTTCCGACGTTCTTCCCGCCTGTTATGATTGCATAATCTTTCTCTTTCATTTTTATGGACTCGATGATCTGCTTTTCTGGCAAACCTATTTTTACCGTGTCAAGAGTTTCGTAAACATCCTCTTTTGGGTTCTTCAGGTCAGCGACTCTGAAGAGTACGTTTGAGCCATCATGGAGGTTCAGTTGAATGCCTTTGTTCCTAACAACCTTCTTGTCTTCTATTCTGCAGAGCTTGAATTTTGCTTCTTCCCTGTCAATCGGTTGGAGAATCAATCCCTTTGCAGATGGCAGTACGCGGAAGCTCTTCTCAACATCTGGTATGGAAACCACGTCTGCCAAGCCCACTGGAAAGCCGTCGTCCCGCCTAACTTGCCCATCAACACGTACTTTTCCCTGCGTAACTATCTTTTTAGCTTCTCTCCTAGTTTTGGCAAAACCTAAGGTATCCCGCATAACCACAGCTAGTGGCAGGCAATTTTCGCTGGCGTGAGAGCCAGGAGACGGCTTCACCACCCAGGCAAACTCTTTTCTGTGAATAGGCCAGAATCTTGGCGCAGGCTTACGTTTCAGGCCGGTAGATGCTCCTTTCCTACCCAATTTTACGCTCCCCCAGTTTTCTTGCCAGTCCTTCGAGGCGCTCTCTGCTTCTTTGCCTTCGGCTTCTGTTCTGGCTCGATTTTCTCCTTTTCCTTCTCGGTCTTCTCCTCAGCTGGCTTCATGGTCACTGTCTTTTTCCTTGCCCTTGGCCTCTTTGCCTCTGGTTTCTTTTTCGGAACCGCCCTCTTCTCCACGGCTTTTTCTTTGGCCATTTCCTCTTTAGGTTTGACAATTTCCTCCGCGGGCTTCACAGCTACCTTTTTCACTTTTTTGCGAGCTTGCTTTTTCCTTTCCAGAATCTTCTTTCGCCATTTGTCGTCAAGAGTTAGCCCTGTGATTGTTACCTTCGAAGGATGAACTGGAACAAAAATAGCCGTTCCATCAACCTTTTCCCGTGTCAGTCCTTCGACGTAGATTCTATAATTGCCACGATCTATGTTGGTAATCTTTCCCTCGAATCCTTTGTGGTCTCCGCGCATGATTCGGACCGTGTCGCCACTTCTAACCGGAAGACGTTTTATTCCATGCGAGGCCTGGAGGCTCGACGATAGAGGCGCAGCGAATAGCTTCTGTCTTATATGATCTGGTGCCTGATAGAGCATTCGTCTCTGTTTTGCTGGTTTGGCCGTTGGTTTCAACGTTTGCATGCATCATCCTCTTGTTACACTATTATGCTGGCTGCGCTTGCTATCCTTGGCCATCTTTCAGCAGCCTCTTTTGCCACGGGCCCGCGGATTTCTGAACCCTTCATTTCTCCCTCAGGGGTGACTATCACAGCCGCATTGTCTTCGAACTGAACCCAGACTCCATCAACCCTACGGAACGGCCTCCTCTGTCTCACGATAACTCCCTGAAATATCTTCTTCCTCATGTCTGGGGTCCCTCGTCTCACAGAAAGCGTTATCTTGTCGCCCACTCCGCCAGATGGGTATCGCCGCAGTCTTCCCTTGTATCCCATGACCTGGACCAATCGGAGTATTCTGGCACCTGAGTTGTCGGCGCATCTCAGCATGGAACCAGGCACTAGCCCCCTTGCGATTTTAGGCCCTTGCCCAACCATACCTCTTGCAACCAAGGCTCTGTGCTTTGCCTTTGCTGCCATTTCAGTCCTCTCCCGTTTTTTCAACAACCACAAAAGATACGGTCTTGCTTATGGGGCGACACTCAGCGATTCTTACACGGTCTCCCTCTTTTACTTCCATACAAGGAGGGATGTGGGATGGAATGCGGCTGTGTCTTCTTTCATACCTCATAAATTTCGAAACATAATTAAGATAGTCGCGTTTGACAATAACGGCCTTATCCATCCTTGCGCTAACTACAACTCCTTCCAGTACATGGCCTCGAATTGAAAGCTCTCCGTGGAAGGGGCAATTCCTATCCTTACAGGTTTTCTTAGGCTTCTTGGAAGTAAAAGACATTACCATAATCTCCTGATGGTCTTCTTGAGGCGATCCTCAGGTCTTCCTACCAAAAGCTTGCCATCCACCTCAACTACTGTGCTATCAGGAAAACCAAAGTGAAAGATAGTAGAGTTCTTCGCTATGACCTTTCTTTTGCCTCCATCTAAGACTGTGAAGGTATTTCGGGTTTCATCGATTATCTTGCCGGATATTCCCACATAGCCTAAATTCGCGCTCTTGACGATTTTCCCTTGGGTTCCGATGAATTCGTGACGGATTATTTCAGGAGTCACCTTCATTTCTTCTTCTCCTTTTTCTTCTCCGTCTTCTTCGTTTTGACTAATCCAAGCTCTTGTTCTCTTTCTATTGTTAAGACTCGCGCGATTGTTTTGCGCAATTCTCTAATTCTGGCTGGATTCTCGATTGTTCCACCTGCCCTAACCATAGTTCTTAATCTTAGAATCTCAGTTCTGAGTTCACCGAGTTTCTTTGTTCGCTCTTCAGGGGGCATGTCACGTATTTCTTTGATTCGCAGTATCGGCATCTAAGCGGCTGCCTCCTCCTGTTCATCAGTGCTGGCTTCTTCTACTGGTGCTTTCTCCTTCGTCTCCGTTGATTCTTCCTCTGGAGGCAGTGTCTCAACTATTTTGATTTTGTCAGGGAATTGTGCGTCAGGAGGCATTATTCTGACTCTCACACCGAACATTCCTGGCTTAAGCTGGACGTGGACCTCGGCTTTCCTCATGTATCTTAGCGGAGGCTCGCCGCACTTAGGCAAGTAACCAGACTTGAACTTCTCGTATCTTGCTCTTTCTGTTCTCAGCTTGCCGCTTATGACTATTTCTGCGCCCAGTGCTCCGGCTTCAATAACCTGGTTTAGAGCCCAAAATCCGGCGCGTCTGAAATGCACGCCCCTTTGCAGGGTTGATGCGAGTTTTGAAGCGACAACATAAGCGTTCAATTCCGGAATCTCAATTTCGGAAACAGAGATTTGGGGGTTCGAAACATGAAACTTCTCCTCCAGAATGCTCGCAAGTTCTCTTATTGTTTCTCCCCCGCGGCCTATCACCAAGCCGGGTCGCATTGCGTAGATTACTATGTGAGTTCCTAACGGAGTTTTTGATATGGTCACGCCCCCATATCCTGCTCTCTCAAGCTTATTCTCCAAGAACTCGTCTATCTCCGTCCTCTTGATGGATTCAGTCACGAAATGCTTTACGACGGCCACTAAGCCTCTTCTCCTATCTCCGGTTTCTCCTGAAGAGCTATTTCGATGTGACACAGAATCTCGAAATGAGGCGTGGCTCTGCCCTGTGCCCTCGGCGCGAACCGCTTCATTTTCATCCCTTGGGATCCAGACGCGTGAATGATGCGGAGCCTGTCAATGTCCAATCCTTTGTTCTCTGCGTTGGCCTCTGCTCCTTCAAGCACTTTAAGCACATGCTCAGCCGCTTTGACTGGATATTTCCCTACACAGGCCTTTTCAAGTCCGTGACGATGTCCAAGTTTCTTCGTAAATCGCCTGTATGGAACCGGCTTCTTTTTGGCCATCACATCTCGAAGATACTGTTTTGCCTTGGGAAGCATCATTCCCTTTACTGTTCTGCAGACTTCCCGTACCGCCTTATGGGATACCCTAACCTCTCGTGCACTTGCTTTCACCGTTTTCTCCGGATCCAGCTCTTCCTCCGTTATCGAGTATCCCCATTTTGGCACCTTGTACTCTCTCCAACTGTGCAATTGAACAGCAACATGGCGATTTATATGGTTTTCCTTCACTGCAAATGCTTTCCAGACTGATTAGCAGTTTCAAACAGTCTTGAACTCTCGCTGCCTATCTATAGAAATCCAGAAGAGCGAAAAATATCCCCGTCGTCCTCCATATAATGGATGCCGCAATAATTGAGAAATGTCCGTTTGTTTCGGGCATAGCTTACGGAAGAACACTCTTCATTTTGAAGTTAATCAAACGCCTCTGCGTATTTCCACGATGTGTTTATGTTCAACCTCCAAGGTTAGTATTCAAAGTTGAAGGCAAGGACGAAAAAATGACTGCTGAGACAGGACTCATAACAATGCTTCATGGTGCTGGCGGCACGGTTATGCACAATTTAGTCAAAGACTATATCGTGAAGTACTTCGGCGGCGTAGGCGATGCCGAAGTTCCTCTTGAAGCGATGGATGATGCAGCCGTTGTCGGCGACGTAGCCTTGAAGAGCGACTCACACGTTGTCAAACCCATTTTCTTTCCAGGCGGTGACATCGGCCGGCTGGCAGTATCAGGCACTGTGAACGACATAGCAGCCGTGGGCGCTGAACCCTATGCGTTGGCATGCGGCTTCGTACTAGAGGAGGGCTTAGCGATATCAGATTTTGAGAGAATCTTGGCTAGCATGCAACGTACATGCAAAGAGGCTAATGTCTGCATCGTTACAGGAGACACCAAAGTTGTTGAAAAGGGAAGCCTAGGCGGCTGCATAGTAAACACTTCGGGGATTGGGAGAAGAACATTGGCTCTGGAGAAGAATCTCAAGGTTGTTAGGAGATTTAGAAGTAATTTTCAGAAACGTTGGATACTTGACTCAAACCTCATGGCAGGTGACAAGATAATCTTGTCTGGAACGATTGGAGACCACGGACTCGCCGTCCTATCCGCCCAAGAAGGGCTGCACTTTGGAAGCGAGATCAGATCTGATGTTCAACCCTTGAATCGTCTGATTCAACGTGTGCTAGGGGAAGTCGGCGGAATAGTGACGATGAAAGACCCGACAAGAGGCGGTATAGCTGACGCTCTGAACGAGGTCAGCGAAAAATCCAACGTAGGCATATTGATTCATGAAGACAAGGTACCAATAAGAGAAGACGTGAAAGCAGCATGTGAAATGTTGGGGTTGGACCCATTTGAAGTTGGAAACGAGGGAAAAATGATAATAGGTACAGCAAAGGAAAAAGTTGAAGACATACTGAGCTTCTTAAGAACGATGAAGTACGGGAAGAACGCAGAAATCATTGGGGAAACAACCAGGGACTTCAAGGGTGTGGCCATGCAGACGGCTGTCGGGGGGAAAAGAATAGTCGCCAGACCTGTAGGCGACCCTGTTCCCAGAATATGCTGACGGCAATGGGTCTAGGCCTGAACGTATCAGTCTGGTTTTGTCGTTGCCCATATTCGGCATGTTCCTTCGGCGCTGACCATGCATGCTCCGACTGGTCTCTGGGGTGTGCATTCTTTCATGAACATGGGGCATTCTGTGGGTTTGATTCTTCCTATTACAACCAAGTGACATCGACAGCCTAGCTTTGTGTCAACGCCGTATTCGATTTTTACGCCATATCTTAAATGAGCGTCATAGACGTTGTGTTCTTCTCTTAGGTTGAATTTTGAAGAGCCTATGTTTCCAAGCCCACGCCATCTGCCGTCCACGATCTCAAAAGCTTCTGCCATGATTCTCTGGGCCTTGGGATTCCCTTGAGGCCACACAGCACGTGCATATTCATTTTCCAAGGACGGCTTATCCTTGCTTAATTGTTTCAGAATCATGTAGATGCCCATTAGAACATCTAGAGGTTCGAAGCCGGCCACTACTACTGGCATTCGATATTTTTTTGGAAAGATCTCGTAGGGCTTCAACCCGATAATTGTGCTGACGTGGCCAGGTGCTATGAAGCCATCTAGGCTTAGTTCTTTCATTTTGACGAGTAGCTTCATGGCTGGCGGTATTATGCGGTGGGAAATCAGGAAACTCATGTTCTCGGGGGGCTTGCTTAGTATTTCGACGGCCGTCGACGGAGACGTTGTTTCGAAACCGACAGCAAAAAACACGAATTCTTTGGTTGCTTCTTCGCGCGCCATTTTGACAGCGTCGCCAACTCCATAGACGACGCGGACGTCGGCTCCTTCAGCCTTAGCGTCCAAGAGTGACATTCTTGATCCTGGAACGCGCAGAAGATCGCCAAAGCACGTGACGACAACTCCTTTCAACGCCAGTTGCACTGCTTCATCTGTTTCTGAGGCTGGCACTATGCAGACTGGGCATCCTGGTCCAGCTATTACTTCCACATTCTGAGGTAAGAGGCTGCGCAGACCATAGTGCGTGATTGTCCATTCATGAGTGCCGCATACATGGCATATCTTCACGGTCTCCTTTCCCTTTGTAAGCTGGTTTATTCTGCTTGTCACACGTTTTGCCAGATCAGGATCCCTAAACCTCAGTCTCTCGGCCATCTCAATTCAACTTAACCCTGATTCTGAGTCTAAGTTTCTACCTCGAGAATCTGGTTCCATAATTGTATAGTTTCCTGCGCCTCTTTTTCATCTAAAACTTGGATGGCGTATCCTGCGTGCACCAAAACGTAGTCGCCAGCTTTAACATTCACAAGCGTCACGTTAACCTCTCTAAGAACCCCTTCGCCAAAATCAACGCATGCACTGTTTTCTTTAACACTCACAACTTTTGCCGGAATCGCCAGACACATTTCTATCAGTATACATAGGCGAGAATATGCGGCAATAAATCAGTTATGGTCTAGGCTGAAGAAATCCACCTACCACAGCTTGACCAAAGGATATGCCACCGTCACCCGAAGGAACAACCTCATGAACCAGAAAATTCAGACCAGCACCTTCCACTGCCCTTCGCATGGCTGAAGCCAATATTTCGTTGCATGCAGCCCCGCCTGAAAAGCCAACTGTTTTGACTTTGTTCTCCAACGCTTTTTCAATAGCTAGTTCCGCCAACCCTCTGGCTAGATACAAATGCGCAGAATACGCCAGATCTGATTTGGAATACTTGCATCTGTTCTCGAACAGTTCTCGCATCATTTGTGTGGTTTCCAGTTTGTCACCCTCTATTACAGGTTCCAGTTTCAGGGCATCTTTGCCCTTCGTCGCGGCTGATTCGAGTTTCATGGCTGGCTCACCCTCGTAGGTGCGTTCGTAGCATATGCCTAGAATGGCTGAAGCTGCATCTAGGACTCTGCCGCAGCTTGTCGTTTGTGCGATGCTGCGGCTACCACGTAGTTGGTCAAGGATTATATTTATCTCCTGTTTACCATGCGGGAAATGCTTCGTATGGTGCATAAGCCACGGCTCGACGTCAGCTTCTTTATGGAGTATTCCCGCAGCCATCCTCAGCGGATAACGCGTTGCTAGGTCTCCACCTAGAAGTGGCTGTTTTTCTAGGTGTGCAATGCGTTTGAAGCCAGCTGATTCTCTTGCGCAAAGCAATATTTCGCCGCCCCACGCTTCGCCGTCTGTGCCGTACCCGTATCCATCGCAGCATACGCCAATCATCTCTTTGGCTTCATGTTCGATCATTAACCCAGCAATGTGTGCATAATGATGCTGAACCTGAACTGGCTGCCAACCGTTTTCTTCGGCCAGCTCACTAGCAAGTCTTGAGGTTACGAATTTTGGATGTAGATCACAGGCGATGGCCTCAATCTTGCAATTTGTTAAGTGGATGAGATGTCTCGTAGCCTCTTCCAAGAACGTTTTTGCCTCAACATTTTCCACGTCGCCTATGTGTTGGGATATGAAAGCTTTGTCTTCGAGCAATATGCAAGAAGTATTGTTGAGTTCCCCGCCCAGGGCGACTACGCAGCGCTCTGTCTTTTCCTTAAGCCTCACTGGTGCAGGTGCATAGCCGCGTGAGCGTCTGATGAAAACTGGTCTGTTGCTGTGCGTACGGATTACCGAGTCGTCACATCTGTAGGCTATTTGCCGATTATGAAAAAGAAGATAGTCAACGACGCCGCCAAGTGTTTTCAAGGCCTCTTCATTGTCTTTTGTGATTGGTTGGTCTGGGGGATTTGCACTCGTCATCACGAAGGCAGCATCGTCCACATTATCAAAAAGCATGTGATGTAAGCCAGTGTAGGGCAGCATCACTCCGATGTTGTGCAGGCCTGGCGCGATCAAATCTGACAGATAATAGGTTTTGCTCTTGTTCAATAAGACTACTGGACGGGCATAGGAATTGAGCAACCGTCTTTCTTCTTCGCCTATGTCCGCAAAGGTACGTACGCCCTCTAGGCTTCGCGCCATGATAGCGAAGGGTTTTTGGCTTCTGTGTTTGGCCTCTCTAAGTCTGATCAGTGGCTTTTCTTTGGTTGTTGACGCCGCTAAGTGGAATCCGCCGTATCCTTTTATGGCTATTACGTTGCCATCTGATAGAAGTTTGCCTGCCTGTCGGATTGGATCTTTGTATTTGATCATCCTGCCTTCTGAAGTGGTTAAGTATGCTTTCGGGCCGCATCTTGGGCATGCAACCGTTTGCGCGTGGAAACGCCTGTTCAGGGGATCGGCGTATTCGCTCTTGCAGAAGCTGCACATTGGGAATTCTTTCATGGTCGTGTTATCGCGGTCGTATGGCAGCCTCTCGATTGTTGTGAATCTTGGGCCACAGTTTGTGCATGTAATGAAAAAGTAATCGTGTCTCGTGTCCTTTGGGTCTTTAAGTTCTTTCAGACAGTCGTTGCAAATTGCTACGTCTGGCGGGATAGTTGATCCTGAAAGCTCTGCCGCGTTTGAGCTTTTGTGAATCGTGAACTCTTTGTGTTCTGCTATTCCAGCTAGCTTTGTCGTCGCGATTTCATAGATATGCGCAAGAGGAGGTTTCTTCTCTTTTAGGTCGCGCATGAAGTTTCTGATTGCGTGTTGGTCTCCTTCGAGGAGGATTTCTACGCCTGCATCGCCTCTGTTTTTGACATAGCCCTTCAAATCGTTGTGTACTGCAGTGCGATAGATGAATGGGCGGAACCCCACGCCTTGAACTATGCCAGTAACGTTGATCTTCACGCGCACTGAAGCCATCTCTTTAGCTTAGAGACGGAAGACGGTTCATATACATTTTGACCTCTTACAGGACTTTGCAATTCTCAGCCCGCGGTTCTTATCGTCTTCTTAGTGGTTACTTCGCACGTAGTCCTGACATCAGGTTTGAACCTCGGCCTTCTGATGACCAAGGACATGAAGAGAAGCTCACGATCAGCCAACCTATCGTAGGTTCTTGTTAAACGGCCGTAGACGATTAGAGATATTAATGGCTTACTTGTTTAGCTACTAATCGTATCTTTCAGAGGTCAATCGGATGGCAAAGCAGGAACAGGAAACTGCAAAGTTTGAAGCTTATTCAACGAGCCTATGCCCCGAATGCATGAATAGGATCCCCATGAGAATTTACGAGCAGGGCGGCGTTATCTATTTGGAGAAGGCTTGTCCTCAGCATGGGAAGTTTGAGGACGTTTATTGGGGGGATGCTGAGCTTTTCAAGTGGTTCTATGATAACTGGTATAACGCTCGATATGTGGGCAGCGGCCTGGAGAATCCGCACACCAAGACCGTGAATGGTTGTCCTTTTGATTGTGGGATTTGCCCTCAACATAAGACGCCCACGATTTTGGGTATAATAGACGTTACGAATAGATGCAACATGGCTTGCCCTGTTTGTTTCGCTTACGCTGGAGCTTCGAACTACGTCTATGAGCCTTCCTATGAGCAGATTGTGGAGATGATCAAGCTTCTGAGGAATAATAGCCCATGGGCCTGCAATGCGCTGCAGTTCAGCGGCGGTGAACCAACGATTCGAAATGATTTGCCCGACCTGATTAAGGAGGCAAAGAAGGCTGGAATAAGCCATATTGAGGTTAACACTAACGGTTTGCGCATAGCCGAGGACATTGAATACTTCAAGAAGTTGCTTGATGCGGGTTTGAGCACGCTTTATCTTCAGTTTGACGGCTTGAGAGAGGAAATATACAAGGCGACAAGAGCAAGGATCAGTCTTGTTCCCATAAAACAGACGGTCATAGACAACGCAAGAAAGATAGGCCTAGACTCGATTGTTCTGGTCGTCACGTTGTGCAAAGGCGTGAATGATAAGGATTTAGGAGCCATTGTTGATTACGCTGTGGAAAACCACGATGTGGTCCGATGCATAAACATTCAGCCCGTTTCGATGGCAGGCAGACTTCAGAAGGACGAAATGCGAAAGCTAAGGATAACCATACCTGACACAATTAAGGAGATTGAGGAGCAGACCAACGGAGTCGTCTCGCGGTGGGATTGGCGACCCGTCAACTGGCCAGTTCCGATGACGAAGGGAATGGGCGTAATCAAGAGCAAGGCGTACCCAGATTTTACGATGCATCCTATGTGCGGCGCTGCCACATTCTTGGTTGTGGACAAAGATGGGTCATTCAAGCCCATAATGAACTACGTGGATGTGGACAAGTTTGCCGACGTGTTCTGGGACATTTACTATTCAGGCGCCAAAGGTAAGAAGACGATGGCCAAGCTGAAGATGCTTAAGCTTCTGCCGATGGCAAAATCTGACTTCGTGCGAGGACTGATCAGAAGCGTCATTACTAAAGGAAGCTACGAGGCGCTAGGAGAATTCATGCGAAGGATAGTGATGATTGGGATTATGCATTTTCAAGACGTTTGGAACTTCGACTTAGAGAGGGTTCAGAGATGTGCCATTCACTACGTGACACCTGACATGAAGATACGGTCGTTCTGCACTTACAATAGCATACACCGACCAAACGTTGAGAAGCAATTCGCAGTTCCAATCGATGAATGGACAAGGAAAACCGGAAAGAAAATCAACGAACCAGCATGATTAACCTGTGCTGAAAGCTCGGCCACGAACTGATGGAGCAGCAATGTCAGGTTTTTGCCGCTTTTTGTCTTTCTTCTTCCTGCAGGACGCTTCTGAGAACTTTGCCTACCAATGTCATTGGCAGCTCTTTTCTGAATTCCAATTCTCTTATGGCCTTGTAGGGTGCAACTTTTTCGTTCACAAACTTCTTGATTTCCTCTTCAGTGGCGGTTGCTCCGTCTTTTAGCACCACGAATGCTTTCGGTATCTCGCTTGCCACGGGGTCGGGCTTGCCCACGACTGCGCAAAGCTTTACGGCTGGGTGTTCGTAGAGCACATCTTCAATCTCGCGTGGATAGACGCTGTAGCCCTTATACTTGATTAGGTCTTTCTTCCTGTCCGTAATGTAGAAGTAGCCGTCTTCATCCATCTTTCCAATGTCGCCTGTGTAAAGCCATCCACCTCTAAGGACGCTAGCAGTTTCTTCAAGCATCTTCCAGTAGCCACTCATCACCTGTGGACCCCTAACGACGAGTTCTCCCACTTCGCCAGTTCCAAGCTCCATTTTGCCTGTCTCAATGTCCATGATCTTTGCGTCTGTGTCCGGCCAAGGCAAGCCAATGCTACCTACCTTAACAGTCTTCATTGATCTGTCAAGCGGATTGCAATGCGTCACAGGTGAAGACTCGGTAAGGCCGTAGCCTTCCACAAGGACTCCGCCTGTCACTTCCATCCACTTCTTTTGTACCTCTGGCGGTAGTGGAGCCGACCCGGATATGCAGAAACGCACGGATTTGAGATTGTATTTTTTCACGTCTGGATGAGCGAGCAGTAACGCGTACATTGTTGGGGCACCGCAGAAAACGGTGACCTTATGCTTTTGAATAGCCCTTAAGGTGCTCACTGCGTCAAATCTTGGAAGCGTGACCATTTTCCCGGCCAGATATATGGGTGCGTTCATCCCCGTTGTCATGCCATAAATGTGGAACAGGGGCAGTACGGTTAGGAAACATTCTTCACCCATCTTTCCCTGAA
>Ga0315280_10007194_pt1 | contig 15041 bp, 32 predicted proteins | sample YL17G06_40_MG_FD_203697 | JGI IMG/M metagenome (GOLD analysis project Ga0315280, IMG submission 203697) | Sediment microbial communities from Yellowstone Lake, YNP, Wyoming, USA - YL17G06_40 | ecosystem: Environmental > Aquatic > Freshwater > Lake > Sediment | place: USA: Wyoming | collected... | reverse complement strand
CCGAAAAAAATTGCCGCGTCAAAAACAAATTTTTGCCGCCAAACCGCCTATGTGCGCGTTATGTGGTCACGGAAAATTTAACCGCACCTTTTTTTCTGCGTGGTTTTTTGAGTGACCCTTCCCCGTGTTCCCGTCTGGGTTACTTTTGAGGTCACGGTTAGTGTAACTTTCTGTGTCATTGAAAGTTCAACTCTTCCTTATATAGTATGAGTTGCACCTTATAAACCTTTTGGTCAATTGAAAGTTGCACTCTAAGGGGACACCAAAAATTAAACGGTCTTCTCCGAGGCATGGAAAGGAAACTTAATCAACTGATTAAAAGTTCGGGCTACCCGTTGGGGGGGTGCTCCGAAACCCATCTGAGGGTCGAACTGTGTCGAACTAGCCAAATTCGGCAAATTTCGGGGAGCTTTGACCGCCCGCCAGCCCCACCGAGGCAAAAGACCATAGGGCAAGTTTCGAAATGGGTCGAATTTCGGGAATTCGGCAAATTTCGGGGCAGATAATTTTTACGGGTCTCGCCAACGACCATCAAATTTTTGCGGGTTGGGGATGTCGGCATGGAGAGAGTGAGGTTCGAAATTTTTCGAAGTAGGAATTGATGGGGATGGTCAAAAAACGGATTATTTAATCAACTGATTAAAAACAACTATGGACATGGACGGGACGAAATCGACCACATTTTCCATAGGAAACGACAATTTTGAGCATGGAAGTTCTTGAGGAAACTTTATATAGGGGAACGCTTTATCTCTAGGTAGTGACTGAGTATGAGTGGACAGAAAAAGAAACCATGTATCGGAAACCTTAAATCCGACTGTTCTGGAACATGTCCAGATTACAAAGAATGCTTAAGGAAATACATGGAAGATGACATTCGAGTTAGCGAACATAGAGGAAGTGATTAATTGCCTAGTGGTTGTGCTCAATACATTCGGGATATTTTCCGAAGATTAGATAAAGAGCACAAACTTTGTCCAGATAACAAACATGACTTCGGGGATTGGGGCGAATGGCATTTTAGACGCTGGCGAAAATCTCGAAAAGGCTATCAGGTTAGATTCCGTGTCTGTCGAAGATGTAGAAAAAGAGAAATGGAACTTGACGAAACGGGGAAACTTTAATGCGAATTCTTAAACTCAAAAAGGCTACGGTCAATTTGACTGATAAAAACTGTATAAAATGTAGTAAAGTTTTCTTGCTCGATGCTAGAAGGCTGAAATTTCCTAATTCTATAGACACAGTTCTCTGCGATAGTTGTCTAGCTGAATGGCTTGCGTTTTTTGACGAGTGGCATATGGTTTATAATTCAAAATATCCGAAGAGACAAAATCCAACTTGGGAAGCATTTACAGGAGAACTTCCAAACTTTTCAAGAGAGAGAGTTGAGTTTACTTGATTCAAGTTGTGAAGTGTGACGTTTGCGGACGGCTATACGAACAGGACGGCGATGCTCACGATGTCGGAGAACAAAACTTCTGTTGTGAACATTGCCTCTGGACGGTTAGCAACTGTGGAGAAAAACAGCCCCCTCACACTTGCGAAAAGATAAAGCCGAAAGAAAAGGTGAACTTCACTTGAGTTTAGGAGAATATGTTGGCGTTAGACTTACTTCTATGGAACAACTAAAGCTGGCTCAGAAGAAATTGAAACACGCTGGCTTTTCTTCGAGCTATAGTTTGCCTCTTCAGAAACTCTTTATTGATTGCCCAAAAAACGTAGAGCATAGTATTGCTAAAAAACGTGTAAGGAGAATCTTAGAAAGTGTTGTCGGTGACAGAAAAGAGAAGGTGTCGTTCACTTGAAGTGGTCGTGCTCAATTCCTCTCTGCAAAAAAGAGGCAGTAAAAGAAGTTCACGTTTTAGTAAAAGCAAATAGAGAACAAGTCTATTATTTTTGTGCAGACCATTTCAAACAAGAAGAAAAATATTGGACGAAAGTTCACCAGCAACGGGAAATTTACGATTTAACGCCGAAAGTAGATGATAGGGTGAAGGTGTTGTTCACTTGACGGAAAAATGTGACAGATGTGGACATTCGTTTGATAGACTCTTCGGTTATGGGTTTGCTGATGGTAAAAATGGAATAAAAAACAAAGGTTTTCTTCTTTGCAATAGCTGTTCGGTTGAATGGGAGAAACTTATTAACACTTATAGATGGAAAAATCATAGAGGACGATGGCATATTTTTGCTACTAGACTTCTCAAAGATTTTGTAACACAAAAATCAGAGAAGGTGCAATTCACTTGAGCGTTCAAGTTGCTAAAGACCGAAGAGAAATAACTTGTCCAAAGTGTGAGAACACTTGGAACGGTTGTGGGTTCGATATAAAACCCGAAGATATTCTTTGGGTTCCGAACGGACATAAATGCAAAATGGGATATAGTGTTGTCGAAGCACATGACCCTTATCCTAAGAAGGTAACTTGTAAAAGGTGTGGCAAAGAGTTTAAGATAGACTATAAACTAAAGGAGAAGGTCGAATTTACATGACTGACATTATGATAGGGGGCAAGATAATTTACTGTGATGTTGGCAACATAAATCATTATGACGATTTTTGCCAAAAGAAATGCTTACGGCGTTCGATTTGCAAAGCGAGACTCCGAAAAGAGGAAGTGCATTTTACTTGACTTATTATTGTCCCTTCTGCAAACAAAAAATGATTCATCAACCTCAAAATCAAAGCGAAACCAAAGACGAAAAACTCTCAGCAAAAGTTGGGGACACTTTCAAATGTGGTTGCAGTATTTTTCAAGAAGATTCTGACGGCAAAGTTTACCAATTAAATTCGTGGAAACTTACAGAGAACGGATGGTATCATTTAGGTTCAACAGACGGCAAACCAATTCAAGAACAATTTTGTATGCACAGAGAGGATGAGTGGAAAAAGATTTGTGGCAGAGCAAAAGAACCTTTTGACACAACTTTTGAGGTAGTGCAATTTACATGAAACGAAAATGTGAAAATTGTGGAGCAGAATTTGATTGTTCAGCAGAAAGCAAAGAGGAATGCAGACGAACGCATAAACATCACCAAATTTTTTGTTGGTGTAAATCGTGTTTGGAAAAAGCCAACACACACTTTTCTACTCGCATAGATGACGTAATAGACGAATGCTTTTATTGTGTAGAGAAAGACGGGAAAGTGAGGATTGAATTCACTTGACGGTAAAAATGAAGTGTAAAGTTTGTGGTATAGAATTCGAATGCAATGGAGATATAGAATGTGATGTAGAAAATAGTGGCAATGATTGTTGGTGTCAAAATTGCAGTAAAAAAAAGAAGGGGTTTCGGGGATTGGACTCTAGTTGTTATAAAGGAATAAAGGAAAAGGTGAAGTTTACTTGAGCAAATTTCTTGGTATAAAAACTTCTGTAACTCTTGAGGACATTCAGAAAGCTATAAAGGAAATGCAAGCTGATGGGTTTATAGTTGTCCCCAAAGACGGGAGCATACTAATTTTAGGCAAGCCTAAAAAAATGAAAGAGAAGGTTCAGTTCACTTGAAAGCTGGAAAATGTGATAGATGCGGAACGGTTGTTATTCGTTTGTGGAAAATGGGACACGACAAAACCATTTATATCTGTTCTAATTGTCACAATATTTGGAAAACAAAATACGTAACAAAACTTGACACTTTGAATTTGAGTTGGGACGAACGGGGCGTTGTCTGGACAAAGTTTTTCGCCGAATTCATGGGTAAAGGCAAAGAGATAGTTCAGTTTACTTGAGCATGATGTTTCTCCCGAAACCTTTAAATACTTGTTTGAACATAGTATATCTCTCACAGTCGGGGAAACTCGACACAACGAAGTGGACGCACAACGGACTTGGCTAGGCAAGGTATAACCTACTGAAGTGCCAAGCAAAGGACTATGAACATAGGGACGGAAACAACACCGACCCCAAGAAACGCCACCACCTTTATTATATATAGGGGCGAAGCAACACGCCGACCACACGATTGCAACGTGTGAACGTGTGCCTGACGCATGGAGAGAAAGGCTCTCGATGTACGCCTTCGCCCGTTAAATCTCCCAACTGAGCATGATTTTTCTACCATAAAGTTTATATACTTGTTTGTGTATTACATTCTTATCTGGGTGATAGCGTGGAAAACTACACCACAACGATACGTCTGAATGCTAGAATAGGACTTGAGGAAAAAAGAAGTCTTTGTCCGTTATAAATTGGTATATAGTTTAATGAATTTAAGATGAACGTAGAAAGAAGCGTGTGATTCTAGCTAATCCATGCCCGTCCCGTTCGAGTGGACGAAGCAGAACCCCCGAAGGGTTGTTCCGTTCGGGATGTTTCATTTTCAATTTTTTCAACGGAGTTTTTTTTCGTTTGCTCAAATTTTTGCGCGAGCGCGAATCGCCCCACTTTTCGAATTTTTAATCAACTGATTAATTAATCCCATATTGTCCATGCAACAGCCTACTTAGTTAATCAACTGATTAAAATATAATGTTAACTTCCACAGGAGCGTCCCTTTTGTCGAACGGAGCATTATTCTGACTTATATTCTAAATCAAAAGGAGAAAAGCCCCTGTAATTTTGTAAAGTTTTCGATAAATTGTACGAAACCACTTCGAAAAAAGACCATTAATTCTCCATACTTCGAAATGGTTTCGAAAGTTTGTTGCACTTTCCTTTACGGTTTTAAGAATCCGTAAGGGATGATGGGAAAAGACCATTAATATTTCCTTATGATTCCGTAAAGTCGTAAAGAAAATGCAACTTGGAACTTCGAAACTGCTTCGAAACTGAGCATGGCAGTTCGGGGCAAAAGTTTATAAGTGACGATAGCTTTTCTTATAGTAAAGTGATTAAGATGCCCGAAGATGAAAACTACCTGAATATCCATAACTACATTATTCCGATAACCAAAGGCTTTACAAAGGAAGGTGCTAAGAAAGCCTTTGAATCTTTGAAGAAAGAGGACATGATAGAACTTAGACTTTTTGAAGCTAGGCTCTGGGAGAAATATACGCGAAACAAAAATGCACACGGCGATTTGACAAAAGCCTACTTTAACCCATTTAGCCGAACGCTCTTCATAGGATTCGAAGGGACAACATTTTCTCGGTTGCCGAAAGATATTCCTCTTCCTAAAGGCTGGCGTGTAGTCATTCGAAACATCTGGAATGAAAAGTACGCTTACGAATATCCGAAGGGACAGAGATGGCTTTTAGAATCTGACGAATATGACAAAATGGAAACTCCGCTTATTCTCGATACCCTCTCATATTGTCTGGGGAATAAAATCGATTTGATGCAACTTGAGGTCTGGGCTTATGAGATAATGGAGAAGAACGGGGAAATCGCCAAAGGCACAGTTGTAGAAATGCGAAAGTGGATTAAGAAAAAGTGAGCATGGAGATTCTGAGCAAACGTTTATAAGTCTCGCTGTTATCTATTAAAGTAAGGTCGAAAGATATGAACGATAAAACTCAAGTCGTAGTAAAAACCTATGGAACTTCGTGGATAAGTTCGCTGATTATCGCGCTCATAGTCGGTGCTGTTGGCTACCTAATTACGTCAAGCATACAGGGATTCATAGTCGGCTTCGTTATGGTTTTCCTAACTGAATTCATAGTGCTGGCTTCGCTTATTCCCTACGTTGGCATATACTTCTATTGGGTCTGGGCGATACAACTAAATCAATTACTGATTGGTCTAGGAAACTTTACAACCGCACAAACAGCAACCTTCACAAACTTGCTAATCTATGCCCCATTGATTTACTGCCTGATTGTCGGGATAATTCTCTTTGCAGTTTCATCAGTAGTAGTCACGGTTTTCTTAGGTGCTTTGATAGGGGCAATATTCCGTTGAAACAAACAGCCGAAGAAAAAGAATGGGAAGCATACGAAAACGGTTACGATGAGGGATATGAAGCTGGCGTTGTTGACTTTGAGGAAGTTGCTAGGCGAAAAGCACAACTTAGAGCAAAAGGAATTCCCGTGATGGGTGACTGAAATGTACGAACACACTAGAAAGAAACTGCTTAAACTTCTGAAAACGATAAAGAAAGATTGGGTCATATATAGAGGTTTCACTAGGGAAGAAATTGCAACAATGGAGAAAGAAATAAAAGAGTTAGAATGTTCCACGTATGAGGTTATCTAAATGGTTGACAGAGATAAGAAAAAGGTAGATAAAAAGTCTGAGAAAATTTGGGTTACACAACTGATGCAGAGACACGGCAAGCAAGAATTGACCACGATGCTTGTCCCTAACCCGAATTGGGAAGGACGCAAAAACAAACACCGAAGAAACAGAGAGGATTAACGTGAAACCCAAAATAGTCGAATGCTATGACTGTGACAAAGAAATCAATACAGCCATAGACCCCTTTTTATTCTCAAGACCATGTATCATATTCACACGTTATCGATGTGAACGGTGCGGAAAGAGACACGAACTACTGCCGTTAGAGTTTGACGAGAAATGGGTAAACCCAACTGTTCAGATAGAGCTAAACAAGATAGTGAAAAAGTTGGACGATGCTTACGCTAAATACAAAAAGAATCCTAATTTCCGTAACACATATTATCTTGACGGTCTGCTAGACATCACGGAAAGACTCGTGAAAAACTTGGAGAAAATCAAAAGAGCAGAAAAATGCAAAGGAGAAGGTTCAATTTCAATGATTAACCCGAAAGCACCAGAGAGTACGAAAGAAATACTGCGGAAAAAACCAGAACTAGGTAAAATTTTTGGTTGGGAAATGGATAATAAAATCTGCAAGTTCACACCAAAATACAAGGTCGGAGAAATCGCTAGAGTTTTAGTTATGTCTAACCCAGACAAAGATACGCCGAAAGGGTTTGTTCCTAATAACAGGATAGTTCGAGAACCAGAAGAAATAACTACCGAAACCGATGTTTTCTACGCTGAAGTTGAAATCACAGGTTACTATGACGAAGGTTATGGATGCATAATTCTTAGAGTTCTCTATAAACGAAATGACAACAGTAAATTCGATGAGGTCGGACATCATCATTGTTTTCATAGAAATTGGTTCGAAACTGAGGATAAGAAAAAATTTATAGATACACTTTTTGAATTACCCGAAACGGTTGACTTTACATAATTGAGCATGGAAGTTCAGGGCAAACGTTTATATAGGGCGATAGCATTCTATTCCTCAGAGAAGATTAGAAATGGGAAAGAAAAAAGAACCATCAATGCGCGATTTGACAGTTGACCCAGAAGAAGATGATATTCAAACAGTAATTAGAAAACGAGAGGAAAAGTTGGAAAGACAAAGACGTATTGACAAAGAGTATAACAAACGATATTCAATGTTTTCCTCAAAGAAAACTACGGCAGTTTGGCTTCTGCTTAGTGTGGTTCTATTCGTTGTTACGGTGTACGCTCTAAACGTATTGTTTCACGCTCCAAATAGCACAACGGGTTACTAAGGTGTTGAAATGACTGAACAGGAAAATGAGAAAAAAGTTGCTGTTGAAATTCAAGCAACAAGTGATGAAATATTTGAAATGATAGTCAAAAGTCTAATCGAAAACGGACGGCTACTCGTTATCGGTCTAGGGGGAACGGGCAAAACAAACGCCGTGAAACACATAGTAAGATTCATTCGAAATTCTCAAGAATACAAAAACGGCAAAGTTATTATTCGAATCGGCGATAGCGCGAACACATGGAAACTTACATTTGACAAAATTCCCTACGTTGACGTGACAAAGAAACCGAGCATTCCAGAAGGGGAAAGAACACTTCTACTCGATTTGGGTTTCTTATCAACTGCAAAGAATGTTAATCTAATCGAAAACTTGGTCGGACAAGATTATTACATTCAGAGAGATTCAATGGACAAAAACAACGGGACGGCAGAACTTCAACGAATCTACGTTCTGGAAGAAATTCAAAACTTGTTCGGCTCTAACAAACGTTCACAATTTTGGCTGAAGATTTGGAGCGAGTCCAGAAACTACAGTCAATATTTCATAGGAATCGGGCAACGTCTTAGTGACATTTCTACCCAGATAGTTGAGCGAACAAAATATCTGCTTATCGGTTCGTTGGCTGGCGATAACGACATCTCTAAACTGAAACGGGCATTCGGTTCAGAAAAAGGACAGAGAATCGCAAACATAATTATGACTTTGCGAAAAGGCGAATTCCTCTGGGTTGACAGAGAAGGGGAAAACTCTATGAAAATCTCATTTCCAAAGTTCGAGCAAGAAGGAAAGCCTTTCGAGTATGACGAGAAAAACGTCAATAATAAAGTTCGCGCCGAGAGGGTCTTTCTTGATAAAAGCTAAATGTGACACTTGTGGTGTAGAATTTTACTGTAATGGAGATAGAGATTGCAAACCTCTTATCAAACATGCTAAAATGCACAATCATCTGCCAACATGTTTTTGTGCAAAATGCACTACAGAAGGACACTTAGAAAGCAGAGAGAATTTACCAAATTCAATTCGAGAATGCGGTTACAGAACAGTTGAAAGTGTAGAAGCAAACTTAAAAGAGAAGGTTGAATTTCAATGATAGTCGGGTTGAAAATCTTATCTGACTTTTGTGTTGGAGATGCAGAGGAATTAGTTGCAGAATTGATAAAGCTGAGAATGTTGGATTTGACGCTTGAACAAGTGAAGAAAATAGTCGAGAAAGAATGGAAGGGTGAAAATTGGGACGACATTCAAATACAGGACGATGTAGTTGACTACATCTTGGCAAACTTAGCTGACGGTTGCTTTTATTGGGAATATAAAGAACCAGAAGAGATGTTCACGATAAACATAATTGACCCAGATAACCCGTTTACTAAAGACGGGAAACTGCCGAAGGTTAAGGTGCAATTTAGTTGAACATCTTCAAGAGAACTTGCAATAAATGTAGTGTGGAAGAATCTGCTTATTTGTTAGGAAACAGAAAGCAATACGCTCTTTGCGTAAAATGCCACAAGTTATGGATAATATTTCACAACCTTCCAGACAACGAAAAACTACTTGATAAATTCCATAAAACACCGCGCTGGCACGAAGTTTGGACAGAGATGTTTAGGACGTTCTTAGGAAAGGGAAAAGAAAAAGTGATGTTCACTTGAAAAGAATACAACAGCAAATTAACCTAAAAACGGGCGTAACTGTCACAAAAGTTTTGGTATGCACAGAGTTAAAAGAAAACTGTCAAAAATGTAATAGGTATTCTGTATGCGATGTTACGGGCAAAAAACCTAGAAAAGAGGAAGTGCAATTTACTTGAGCGAAGAGATAAGCAAATACTATTTCAAGACGGCTGAGATGTGGAAGATAATTATCGAGAGGGAAAACCAAAATGCTAAAAGTAAGTCTTAGATGGCTTCAAGAATCTAAAGACCCGTTAGCAAAACAGTTTAGAGGAATCGTAGCTGGCTCACCAAATTGTCCTCTTTGCTGTATGTTTCTCGAAGTCGATTATACAACTGATGACGGCGATACTGCCCCGTGTAGTTTTGACGAGATTTGTGAGGACGAACTTGAACACTTTCAAGACTTAGCGAATTATTGTGACAAAGAAATGGAGATTGTTTCGCTGGAATATTTGCCGAATGAAAAGCACAAAGTTAGCCCTGAGAAGGTAAAGTTCACTTGATAAGAAGATTCAAAGTTGGCGATAAAGTTCAAGCTACTTATAAAAATCAAACAACTCAGCGTTATTATGGGACGGGGACAATTACAGATTTTAGACTGAAAAGCGGATATATGGTTCAATTGGACAACGGCGATTCATATATCTTTTACGATTTTGAGTTAGAGATAGATAGAGAGGTTGTGCAATTTACTTGAGAATGGAGTTTTTGAGCAAACCTTTATATAGGACGCTCACATAGTATCTAGTGACCAAAAATGAACACGAAAAACATAAAGTCTGGGACGTATTTTGACATTGCGGTAACAACTGACCCATCTGGAAGAACAAGCATAGTGGTCAATAACATGTACGGTTGTATAGTCGATGTGGAACTTCCAGCACAGAAAGGCGAATTCAAAGAGGCATTCAAACCAACAGTCAAAGCAAAGAAAGAGGTTGAAATCGAAAAGCTAGGAGACTAAAAATGCCTACGCTTGAATCCTCAATTTATCTGGAACCTTCAAAAAAGAAAAAGAATCCACAAGCAGAACTAGACCGAATGAAGGGGACGGCTATTCTTTTCATAGCCAATAATCCGACCCCGATTTTCACGCGCCAATATAACGCAGAGAAACAGGCAGTTATGGAATTGGCGTTTGCCGAAGAGAATGTCGAAAACCCAGAAATGCGAAAGGAAAGACTTAGGGGATACATTTGTTGAGCGTAAAGGAATGTCGAGAACATCATTGGGGTTCTGACGGGCGATGCTCAGAATGCAGTATGCAAAGACGATATTTTTACGAATGTATGGCTACTTTGAATCGATGGACTGAAAAAGAGAAAGCAGACCCTAAAGAAGATTGGCAAGGAAAAGTGGACGGGTTAAAGTGTCACCCTCACTTGCATGTCCCTATGACCACAAAAATCACATTGCCGAACGATAACCCCATTAAGCAACTCTATGACATGGAACAATCTTGAACATGTTCGTTCTTAGCGAACATTTATATAGGAGAGCGAACATAGTTACGGCTAGGTGTCCGCAATGGAATGTGATAGACGGTTTCGTGACGAGATAGCTAAAATTGTTAAGCAACGGACGAAACTGCATATCGGCGATAAAGTAAGAGTAAGAGAGGACGCGAATAGCGGTTTACATGGACAAGTCGGGACGCTTGAAATTATTTCTTCCCAGACTCCGATAACGGATGTAAAGAAAACGATAGTGCTATATCTCGTTCGCATAGAATCAACGAATTTGCTTTATGGTTTTAGCGATGACGAATTACAAGTTCTCGTGACCCCAGAAAAGGTGAACTTCACATGACTTGCCCGTTTTGTGGTTCTCACAATACAGAAAGACATGACGAACCGAAAGACAGCAAAACAATAAGTAAAGGGTTGCCTCTCGAATTCATTAATGGTGAATGGTCTTATTTTGTGTGCAAAGATTGTTTCAAAAAGTCAACAGATGAAACTCAGCCGATTTATGCGGATAATGATTTTGTCTTTACAGTTGTGCGCGGAAGAATATTCGAGTATATCGGCAAAAAACAAACATGGATTGAGATAGACAGACAAGTGGTGCAGTTTACTTGAGGAACAGCAAACGCTATTATCTAATTAAACATCTGATTAAGCAGTACGACAGACTTCACGCTGAAAGCGAAAAGGCAAGACAAAATGCTATTAGTCATAATGGCATTTACAATTTTCACAAAGAATATCTGAGATGCAGAAAACTTCAAACAATAGCTGAATGGGTTCTTCAAGTTGCTGATAAATTAGTCGATAAACAAGTTGTAGAAAACGAAAACGAGAAGGTAGTATTTACTTGAATAATCCTGACTGTGAAAAGTGCCATTGCAACGGCTGTGCAAACTTCTGCTATAAGACATGTAAGAGTCATTCGTGTGGTGCTGACAATTCAGATTTTCTCTATAATATTCTCTGTCAAAAACAGAAAGAGCCAAAAGAGAAGGTGTCCTTCACTTGAGTAAAGGCGAAACCCCAGACTTCTGCAAAAACTGTGACTTAGATTGTGAGGGACGAGTTTGGAACAAAGAAACGAGAAAATGGTATTGCTTAAATTGGGACGGAACAATTCCAGACAACAGAGAGAGGGTGCAATTCACTTGAACGATGACGAACTTAGAGAACTTGCACGATTTGTTGTTAGTCTAAAGATAAATAAAATGTGGACAGAAAAGATGCTTTTAGAACTTTTCAAGAGAAAACCAGAGTTAGCGGAAAGCTGGAAAGTAACTTTTGATAAAATGAAGGACGAAATGAAAGAGGAAGTCCAATTCACATGACACAGAAATCCTTTAATCGTATTTGCGAAAAATGTGGTAAACCATTTCAAACTGAACATGACCTTATTTGCGAAAAGTGTAGAGAAAAATGGTTTAACTTTTACGAACTTCACAAAGACGATGCCGACATTCCAGAACACATAGCAAAAGCCACTTTTCTCTGGGACAAGTTTGTTAAGAATATAGATAAAGAGGTCGTGCAGTTTACGTGACGGGTCTTTCAATTAATCGCGGTTGCTTTGACTGTAAAAATTACGAGAAGTGTCGTAGTGTAATAGACAAAGAAAAAGGAATAGACCCGAAAGAAATTCAGTATGGTGCAAACAATAAACCTTTTCGTGCTGGCTGTTGTTGTGAAAATTACGAATATTACAAAGTAAAGGTGAATTTCACATGACAGAATATCCTCACGCTTTAACTAAGAAATGTGGAAACTGTGGTAGAACATTTACTTGTAAAGGAACAGGTTGGACAAGATTAAGGTCAACGGGAAAATGTCCACACGAATATAGCGTCTGTTGGTGTGAAGAATGCAACCACGGAAAAAGTCGTCCAGAAGGTTGCAGAGAAGTCGAATTTAAAGAGGTTGTTGAGTTCACTTGAGTTGGATAAATTCTAATAGCAAAAATGGAAAGTGTCGGTGTTGCGGTGATGACTGTATTACATGGGTTTGTTGGGGATGCTATAAAAAACTTAGAGAATTTGAGAGAAAATGGACTGAAAAGAATGGGTTGACAATTCACGGTTTTTGGGACGATGAATATAGAGAATTGATTCTCGAACTTTATCTAGTGTCAATTGACAAAACTAGAAAAGAGGTCGTGTTGTTCACTTGAAAAAGCAATGTCCTAAATGTGGAAAGTTTTTCGAGTGTAATAGAGGATGCGCTAGGTTAAATCTTGAGCATTGGAAAGTAGATTTTGGGGGTTGTTATTGCCCCAATTGTGCGCGAGAATTTGCAAAGGCAGAAAAGGATTATCCAGACGATTTAAAACGTGTTTGTTCACGATTCTGGGAAGGAAGAGAGGTCGTGAAGTTCACTTGAAGCCACAAGTAGAAATAAGAGCCGAGATAAACAAACTTAGAAATAAAAGTTTTCGATTGAGAAAAAGAATTGAGAACCACGAGAAATCAAGAAATTTTCCTATGGCTAAGGCTTGTCTGAGAAAGAAGAAAAAGATAGACACTAAGATTCGTAACTTTACGCTTGGAATTCCAGAAAAGGTTAGCTTTGATTAGTCCCCTACCTCTAGCTACTTTTAACAGGTAAATAGGCTAGGGAAAAAGACGTTCTGGATGCTGAGTGGACTAGGGATGGGGCGAAGGAGAACTGTGGAGCTTTTTTAATCAGTTGATTAAATTCTTGGGGAAAAGGCTAGGGGAAGGCATCGCGTTGCCATCAATTCCAAAAACAAAATAATTTTCAAAAATTTGTCTATGTGCGCTATGGGGCAACCCAGAATTTCATAATTAGTTCAACTTTTCAGGGGACGGAAAGTTGCACCGAAAGTGTGACTTAGCCTTCGTCCTCTAGTGCGTTTTCTAGTTCGGACGGGTCGGGACAACCAGAGGGTCGCCTGAAAGTTTTAATAACCTTTGCCAGCACAATTAAACCGATAATGAAATTTATAGTGTCAAACGGGAACATCTTCGTGCCTCTTTGTGAACACTACCACACGGTAGCTTATAAAGGTTTCCCCAGAAAGACCATGCTGGTTCGCCGAGCACAGCTTTCACAATGGTCGCTTTTGCCAAACGAAGCTGATTTCAAGGCGCATTCACTTAATCAGTTGATTAATTCGTTCACGGAACGTCACGGGCGAGCATGATGGCGAACTTGGTGCTTATTTAATCATCTGATTAATTCGAAGATGGAAAATAAAACTCGAAGCATTTACATTCGAACTCGCCCCGTTGCCATTTTCCAAGACTGATTTTGCAAAACGAACTCGAACGAAGCTCAGATTCATTAGGACTGATGGACTTTTTCACATGGTTTCCATAGACCGAAAAGCTCAAACTGAGCCTCTTCGACCAAAAGAAGAACGCTCGTTCAATATCGCTTATATATGTTCAATAATATTGAACGATTTGCCCCGAAGAGGACGCTCAGAGGTTGAAATCGAACAACGGTCATTATCCACAGTCCTTATTGGGGCGCACTTCGATAGGAAAGTTCAACTCTGGGTGTAACGGCGGACGTTCGCTGGTATGGATTTTACGCTTTTTTAATCAACTGTTTAATCGATTCGAGCATGGCGTTTCTAGGAAAAGGTTTATTAAGGGCGATGTCATGTATATCTGTGTGGTTCAGAATGCCGAAACAGAAACAAGCAAAGACGAACAACTTTTCTAAGACTTTGGACGAGATGCGAAACTTAGCAATTGCCATCACGAAGGATAAACGGATTCGCGTCAAATACGTCCCAGAACAACCAACTTCGGCGTTCAACATGGAGAACTTTGAGATTTCTCTCAGTCTAACATCTTATCCCGATTTCGTTAAAACTTCGCCAAGACTATTCAGAAAAATTCTGGACGGAGACATGGCTCACGAATGCGGACATCTCATACTCACAAAACCGAATTGGGAATTCTTCAACAATTGGACGACAAAAATCAAGAGACAAAGAGGATTTTACAAGCTGGCTCACGAGATTTGCAACATAGTTGAAGATAAGCGTGTGAATCATTTCATAATCTTGCGTTATCGGTTCGATGTCGGCAAGAGGCTACTTTTGGCGAATTTGATACTGAAAGACATGATAGATAACACAATTGAAAAGAAACAGATAGCCACATCCTCAATTCTCCCGAAGGGTGAAAACTTAGCAGAAAACCAAAACGATAGCATGGCAATTCAAGCTGGACAACAAGAAGGGGTTTACATGGTTGCAATTTTGTGCAATGAAGGTCTATATGAAGCTAAATGCACAGAATTGTGGAACAAACTTAGCCCCGAAACGACAAAGGACACGAAAGAGGCTCTTAGAGTCCTAGAGGGGACAAAATATCAGCGCGTTAAACTCGACATCATTAGGTCGTGCCAAGCGATTTACGATTTAGTAGCTAAACATCTTAAAGCTGACTACACCACGAAGGAATATGTCGTTTCCCGAAGAGGGGGAAACGTGA
>Ga0315280_10007193_pt1 | contig 15043 bp, 13 predicted proteins | sample YL17G06_40_MG_FD_203697 | JGI IMG/M metagenome (GOLD analysis project Ga0315280, IMG submission 203697) | Sediment microbial communities from Yellowstone Lake, YNP, Wyoming, USA - YL17G06_40 | ecosystem: Environmental > Aquatic > Freshwater > Lake > Sediment | place: USA: Wyoming | collected... | reverse complement strand
ATTGGGCTTGGCTGTTTATCTCCGGCGGCGATCCGACCGGTCCTGCACAGGTTTCCGTCGTTGATCCCACAGCAGCTGCGCCAGGCGTGTCATGCGGGCCTCTGCAGAGAACCGCGCTCTCGCACCCCGCTGCCCCCTACGCTGACTCTCGTGCCAGCTTGCGCAGCACGTCGATCCCCCGTCGGATGATCGAATTTTCCGCGGCGTAGGAGATGCGGAAGTGCGTGTCGCGGCGGCTGAAGACGCTGCCGGGGATGACCAGGAGTTGGTGCTCCTCGATCGCCCGGCTGACGAACTCCGTGGCGGTGCCCCAGGGGGCCTTGGGAAAGGCGTAGAAGGCCCCGCCGGGAGTGACCAGCTCGTAGATGTCCCGGAGCCCTTCCACGAGCAAGTCCCGCTTGCGGCGATAAGCCTGGATGTGGTGGCTCACGTCGACGTCCATCGCCACGGCCCCGGCCCATTGGAACGGATGGGGGGCGCAAACGAAGCTGTATTGCTGGAGCTTGATCATCTCGCGGATGATCGCCGCCGGGCCGTGGGCGAAGCCCAGGCGCCAGCCCGGCATGCCGTAGGTCTTGCTGAAGCCGTCGACCACCAAGGTCCGCGGGTTGAACCGGGCGGGGGAGACGAAGGGCGCGTCGTAGCAGAATTCGTGGTAGATCTCGTCGCTCACCAGCGCCACGTCGCGCTCGGCCGCCAGCTCGGCCAGTAAGCGGATTTCCTCCTCGCCGGCGACCACGCCCGTCGGGTTGGCCGGGCTGTTGAGCACGATCGCCTTGGTCCGCGGCGTGATCGCCGCCGCCACGCGGTCCACGTCGATGCGGAAGTCGGGATACGTGTCCAGGTACACCACCCGGCCCCCGATCATCGCCGGCAGCGAATCGTACATCACGAAGTACGGATCGAAGACGATCACCTCGTCGCCGGGATCCACCAGCGCCAGCATCGCCAGCATCAGCCCCCCGCTGGTGCCGCAGGTCACAAACACCTCGCGGTCCGCGTGGCCGTATTGGCGGTCCACCTGCCCCTGGAGCTTTTCGCGGAGCACCGGGATCCCTTGGCTCAAGGCATAGCCGCTCTTGCGGCTCTGGATGGCCTCGATCGCCGCCCGGCGGACTTCCTCGGGCACGTCGAACTCGGGCTGGCCGATCGAGAGATTGATCGGGTCGGTGAGCTTCGCCCCGAGGTCGAAGACCTTGCGGATCCCGGAGCTGTCAAAACACTTCGTTCGCCGAGCGATCCAATGGCAGGACATCGGGGGAAAGCTGAAAGCTGAAAGCTGAAAGCTGAAAGCTGAACGCGTGTACGACGGTTATTCTAGCTGCGTGCGGTCGCGGCGTCGAGGACTTCCGACAGCGGGCGGTCGCTTTGGCTGAGGATCGTCAACGCGAGCGTCACCGTTCGCAGGGCATCGGCCGAGGCGTAGCCGTCCGGGACAAAGTGCCAGAATCGGCCGCTCGGGCCGCCGCCCAGCACGGCCCGATGGGCGCGCATCGCCTGATCCATCCGGGCACGGAAGGCACCGCCCCAAACCGGGCATCCTCCCATCGCCCGCACGGCGTCTGCGACCGACGGCAGCCATCCCTGCTCCAGCACGACGGCGCGGCCGGGCTGTTCCGAAAGCAGAGTGCCGGCCAGCAGGAGGAACCACCGCTCGCAGGCCACCTCGCGCCCCCGCTCGTCCCACAGCGCGGCTCGCTCGCCGTCGTCCTCGATGCGGACGGCGAAATGGGCCGCGGGCCCGCGGATCGCCGCGTTCGGGCCGGCGCCGGAGACTGGGCCGGGAAGGACCCGGCAGGCCACCCGGCCGCAGAGCTTCTCCAAGAATCGAAGCACCGTCGGGCAGGCGGTTTCGACCACCACGCGAAGCGGCCGCAATGCGTGGAAGTGCGGCGCCAGCGTGGCAAGGTAATGATCCTGGGCGGGGAAGCGTCGCAGCGAGCCGAAGCGGCGGGTGGGGCGGTCCGGCCCGGCGTGGAACAGTTCCCGAATCCTCTCCACGGGCCCGCCGGCCGACAAGGGACGCCCCCCCGCGCCCCAAAACTTCAGTCCCACGGTCCGCCCCCCGCGCCCCGGATTGCCGATCAGGATGCCCCCGTCGGCCTCCGTAACGTGGATCGCCGACGCCGTGCAGGCGGCCGTGGCTGGGCCGATCTCGATCACGTGGCATCCGGCAAAGCGGAGCCCTTCCGCCGCGGCGGCCACGAGTTCGGGCATCATCGGGCGGCCGTCCCCGGCGACCACCGCCACCGGCGGCCGCCCCGCCCCGGCGAGCTCCTCGCGCAGCCAAACGCCCAGTGCCGCCGCCATCCGCCGCGACTGGGCCGGCCCCAGCTCGTTCCCGTAGACCCCGGCCGCTCCTTCCTCCCAGAAGAGCGGGCCGGGCTCGGGCCGTTGCCAGCATTCAGCCAACTGCCGGGCACGCCGGGCGGACAAAAGCGCCCGGTCGTCGCGATGCCGGCAATGCCGGCACCGACAATAGAACTCGGCCAGCCGCCCGAGGTGAACGGCCCGGCTGATGACGATCTTCTCGCCCGGGCAGCAGTACTCGGCCTCATCCTCGCGGCGATATCCGGTGATCCGGCTTTCGTGGCTCATCGCACCGATCGACCCGCAGTCGGGGCAGGGGAGGGCAGGGGACCACGTACTCTAGCCGCGGCGGCGACTGCCGGTCAAGAGAGAATCCAGCGCTTCATGCCTGCGCGCCTCGGCCCTCCGCTTCCCGCCAGGCCCTTTGGAGCAAGTCGGTGAGGCCCAGTTCTGCGGCCCAGCGGGCGAGGTAGCCCCTGTCCAGGTGGTCCTTTTGGACCTTCAAGACCCCGACGGCGTCGTGCCACTGTCGCCCGGAGACCTCGTCGCCCGAACGGAACCACTCCAGCTTGTTGAGAATAATGTCCTCCGGGGCCGCGAGCAACACCTCCGCGCCGGGCTCTTCGGGAGTGAGCGAATCTTGGCGAGTCCGCCCCAAGGCCGTGCGATCGTAGGGGCGATCTTTGAGCACGAAGACGTCCACCTTGAACATCGTCGCGAGGTGAATCACGTTGAAGCACGACTTCCGCGTGATCGCCTCGGCGATCATCCCGGCGTCGACGTAATACGCCCCTTGCAGCGCCGAGACCAGCGGCGCCACGTGCGCCAAGCCAAGATCGGCCACGAGGTCGGCATCGAGGGTCGTGCGGGCCACTCCGTACAGCGAACTTGCCAAAGAGCCGCCCAGGTAATACGGCACACCCAGCCGCCTCAGGGCCTCGATGACGGGCAACAGGGCCTCCAAGGGGGGAGACGGATTCATGGCGGGCGGCCCCCCAAGTATTCCCGGACCCTCTCCGCGAGATCATTGCCATAATGGATTTCCACAAACTTCAAGTCCAGCTCGCGCCGAGTCAAGCCGGGATTGGCCCGGGCGATGGCACGCCGGGCCAGGCGGATCGCCAAGTCGGTCATCGACAGCGCCAGCGCGAGCCGCTGCGCGTTAGTGGCCTCCCGCAACAGCTCGATTTGAACCTTCTCGGCTTCTGGGGACGTGTCGGAGAACATTCGGGCGGACTCTCGCGCGGGGAAGCGTGACGATCGTGCGCGGACGAGAGTATTATCCGGCAGCAGGGAAGATCGAGCAACGGGGCAGGGGAGGGGGGCTTGAGGCGGCTTAGCGGACGCAGCAGGTGAAGCGGGCGATCCCTCCCTGGCCGGGCTGGAGCGGCTCGGTCATTTCCCACCGCAGCACGAGTGAGCCCGCCTCGTTCTCGCTCGTGGTGAACTGGGCCGGCACGCTGGCCTGGGCGGTGTCGGGAACGTACTCCAAGCGGGCCGCGAGATTGTCGACCACCGTCACGCGGCGGATCGGCTGGTTGCCGACGTTGTCGAAGCGGATCGTGAAGTCGACGGTTTCGCCCGGCTCGGCGAACGGCGTCGAGGCCACCTTGATCACCCGCAGTTGGGGATGGGTGGGCGGCTCGTCCACGGCGAAGATCGTCTCGGTCTTCTCAGCTCGATGGATGGCCGCGGCATACCGATCGTCCAGGATCACCGCCAGTCCCTCGGCAAGCGACCAGGTGATGGCCGCCGTGGTACCTTTGGCCAGCCGGGCCATCTCGCCCGCCTGGTGCTGGCCGGTGCGGATTACCGCCAGGTCCTCGTAGGGAAGGAAGGCGTCTTGGAAGACCTGCGGCCCGATCGCCGTCGAGACCGCGCCGTCCCCCTGCCTGGTGCGCAGCGTGGTGACCGATTTCTGACCGATCCGGCCCACGCTCTGGAGGTTCTGCTTGTGGAAGGCGAGGTTGTTGCGGCCTTCTTCGGCCAGGGCCTGGACGGGCAGGACCACGCCGCTGGTGCGGTCCAACTGCGCGCTCTCCTTGGCCGCAACCACCTGGCGGACCGCCCGGAACCGCGGGCTGTAGAGGTGGACCCGGTTGGTCGGCTCGACGACCGTCCGGCCGTCGAGCGTCTCGTAGTAGGCCACCGCGTCTTCGGCCTCCAGGCCGTTGACCTGCTTGTCGCGCGTGACGGCCACCGCGACGCCCTCGTCACCGCCGTCGGCGAGGTACTCGTCGGGCGGCCAGGGTTGGGCAATCCCCGGCGGTGCCCACGGCCCGCCCGGCGTATAGGGTCGGGGCAGGGCAGGGGAGGGGCCCCCGGAATAGCTTGGCTCCGGGGCGACCGGCGGACGTGCCTGGCACGAGCAGAGAATCAGCGTGCAGAGCACGATCAGGAAGACCCGCCAGGCACGCGGCATGAGCGGCGACGTCCGAGGGGCCACGCGGAGCCGGCTCATCGGGTCATCCTCCCCGCGCCAACGCCGGTTCTTGCCGCGGTCTCCGCCGGGTTCTTGCCTTTCAGAGCGGGCGGGGGCACGCCCGGCCGCGGCGGGTACTTCAAAACCGGCGGACAGCCGTAAAGGAATCCCAGGTCCGGGTCCTCTTGCTGCTCGGGCACCCGGCCTCCCAGCCGCACGATCGCCATCGGACGCCCGAGGACGTCGGCCACGGCCAGGGGGTCCTTTCCCGGCCCCACGTCGAACCAAGCCTGGCCCTCGCCCGCTGCCTTGGCCGGCAGCGCCCGCTTGGGGTCTTCCAGGTAGATGACCCGGGTGACGAATTTGTCGTCCAAGGCCTGGTCGAGGTCGTCCCGGGTGAGCTCGACGATCACGGGAAAGCGGGTTTCCTGGCCGCGCGGCGCGTAGAGGCGATTGACGACCTCGATCGTCGGGAAAACCTCCGCGCCCGTGTGCAAGGGAATGTTCAGCATGGCGAAGCGGTACACGTGGCCGACCAGCAGGCCGACCCGCAGCGGCGTTGGCTGCGGCTGTGCAAAGCGGCCCTCTTCGGCCAGCGATATCAAGGCCCCTTGGGGAGCCCTGATTTCCACCGGCTGGAAGTACCCGGGGAGCGGTCCCCCCCGGAGAAGCTGCTGCCCGCCAACGGCTCCGGGCGGGAGGCCCGGCGGAACCATCGAGTGCATCGAGGGGGCCTGGGCATACAGCGACGTCGCCAGGCACAGCACTGCCATCATCACCGCCCGGCTGGCAATCCGTCCCCACACGCAGCGGTCGTCGTCGATGGTGCAGCGGAGAGGGTGGGCCATGGTCGAGGAAGTCATCTTACTGGCGAATCACCCTAACCCTCTCCCAGAGGGAGAGGGGACTGATGTAGCGCGTTTTCCCGACGGGCTCTTCAGTTCGCCGGACCCGGCGAAGAGGCCGCCGGCGGATCGGCCGTCGGGCAGGGAGCGCCCGTGCCGCCGGCTTCCGCCGGGGCGGCGTGCTGCACGGCGCTGTCGAGCGGCTGCCGGAAGATCACTCCGCCGGTGTTGGTGTTCTCCACGATCCGCACGTGGTTGGCCGGCGCCGGATAGCTCATCCCCGGCCGCTGCTTCACGTCGATCCGCACGTGATCGGTCGGCCCGGGGTAGTGATCCAGCGTGTGGTTGACGATCGTGTGTTTCTGGAGACCTGCGGGGAATCCCAGCGGCACGTGCGGGGGACCGGGAAGCCCGATCGGCGTGCCGGTGATCGGCATCCCGTACTGCGGAGCGGTCATGCCGGTCACGTAGCCGGGCAGGAGGGCGCCGCCCGCGACGGGCATGCCGTACGAGGCGGGCATCACCGCGCCCCCCTCGCCCCCCGAGCCCGGAACCTGGAGATCCTTGTTCCCCAACCGCACGATGGCCAGGATCGCGCCTTGACGGTCCGCCTCGACGATCGGGTCGACCCCCGGATCGAGCCGCGTGCTCACCAGCGTGCTCACGCCGGCCACGGCCAACTGCTGGAACTCCGGATCGGGCAGGTAAATCACTTTGGTCACGAAGTTGCCGCTGAGGACCTGATCGAAGTCTTCACTGGTAAGCTGAATGGGGATGGCATTGTGGGCCAGAAACGCCGCGGTCCGCGGCATCGTCGGGCCGATTTCCAAGGTGGGGTACAACTCCACTCCCGGCCGGCCCGGAATGTTGGTCACCTTCAGCCGGTACAGCGCCCCTTGGGGGAAGTTGTAACGGCCGGGAACGACCAGGGGCTCCGAGTCGAACATGCCCGCACCGGCCACGTCCCAGTTAACCACCATCCCTTCCGGCCCGACAAAGGCAATCTGCGAAGTCACCGGAGGGACGGGGGCGGAAGGGGGAGGATACATCATCACCCCCGGGCCCGGCCCGCCGACCCCCGGCCCCGGTTCCAGAATCCTCTGCGCCGGAGGCAGGTTCTGCTGAACCACCGGAACCTTGCAGCCCGCCAAGGCGACCGCGAGAGCCAACATGCATATGCCGTATCTCATTAAGTGTCCCCCCTACCTACCGCTGAGTGTGCCGGGCAAGACCTGCCGCTGGCTCCACCCAAGCGCAAGTGGAATTGCTGGAGTTGGAGGCGACGGATAACATCCCCTCTAAGGTCTATTCCTCGGTCTATTACAGGATGTTTCTTTGGCAAATCCGGCAGAACCCCCAAAATGAAAACCACCACGCGAAGGGTCCTCATTCCCCTTATGATCGGCTTGTGGGCGGCCGGGCTAGAGGTGACGACCGGGGCTGCTTCGGGCCAGAACACCCCACCGGTGCCGCTTCCTACGTCCTCAGTGGGGGCCCAAGCAGTCCTCCAGCAGGCGATCATAGCCGTGGAGAGTCTCAGCTCGGTCAGCGCGCAGGTCCGCCACCGGGTCGACCTGCTGGGCAATCAACTCGTCGGTCTCGGGTCGTACTGCGAACAGCGGAGTGCCAAGGGCCTCGAACTCCGCCTGGAACTCGTCTTTCAACTTGGGGAGGACAAGAAGAGCACATTGACCCAGGTTTGCTCGGGCCAGTACCTGTGGATTTGCCGCGACAAGGACCCCCCAAGGCGGATCGACCTGGCGCGGGTGGCCAAGGCCGTTGGGGAAAGAGGGGGATTTGCGCGATCGGGCAAAATAGGAAATTGGCCTGGCTTGGGAGGCTTGCCTAAACTACTCCGCGGACTCAATGCCAACTTCGATTTCACCCTCATCGAAGAAACCCGACTCGACGGCCAGCTTCCCGCCTACCGACTCGAAGGTGATTGGAGGCAAGAAAAGTTGTCTAAGACCCTGCCGGACCAGCAGCGAGCCCCCCGGGCCGGCACGCCCGTCGACTTGGACAAACTCCCCCAATACCTTCCCCACTACGTGGTTATTTACCTGGAGAAGCAAGGGCTGTTCCTCCGCCGGATCGAGTACTCGCGGCGCCCCCCGGCGAAGATGCGGGAGCAAGGAACTCAAAAGGATCGCACGATCGTCAGTATGGACCTGTTCGACGTCGTCCTGAACGCCCCCATCAATCCCGCCCGGTTCCATTTCGACCCCGGCGACGCGAAGCCAATCGACCAGACCAACGCCTTCTTGGAGGAACTGGGACTCAAGGAATAAGGAACAAGAAAACGGGGGAATCGAATCGGCCATGGGGACCGGCAACCCGCCGATCCGGGCCAGGGCAGGGCAGGGCAGGGGGGCGGAGCAAGGATGAAGGATGAATGCGGAACGATCAATGCTGAAGGATGAATGGTTGGAAGAGGACCGAACGCCGCTTGCGGCTTAGCACCTTTTCTCCTTCTCCCCGCCGGCCATCGCCAGCCGGCTCGCGACCCGGATCGCTTCGAGCATGCTCCCGATCTCCGCCCGGGCCTGCCAGGCAATGTCCAGCGCCGTGCCGTGCGCAACGCTGGTCCGCACGATCGGCAAGCCCAGCGTCACGTTGACCGCCCGGTGCATTCCTAGAAGCTTCAAGGCGATGTGCCCCTGGTCGTGATACATGGCCACGACCGCGTCGTATTGGCCGTCCCGGGCACGGACCATGAGGGTGTCGGCGGGCAGCGGTCCCTCGAGGCAAAGCCCTTCCGCCCGACCGCGCTCGATGGCGGGGCGGAGGATCCGCTGCTCTTCGTCGCCGAACAGCCCGCCTTCCCCGCCGTGGGGATTCACCGCGCAGACGCCGATCCGCGGCCGTGCGCCGTCTTTGATCCGCGTCATGAACCGGTCGGCCAGCCGGGCTTTGACGAGCACCGCGTCTTCCGAGAGCGTCTCGAAGACGTTTCGCAGGGCGGTGTGCAGGGTGACGTGGACCACGGCGAGGCCCGCCGGCGAGCGGAGCGGCTCGCCGGGCCCCAGGTAAAGCATCATGGCAAATTCCCGGACGCCGCAGAGCTCGGCCAGAAGCTCGGTGTGACCGGGATAGGGGTGGCCGGCCAGGTGGAGCGCTTCCTTGTGCAAGGGTGCGGTGGTGATGGCGTCGAGGCGTCCGGCCAGCGCCAACCGGGCGGCCGCGACCACGGCCTCGTAGGCGGCCTGCCCCGAAAGGGCGTTGACCGTCCCCGGCCTCACGTCCGCCGCCCCCTCCGGCCCGCACGGGATGCAAGGTATGACCCACGGCGATGGCTCGACCTCGTCGGGCGATCCCACCAGCACGATCTCGGCCGCCGCGCCCCAGAGCCGCGCGGCCCGGCGGAGCACGTCCGGGTGTCCGACGGCGACGGGCCGGCAACACCAGTGGACCTCCGGCCGGGTGCACGCGGCGGCGACGATTTCCGGGCCCACACCGGCCGGGTCTCCCAGCGTCAAGCCAATCCGCGGTTTTGCCGCCTTCATTTCCGGGCCCGTTCCTCGGAGGTCTTGTTCGGAGAGCGAAAAACGCCTATAAACTACGCGGCTCCCGAAGGAAGTTTACCGCGATGCGAGCCTGCGTACAACGTGTCAGCCGTGTCCAGGTCGCCGTGGGGGGTGAGACGGTCGGCCGGATCGGGCGGGGCATGCTCGTGCTCCTGGGGGTCGCAGCCGACGACTCCGAGGCCCACGCTTGCCAACTGGCCGAAAAAATCGCCGGCCTGCGGATCTTCGAGGACGCCCAAGGGAAAATGAACCTCGCCCTGGCCGACGTGGGCGGGGCGATGCTGGTCGTCAGCCAGTTCACCCTGCTGGGCGACTGCCGCAAGGGGCGCCGCCCCAGCTTCACCGACGCCGCCGGACCCGAGCTGGCCGAGAAGCTCTACCAGGTCTTCGTCCGCACCGTCGCCGCCCAGGGAATCGAGGTTGCCACCGGCCGCTTCCGCGAGCACATGGAGGTCGAGCTGGTGAACGACGGCCCGGTGACGCTGCTTCTCGACACCTGACGCGTCGGGTGCCATGCTGACACGTCGGGTGCCATGCCCACGCTTGTCGTGGGCATGTTGTCAAGGCAGCATGGCCAAGCAAGCTTGGCCATGGCACCCGTCAGCTCAGGTGCGTCGGCCCGGTCGAGAGCGGACCCTACCGCACATAGCCGTCCGGTGCCTGCCCGGTTCTGGGCGCGTCGGCAGGATTCCGCCAGATCGGGGACAGGAGCCGGTCGTTCCCGCCGGTCGTGACGGCGGGATCGTTGCCCGGCGCGTTCCGGGCAGTGGAGCCCTCGGAGTACTCCACGATCTTCTCCACGACGTTGGCCGTCGCCTGCCCTAGCCGCTGCTGGTAGGAATGCTCGGCCATCCAATCGGGCTCCTTCCAGACCAGGAAGCTCAACAGCCCCAGGCTCCCGTAGACCACCAGGTTGGGCAGCCACTTCTGGCCCAGCAGCTTCACGGCGGTGCCGAAGGATCGCTTGAGGGTCATCCGGCCGCGGACGTACTCGACGCTGTACATCTCGTCGAGGATCAGGTGGGAGAGGTAGCCCAGCGTCACCGCCCCGGCCTTGTACCACCGCAGCACCGCGTCGCCCGACATCAAGAGGAACGCCAACTCGCCGAAGATCACCGCGGCGGGCAGGCTGTGGAACATGCCGCGGTGGGCCGTGAATCGCTGCAATAGCGCGGACCCGCCGAAGCGGACCAGCAGGTACATGGCCGCGCAGGCCAGCACGATCCCTTCCATCGACAAGTGGAACTGCTGCAAGCGGTCGACCAGCATCGTCGAGACCACGGCCGCGGCGAAGGAAAGGCTCTCCTTGAGCGGCCGGCCCGGGTCGCTGTCGATGTCGGGGAGCATCCCCGACACGCCGCATACGCCGGCGGCAAAAATGCAGGTCTCCGGCGGCAGGTGATACAGCCAGTACGCCCCGGCACCGTAGCCGATCCCGGCCAGGGTGCTGACGGTCAGGTGGGTCTTGAAGCCGGCCATGGCGAGGGTTCAGGGTTCAGGGGTTAGAGCGTAGCGGGCGGGCTTGCCCGCCGTTTGGCCGCGGCCGCGTTGGGGGTCAGGGCTGATGGCTCCCGTTGGGGAACGGAGAATAGGTCCCTCGACTCTTCGCGGCGCTATCTTGTATCCGACGGAGGCGGATTCCTCCAAGATCACTTTCCCCGAACCGAGCCACCCCCTCATCCCTCGCCCCTCATCCCTCGCCCCTCACCCCTCAGCCCTCGCCCCTCATCCCTTACTCCTCGCCCCCTGAACCCTGATCTCTCTTCGCACCGCCGGGCCTTCCGTATATACTTCCCCGGGCAAACGACCAGAACTGGACCTCAGCAAGGAGATCGCCTTGGAAGGTTTCCCGCTTCAGGCGTACGACGTGATCATGCTAGCAGTGCTGCTGCTAGCCACGCTGTTCGGGCTATGGAAGGGAATGGCATGGCAGTTGGCCTCGCTGGGCTCGGTGGTGGCAAGCCTGATCGTGGCATTGCGGTTCGGTGGGGCAGTGGCCCCCTATTTGAGCGCGACGGCCCCCTGGAACCGCTTCCTCGCCATGCTGATCCTCTATCTGCTCACCTCGCTGGCCGTCTGGATGGGCTTTCGCCTCGTGGCCGGCGCGCTGGACCGGGTGAAGCTCCAGGAGTTCGACCGCCAGGTGGGGGCCCTGTTCGGGCTGGCCAAGGGGGTCCTATTGTGCCTGGTGATCACCTTCTTCGCCGTGACCCTCTCCGAGTCGACCCGGCAAATCGTGCTGAAGACCTACTCCGGCCGCTACATCGCCCTGTTGATCAAGAAAGGGGCCCCCGTCTTGCCGGAGGAGATCCGGCCGGTGCTGGGCAAGTACATCGAGGAGTTCGACCGGAAGCTCGATCCGAACACGCCGCCCGACGAGCCGGCGGTCCCGGGCCTGGAGAAAGGACCGTCGCAGGTGCCGCCGCGGAACCAGTTCGGCGACGAGCGTTCGCCGCTGCCGGACCGCACGGCGAAGCCGTCAACCCAGCCCGGGGCGGATGAGCGGACTCGCGGCTTTCCCGAGCTTTTTCCCTCGCCCGACCGAACATAAGAGACATTATCGGACGTTGGGCACCGGCCGAAAACGGGCCCTCCAAAGCTCCCAGCGCGCAGCCTTTGCCCGCGACCATCCGACCCGAAGCCCCGTCTCGTCCGGCCGCTTAGCGCGGCGGCTCTTGCGGTTTCTGGTGGTCGCTGGCGTGCTCCGCGTCGGCTGAAGCGTCTTCCGCGCCAGATTCGCGGGAGAGCGTGCCGTCGGGCCTGCGGATTGTCAACGGGAAGTCCCTCTGGGAAAACGCCCCCTGGAACGCCGCGACCGCTGCGGCGGCCACTTGGGTGCCGGTAAGGTCCAACACCATGAGATGCCCAAGAGAAGCGAGGTGGCGAAGCCCGGCGTCAGTCACCGGCGTGTCCTTAAGATCCAAGTGTACCAGGCTGCCGAGCGCTCCGACGTGCGCCAGCGCGGCATCGGCGACGTTCGTCCCCGACAAGTCCAGGACGACCAGTCGAGTGAGTCCGCGGAGGTGTGCTAGTCCGCTCCCGGTAATGCTGCCGCACGATCGCAGGCGGAGCTCTTCCAGCGAGGTGAGGCGGGCCACGTGTGCGAGGCCCCCGTCTGTGATCGGCGCGCTTTGGATCGAGAGCGCTTCCAAGTGCGACCAACGGCAAATGTACTTCAAATCCGCATCCTGAATAGCCGAGTCGCGGAGGAAAAGGTACCTGAGTGCCGCCAGGCCGGGCCCGCCTTCTTCGGCTGCACCCGGTGGCTGATTGTGCTCGTACCGTGCGCTTGGCCGTGTGAGTCTTTCCCACGAATCGGTATTGAGCGTCGTGCTGTAAACTCCAAGGATTTGGACAGCACCGAGAGCGCGTACCTGGTCAATCTGCTGCGGTCCGCCCTGCCATTCGTCATCGAACGATACGGAGTAGACGGCTCTCTTCGTAGGACGCTCCGTTTCGTCGTCGTTCCATGCAGCGTCAACCCCCGCGCCCCATTGCTCCAGGCCCGCGGCAATCTGCCGCTGCCATTCGGGGGGAGCGGGAGTCCACGCCAAGTTGCTTTCCAAACTGGGGAGTGCGGAACGCAGTTGACGGACGCCTTCCGGTGTCACGTGCGTGCCAAAGAGGTTCAAGGACGCGAGCTTTGAGAGAGAAGTCAGCGTGCGCACGCTTCGGTCGGTGATTGCAGTGTTGCTGAGGTGGAGTGCTTTCAGTTGTCGCAGCCCCGCAAGCCGCGGCGAATCGTCGTCGGTAAGCGCGGTGGAGCCAAGATCGAGCTTGATCAGCCCGCGTTTGCGCCAAACTGGTTCCAGGCCCGCGTTGGTGACTCTCGCACCCCGCAAGTCGAGGTCGCTCAAACCGCGCAGCCGGTCAAGGTGGCGGACGGCGTCATCGTCGACGCCTGCTGGGAAACGAACCTGCTCGACTTCCCGGAAGAAATTCTCGCCCAATACCCACCGGAGCCATCCGGGGCCCGGCGGTTCGTCTGTGAAAGGATTGGTCTCGTAGAGCACCGTCCCGCCCAGCGCCCTGATTGCAGCGACGGCTTCCTCTTCCGCCTGGAGCCGGTTCATCTCGTGACGCACCCAGCCAAGCCCAATCGCGGCCAGGAGCGTCAAGACCAGCAGCGACCGCACGCTGTATTGGAGCCAGCGGCGTTCGCGCTTGGGCGGGACTGGCTGGGGTAAAGACATGCCACGATTGTAGCACCCGCGGCAAAGCAGGTCCAGAGGGGCTGCGGGGGCGCGTCGGGCCGAAGGTGGCGGGCGAAGGCAAGGGAGCGCTGGGGCGGCGCTTATTGATCCTCAAAAGAGTAATGCCAGAGCCGATTGGTTAGGCCGGCCGCTTGCGCCGGGTTTGGCCGGCGGAGCACGGCGGGCCGCAAGCGGCCCCGCTACACGGAAGTTGCGTTGCTTTTCTGAGGATCAATAGCCGCCGGGCTGCTTCCCCAGGGTCACTCCGCCATCTCATGTTCCGCGGGAGCCGATACGGCGCGCAAATGCTCCGGGCGATGTCCCGGCCCGTGCTTGTGTCCCCCGAGCTGCTCGGAGAGGCCCTGGAGCACGTAGTAGAAGACCGGGGTGAGGAAGATGCCGAAGAGCGTCACGCCGATCATCCCGCTGAACACGCCGGTCCCCAGGGTCCGCCGCATTTCCGCCCCGGCCCCGGAGGCGATCATCAGCGGGACCACGCCGAGGATGAAGGCGAAGGAGGTCATCATGATCGGCCGCAGGCGGAGTTTCGAGGCGGTCACGGCCGCTTCGCCCCGCTCCAACCCGCGCTCCCGCTGCTGCTTGGCAAACTCGACGATCAGCACCGCGTTCTTGCAGGCCAGCCCGGCCAGGACCACGAAACCAATCTGGGTGAAGACGTTGTTGTCCATCCCGCGGAGCCAGACGCCCGTCAAGGCACAGAGCAGGCTCATCGGCACGATGAGGATGATCGCCAGCGGCAACGACCAGCTTTCGTACTCGGCGGAGTGGGTCAGGAAGACGAAGAGGATGCACAGCGGGAAGATGAACAGCGCCGTGTTGCCGGCCAGAAGCTCCTGGAACGTGAGCTCGGTCCATTCGTAGCTCATCCATTGCGGCCGGTCTTTTTCGGCGAGCTTCTGCATCAACTCGATGGCCTGGCCGGAGCTGACACCGGGGGCCCAGGCCCCGTTGATCGCGGCCGCGGTCCGCTGGTTGTAGCGGACGAGCATCGCCGGGCCGCTGGAGTCGCGGACCGTGGCCAGCGTGCCCAGCGGGACCATGTTTCCCTCGACGTTGCGGACCTTCAGTTGGCGGACGTCCTCCGGGCGGAGGCGGAAGGCGGAATCGGCCTGGAGGTTCACCTGCCAGGTGCGGCCGAACTGGTTGAAGTCGTTGACGTAGTACCCGCCCAGGTAGACCTGGAGGGTGTTGAACACGTCGCTCAGGGCGACACCGAGGGTCTTGCACTTGGTGCGGTCGACGTCGACGTACAACTGCGGGGTGTTGGCGCGGAACATCGAGAACAGTCCGACCAGGCCGGGGGCCCGACGTCCCTCCTCGTTGCCGGTTTGGGCCAGGCGGGCGGTTTCTTCCTGAAGCTGGTCGAGCCCGCCGCCGCCCAGGTCTTCGATCATGATCTTGAAGCCCCCGGCGTTGCCCAGGCCGTCGACGGGCGGGGCGCCGAAGACGCCGATCTGGGCGTCCTCGATCTCGGCAAACAGGCGGCGGCGGAGCTTGGCGGCGATGGCGTCGGCATAGAGCTCGGGCGAGCGGCGCTCCTCGAAGGGCGCGAGGATCACGAACATCGAGGCGAAGTTCGAGCCGTTGGCGTTTAGGAGGAACGACTGGCCGGAGATGGTGATCGTGTGCTGGACGCCTTCCAGCCCCTCGACGCCCCCCGTCCCCTCGCTCTCTTTCGACCCACGGGCGATCTTGTCCATCAGGTCGGCCACGGCCTGGGTCCGCTCC
>Ga0315280_10007191_pt1 | contig 15046 bp, 14 predicted proteins | sample YL17G06_40_MG_FD_203697 | JGI IMG/M metagenome (GOLD analysis project Ga0315280, IMG submission 203697) | Sediment microbial communities from Yellowstone Lake, YNP, Wyoming, USA - YL17G06_40 | ecosystem: Environmental > Aquatic > Freshwater > Lake > Sediment | place: USA: Wyoming | collected... | reverse complement strand
TTTTATGAAGCGGGAATAAGTATTTCAAATCCTACAGCAAAGATTATGAAAGCTGAAACTGAAAATCAGAACACAAGAAAAGGCTGGGCCCGTAGTCTAGTTGGTTAGGACGTCGCCCTCACGCGGCGTTCAAAGCGCCGAAGGAAGCGGCGAAGATCCCCGGTTCGAGTCCGGGCGGGCCCACCTGTACCGCACGTCGGCTCAAGATTTCTGCAATGCACACACACAAGGGTCAAATGCGTCTCTGCAGCGTCTAGCTCCTCCTCTATACATAAATTGAACTCCCGGAGGGCACTGGAGTGTCGTGTTTGTGCCCGAGGACATGTGTCTTTTTGTTGTACGTGTACGCAAAAAGGTTTATTAAATATCAATATTTGCTATATAGACTAGACCGGTGGAAAAATGCAAAGAACCCCAGTTGCGCTGAGAAGAGACGATGAAGAATGCTCCCTCACGGAAGGCGGCAGTGACTGCTTGTGCGACGAATGTGGAAAGCCCTTCCAAAAGCCACTACTTGCAACTATCATGTCCCAAGGTTCCAGCCAAAGATACTATGCCTGTCCGCGATGTCTCACGAAGGTCGGTGAAATGAAAACTAAAGAAAAAGAAGAAAGCAAGGAGACTGCGCCGACTCTGGATTTGAAGAAAGGCGGAGCAAGGCTGGAGAATGATGTGAAATGCTGGCAATTCTTAGGCTACTTGAAGAGACGCCCGAAGGACACGCCGATCCCAGACGAATGCCTAACCTGCGGCAGAATGGTCGAGTGCCTATACATTCAGTGAAGTTCCGAAGCTCTCAAAGAGGCGGATTTTGCGATCTCGGCGCGTCAAGTAATTAGACTCAGCGACCGTCAAGCGAAAGCATAAGTACGCAGTTTGAACTCTGTCATTAGGGAGACTTGGCGCTGGCTTGCTTCCGCTTAAGGATTTGAACCGGTCTTCAACCACTCCGCACGTGAATCGTCTCTTATTGATCGCAAACATAATCATTTTTGCCGTTCTTTGGCTTTCAAGCCAGAACATCTTCCTTGATGAGAGATTTTCAAACACGGTCAGCAACGAGTTCATAATGGTTCCGAATGAAATAATCCATGGGCAGCGGCTCTACACTCTTATCACGTCGATGTTTATGCATGCGGGCTGGATTCACCTGTTGGGCAACATGCTTTATCTCTACATTTTTGGCGACAATGTTGAAGACGCCTTCGGCCATCTCAGTTACTTGCTCTTCTACATAATCTGTGGGTTGGCAGCTGCGTTTGCACACATAATGAGCCTAATGAATCCCGCAGACTTCGACATGCCTGTTCTCGGCGCTTCAGGAGCAATTTCAGGCGTCTTGGGCGCCTACGTCGTGTTGTACCCCAAGGCAAGAATCGTATCCTTAGTCGGCTATGTAATACTGCCCATACCCGCAATTCTTTTCTTAGGCTTCTGGTTTGTCATGCAGTGGCTTTACGGGTTTTTCGACGCTTCAGGCGGAGTAGCCTATTGGGCGCATGTGGGCGGATTCATCGCAGGGATGATTTTGGCTCTCACTTTCGGGTTGAGAAGAAAGCGAGCGAGAGAGGCACGGCTCAAACTGTAGCTAAGAGTGTTTTGGGGTCTGCCCGTCATAAGTTCCTCATCTGCATAAATCAGACTGGGACGGCTACATCATCCCCCAAGAACAGAAACTGAGAACATCCAAATAAGCTTTCCACGGCAACTAGGGCTTTGTCTTCTTGTACAATGCCTTTATCGTGCCTGAAACGGCCAAGACATGTATTGCGACGGGCTTGTTTCCTATTCTCGTTATCGATGCCAGTGCCGTTCTAACCATTTCAACAGCCGTGTGCGTGGCGCGAACCACGAGGAAACGTCTTTCCGCGTCATAATCAATCAGCTTCAGTCCCGTTCGACTCGCGCCATACTCGCCATAAAGCTTCCCCACCGCATTCCACACAGCGTCCATCAACTCGCTTGAGCTGATCGGTTCCTTGGAATCTATCTCTAAAGCCAAGTAACGGCGCTTAACACGTTTCAGCAATCTTTCCCTCTCCGCACGATTCGTATGCCCGGCGCCACAAACCTTGAACCGAGTTTTTCCAGATTCCTCTTTACTATTGACATGGGATTCCTTGAAACTGCGTCTAAAGCAGCTGTCTGGCCAAGGTCGAATAGGTTTGCCAACGCGGCTTGCTCTAATGGTCTCCGCATGAGAAGCTCGCCTGAGGCCCCACTAGACATGACAATCGGAACGCCAGACTTCTTGGCTATCGCTGTTTCCCTTCTCAAACTTGACAGAAGCCTGATCCTTGACGGACCTTCAAGCGTAAGCAGCGGTTTCATGTCAATTTCAAGGCAAGCCAAACCGTTCGAAGCCAACTCGGCTTCGGCCAAGTCGAAGAATCTCCTGCGAAAATCAAACGGTGAAAAGTTCAACAGGTCCACGCGGCGGTCTTTTGCAGCTTGCCTCGCAACATCCTTGGACTCGCACGTGACAGCAACTATCTCGAATTCTCTTCTGAACCTTCTCAGCGCCTTAAGCAGTTCTCCAGGTGTCTTAGGTTTCAAGTCCACGCGGGTTGCCAGATCCATCTTGGCTTCCTTGCAAACGTTCAGCAAACCCTTAACATTCGTTTCAGCGAAGCTCGGCGGAACAGTCATCGCAACCAGTCGATATCCGAGCTCCGAAGCCTTGTTCACCATGCGCAAGACTTGTTCAGCGTTTGCCAAGTCTGGGCACAGGTGCAAATCTGCATAAGTTCTTTTCATGGGAGCAACCCGAAACTTCTACAAATGTCTACGACTTCCTCAACCCTATGCTTCTTGAAGTGAATTCTAAGGTGGATCGGGTCTGTCTGACAAAGCCTTAGTTCGCCTAGATAAGCGGACTGCTTGTCAAGCCTGAGGTACAGATTTCCCTTTTCCACATGCTGCCCAATCTCGCTGCTCAACGTTTCCTTATCCGAGATGGGTAGTCCCTGTGACAGCTTCTCAACAACTGCTTGAGCGACTTTTCGGTCTTTGATTTTTGTTTCCAGATGAACTATGGGGTTTCCGTGATGGCCAGTTAGGTTGGACTTTTTGAAAACGACCGTGTCAATCAATTCTGCAGGAATAAGGTTGCGCACTGCGGTCAGGACTTTGTCAACGTCTTCTGTGGCGTGTGCAAACACTCGTAGGTCAATGTAGGCTATTGGAATCTTAGAAGACAACCTTGAACCACTGCTTTTGATTAGTGCAAACTTAACTTTTAGATTTTCCCCTAGGCTTAGCCTTGGGCGGCGGCTTTCTGCTCTCCAAGAGATTCTTAACGGCTTCAACATTTTCTTCATGGAAGGTTCTTCGCCTTGAATCCACAGGAATGGAGAGCTTCAATGCTTCTGTCAAGTTTGTTCCAGCCTTTTTCAGTTCCTCGCGGCTGAAGCCTTTTCCACGACGTTGCTTTCCACTTGGGCTTTCGACTTTCGGCTTGACTTGTTTCATGGCAACTATTTTTCTCTCTCCCATGCTTGTCTGCTTGGGCGGAACTTCTCGGCTCCGCGGCCTTTTCTTCTCAAGCTTCTGACTTTTTTGCCCGCGCTCGTCAAGCTTCTGAAAACTCTTCTGTGATGCTGCTTTTGGCATATCCAGTTGATGTTTTTGTCAGCTTTTATCACTGGATGGCTCGGGTCAACCATTATGACTTCAAACCATTTTGACCTTCCGTCTTCGCCGACCCAGTAGGAATTCAGGACTTCAAGGTTTGGAAACTTTCTTGCTACCCTTTCCTCGCCGATTAGCTTCAGACTCTTTGCAGCCTTAAACTTTTTGACGCCCATGCGTTTCGGTCTTCTTCCAGACTTCGGCCTGACCTTCCTCAGTCCGCCTCTTCTGACGCGGACGCGGACCATTACGAAGCCTTGCTTCGCCTTGTAACCCAATTTTCTTGCTCTATCCAAGCGGGTGGGCTTTTCTATGCGGCTTATCACGGATTGCCTGCGCCACTTTACTAGTCTTTCGCGGGTCAGCTCGCCGACGAAGGACTTCTCAGGCTTCGCCCATGCTTCTGCGATGTATTTGTACGCCAATTCTCTCACCTTAATCGTTTGTTTACGGTTCAGCCTTTACGGCTACATCCCAGCGGACTCATCGTCCGCTAGTAGCTTTGAATCATAGCGCCGAGCAACGAAATAAACTTTTCCAGAACAACCGTGCAATCTCACTTGTTCGCGAGTCTTGCCTCGTCAATGAGGTAGTATCCGCTTTGACCTTTCCAAACTTTCTCAGCGCGAACGACCACTATCTTTTTCTTGAGAAACGGCGCGTCAAGCACCAGCGTTTCATATTCTCCTCCTTCGCCGACAGGCGAAACACCATACTGCTTGTTAAGCTCCATCAAAACGTCAACAGTAGCCTCATCAATCTTCCTTCCAAGCCATTCCTGACCAAACCCGTACGCGTAAACCCCCGTCATAATAACCTCAAACTTGAGGTTCAAAATCTCCTTCAGAATGCCCAGCGGCTGTTCGTGCCAAAGCGGCGCCAGCCACTTCAAGTTAAGCTCTCTGCAGATTCCCTCTATTCTTGTCTTCTGGTATTCTGAGGCTATGGCTCCAGAAACAATGCCGTCCACATCGAGCCCTGCAACCAGACTTTTAAGGTCTTCAACCTCTTCCTCCTTAACACCAGATGTCTCTGCCTTCACAAGCGGGATTTCAGCAGCTTCCGCAAACAGGTCCACCAAGCGTATGTTAGGATAATGGAACATCCAACTGTCCTCCCTCAGGGGAATCATGGTTGCCAAGTAGGCCGCTTCGTGACCCTCGTTCAGAACCCTGTGAAGGGCAAGGGCAGAGTCCTTTCCACCAGTTGCTAATACTGCGACGCGCATGACAATCCTGCTTCACACTTTGCTGTCTTCTCGTAGATGAACGAGTGAACAGCTCATTCTTTAACCTTGGATTTAGCCTCTTTGAACAAGGCTTCCACTTTCCCCTGCCATTTTGGAAAGCCTTCAGGGGTTTCAGGATAGCTCTTATAGTGAACCCTGACCTGCCTCATCATGTTGACTGCCAGCCGAAGCCTATTCAAGAAACGCATCTTCTTCAAGCCCCTAAAGACGCGTTTGACAGTGTCGGTCATCTTCAAATGAAAATCCTCACCCAAGCCGGCTTTGAGAACGTCCTCCTCCGTCAACAAAGCATACTTCATCCCATAATCCAGTTCCTCATCTCGGCTCGCAATGAGCAACCTGCGGAAAACATCCAGCCCACCCTGTTTCGCGCCGTACATTTCCATGTACCTGCAGTTGTAAGGCCACAGCAATTCCCGACTGGCCTCACCCTTTTCCAGCGCATCCACTATCGTCTTACCAGCCAGATACCCGCTCAGCATAGACGGACCTATGCCGCCGCCGTGAATCGGATTCACCAAACACGCAGCGTCGCCCAAGACTGCAACACCATTCCCAACCATGTTGTCCAAAGGCCGCCGTGTCGGATCGTACCAAGCACCACCGTCCAGAAGCAGAGAACCCTCGAAAAGCGGCTTGGCTAAAATGTGCTGGTAGAACTGGGTTTTAGGGTTCGGAAACTTGCCTCTCATGCAAACACCGAGACCAGTGTTGACTTTCGCCCCGTTCTTATGGAAGATCCAAGTGTACCCTCCTGGAGCCACTTTCTGGCTCAGGTAAATCTCGCAGTACTTGGTGTCTTCGCCCTCCTGCTTAAGCTGTCTTATCTCCCGATAACATGCTTCAACATCTTCATTGGCAACTTCGTTCTCTATTCCCATCCTTCTAGGAAGCTTGCGCCTGACTACCGCCATGAAGCCGCTTGCGTCCACCACGACCTTGCTTCTTAACTCCGCTGTTCTGCCGGTCTTGAGATTCTTCGCTGAAACTCCGGTGACAAAACTTTTCTCAACTATGGGATCCAAACACTGTGTGGAATCAAAGAGAGTGGCGCCTCCGTCAACCGCTTTTTTCAGCAACCACTGCCCGAAAAGACGCCTGTTCAACAAATAACCCACAAAGTCCTCATGCTCAATCGTGAACACTGTTTCCAAGTTGGGCGAGTAGATCTTGATGCCCTCGATTCTCTTTTCCAGCTCTCCCCCCTGCGGTTTCTCCAAACCTAAAGTCTTCAGATGATGCTCTCCCAATGCGTCGCCGCAGATCTTCTCTCCGACCTCTTCTCTTCTCTTCCTCTCGACTACGGCTACACGCAGGCCTGCTTCGGCCGACGTTTTTGCGGCCAGACACCCGGCTGTTCCGGCGCCGATGACCAAGACATCGAATTTTTCCAAGCCTATACACTCTTCTCAGCAGTTTCTGCTCTTTAGATTCGCTTCTATGAACTCATAACTTTTGCTGAACGCCTTCAATACTTGTCTGTGTCTATTCTGCTTATAGCCCCTAAACATAGTTTAAATATGAATTACTGATTCATAATCGTTATTTACATTCTTAGCTAACCATGGAAAATCAAATGAAAAGGTGTGTATGAAAAGATGATGAAGAAAACAGCGATGAAGAAAGACATGATGTACACGATTGATTTGACAAGGATTGACGGCGACGGAGCTTTCCCATGTCCAAAATGCGGAACAATGATATCTCCAGACGACGAATCAGAGGAAGTCTACCAGATCGTTGAAACAAAAGTCAAAAACGACGAGCTCGCAGGGCTGATCCTGACCTGCAACAAGTGTGGAAGCACAATCAAGCTTGTAGGCTTTCTGTCGCAACCAGAAAACTAGACCTGAAGAGACTGTTCAAACTATTTTTCCGCTTCAAGTCTCCTACTTATTACGACAAAAACCAGCCACAAGACAGCGCCGTAAAAAACACCGTTGAAAACGGCGCCTAAATATCCCGAGTATCCGCTCATTACTTCTCCGATAATCGCATAAAGAAGATTCCCTGGAAACATTGGGTAAGGAACCAGCAGCGAGGCAACTGTAAACATTGAAAAGAAAACTAATAGAATCAGTGCGCCCCTCACCTTGATCCTTCCGATGCAGGAGCTCAGCAGGTTTGTCTTCGCTGGTCTCCAGCCAAATTATCCAGTATCGCAATATTTAATAAAGCTTCCCGTATAAGCGTTCAACACAAATACATATGAACAGCCCAATCTACCGAGCTAGAAGCCGAGAAGCTGCAACAAAAGGAAGAAATAGTAATACAAGAACGAACAGAGCACAAAAACCACTATTAGAGCAATCGCCCCAAGTTTCCTGCTCGTTGACAAACTTGAAACATCGTCCAACGGACCCGGATGCCTGTACATGGCAATAAAAAGCACAAAAATGGCCATGGACCAAAAGCCTTCAATAACCAATAAGAAAATCGAAAAGAAAGCCAAAACCGTCCGCGCTTTATCACCAACAAGTGACCGCGACACGTGACCACCATCAAGCGTTGCCACTGGCAACAAGTTCAGCATCGTGACGAGCATACCAACCCAACCTGCAAACGCCACTGGGTGCAGCGTTACGTAAGCATAAGGCATGCCTGGCGGAGGTTGTGGAACTGCAACAATCGCCTCGGTAAGCAAACCGAACAGTAAAGGAAGCTGAAATGAAGGCAATAGTTCGCTACTGAATCTAACGGGCGAAAACAGAAGGCCAATAGCAGCCGCCACTATAGACAGCACAAAGCTTAACACAGGCCCACTTGCTCCAATGTCAAAGAGTGAGTCCCTGTTCGGAGGAAAAGATTTCTGCATTATTACCGCCCCAAAAGTCCCAAAACCGAGAAGGCCGAAGACTGAAGGTGGACCGGGGATGAAATAAGGAGGCGTCGCCTCCACGCCTTGCCTGTTTGCAGCCATCTTGTGGCCTAGTTCATGCAAGCCCAAAATCGTCATTATGGCCACTGTGAACGCGGCGCCTCCGATAAACGGGTTGACCAAATCCTCGGAGAGAAGATATCCATTGACGAAGGTTGTTACTATTGTTGCGAAAAACAGGATCCAGTTTATCATGACGTTGCTTGGCTTGACGGGAGGCTTCGGAATCACCCTTAGAACTATTCTTCCGTCTATCCTTCTTAAGACCGCTATCAGATTGATCGAGTTCAAGCTTTTGAGTAATTTGAGAAACGGTTGTTTTGTTTCCTGCGGTTGCTTAAGATGGTAAGTTGGAATGCCGTTTTCCATTAATGATTCTTCTATTTGGAACTCTACGGCAACTAAGGTAGTTATTTTCTCAAGATCGGACTGTTGGAACACAAATGGCTCTTCTTTTCCGTTGGGAGTCTCGGTCATAGCGCCTTTTCCCTAATTTTTGATCGTACTAAAGGGTTTGCGAGTAGAAAAGTCTATTGGAACCGTCGCTGTTTTTGTTCGGAATCCGAACCACTAAAAACTTTTTAATAAGCGTTTAAAGACAAACCTACATACCAAGCCAAAACAGACACAAACATGGCAAACTAGAATGGAAAACCCTGAGCATCTACAGTGCATGGGTTCCCACTAGGAAGGATGAAAAACCTTTGAAAATAGGCATACTTTATAGCCATTTGAAGGAGTTGGGAGGAGCAGAAAGAGTAATCCTCAAACAAGTCGAACTGCTCCACAAGAAGAACCATGACGCGCAATGCTTTTTCGCCTACGTGGACAAGAACCTACGCAAAGAATCCCGCAACCCACACTGCTACACGAAGAGTTTCTTCACACGGTTGATCCCCGACAGCCCAGCCCTGAGAATAATACTGTCAATTCCTCTGGCTCCCTTAGCCTTGTCAGCACTTAACGAAGAGGACATCTTGATCTGTCACGGATACGGCCCGGCCCCGTGGATTGGCTACTTGAACAAAAAGATCAACGGAAAAAAATACATCAGCTACATCCACTCGCCGCCCAGATTCCTCTACTTGAGCCAGCAAGAAAGGGCCTTATGGAGATTCAACGACGTGCGCGAGATAATCTTCAGGCTAGGCAAGGTTGCCGGCCCAGTTTTGAAGAAATTGGACTATCTTGGCGTTGTGAACTCAGACATAGTTCTGGCAAACAGCCATTTCACCGCTAAAAGGATTCGAGCAATCTATGGAGTAGAGGCAAGAGTCTGTTACCCGCCAGTTGACACGGAGAACTTCACGCTTCTTGACGAAGAAACCGTCAAAGAACGCCGCGCCGATCTTGGCAGCCCCCTCCTCCTTTCCACCGGCAGAATTGTTGCTGTCAAGCGTTGGGAATGGCTTCTAGAGATAATGAGCCACGTGGTGAAGGATTTCCCCTCGGCAATGCTGGCCATAACAGGTGAAGTTTCTAAAGAAAACGCCAACTACATCATGAAACTGCTGATGCTGGCCAGAAAGTTGAAAATCGAAAAGAACGTAAGGTTCCTCGGATTCAAAACCCAAAAAGAACTCGTGGAACTCTACAACGCTGCCGACGTCTACGTCTACTCGGTTCCGAAGGAGGATTTCGGATTAGGCCCAGTTGAAGCAATGGCATGTGGAACACCATCCATCGTGTGGGATGATGGCAGCGGACCCTGCGAAACCGTCATTGACGGCGAAACCGGGTTTAGAGCGAAGCCCTACAGCTTGGAGGATTTCGCTGAGAAAACAGCGAAGGCATTGGACAGTGACAAGGCAGATGTTTCTGAGAAAACGCGAAGCTTCGTAGAAGCGAATTTTTCGTGTGAAAGGCACATGAAGATTCTGGAAGAAACGATAAGAGAATTGACGTAAAATGTGAGAAAGATTGACACAGGACGCGCAGGCGACAACTTGCTCAAATATCCTATTGAAACAGCAGAAACCGCGACCTCCGCTGAAGATTTTGGCAATTTTCTTTCACCCAAGTGCCTCAGTAACTGCTATGGGAGGAGCCGAGAAGAGGTTCGTAGAGACTCTCAGGTTTTTCTGCAAAAGAAAAGACTTGGCAATTACCGTCTTGGAGTCTTCACCAAGCCTTCTGAAAGGGCCAAGCATAACATGCAAGAGGCACTTACTGCCATCTGGTTTTCGTGGGAAAGGATGGCTGAGCACTTACCTTGGATGGATTCTCTGGACTCTGAGGGCGACCATCAGGAACATTGGCCTAGCCCAAGATGATTTGCCAAGTGCCATTTTCGTCTCGAACAACACATTGCCGAACCTGCTTTCAGGTTACGCCACCAGCTTCGTTCTTCGTCTGCCATTATGGGTAATTGTTCACCACATTGATACTCCCTACTCCAACGTTGAAGAACCAAAGTGCTACTCACTTTACAGTTGTTACCGAAGCATAAAATATGGCAGGCTCGTGTCATTAGTCAAAACCTTCGCTTTCTACACAACTCTTTTCTTTCTTAGGAAAACAGATGGGATAATAGCTGTTTCAAACTCCACTGCGAAAACACTGAGAAACAATGGCGTCTCTGACGTCAGGATTTTTGTCAGCAGCAATGCGGTGGACGTTGACTTCATCAACAATGTTGATCCCCAAGACGACAAGGAAACCTATGACGGCGTCTTTGTTGGCAGGATTGCCAGAGAAAAAGGCGTCTTCGACCTTCTTGAAGTCTGGAAAGAAATCGTCAAGATCAGGAAGCAAGCACGACTCTTGATTATTGGAAACGGTCTGGAACTCTCCACGCTCAGGCGCAAGATTGCAGAATCAAACTTGGAAGGCAACGTGTTCCTCAAAGGACACTGCAATGACAAAGAATTAGGCATGCTTCTGCAGTCAAGCAGAGTATTCATGTTTCCAAGTCTTTTTGAAGGATGGGGCTTGGCTGTCGCCGAAGCCTTGGCGTCTGGACTGCCAGTTGTTGCCTATGACATTCCGGCCTTGAGAGAAAATTTCGGGAAATGCGAAAGCGTGTTTCTGGTTCAGGTCAAGAACGTTGAAAGGATGGCTTCAACTGTTTTGGAGATCTTGGGTTCGAGCAAAGCTGAAGCCGACAGACTGAGTTTCTCTTCTAGAACCTTTGCCAAGCAGTTTACGTGGGAAGAAGTTGCTGAGATGGATTTAGAAGCGCTTATGACTTCTCAGAAATAAAAAAAGGGAAAAAGTGGAGTTGGTTTTGGCTTACGGGTCGTGCTGATCTTTCTCGCTGATTGTTCCTAGACGTTCAATGATTGTTACTTCTGGGTTGTGTGCATCGTACTCGTAGTTCGGCGGCATTGGGTTTGAGGTGACGTCACCGGATTCGTTGTAGTCCAGTCTGACAACTAGCGTCGTTACTCCTCGATTCTCGTGCTGCAGGTAGTATGCGCCGTATTCCTGGAACCACTTGCACGTGTAGTAGGTGTCGTCGCCGCTCCAGCCGTATATCATGAACCCTACTGTGCCGTTAATGTCTTTGTAGGTTGTGATTACGCCTATGCCGGTGCCGGTTGATCCCCGCACGAACTGGCCGTTGCTGTAGTAATATTGACCTGTGTAGTTGCTGGCTTTAGTGGTGTTCCAGCAGGTGGGTGCAAATATGACGTCAATCAGGTTGCCGCTTGTGATGCCGTAGATTTGGATGGCTTGTGAGAACTCGTTGAAGTACTCGCTGAAGAGGTTGGCTGAAGGACCTGCGACTGTGATTATGTTGGATGTTGAAACTGGATAGCGTGTGCACCAGTCGTCTATGTATGCTAGTCTGCCGAGGCTGTCGTATATGTCTGTCCATGCGGGTCCTCCTGCCCGCCATGTGGCGTTTCCTAAGTCAGACAAGAGGTACGGTATGTTAGTGCCCCACATGTCCATCTGGTCCAAGCCACCGTTGTCAGTAACTACCTGTTTCTCTTTGAAGGCCTCTGCAACCATCGCTGAACCAACTGAGTCGATTGCACGGGAATGATTGCCGACGACCACCCATTCATAGCGTCCCATCATCTCTTTTGTGAGTGCAAGACCCGCAATTGTGTAATTGGCTGTTACGTTGTAGCTACTGTCGTACCCTAATGTGTGATTAGCTCTCACCAAGATGCTGCCGTTTACGTGCACGTATTCATGTTCATAGCCCGCAAGGCTGCTAGGCGGACTAACCTGATACTTTACAGTCATGTTTCCTGCATAGGTTATGTTAAACCGAGTTCCCATCTCTTGGGCAAAGTAGGTTGAGTTATAGACTGTGACGTATCCTCCTTCTGGAGGAATCTTGACATCAAGTGTTATGTTGAGATCATCCAATCCTGTCAATAGTTGACCTGCTGAAGGTGTTGTGCCAGTTATGTTGAATTCGAACCCGTCGTACAGTATTGATACGGTTTGAACTATGCTGAGTGGGTCAGTCCAAGACGAAGAGTTTGTCGAGGTATAGGGTACAAGTGTATAGGTGGTTTCGGTCGTAAGGCCTGTCCGACTTGCGTTTCCTATTGAGAGGCTGCCGCCATAGTTTACGACGCCTGTTTGGTCATAGTTGATTGTACAGTTTGTCGAATACAATACTTTTATGATGGTTCCTGCCGCCGGCACTGAAGCTGCTCGAATTGTGACGTTCCCTACACCTGTTGTAGAGTTGACGAAGAGCTCGTATGGTTCACCTATGGATAGAGTAGCGGCGGGATAAACCCATTTTGACCTTGCTGGATGCTTCAATGTGTTGCCCCATTCGACACGTTCGGTGAAATTGCAGTAGGTATCCCAGTCTGCAGCGTATTTCACTGGACTGTGCGTTAACAGGAAAGTCAAGTTTGTTCCAGCGTCTGCCGCAGTTTTCTCTGCAGTCGTTACATTGTGGAATTCAACCCATCTTCTTGTGTCTTTTTCCACGGCGCTGTACAAGTCCCATGGATTGAAAACCGCGTCAAGCTGGTATCGAACCTCAGCATCAATCCTGTTTGATACGCCCTGTTGTTTATCCGTTCCATCCCAAAGGTCGGTTACCCCATAGACTGATACTCCTCTGAACTGCATCCCAAAATAGCGGCCTCCAATAAGTACATGCGCATCTTTGCTTAGGAAAAAGTCCCACTCGCCAATCGTATATGGTGAAAGCCATGGTTCGCTGGGATCTCCATCTATGTAGTGTGTGTCTGTGTTTAGTAAAGAACGCCAGTATTGATTATGTACACCAGCGTCAATGCTGTAGTCTGAAAGTGAAGGCCAATAGGCAGCCCAACCAACGGTGGCGTTGTCTGAAGAGATTATCTGAGCCACATCGTAGGTTCCAGCAGCCTTAGGCTCACTGCCCCACCTTGAATAGTATGCACTGGCCGGAAGTGTTGGATTGAGATGGTAGTCCACATCGTAAACTGTGCTTTGCCCCTCACCCGTTTTACTTGCGTTGCTGTCTGCAGTGTAGAAGTGGGCGTAGCTTCTGAAGTCTCCGGCCGGGCCAAGATCCCATTCTCCTCTATTGCTGAACTGGACGATTAGCCCAGTCCCAGAGGCTTCCATACCGGGTACCGCGATGGATGAGTATTGGAATTTTTCTGTGCGAATCTTTACGTCTTTCAGGATCACTACTTCTTTTTGGACTTTGTTGAAGATTATGGTGAAGACTACGTCAACTAGTGGTTCATCAGTTCCTGTGGTATTGCTGGTCTGTATCCAATCGTAGACGTGATTCACGGTTCTGGCGATGTACATTCTTGGTCCGTTGTACAAGACTTCCAAGTCGTCTGTCGTTACCGTTCCGTTGGTTTTTCTTCCACCAACATGAACGGTTGAAGTTGGATCGCTTATTAACAATCCAGATCTTAGTGGGGTTTCGTCAGCCTCACTGGTCGCCCCGCCTGACAATCCTCCCATCCAGTTCCAGCTGACTCTTATCCAGTCATTTCCAAAGCCAGCAAACGTGGGATCAGCGTGTAGGGCGCATGCCCATACGTTTCTGGTGGGGGGGTCAGATCCAACGCGGTTATATGTTATGTTAATGAACCATCCTTCACTCCATTTGTTCTTCGGTATAGTAGTTGGAACTGTGTTACCTGCTGGGGGTGCAAAAGGATCTCTGTCGCCATATTCCAGACCTACGTTTTGTGTTTCTCTGCTGTCTATCATCTCTCCGAATTTTGAGAAGCCGATTTTCAGGTTTTCTGCATTGAACGGATAAAGGGAGTAATAGTCACTTGCCAGTACGCCTGAAACATTCGTGTACCAACTGTCCGGATCCGTTGCGTTTACGGGTTGTATTAGGAATATCGGTGCGAAGATACTTGCCATAATTACTGTCATGCAGAGTATTCCGAGTAGTTTGTTTCTTCTTTCCATTTTTATTCCTCTTTTTAGATCATGTATGAAAGCGTGACAGCCTTATTAAAAATTTTTAATGGTTCTGATTCAGATTTAGAACAAAGACCCAAAAAATTACTCAAACAAAAAAACTAAACTAACCGAAACGTTTTGGACTATTCATTCTTCCATGGCGCAAAAGCAGAATCATATATCCGACAATTGTCGAAAACAAGCGCATCTTGCTAGCGCCGCCCTTCTTCCCATAATCAAGAAAAATCGGAACCTCAACGACAATGCCCCCAGAATTCACAGCCTTGAACAGCAACTCTAGAGAAGCTGCGAAACCGTCAGACTCTATGATGCGGTCTCTGAAAGTGTCTCGCAATCGCCTGAGCAAGTCACCCCTAAAGCATCGAAAACCGCTAGTGGCATCTTTGACGGGCAAGTGAAACAATTCTCTGACCAGAAGGTTAACTGCCTTACTCATGAACACACGATGTACTGGAACGTTCAACTGTCTTCCACCCGGCACGTAGCGAGAACCGACGACAACGCTGGCATCGCCCGCGGCCGCCAACATTTCCAGCACGTGCTGGGGGTCATGAGTGTTATCAGAATCCATCGTAACGACAAAGTCGTCGTCCAAAGCCTCTTCAGCAGCTGCGAGCAACCCCGTTCTGAGGGCAGCTCCCAAACCCATGTTGAACGGATGACGATGCACTTCAACGGGATATTCTGTTGAAAAGTCTTTGAGAACTTCGCCTGTTCGGTCACGGCTTCCGTCGTCAACGGCTATGATCCTGTAAGGAACTAGAGGCTTCAAAGTCTGATCTATTGAATGAATGAGCGGTTTAATGTTTTTCTCCTCGTTAAAGCACGGTAGAACTATGAAACATCTCATTGAAGGTTCACTTTGAAACGTCGCCACTGAAGTCTCGGTGGAAAGAGAAAAGAAGTTTAAGGAGGCTTCAGTTTCT
>Ga0315280_10007190_pt1 | contig 15047 bp, 16 predicted proteins | sample YL17G06_40_MG_FD_203697 | JGI IMG/M metagenome (GOLD analysis project Ga0315280, IMG submission 203697) | Sediment microbial communities from Yellowstone Lake, YNP, Wyoming, USA - YL17G06_40 | ecosystem: Environmental > Aquatic > Freshwater > Lake > Sediment | place: USA: Wyoming | collected... | reverse complement strand
ACCTGTCAACTGCGCATCTTGGAAGTAGAAGCCGGAAATCGCGCAGAGATCACAGGTGGTTCGAGTGCTTTCTGAGCCATTGGCTGGCCCATTTTTCGGCTTGCCCGGGGGTTTTCAGGACGCCTTCCAATTGGGCGATGTACATCTCCTGGGCCAATTGTCCCAGAGCAGGGCCCGGCACGGCACCCAATCGCATCAAGTCATGGCCATCGAGCAGCGGCTTAGGTCTTAACTCAATGTCGCCGAGCGCCTCTATTCTCTTTCGCAGTTTTACCAGCGGAGCAAGATTTCTCCGCCCGCCGGCTTGAGCCCTTTGAATCGCTCTTTGCAACTCGTACAGGTCCCAAAAATATGGCTCGGAGACAATCAGTCGCAGTTCCGCCAGCGACATTTGGTCATTCAGGAGTTTGCCTCTGTTAGCCAGCAAGAATTTAAGGTGCCTGGCTTGATTTCTGCTTAGCCTCAAAATCCGACACTTTTCCAGCGTAAATTCAGTAGAACAGGAGGCAAAGAATCCGGCCAATGCCAACGCAAAATCGACCTTTTTCGCCATTTGCCCTAGCACGCTAACCGCAATCCCTGCCGGTTCGCCAGCAAAGCCGGGGAAAATTGCTTCAGCCAGCGCGCTTTCCACAAGCATCGATACGCCAGCATCGCGGTTGGGATCAACAAGGATTCCCTCCAGTTCTATCGCCATGCGTTCGCCACTTATCTTGATGATGTTTGCCGCAAGCCGGCAGATCGCCGAGAAAGTCGCCGGCTCAATCGCAAAACCAAGTTGCGTAGAAAATCGCACCGCCCGCAGCATCCGCAAGTAATCCTCGGCAAATCGCTCCTCGGGCCTGCCAATAGTTCGCAGTATCTGCCCTGCCAGGTCGGCTTGTCCGTTGACGTAATCAATTACTCTGCCGGTCAGCGGGTCGTAAAACATGCCATTGATGGTGAAGTCTCTGCGGCTGGCGTCCTCTGCGGCGGTAGCAAATCTGACTGCGCTGGGGTGTCTGCCGTCGGCGTATCCGCCTTCCGTTCTGAATGTGGCCACTTCCACTTGCTGATTATTAGTCAATACAATTACGACGCCGAACTTTGCCCCCACCTTTAGTGTGCGCTTGAACAACCTCATTACGTCTTTCGGCTGGGCGTCGGTTGCAACATCATAATCATTGGCCTGGCGACCCAGCAGCATGTCGCGCACACAGCCGCCGGCCAGCAGCGCCTGAAAGCCGTTGCGCTGCAAGTGCTGGATTATCTTTATTGCTGCCTGTTTATTAGTCATCTGCCCATCATCTGCAACAAAGTTACTGCCATTGTCCCCCACTCGCGCCGCTCCAGCAATCCAAATGCGCCGTATCGTTCCAGCAGAAAGGTGCGACGGTTTGTCCTGACAACTACAATGGCATCCGGTGTCACCTGGTCCTGCAACAATGCCAGCAACCGATCCACTGGCGAACCGGCCTGGACGTCCCGGGTAAAAGCATAGGGCGGATCCACGAAAACAAGGGTACATCTTTGGCCGTGTTGATCAGCAGGAGCAGCGACCTTGAAGGCGTTGCCTCTTACAACCTTTGACTGCTTGACAAAGCCGGCTTTTTCAATATTTCTTTCTAAAACTGCGATGATCTTGGGGTCCTGCTCTACGAAGGTGACGAACTCTGCCCCCCTGCTTAGTGCCTCAAGACCCAACGAGCCGACTCCACAAAATAAATCCGCTGCTCGCGCACTATCCGGCAGCCCATAGTTACAAAGGACATCAAAAAGCGATTGCTTAACTCTGTCGGTAATTGGCCGGCTGTCTCGCGTCTTGGGGCTAAACAGCCGCATCCCGCGTTTCGACCCGGCAATTATTCGCATTTCACCTGTAAGTGTGGACCCCACGTGAGGGTTCCCGCAAGGCGGGGTCCCACAAACGTCGGGCCGAGCAGCAAAAAAAACAGGCACAAGAACAGACCCACGATTATGGTCCCCCTAGCCACCTTTCGGGGCCGACCTTCATATTTGCAATTTGGATTCGGACAGATCATCCTGTCTTTTCTATTTTAATGATGCCAAGGTTGATTATTGGCGTGGACTTCGTTTTAATCTTTGCCGTATCTACCAGCCAGATACCTCGAACCATACCGAAATCAAGACCCAATATCAGAGATTCTTTTGGCCCAAGATAAATCCACTCTATACTATATCGACCGGGTGAAACCCAGGGATCAATCCGCATAAACTGATAGAATGGTCCGATTCCAACAAGATCAGGAGCGCCTAAACTTTTCTCAACGGAATCGTTTGACTGACCCGCAAAAATTTTTTGATCGCGAAAAATAGCTGTCGACCGCATTGTCGAACAGCCTGACACGAAAAGAAAAAGGCCTACGACCAGATACAAAAGATTTCTGAACATGCCCAGTTACCTCCAAACAATTCTGCCATTATGCCATCTCGAGGACTTTGGCCGAAGAGATTCTACCACGAGCACTCCCAGCTATCCATCCAAAAGCCTGTGTGCAGTATGATCTCAGAGCAAAAACTCGTTGATTTCCAGAACGCATTGTCGAAACTTCTCTGCAGGCAGCGTGACGGTCTGCCATTTTGGGCTGCGGCGTTTCATAAAAGAACGATAGTCATCTACCGTAATGCAGAAAAATACGAACCTACTTTCATCAAACTCATAAACCGGCCTGCCGTCAAAATCGACATCGATATTCTCTGCGATGTAAGCAAACATAAAAACAGCTTGGTGGCCGGGGCCAAAAATTTGCTGCCATCTGGCCAGACCGTCCACGTCTTCGGCTGTGACCCAGCACTCAAGAGAAGTCAGCTTGGCAAAACTTGTCCCTCTAAATTTTCTGCCCTTAACCTCGGCGATTATTGTTCGGTCGCTCCGCGGATACAATAGAAAATCGAAGCTCTTGATCTTGCAGCGCGCAAACACCCTCCTTTTGTGCTCATCTACAACAACATACCGAATCCGATTATCAATCAGCCAGTTCTCGAACGCTCGCTCATAATGATTCGGCGAAAAATCCCGCATCCGCTCACTTTCTCTTAAGCTCCGCAAAAAACTTATCGACTTCCACCTCTTCCTGCTTACCCGCTTCCATATCTTTGACAACGAGGTTATTGTCCTTGAATTCATCTCCGATGATTATGCAGTATTTTGCATTTCGTTCAGACGCAACTTTTAATTGTTTACTAAGACTTGCATTAGAATTATAACTGAATTCAGCGTTAAAACCTCGCGAACGTAATTTAGATATTATACTATACATGTCCCCATACCAACGAAGGTCAGCAAAAGCAACGAAAAAGTCCAACTGACGGATAGGTACGTTCAAGAGTCCTTTTTTCCTGAGCAATATTTCCAACACACAATCACCCATTCCCATCCCCGTGGCCGGCATAGCAGGTCCGCCGAAATCTCTCAGGAGGTTATCGTACCTGCCCCCGCCGCATATAGCACGCAGGTCACCGCTGACATCATGAACTTCAAATACGATACCGGTATAGTAGGCTAAACCTCGGACGATACTTGGGTCAAACATACAGAAATCATCTATGCCCATAAATGCCAAGGTAAGAAGCAATTTTTTAATATCTGCATAAGCTTGAATTCTCTCATCTGATATCATCATTAGCGTTGCTTCGAGTTGCGGAATCGAAGCGGCATTCATAAATTGCACTATCTTATAAACCTTCGATTTATCTTGAACTTGTTCCGAAAGCATTGTTTCAAAGGTTTCAGCAGGCACTTTGGGTTTCTTGTCAAGCAGAACATAGAGCGGATTCAATTTATCTTCAGAGATGCCTATTTGCTTAAGAACGGCAGAGAGTAATTTTCTACTGGAGATTTTAACCTTAACATCTTTGCTGGTCAGACCGACACTACGCAAATAATCAACAGTTGTGAATATCACCTCAGCGTCGGCCAGCACGTCATCCACGCCGATTATGTCCACGTTCCACTGGAAGAATTCTCGCAGCCGGCCTTTTTGAGGGCGTTCTGCCCGGAATAACCGCGGCACGGAAAACCATTTTATCGGCCTGGGCAGCGAATTGATCCGCTGGTTGACCATCCGGGCCAGGGTCGGCGTGATTTCAGGCCGCAGCGCCAGGTCTCTGCCGCCCCTATCTTTCAGCGAGAAAAGCTGCTCGACGATTTCTTCGCCGCTTTTTATCTGAAACATCGTCAAGTATTCAAATATCGGCCCGTCATATTCTTCAAAGCCGTTGCGAAGGGACACTCTTTTCCAGCCGTCTATTATCCAGTTTCGCACCGCCATATCTTCCGGATAGAAGTCCCTTGTGCCTATAACCTTCGGTATCTTCATCGACTCTACGCTCTCCACGGACGCTGCCTGGCAAGTTTCCCCGAAAGAATGTCTCTGGCAATAACCACGTCCTCTCTAACCTGGAAATCGAACATACCCACGCAAAGAAAATCGGCGCCGTTTTCAAAGGCGTACCGGAAACCCTCTCTGGGATGAATGGCACCCGCCGCCAGGACCTTATACGCAATCCAGGGCTTTTTCACTTTCTTCATAAATTCAATCGTCTGCTCCGGGAATTTATCCCAGTAGTTGTCGATGCTGTAGTTGTCAATCACATCTTTCTGTTGGTCCGGGCTGCGTGCCGACCAGTAGTTGCTGCTGTGGAAAGTCTTCATATAGAAGTCGGCCTGCATGCCCACCTCTTCACATTTCATCGGTGTACCGAGGTTATGTCCGCCCACGCCGGCGATTGTCTTGTTTTGCTTTATGAAATCTACAACCTTTCCGATCAGGTCGACTCGTCCAGCTCTGGCCCACTCGTCGCCAACGTTGCCGATTACAAATGCGCCGACAGCCCCATTATCAATAGCGATTTTGGCATCGGTTGTCAGGTCGTTGCTCTTTGGGACGATTTGTGCAACCCACTGGATTTGTCCCCCGCGCTCATCCCAGTATTTCTTAAGCAGCTTTGCCGAGCCGGAACCGGTAATAATCGTATTTATTCCGGTTTCTTCGCATATCTCGAGCGTTTCGATGATTTTTTCGTCTGTGAAATACTGCTTGAGCAGGGATGACACATAGATCAAATCTCTGCTGTGCGCATAGCCGCCGATTAAATTGCCGCCGCAGATTATCCTGCTAATTTCAACCTTGCCAATCTTGCCGACCGGCAAACCTTTGACGGGGTCCCACTTTTTCGGGTCTGGCGTTGTTTTCCGCTGCATCATAGAGTCTCGTTACACCCTCCAGGGACGCTGCCTGGCAAGTTTCGCCGAGAGAATGTCTCTGGCAATAATTACATCTTCTCTAACTTGGAAATCGAACATGCCAACGCAGAGAAAATCGGCACCGTTTTCAAAGGCGTACCTGAAACCTTCTCTTGGGTGAATGGCACCTGCTGCCAGGACCTTATACGCAATCCAGGGCTTTTTCACCTGCTTCATAAGTTCGATAGTTTCTCCCGGCTTAGTGCACCACATATTGTCGTGTGCTGGCAGGTCAAAAGGTCCACCTGCCTCCCCAGGCGTGGCAGACCAGTAGTCCGCACTGTGCAGTGTCTTCATATAGAAATCGGTTTCCATGCCCGCTTTCTCGCACGCCTTGGGCACTTCAACAGAATGTCCCGCCACGCCAGCGATTAGCCCATTTTGCCTGATAAACTCGACGGCCTTTCCCAGCAAGTCAACGCGACCGTTCCTGACAAAGCTATCTGCACAACCACCCTGTATGAAAGCGCCCACTGCGCCGTTATCGATAGCTAACTTTATAACACCTAACAGGTCATCTTCGAATATATCGCATTGTGCGATCCACTGAATCTGACCAGCTCTTTCTCCGCGGTATTTATTGAAAACTCTGAGGCTATTTTCGCTACCGCCTCTTCCTACGTTGGCGATAGCAGTATTTATCCCACTTTCTTCAGAAATCTGCCAGGTCTGGATGACCTTTTCATCCGTGAAATAATGCTTCACCAGTTCGGAGACATAAGTCAAGTCCCTGCTGTGGGCGTAGCCGTTGATTAGATTGCCGCCGCAGATCAGCCTGCTAATAGTCACCTTGCCGATTTTGCCTGTGGGCAAGCCTTTTACAGCGCCAGCGGTCGGCCCGGCTGCATTACTGGCTGCTGCCAACAAGGTTCGCTCTTCAAGGCTCAGAATTGCACCAACACCTGCGGAGCCGACAAGGGACTTTTTCAGAAACTGCCGGCGGGTTATACTTTGCGACATAGGTGGCACCCTTTTATTTTAACGTATTTGATTGGTTTTTTCCTTCTTTTACCAATTGAAAATTTACAATTGAAAATTTACAATCTAATAGCCTGGCCAGCAAGTATAATTTTCTTTGGCGAACAGGCGTTGAATTCTTAGAATGGTCAGTGGAATCCGATTATGGCGAGGTACAGAACTCTGCTTGTAATAGTGGCGGCAGCAGCGTTATCCCAGCGGCCGGCAGTGATTTCGGCCGACACCTGGCAGTTGCAGCAAGGCCAGGATTGGAAATCTGTGCCTGGCGACGCCAAGGATAGATACCTGCTGGTTGTGGCGCGAACAGAGAAACTCGTCTCTACGGGTCAAACTGAGGCCCTTGCCGAAGAGTGGAGTCAACTTAAGAAACTGTTCCCTGAGATCAAAGAGGCCGACCTGGATACCTTCATACAGGCCGAACTATCCTTCTGCTCCGGAGAATACAGCAAGGCCAGCAGAAACTACGAGAAGTTTCTGGCCAAAGACTATTACGACAGTCCCTTTTACGAGGCGGCGTTGGAGCGGCAGTATAAAATCGCCAGCGCTTTTTTAGCAGGCCAAAAAATCACGGTGCTCGGCGTGTTCAAAATGAAGGGAGACGCTACGGGCATCAGGATTATGGAGAAGATCACCGACCGAGCCGGCGACAGACCTATCGGCATCGAGGCATCGCGGGCACTGGCCCAATACTATGAAAACAAAGGAATGTTCAACGAAGCGTATCTGAAATGGTCGGAGATATCCTGGCAGCAGCAAGACGCCCAGACCGCTAAGGAAGCATTGCTGGCTATGGCTCGGTGCAAACATGCCGCCTATAACGGGCCCAAGTATAATGCGTCACATCTAAGAAGCGCCAAGAGCTACTATGAGGATTTCAAAGTCCGATACCCCGAAGACGCTGCGAAGCTGAATGTCGACCAAATACTCAAAGAAATAGATGAGCAGATAGCATACAAGCAATTCTGTATTGGCCAATACTATCAAAGTGCCGGCAGAACACAGGCGGCTAATCTGTATTACGATATGGTAATCCGCAACTGGAGCGAAACCAAAGCCGCACAGATGGCTAAAGACGTGCTTGCCAAGAATATGCACAGCGAACAGGACGGGAAATGAAAAAGGGAAAAATTCAGATAGCGACCAAGAAACTCAGGCACAGAAGTACAGAGGCACAGAGGCACAGAGGCACAAAGTACTTTGTGCCTTTGCAACTTTGTGCCTTTGTTAGTATGTGGCTTTGTGCCTTTTTGGCTTCGTGCGCCGATATGGGCGGCTATTCCAACAAACGGCTGTTTCCCGAAGACGTCAGCAGCGTCTGCCTGAAAATGTTCGACAACCAGACTTTTAGGCGAGGCACAGAATATGAATTATCGGATGCGCTGGCAAAGCGTATCGAGGCAGAAACGCCCTATAAAGTAATCTCAAGCAGTGATCGAGCCGATAGCCTTATGAGCGGCCAAATAGTGCAGATAACCGAATCTGTGCTCAGTATCGAACGCGAATTGGGCCTTGCACTGGAAAAGCAAGTGCAGGTGCGAGCGGTGGTCAACTGGAAAAACCTCAAGACGGGCCAATTGCTTATAGACAATCGGTCGGTTACGGCAGAAGCTACGTATTCGGAGTTCCAAAAACAGGACTTCAGCTACGCATCGGCGCTGGCGGCAAACAAGCTGGCACAAAAAATCGTAGAACTGATGGAAAACAAATGGTAGTCTGTGAAGGAATGGCAGTGGTAGAAGTGAATATTTAGCCCCGCAATTTATTGCGGGGTTCCTTGCCCTGGTAAAAGCGGTGGGTAATGAATAATAGTCGAAACAAAAAACGAAGTCAGCGGCGTACTGCCCCGCCGAGCGGTCCCGGCAAAAAACCGTCCCTACCCGATTATAAGCGGGGACCCCTTACCTGGCTGATAATCGCAGCCGTGATTTTCACCACGATGATGCTGTTGCAGCAGGGATTCAAAAGCAACAAAATCAATTGGACTGACTTCGAAAAACACCTCAGAAACGATGAGATTGAGAGCATGAAAATCGGCGACACCCAGATTACGGGCAAGTTCAGAAAGGCCATCCCCACCGACAGCGGAAAAAGTGCCGTCTCGTTCAGCGTCAACTACCAAGGCGATGCGGCCATTGCACGGATATACAAGATAATTGATGAGGGTGGCACCGATGACACAGGTGCCAGCCGCATCAATGTCGTCGTGGACTACGCCGAACAGCACCTCTGGCTCATAATGCTAATGCAGTGGGTGCTGCCGCTGGTCCTGCTGATAGGGTTTTTCTATTTCGTCTTCGTGCGGAATCTTCGCACCGGCGCCGGAGGTATGCTGATGTCATTCGGTCGAAGCAGGCACCGAGTGGCCAGCAAGGACCGAGTCAAAGTTACATTCAATGATGTGGCCGGCATCGAAGAAGCTAAGGACGAGGTCGCTGAGATAATCGAGTTTCTCAAGAATCCGAAGAGGTTTCAGCGACTCGGCGGGCGCATACCACGGGGCGTTTTGCTGGTGGGACCTCCCGGCTGTGGAAAAACACTATTGGCAAAGGCCATAGCCGGCGAAGCGGATGTGCCGTTTTTCAGCATATCGGGCAGCGATTTTGTGGAAATGTTTGTCGGCGTGGGGGCATCGCGGGTGCGTGACCTGTTTAAGCAGGCCAAGGACAATTCGCCCTGTATCATCTTCCTTGACGAGGTCGATGCGATCGGCCGCAAGCGCGGCGCCAGCTTTGTCGGCGGCGGGCACGATGAACGTGAACAGACGCTGAACGCCATATTGGTCGAAATGGATGGTTTCACGACGGACGACCAGGTAATAGTGATCGCGGCGACTAACCGGGGCGATATTCTGGATAATGCGCTCACCCGGCCGGGAAGATTCGACCGCCAGGTTTTCGTGGCGCTGCCGGACTTGAAAGGGCGAATGGACATCTTGAAGGTGCACGCAAAGAAAGTAAAGTTAGGACCGGATGCCAACCTGGAGAGAGTGGCTCGTGGGACACCTATGTTCACAGGTGCAGACCTGGCAGCAATTATCAACGAAGCCGCTCTGATGGCAACTATGGCCAACAAGGACTATGTCGAAATGGCCGACCTGGAGGAGGCGCGGGACAAGATCAGATGGGGCAGGGCAAAAAAGAGCAGGGTCATCGACCAAAAGGAAAAAGAGATTACTGCCTATCACGAGGCTGGCCACACGCTGGTTCAGTCTTTGCTGAAAGAGGCAGACCCCTTACATAAGGTGAGCATCATCCCCCGTGGACCAATGGGCGGCGCTACATTTGCCTTGCCGGAAAAAGACCGGACAATCTTCACAAAAAGATATTGCATGGCACTTTTGCAGGTCTGTTTCGGCGGACGGATTTCGGAAGAACTATTCTGTGACGACATATCCAGCGGTGCTCAATCCGATCTGACGCAGGCCACCAAAATTGCAAGGCAGATGGTGCTGACCTGGGGTATGAGCGATGAGCTTGGCCTGATCAGCTATGAGTCAGACTTTGCGTTCGGCGATATATGGTATCCGATACCAGGCGAGAAGGAGTATTCCGAAAAGACCGCCGAGACCATCGATGAGGAAGTGAGAAAGATTACCGATGAGGCGTACAAGAAGGCTAAGGAGCTGATAGAAGCCAACAAAGACAAGCTCGACCGGATAGCCAAAGCCCTCTTGAAGTACGAGACTCTTGACGCCGAAGACGTTAAGGTAATCTTGCAGGGCGGTCAGTTAGCCAAGCCTACGGTCGGCGATCTGTTGGCTGCTGAGCAGGCCAAAAAGGAGCAGCCCAAGCCGCAGACAAAGCAACAGCAATAGACGGCGAGCTAATATTATTTTCGCTGCCGTTTTCAGTTGAGTGGGTATGCGCCGAAAAACTGTCGTCATATTCTGCTCGTTCTACATCCTCATACCTGGGTTTTCTGCGCGTGCCGAGAATGTGCCCGAACCAGAAGCGACAGATGTCCCTAACCGTGACACCGCTGCTGTCGAGCTGGCTCGATATGAGAAGGAATTCTCTTCTGTGCGCCTGGAGCCTGCTCGCAGGAACTCTCAGCCAGGCATAGCAGTCATATTTGAGGGAACTGACGACCTTCACTATTACGCCAGGCCCGAGACCGCGCCTGCTCCGGGATATGAACTTAGGATCGAGGCTCAAACTGACCAATTTGATTTCGGCAAGGTTGTCTTTCCTAAGTGGAGGATTTTCCAGGACCAGGTAGGCAAACAAGTGGAAGTATACGCCGGCAGATTCACAGTCTTTCTGCCAATTGAAATGATAAAAGGTCCACCCCCAACAACCGCGGATGTGCAGGTCAAGATTTCCGGCATAGCGTGTACGAGCACAGTCTGCCTGTCGCCTTTCGAGAAAACGCTGCGGATGAAGGTCGATTGGAATCAGCGACAATCGTGGAAGGAAATTAAACCCCGCCATAGTGATGGCGGCGTTAACCGGTTAGCCCCGCAATTCATTGCGGGGTTTGGCGCTCTGGGCCTGGCATTTTTAGCGGGCTTGGCTCTGAATATTATGCCCTGCGTCTGGCCGGTGCTGCCTCTTATCGTGATGCGTATTGTTGGGCAGGCAAAGCAAAGTCGCGGCGTCTCCATAGCGCTCGGGCTTGCCTTTTGTCTGGGGATATTGCTATTCTTCGCCGCCCTTGCCGGTGCGAACATCGTGTTGCAGGTCTTTTATGGAATGGTGCTGCAATGGGGCGACCAATTTCGCAGTCCCATCTTTATCGCCGCGATGGCACTTCTGCTGGTACTACTGGCACTATTTATGTTCGGGGTCTTCACGATTGGTGTGCCCTCTGCGATTGCCGGTAAAGCAGGCTCAGGCAGAGGATATTTCGCAGCCGTAGGCATGGGCTTTTTGGCAGCGATACTTAGCACGCCATGCAGTTTTGGGATTTTGGCTGCCGCCTTTGCCTGGGCACAATCTCAGCCCCTGCTTCCTGCCACCGTCACCATAATGACTATAGGCGTGGGGATGGCTCTACCCTACGCGGTTTTGACCTCGGTGCCTGGGCTGCTGAATCGCCTGCCCAAACCGGGACGATGGATGGAGCTGTTTAAGCAAGGCATCGGATTTGTTCTGCTTGTTATCGCGGTGAAACTTGTTACGGCGCTGCCGGAATCTCGCATAAGCGGGGTATTGTATTTCGCTGTCGTACTTAGTTTCTGCGCCTGGATTTGGGGTACGTGGGTCGGCTATGGCGCCAGGCCGGCACGCAAATGGCTCGTGCGACTCTTGGCGATAGCGCTGGCGCTCGGCGCAGGCTGGGTCTTTCTGCCGTCGCCGAGCTATGAGCTTATCGACTGGCATAGCTACGACGCCCTGGCTGTGCAGACGGCTGTTGAACAAGGGCGTCCTGTTTTGATAAAGTTTACCGCCGACTGGTGCTTGGCTTGCCAAACGGCTGAAAAGTTGGTCTATTCTCGCAAAGATATTGCCAGACTCATCGAGCAGAAAGGTGTGCTGGCGATTAAAGCCGATACTACGGGATGGGATTCTTCGGCAACGTTAGCGTTAAAACACGCCTACAATGAGCCGGGCGTGCCGGTTAATATGTTGTTTGTGCCCGGCAGAAAAGAGCCGATCAAATGGCGCGGCATCTTCTTTTCAAAGGAACTAAAGAAAAATCTGACGCAACTTCCTAAGAGGAAATAAAGATGGCAAAAACGGTCCAGATAAAGGTTAATAAAGCCGAGGCCGCCGAGCGCGTCAAAAAGATTTGGCCGATCTTGAAAAAGACTTACCCCAGCGCCAAGACCGCGCTTAACTTCAAAGATCCGCTTGAGCTTCTGATTGCGACAATCCTGTCGGCGCAGTGCACCGATGTGCGGGTCAATATGGTGACCAAGGACCTATTTAAGAAATATAAATCCGCTGCGGATTGGGCGCGAGCGGATATAAAACAGATCGAATTAGATATAAAAAGCACCGGCTTCTACCACAATAAGGCGGCCGCCATCAAAGGCGCCTGCACGGCGATAACCGAGAAATTCGGCGGCAAAGTACCGGATACAATGGAAGAGCTGGTAGGACTTCCCGGCGTAGGCAGAAAAACCGCAAATGTCGTTCTTGGCGGCGCATACGGTGTGCCGGCCCTTGCCTGCGATACGCACGTTATTCGCCTGTCCGGGCGGCTGGGACTATCTGAGAATAGCGATGCGGTAAAGTTGGAATTCGATTTAGCCGAGATTGTCCCAAAGAAGAACTGGACTTTCTTCGGCAACGCCCTGATTCTACATGGGCGAAACGTCTGCAAGGCTCGTAAGCCGGACTGCCAGAATTGCCCGATAGCAAAGTATTGTCCCGCTGCGTTCAATCCAGCCTTGTGGTAAAAGGCGCAGGCCGACTGGCAAAGCCGGGTACGCCGATAATAGGAGAGATTTCTCAATGGCCAACACTTTTAGCAGTCCGGTCCAGGACCTGTGGCGGATATTCAGGATAATGGCGGAGTTCGTTGAAGGCTTCCAGGAGCTTTCTTCAATTGGGCCGGCGGTGTCGTTCTTCGGCTCATCCCGAGCCAGGCCGAAACAGCGCTACTACAAACTTGCCCAGGAAACCGCCCGCCAAATCGCAAAAGCCGGGTTTGCTGTAATAACCGGCGGCGGCGGCGGAATCATGGAAGCAGCAAATAGAGGAGCCGCAGAAGCGGGCGGCAAAAGCATCGGACTGAACATCGAGCTGCCGTTGGAGCAAATCCCGAACAAGTATCAGAATCTGCCGCTGAACTTCAGATATTTCTTCTGCCGCAAAGTGATGTTCCTAAAATACGCCCATGGCTTCATCGTTTTCCCCGGCGGCTACGGGACGATGGACGAGTTCACCGAGGCCCTCATGCTGATTCAGACACTAAAGCAGGCTTATTTCCCCGTTGTCTTAATGGGCAGCGAATATTGGCAAGGACTAATTAACTGGATGGAGCAAAAGATGCTCAGGGAGTATAATCACATCTCTGCCGCAGATATGAAGCTATTCACGGTTGTAGATGACCCGGAGGTTGCGGTTAAAATTATTGTAGATTTCAGGGACGCCAAAGGCCGCGGCGGAATCGAGCTGCCGCCGGGAATGAGAAAAGGTTGATTGCACAATTGGACTTTACAGATATTGTGGGAGAGTATTTATGAGTAAACGTGTTGCCCTGGCAATTTCACTCGTTGTTTCTATGGGTTTGGCTGCAAATGCGAAAGTTGTTGTCCATCTCGACGTCAACGATGTTAATGACGCGCCCTAGCTGGTGGAATGGGGAAAGACGGCAAAGGACCTCATCGAGCAATGGCACCAGAGGACTGCAAATCTTATCCCAACAAAGGGATTTGATGTGCCTACGGAAGTCTGGCTGAGAATACGCAAATCAAATCGAGGCGTCGCTGGAACCTCTGGCGGACGAATTACGGTCTCGTCTGGCTGGATAGAAAAACATCCTGAGGACATCGGGTGTGTGTACCACGAGATGGTCCATGTTATACAGAACTATAAGGGAGCGGGCACAGGCTGGATAGTCGAAGGAATTGGCGATTATCTCCGCTGGGCCATTTATGAAGCAAAGCCCCAGGATTGGTTCCCATTCACAGATAAGCCCCAGGGCTATAAGGATAGCTACCGAGTAGCCGGCGGGTTTTTCCTGTGGTTGGAAACCGACATCTGCCCCGGAATAGTGAACAAACTTAATACCGCGTTAAGAAGGCGCACCTACACGGATGATTCTTGGTTTGAGAAGGAAACAGGACACAAAATCGACGTGCTTTGGGCAGACTACACAAAAGACAGAAAGAAGACTTGATCGGCTATTGCGGACTTTGCGGAAGGCGCATTGACTCATAATTTTTGTTACCGAAGTCCGATCGTTGCCTCATTAAAATGTTACCAAAAAATGGAGGCATACGATGGACAAGAGAATCAGCACAAAAACAAGAGAGGAACTGGTCAGCGTTCTGGGACGCCGGTACCATGATTCCTCGAAAATGGCAAAGACCCTCATTCTTAATGAGCTGGTTGCTGTGAACGGGTATCACCGTAAGCATGCGATTCGTCTTCTTGGCAGCGAAGGAGACGATGGCCATATGCAGATGCTTCCATGTGGTGTTTACCACAGTCGGCGGATCTACGATGAGGCAGTGAAGGAAGCTCTTGTTGTGACGTGGGAGGCTGCGGATCGGATCTGCGGCAAGCGGTTAAAGGCGGTTTTGCCCGATCTGGTTAATGCGATGGAACATCACGGTCATTTAAATCTCGATTCGGAAGTTCGCAAGCGACTACTTAAGGCCAGTGCGGCAACTATTGATCGCTTGTTATCGCCTATCCGTAATCGGTCACAATCGCGCAGAAAAAGACGCAAGTCTCCAAGAGTCAGTAAGCAGGTTCCGGTTCGTACATTTGCGGATTGGGATGGTCCAAATCCGGGTTACTTTGAAATTGATTTCGTTGCTCACTGTGGAGGGTTGATGGCTGGATCTTTCATTCACACTCTCGTCGCAACTGATGTCAGCTCCGGTTGGACCGAATCGATGCCACTTCTCGCCAGAGAACAGTACCTTGTTGTCGAGGGGCTTGAGGCACTTTCTCAACAGATTCCATTTCCGGTACTGGGCATCGATTCAGATAATGACGGCGCGTTCATAAACGATACGCTTTGGACATTCTGCGAAAGGCGTCACATTGAGTTCACACGGTCCCGGCCATATCATAAAAATGACGTAACCGTTCACGGCTTTTTAAGAAATTGAAGTAAAACTCTGTTTTTGTCCGATAAAAGGTTCATGGACAAAGACGCCGTTATCGAAAGACTTACAAAACAAGTGGCACTGCTTCTTGAACGT
>Ga0315280_10007189_pt1 | contig 15048 bp, 21 predicted proteins | sample YL17G06_40_MG_FD_203697 | JGI IMG/M metagenome (GOLD analysis project Ga0315280, IMG submission 203697) | Sediment microbial communities from Yellowstone Lake, YNP, Wyoming, USA - YL17G06_40 | ecosystem: Environmental > Aquatic > Freshwater > Lake > Sediment | place: USA: Wyoming | collected... | reverse complement strand
GCTCCTTCGTGAACTGCCGTCGAGACAAACCCATGACTCAATCCTCCCTCCAATGGCATTTTCATACCATTCGCTGATTTTTGAGTCTTAACCGTTTGTCTCAAAAATGGGGACAAGTCCAAGACACCGCGAGTGACACTTACGCGCGCTGACTGTTACGGAAGCTTCAGTGATCACAGACGTTTGCACCTGACTGCAGCGTTCCTGCCATGTAGTCTTCCACTAGCTTCTCTGGCGTTTCGGCTGGCGCTCCCACCACTACCTGGATGCCCTGTTCCACGAAAAGCCCCTGCGCTCGTTGCCCCATGCCACCGGCGATAATCAGATTCGCACCCCGTTCGGCCAGCCACGGTGGCAACAGTCCCGGCTGATGCGGAGGGGCATCGATGTCCTCCCGCTTGAGTATCTCCTTTCTCGTCAGGTCGACGTCGATCAGGGCGAAACGTTCGCAGTGGCCGAAATGCATGGCAAGTTTCCCGTTCGCCAGAGGAATCGCGATCTTCATGTGTTTGTTCTCCTTCTTGGTTGTTGTTTTGTACTTCATAACTTCTACTTCTCTGAGAGGGCATTTACTAACATAAAGACCGCCGCGACAATCGTGATAAGGCCGGAAATCGTCTTCAAGTGTTTCGGTTTTGTCTTGAGAGCGACCCTTCCGCCAAACAAACCACCGAGAATTGCCGCAGCGCCGCTGGAAAGGGCCAACGCCGGATTAAAACCTCCATGCAAGGTATTCCCAAGGAAACCTGCGAATGCTGTTGCCGCCAACATCGCTGTCGCGGTGCCAACGGCAGTAGGCATCGGCACGCCGCAACCCACCACCATCAAGGGAACGAGAAACGAGCCTCCAGAGATACCCACCATGCCGGAGAAAAAACCGGTCGCCAGCGTGAGTGGCACAGCCCCCCAAAGATTGATGACGTACGTCTCCTCGCCCTGCTTTACGTTCCAGTAAGCAAGGCGTGCACTAGCCCTTTTGCATGCCTCCTTTTCTGGAAAAAGCATCACAACACCTGCAATGCCCAACAAGATAGACAGCACGATTTTCAACCCTGTGCCGGTGAATAGATGGGCTTCGAAGCCACCGATAAAGGCCATAGAGGAATTCAGGCTGCCGAAGAAGAGCACCAGCGGCCAGGACATCGTCTTGGCTTTGCCAAAGATGAAGGCTCCGGACAGCGCGCTCGCCAGAAGAATGAACTGGCTGGTTGTGGAGGCCTGGTGCATGGGCACTCCAGCCAAGACCAGAGTCAGAACGTAGAAGTTGCCCCCGCCCCGACCGCTCATAATCATCAAGACACTGAGGAAAAAGATTATCAAGACGATGAGAGAGTACGACATAGATAGCGACTTCCTCCCGAGTCCGACAGGCGCTCTCTCATTTCTTCAGTGGTCACAGACATTCTCACCTGCTTGCAACGTTCCTGCCAGGCAATCCGCCACCAACTTCTCCGGCGTTTCGGCGGGGGCTCCCACCAACACCTGGATGCCCTGCTCCGCAAAGAGACCCTGGGCTCGCTGCCCCATGCCGCCGGTGATGATCATGGTCACTCCCCGTTCCGCCAGCCAGGGCGGCAAGAGCCCCGGCTGACGCGGGGGAGCCTCGATGTCCTCCTGCTTGAGTATCTTCTTTCTCGTCTGGTCCACGTCGATGAGGGCGAAACATTCGCAGTGGCCGAAATGCATCGACAGTCTTCCATCCGCCAACGGAATGGCGATTCTCATGTGAACTTCCCCCTTGTTCTTCCTGGCTTTCACGATGTCCTCCGGAGCGAACCCTGACTACACGGCCTTGTAGATTGTGAGTGAGGCAAGGCTCATAACGAAGACTGAGAGGCCCATATCTAACCACAGGGGCTTGGTTTTCAAGGAAGCTTTACTTCCTATTTTTGCCCCAATCATCGACCCAATGATCACAACCAGAGCCGCCAGCCACAATACGTCGCCGCGACGCCAATAGATAATTGCAGCACCAGTGGCTGTGAAAACCGTAACAAAGAGCGACGTGGCGATTGCTCGGTGGACATCCAGCTTGAGAGCCCTCAAGAATGGAGGGAAGAGCGATCCGCCGCTCCCACCTCGCATACCGGTTATCAGATTTAACAAAAAAGATCCAACAACAATGGCTTGGCAACTTGGGTCCATCCTCTCAGAGACTCTCGGGGCGAATCGATGAAGATGAATTCCTACGACCGTCAATACGGCCGCGGTGACAAAAATAATCGCCAAAGCCAATGGGCGAATCAGCCCCACAAGTAGGGCGCCCGCAACGGAGCCGACTGTCCCGCCGACGGCCATGCGGAGCGCTATTCTCATATCGATATTGGACTTCTGCTCAAAGGAAGCTACGGAGGATGCAAACGGTATCGTCCACAGGTTAATGGCGAAAGCGGTCAATAATGGCAATCCGGCGATGTTGAGGAGGGGAATCCTGACAGAGCCGCCGCCGATGCCGAACATCCCACTCATGAAGCCCGCAAAAAGCCCTATGCCAAAGTAGACGAAGATATGGCTCGTCAATGAGTGGCACTCCATTTTTGTTCCGTTTCCTCCTCCCGGTTGTCACTGACCACCCGCCCGCAGAATCCGCTGCACCTCGGTAAGAATCGCCTTGGGACAGTTCATCTCGTGCAGCGCCCTTGGCACTTCTTCAAAAGGCTTTGGCTCAGTTCCTATTATTTGCAAATCCGCCCTAACAATCACGCATCACGAAAGCGAGCAAGTTCCGGTCGGACAGGTGGAACTCCCGGAAGATGAACTCCCCGATTGCGCTGCGAATGTGGAGAGGATCTTTTCGGTCTCTTTTGAACCACACTTCTCACATACGTGCGCTTCGCGGCTGTCTCGCCCCTCCAGGAACTCCATCACTTGGCCGCATTTCTTGCATCGGTACTCGAAGATAGGCATTGTTCTTCCTCCTTCCACGCGGAAAACACCTGCGATTCACTTCGTTCCACGGCTTACTCCTGCAGACCGAGATGGTCCCACACGTGTCGAACATCCTCTGCTGCGGGTGCTTCATTTTCCACCACTGCCCGCTCCTGCATTTGGGCCAAAGTCACGGCTGGGTCGTACCGGACGCGGCCGACCACTCGCGCCCCCGCCTGCCGTGCTTGGTCCTCGATTCGTTTCGTCATCTCAGGGTTGAGGTCCCACTTGTTCACACACACCGCTGCCGGAATATCGAAGTGACGGGCCAGGGCGAGAACTCGTTCCAGGTCGTGTTCCCCGGACACGGTGGGCTCCGTGACGGCCAGCACAAGGGTTGCGCCGGTCACCGAGGCGATCACCGGACATCCGATCCCCGGCGGGCCGTCCACGATAACCAGAGGATGGTTCTCCTCCTCGGCAATGCGGCGGGCTTCCCGGCGGACGGTGGAGACCAGTTTGCCGGAGTTTTCGGCGGCTACGCCCAGCCGGGCGTGAACCATGGGGCCGCAGCGAGTATCCGAAACCATCCATTCGCCGCAGAGGCGCTCTGGGAAATCTATGGCCTCAACCGGACAAAACCGAACGCACACGCCGCAGCCTTCACAGGCAACGGGGTCGATGAAAAACGTGGCATCCCCTGCGGACTTTCCGTTCATTCTCACCGCGCCAAACCGGCAGTGCGCCAAACACGCGCCGCAACCGATGCAGTCTTCCTGGCAGACGACCGCCTCATGCCCGCTGCGGAACTCATGGCGTTTCTTGATCCGCGGCGAAAGGACAAGATGTAAGTCCGCGGCGTCCACGTCACAGTCGGCGACAACCGGGCGGTGGGCCAGCACGGCAAACGAGGCGGCCAGACTGGTCTTTCCCGTCCCGCCCTTGCCGCTGATGACCACAAGCTCCTTCATGCTTCCTCGTCCTCTCCCCGGTGCTTTCGCGTTCCTCTTATGACGTATAAGCTGGCTTCGGTGGTCTCTCGGCTCTCGAATATGTTCCCGTCTCTCACACCCATGAAATATTCCGTTTGGATCTGAAAATGCCTCGCAATCGCGCCCTCAATCTCCGCGAGGTTCGTGTGACGGATTTTTCGCACGTATGAGGTAGGGTCTTGGGCCTTCTCCTTGTAGAACGCCGACTGAGGGTTCAGCAACATGACTATGAGTTTGCCAGCCGGGCGAAGCACCTGGGCCGTCTTCTCCACGGCTTTCCTGTAGTCTTCAATGAATTGTAAGGACGCAACATAGATGGCGGCGTCGAAGCTAGATGCTGGAAGACTCATGTCTTCAGCGCGGCCGGCAATGGTTCTGACGTGATCCGGCGCGCAGGCCAACGCCTCCTGCGAGACATCCAGCCCGGTAACGCAAAACCCGCGCTCGCTCAAACTGGATTCAAGGACTGCCGGACCACAGCCAACGCTCAAGATTTCCCGGCTCCCTTCTAGGTGTTCGATGAGGTACGCGAGTTCACGTTGAAAGACCTTTTGCCAGAACTCCTTCCTGCATGACTCCAAATAGCGTTCTGTGTTCCCCTTATCCTTCACGATGTATTCCTCGCTGTCCGGCATTCAGTCTAAGTGCGACAATCGTGCCCGTCCCTAATGCAATGAGTGGCAACTCCCATGCGAGGCTTCGCAGTCCTCCAGCGCCGCGCCGACCGAGCAGATCAAGCCGAGTAAGGTAAACAAGGTAAACAAAACGATCACGGGCAGTATCACGTTGTAACCTCGCGGCCTTTTGTGAATCTTCTCAGATAGAAGATATGTCCATCGTACTTCGTTTCGGCGAGATCCCTCTGAGCTACCAGCCGCTCCACGACGTCCCACGAAGACCCAGCCCGAGATAGAAACGCGCTGACCGCCTCCTCCCGCATCGGGTGAACGGCGGTTATACTCAGGAGGTCTTTTTCGACATCGCCGGTAAGGGCAAAAGCATCACCCTCATAGCCGATTAGGCATTCCACCCGCTTCACTTTGTCGGCAAGGAGCTGATACGCTCGGTTGAGGGCCGCTTCATCCGGGCCGCGCACCGACCTCTCCGCCGGAGGACGGGTGGGAATACTCAGATATGCCCGATATGGCTGCAACCTGTGGAGAAAAGCGGCGACCTCCTTGAGGCAGTCATCGGTGTCGTTGAGCCCCCTGACGAGCATCGTTTCCGTCACCAGTTTGCCGGTGAAAGTTTTCGCAAACGCGAGTATCCCATCCAGAATCAGGGACAGTCGTAATGCTCTGTGAGGCCGATTGATCTGCCGCCAGATTCCTTCCTGAACAGCATCAATCTTCAGCGAAACCCACTCGGCCTTGCCAATCTCTTCTCTCACGTCATCGCGCCCCAGTAGCGAACTGTTCGTGATCACACCGACAGGGACCTTCAACGCCTTCAAAAGGATGATCTCCTTGCCCAGGTTCACGTCCAGGGTGGGTTCCCCGTCCGGCACGAAGGTGAGGTAGTCAACCTGTTCCGATGCCTGTTTTGCTTCCGCCAACCTGCTCTGCACATCACGAAAAATGTCTTCGGGCTCATAGAGGAAGCGGCGATCATTCTGCATCTGGGTGGTTCGTCCCACCTGACAATACACGCAGGAATAGGTGCATGCCTTAGCCGGAATGTTATTGATTCCCAGGCTCTTTCCCAGACGCCGTGACGGAACGGGCCCATACGAGTAGCGGACGTCGGCTGCCTTCATGGCTCTTCTCCGCACGGAGGGTCTCCGCAGCGCGCATCCCGCCCGCAACAGGTCTTGCCCACTTGTTCCAAGGAGCATTCACTCCCGCGCTGGCCTACTCGGCCATGGCCGGACTCTTTGAAGATGAAACCTACCCCGCCGCTAACCAGCCTGCGGACCTTCCCATGGCACTCGGGACATTCTGTTATGGGTTCCTCCTTGATCGACTGCCGACGTTCGAACCTCAGGCCGCACGAGCCGCATTCGTATTCGTAGGTTAGCATCGGTCTTCACACTCCTTGATATTGCCCAGACGGTCGAGTTCCAGTCTTTTTCGTAAGCACGATCACATTGTGTTTGTGGCCGCTGAGGCGAACCGTAAGCTCGAACCCTCTCCCGGAAAGAAACGCCTCCGCCGACTCCAGCGTCACGCCGCTGACGGGATGCTCCCGCCCCTCCGCTTGGTGCACCCGGGCGACAAGTTCGAATCCTTCCAGTGAGAAGTCCGCCAGGATCAAAATTCCGGATGGCCTCAGGACCCTGGCCGTCTCTTCAAGCACGGACACCGGACCCTTCAAATGGTGAAGGACATCCACCAGGGCGGCACAGCCGAAATGGTCTTCGGAATAGGGCAAGACGGATGCATCTCCCCGGACAAAACGAATACGATCCGCCAAGCCCGCCTCAGCGGCCAAGAGAAAGGCCATGGCTTGTTCATCCGCATCGGGATCCACGGAGACCACTTCTAATCCCTGGCGGGCCATGGCCATGGCCATGAGTCCCTTGCCTGTGCCGATGTCCAGCGCAGGGCCTGAAAGCCGTCCGCCCGTCTTGACCACGAAATCCGCCGCCGCAAATCGGTCATAGCCCAGGCTCAAGTACTGCTCTGTCCGGATAAGAAACGCGGCCTTTCTCCGGACCATCTCCTCACGATCCTTCATGGTCATCCCTTTCGTCCTTATCGTTGGAAGGTGGATGCATTCGGAGTGGCAACCCTTCCCGCAACCCGGGCGGGGTCGTGAAGATCGGTCGACGTCCGCTCCAGGACAGCCTCCCGGAGCCGCTCAAAGTGAGCGAGGTACTCCGGCAGGGCCTCGACGATGAGTTCACCCCTTGAATATGCCTCCGCGATCCGCCGGTCATCCGGGATTTCCAAGAGAATGGGGATGGCCTCATTCCCGCAGAACACATGCACCCGGTCGTCACCAATCCCCATCCGGTTGACGACCACGCCGAACGGAATTCTGAGCTGCCGCACCATCTCCACGGCCAGTTTCAGGTCGTGCAGACCAAAAGGAGTCGGTTCGGTGACCAGCACCACAAAATCCGCCCCCCGAAGTACGGTGACCACCGGGCACGAGGTCCCCGGAGGCGCGTCCAGGATCGCGGGAGCGCCATTTTGCAGGCGCACCTTCACCGCGCGGATAAGCGGCGGGGCCATGGCCACGCCGATGTCGAGCCGGCCTTGGATCAGCGTGATGTTCTCCGCCTGGATCGTCTCGACAACCCCTATGCGCTTATCCACTTCGTGAATGGCCTTCTTGGGGCAGACCAGGGCACAGCCACCGCAGCCGTGGCAGAGTTCGGGAAAAACGAGGGGCGCGGTTTTGAGCGATACGATGGCGTGGTACTGGCAGAACCGGCTGCACTCGCCGCAGCCGTCACAAAGGGATTGGTCCACTTCCGGGATGGGAATGGTGACCGTCTCCTGAGAACGAACCGCGCCCTTCAGAAACAGGTGAGCGTTCGGCTCCTCCACGTCACAGTCCAGAAGCCGCACGTCGGCGCCGAACACCCGCGCCAAGTTCACCGACACGGTTGTCTTGCCGGTACCACCCTTGCCTGAGGCGACCGCGAGAATCATGTGGCCACCTGGCTTGTTTCAGTTTTCTCGAACTGGAACGTCCACCGGTTGCTTCGAATAAGCCGGAAATGGCCGCTGCCGGTCACTATTGACCGCAGGGGCGCTTCTTGAAGGTGATGATCGCTGACTGAGAGCACACCTTTCGACTTGAGCACCCGATGCAACTCCACCAAGGTCAGACCGGGCTCAGGAAGGTCATGGAGGACATCGTAGAGTAGGGCGATGTCGACGCTTCCTTCCGGAACAGCGACCAGGCTGCCTCCAAAAACCGTCTGGATATTATTGAATCCCTGCTTATCCGTAGCTCTCTGAACCGATTTCACGGCAAGTGGGTGAATATCCATCGCATATACACGGCCTTCTGGCCCGACCAGCCGGGCCGCCGCCAGAGAAAACCCGCCTGGGCCGCAACCGAAGTCCAGGGCTGTCATACCGGAGTGAACGCCCGCTTCCTGAAGTATCTTGACAGGCGGACGCAGCCAGTCTCGAAGACGGAACTCCATCGACATCAGGCGGAAGGCGCAGTTACTCTGAAGACGATGCTTCTTCATGATCCGAAATTTCCTGTTTCTGTAGGCGTTGCTTCCAGCGCAGCTACACGACGCTGAATGCTTCGGATTGCCGTTTCAACATTCCATATCCGGGCACGCAAGGATTCCAAATCAGTCTTCATCCCATGGGACGGAATTCGCACGGGATATCCTGACCGACCGGCAAAGCCGGTCAGAGATTCATCGGGCGAGCTGGGAAGCTTCAACAAGCAGAATCCTCCGCCTCTACCAGTCATTGGACGCAGGCCCTTCGGCCCCGTTCCGTCATATCCTGGCATCAGCGCAATCTCCTGAGTCCGAAAACCTGGCGCGGGATCACGCCAGAACATGAGTTCCAACCGGCACCCCGACATGTCGGGCAATCACCGGGCACTTTGCCTTGAATAGGAAATAGATGTTGCGAGGCTCATCGCTGAGCGTCTCGAAATTGCCTTGCCCTTTGGCAAGGATCAGATCGGCCTCGGTGAAACGCCGGTTGAAGTCCTGGTTGCAGTCTTCGACTATCGTGCCCGGGGCATCGGAACCGTTATCGATGACCTCGACGATTTCGTGGAGTCCTACGGCCCGCGCGTCGGTCATGGTCGCGTCATTGATGACGGGTGCGCCCCGCACGGCCAAAGTGACCCGCGCCGGTGAAAGTTGTTCGATGAGCAAACGGTCAAAGACTATCTCACCCGCGTTGTCGGCCAGGTACAGGATGCTCCGGGCTTCGGCGACGGATTGCCGAAATCCGTTCTGCTCCCCAGTGAAAGGCTCCGCCAGCGCCTGCCTAACGGACCGGCGCACGTCGGTCTCCGTCACGTTGCCGTACACACCCATGTCGATCACATTCCCGGCAATGGCCAGGCGCACCGCCATGACCAACCGGTCCGGCGCAGCTTCGATCTCAGCTTTCAGTTCGGGGAGGAGACTCAAGGCCATGCGGTTCAAATGATCCTTTGCCGCGCGGTAAGGGTCCTCCACGCCGGTGATCTCACGCAGCCGCCGGTGAACGCGTTGCCCCACGACAGCAGGCGGTTGATCCAGATCCATCTCGCTGGCCCAGCGCAACACTTCACGGACGATCCGCTCATGAACAGCGGGGTCCGTGGACACCATCCTGGCCGCGTCCAAGGCCTGACGAATGAAGCAAGAAAGGCAATCGAGCGACGTCCTCATGAGCTGGTATATCCCCGCCTTCCTCGCCGCCTAGCGGTCTCCTCGTCCACCTCGTCCTGCCAGCCGTTGCGCGCGGTCGCAATGCAGTCGAACTTGGCCGTGTAGGGCTTGATGTCCAAAAGAGGCGTGCCATCCAGGATGTCCACCCCATCAAGATGGAGCACGTTGCCGTCACGCCGTACCAGTTCAACCACGCTCAGCCCGATGGCATTGGGGCGACAAGGCGCTCGCGTCGCGAATACGCCGCGTTCGACGTCTTGGAAAAACGGCTTCGCCAGCAGCTTCGCCGGTCCTGCTTGATGGAAGTGATAGATGAGGTAAACGTGTGAAAAACCTTCCAGGTCGCTCAGTCCTTGCGTAAACTCCGGGAAGATTTCCGCCCGTCCCTTGCAGCCTTGCGCATAGGCCGGCTGGATGGGCGTCTGCTCTGCGGCAACATGCTCGCTACGAATGACGCCGATGGGCCTATAGGTGACTGAGGTCTGGTTCATACCCAATGTCCTCCGACATCCGCGGAGCGAGCCTCGAGCAGTTGACCGGAACGATATTTCTCAAGGGCCGCGGCCACGGTCGGTGCATCGGTGGTGTAGACCTTAATCCCGGCGGCGGTAAGAACGCGAAAGGCCTTTGGACCGCAGTGCCCAGTAATCACGGCCTGCACACCCAGCCGGGAGAGGGTCTCCGCGGCCTGAATGCCGGCGCCTTGGGCCGTGTTAAGGTTCGAGGTGTTGTCCACTACTTGTAAGTCGCTGGTCTCGGTGTCGAACACCAGGAACCTCATCGCTCTCCCGAAGCGGGGATCGACCGGGTCGTCCAATTTGTTGCCTTGGCTCGTGACCGCAATCTTCATCGTATTTCCTCAATTCCTGATTTCACTCACTCTCCGCTTTCCGCTCGCCTAGAACGCGGTCAAGCATGAAGAGGCCGTTCTTTGATTCCCCGAGGAGCTTGAGCTTATGAACGATGTCGCTCGTGTTTGCTTCTTCTTCGACCTGCTCACTGACGAACCATTGCAGCAAGGGCAAAGCGGCATGGTCTTTCTCTACCTGCGTGAGGTCCACAAGACCATGAATCAAAGAGCTCACGTGACACTCGTGGGCATAGGCGTCCTCAAAGACGTTCAGAATAGACTTCCATTCCTTCGGTGGGGCTTCAATTGCGGTGAGTGTGACCCTTCCTCCCCGGTCAACAATGTGCTTATAGAACTTCATCGCATGAGCTACCTCTTCTTGCGCCTGGACTTTCATCCAGTTGGCCATGCCCAACAAATTGGAGTCGTCCAGATAGGCAGCTATGGCCAGATACAAATAGGCCGAGTAAAGCTCGGCATTGATCTGCTTATTCATCGCCTCCTGAATTTTCGAGTTGATCATGTTCTCCTCCCTGCGGGCATAGGATCCCCTCTCCGATTCTGTAGTTCGTGTTCGGTGGAGAATAGCGCTCCAGTCTGTTTGCTGGCGCGTACGCTCCTTCAAGCATGGGCAGGGGCCAGCCGCGGGCACCACAGCGCTGCGCTGCAAGTCAGCGCCGAGATGTGACAACCAGGGGTTGACACTGCGCCCGACCTGTTGCACCGCATGCGCCAGCCGGCCCCTCCCACAATTGAGCCTACTCGGACTCCTTACGCTCTTGCCCGGCAAGGTCATCCAGGCGCTTCTTGATTTCGTCAAGCTGGCCCTGAAGCGCCTCGGCTACATTCTTCAGGTGCTCGCGCTCAGTTGCTTGCACCGGCAAAGCCCCATAAGGTGGCACGCCACTCCAACCCGTACGAAGCCACCCGGGCAGGCCGGTGGCGTAGAACATGTGCCGATAACCACGACCGCCGCCACCGCGTCCGCCAAATCCCCGGCCCCGTCCGAACCCCATCCCGAAGCCTCGCCCCGGAGCGGGATTCGCATACCCGGGCATTCCAAAACCCGCGCAGAATCCGACCGCGCGTCCGGTCATGGGGCCAAGCCCCATTGGTCCAGTACGATCTCCTCCTGGCATGGTTGTATCCTCCTTTGGTAAAGACTGACTTTCATTCCCTAGTCATCGCAGTACCACACTTCGGGCACTGCTTCTGTACGCAGGGCACTCCACGTTCATGAGGTTCTCGTTGCCCACACTGTGGACAGACACAAAACCCGCCCGGTCCGGCGGCAAACGGGCCGCCCATGCGACCCCGACCCTGTCCGCCTCGACCCTGCCCACGACCGCCGCCTTGCCCCATTCCGCCACCTTGCCCACGTTCCCCGCCCCGTCCTTTTCCCATCGGTCCTGTTCCGTCTCCTCTTGGCATGATCGTGCCCTCTTTTCTTGAAGATGGTTTTTCTATTCCCTGGTCGTAACGGCCCGGCACTCCGCGCATTCCCCAAAAGCGACGGCGGTTGCGCCCGCAGCAACCGGGCATCGCAAAGGTGTCCCACTCCAAGTTGCCACTGAGCCAAGCCTGGATGACCTCGCGCAAACCCCCGGCCACGAAGGGAATTACCCGGATGCTGTAGGCAGCAACCATCTCGTAGAGAGGTCGGGAAATTGCACCGCACACGAGCGTGCTGACGCCCAGCTCCGCCAGACGAAGCGCCTTCTGAACCGGCAGTTCGTCCGGCAAGGTTTCCTGCATTTCGCTGACGATTCGTCCCGACTCAACCTTGACGAGGTGAATGTGCCGAGCGATGTCGAAAACCGGCGCGATCCGGTTGTCCCAGTGTGCAAAAGCCGCTTTGATTGTCCGATCTCCGGCGCTCATTCCGATATGAGGAGGCTGCATTTACCGTGCCAAGACGGCTCCAGAAAAAAGAATTGCTAACCTATTGTAAATACAATTGATAAAGATTCTGTGGGGTGGTTCGGACGAAGGTTTCAGTTGCTGATATGCTACTGAGTGTTTGATATAGCGGTGCGTGAACGCTACTGTGTCCGTGCGCGGCTGGAACGTCCGTCCTGTTCCGGAAGCGAAATACCCAATCTCCTCACCCGGCGGAAAAGGGTAGTTTTGTGAATACCAAGCTCCTTCGCGGCGGCCAGGCGGTTGAAGGCGTTGCGCTCAAGGGCGGTGCGGATGGCCTGGGCGTCCAGAAGATCGTGCGCGGACCGCACATTGGCATTTGGGCTGACCGACACGCTGTGGGCGGTTAGCTCCTCCGGAAGATGGCCGATGCCGATCAGGCCCTGGGTGCACATGATGAAAGACCTCTCGATAACATTCTCCAATTCGCGCACATTCCCGGGCCAATCGTGAGCCATGAGAAGGGAGAGGGCCTCGGCGGCGATTCCCTGGATCGACTTTCGTTGCAGGCGATTGAACCGATCCACAAACTGCTCGACCAGCAACGGGATGTCTTCTTTCCGCCGGCGAAGTGGCGGCAACTCCACGCGGACGACGTTCACGCGGTAGTACAGGTCTTCCCGGAAGGCACCCTGGCGGGTCTGTTCCGTCAGGTCCTTGTTGCTGGCCACGATGATCCGGGCGTCTGTCGTCTCCGAGCGGGTCGCGCCCAGGGGCTCGTAGGTCCGCTCCTGCAGCACGCGCAGCAGTCGGACTTGCAGCGCTGGGCTTATCTCGCTGATCTCGTCGAGGAAGAGGGTTCCTCCCTGGGCCAGGGCGAAACGTCCGGGCTTGTCTTTCGTCGCCCCGGTAAATGCGCCCGCCCGGTAGCCAAACAACTCTGATTCCAGAAGCGTATCCGGCAGGGCGCCGCAGTTGACCGCGACGAAGGGACCGTTGCGGCGCGGGCTGAGGGAATGAATCGTTCGGGCCACCAATTCCTTGCCGGTTCCGGTTTCGCCGAGGATCAGCACCGTGCTCGGGCTGGCGGCGATGGCGGGCAGCACCTCGAACACCCGCTGCATAAGAGGACTACGGCTTACCAGATCGCCGATTCGGAATTTACCCTCCAACTCGCGCCGCAGCGCCTCAACCTCACTGAGGTCACGGAAGGTCTCTGCCCCGCCGATAATGCGCCCATTGGAATCCCGCAGCACGGCGGTGGAGACGCTGATGGGGATGCGGTTGCCGTCCGCGTCGATGATGTAACCTGTCTTGCCGATCACCGGTTTCTTGGATTGCATCGTGCGACGGAGGGCACACTCAGTCTCGCACATGCTGGAACGAAAAACCTCCGAACATGTGCGCCCCAGCGCTTCCTTACGCGACACCCCCGTGATGTCTTCCGCCGCCCGGTTGAACGAGGTGATGCGCCAATCCATATCCACCGTGAACACCCCGTCCGAAATACTCTCCAAAATTGCTTGCGTCGGGTCGGTACGTAACGCCGTCGGTTCTTTCCTCCTCTTGCGGATAGATTTCCCCATACTGCTATTGTAACCAAAATCGCGACAGCCGAAACCCCTAACCCATCCCCCTGAATTCCCAGTCACCGGTGGGTCCTGGCGGTCCCACATTCAGCCGGCTGGTCGCTCTGCGTCCCACTCATGAGACGTTTCACGGCGGCAACCGGGTGACGAGGGGGGACGAATCAGAAGGTCATGGTCATGCCGAAGGTTACGGTGCGCATAGTCAGGGGTCCGTAGAAATAGCCGGCGTCGCGCAGCGGGCCTTTGTCCAGGTCGCGCTGGTAGGTGTCGAACAGATTGTTCACCTTCAGGTACAAGCGCATTCGGGGCCTGTTACTCGCGCTCCGGCTTAAGTCGAACGCGCGGCTGAAGACAAGATTGTACACGGCAAATTTCGGGGTTTTTTGCAGTCGGTCCGCGGGGATATAACCCGCGTAGTGGGGTGCCAGCATGGAACCCGTGAAGTCAGCCGTGGCAAATATGGACATATCATGCGGCAGAAAAACATCGATGCCGGCAAAGCCGTATCGGTTTGGCGCGCGGAAATAGCGCAGGCTGCCGAACACTGGCTCCGGCTCCTGATACCGCGCCTGCTGGAAGGTGCTGCCGCCCCGAAGAACCAGGTTCCGGTTGATCCGCCAATTCAGGTCGAACTCGACTCCCCGAACGTGTGACCCCGCCCCGTTCACTCGCAGGAACTTGCGGAAGCCGCCGCCGGGTACCGGAGTTTCTTCTAGGACGAAGACGTCGTTAAGGTTCGTCGAGAAGAAATTGACCCCTGCCTGAAGGTGCCCTCCCCGGACATCTCGCACGTAGTCGAGAGAGCTTGTCCAACTCAAGGCCGCCTCTTTTCTTAGGTTGGGCGAATTCTCGATCACAAAGCCTTCCCCACCCACTGCCATGATGTGAAGGTCCTCAGCAAAGATCTGCGGAGCACGAAAGCCGGTGGAGGCGCCAAAACGGAGGATCCAGTTTTCAGTCAACCCGATTCGTATGTTCCCCCGCGGGCTGGCAACCCACTTCCCCAACGTGTTGCTCTTGTCGGCCCGGAGGCCGGCGATGATCGTAAGGCGGGGCTTGAGCTTGAATTCGTCCTGAAAGTAGAACCCTGTGTTTCGGAAGACTTGATTGAAGGAGCGACCGTAGGACGGGGCATCGTCTTGAACCTGTTCACGCCAGAACTGAAATCCCGCCATTAAGGTGTGTGATCCTGCCTGGTGACCGAGTTGGGCGTCGGTAGCCCACAAGGGGTTCCGGGTATTGCCATAGGCGCGCGGATCAAATTGAGTTCCGTAGTAAGTATTTCGCCGCAGGTAGCTCAAGCTCGTAGCCAACGTATAGAACGTAGAGGCAGAGGCGGAGTGCCTCCAGCGCAGAAAGCCGCTGGAACGCCTGGAATCAATCATCTCCGTTATGAACGTCTCCTCCGGAAGCAAGTTGAGATGATCGCCGCCGCGACGGTGCTCATCCAGCGCGTTTCCTCCGAAGGTGAGCTGGCCTCTTCCTTGGAGGAAGTGGTGATGCAGCGTCCCGCCACCTCCAAACAGCCTTCGCTTCGGAAGCTCAGTGAAACCGTCACGGTCGCGGTCAATCGGGACCCTG
>Ga0315280_10007188_pt1 | contig 15048 bp, 9 predicted proteins | sample YL17G06_40_MG_FD_203697 | JGI IMG/M metagenome (GOLD analysis project Ga0315280, IMG submission 203697) | Sediment microbial communities from Yellowstone Lake, YNP, Wyoming, USA - YL17G06_40 | ecosystem: Environmental > Aquatic > Freshwater > Lake > Sediment | place: USA: Wyoming | collected... | reverse complement strand
TTTGGGCTTCTTCAGCACCAGTTCTTCGTACACTTGGCGGGCCTGCTGCGCTTCCCAGGCCGCCTTGCGTCGCGCCTTTTCCTCCTCGGCGGCCGTCATGGGAATGTCGTGGTCCTTGGATCGCACGCGGGCAGCATCCGCGGGATTCACATGGAGGGAGTGTTGTTTCATCTCGAGCTGCACGCTCCTGCCCTTGGCGTAAATCTCGCGCTTGCCGTGTGTGCGATACCACTCGGCGACGGTGGCATTCTTGTACATGTTCTCGATGATCTTCCGCCAGCCGATGCCTGTATTGTAAGCGCAGAAGGAGATTTCGCCGAGCTGCGTGGCGTAAGGGATGATGCACATCTCCGTCCGCCGGAAGTCGTAGTTGAAGAGATCCTGGAACCACATGCCGGCGATGAAGAGGAAGTTCCAGGGATCGGAGCGGCGCTTCATGGCGTCCTCGAGCGTCCGGTTCGGATCGGAAGCACCATACTCTTTGCGCGCCCGCGCCTCGCCGGTGAGCGCGAACGACTTGTCGAATTTCTTGAGCAAATCGATCAGCGCCAGGCTCTTCGGCGCCTTGAAAGGTTTGTAGTTCTTGAGCAGCACCAGACCCATCATGAAGTTCGAGAACACCTTGCCGCGCGCCGCGTCCGTAATCTTCTGGATGTCCGAGACCAGTTGCGGGATGTCGAGAAACTGCGGGACGGGCGCCCACTCCTTGGTTCCCTTGTTGATCATCAGCGCCGTGCCCACACCGCAGTTCGGGTGGCAGCCGCAGCTCACCTGGCCCCACTGCGCCTCGGGGCCGTGCACCAGGTCCGCAAAGTCCCCGAAGGCACCCATCAGCGAAATCGGGAACCAGTCGCGGGTGGGCTCGGTGATGCCGGTCTGTTTCTGGACGTCCGCCGCGAGGTGCGAAAGCGTGTAGCGCTGCCGCAGGCGCCGCTCCGGCGTGATCTCCTCGTCGCGGCCCGTGAAGGAAACGGGCTGGAAGGCTACGAAGGCGACCTTCTTGGGATTCTCGCGGGCGAAGTTGACGATCGGACCCACCTGGTCGTTGTTCACGTTGTTGACGATCGTCACGACCAGGATGATCTCGATGCCGGCCTCGTGCATGTTCTCGATGGCCCGCAGCTTCACGTCGAAGAGGTTGCCGACCTGACGGTGGCTGTTGGCGTCGTTGCCGATGCCGTCAAACTGCAGGTAGGCGTAGCGCAGGCCCGCCTGGAAGGCGCGCCGGCAGAATTCCTTGCTCTTCGCGAACTCGATGCCGTTGGTCGCCGCCTGCACGCTGTTGTAACCCAGCTTGCGCGCGTAGCACACGGCGTCGATAAAGTAGGGCGACATGGTCGGTTCGCCGCCCGAAAACTGCACGGACATCTGCCGCCGCGGCTTGATCTCCATGGCGTTGTCGAGGATTTCCTTGATCTCTTCCCAGGTCAGCTCGTGGACGAAGCCCACCTGGTTGGCGTCCATGAAGCACGGGTCGCACATCATGTTGCAGCGATTCGTCAGGTCCACGGTGAGGACCGAACCACGGCCGTGCTTGATAGTACTCGAGCCGTGGTTGTGCAACCGCTCGTCATTGTGGGCGCGAATGTCGCGGCCGGGGAAGTTCTTCTCAATCCACTGCAGGAACCGGATGTCGACGGCCATCATGTCTTCGTAGTGGCCGTGGATGGGGCAGTCCTTGAGCATCCATACCTGGCCGTCGCGCTCGACGATCCGGGCTTTGATCTCGCCGACCTTCTCGGAAAGGAGTGACTGCCAGTTCTGGTCGCCGCTCATGATCCGGTCGCGCGCTTCCTTGACGCAGCCCGGGCAGAGCGAGTCGGTTTCCCGCGGCCAGCCCAGCGGAGGCTTGGTCTTCTGCCACGACTTCAGCAGCGGCTTGTCAGACCACCTCGGCGTAAACGATGGATTGGGTCGATGTTTATTGAAGTATTGAATGCTGTCGAAGGCCACGCCCGCAGCCGATGCGACCGCCTGGTCGACGTATTTCATCAGCCGCTGTCCACGGATTCTCGGCATATCGTTGTTCCTCTCAGTTAGTTGGCCGCCCGCTGCCGGCCCCTCAGCGAGCCGACGGTACGACCCTAAGTCCTCAATTCCGTTGGCGATGTCGCTGAAGCCCGCCGAGAACTTACCCGGTGGTCCCAAGGCAAGTGGAACCAATTAGCGATTGTAGGACGACGTCCCGAAAGGGCTAAGCAATTTGCGCCGAACGGTCATTTTATCGGGCTGGATGGCACATAATGTCGGCTGAGCGGATTGGAAACATCTTCTTGAAAATCAATGTGTTGGGCGAAAACGCGGCTGCTTGTGGAGAAAAATGACCGACATTCCCTAGTCGGCACGCCCGGGGTTCGGTCGGCCCCGGACTGACGGTGATACACGAAGGGGTTGGAATGAGGCTGGCCGCCTGAGGCAGAGCCACCCAAAAACTCCCCCTGCTCATCCTTCCACGGCCGACTGCGCTATCATGCTGGCGATGGACCCCAAAGAAGCCTTGAAGCAACGGGCGACCGAGCTGGGGTTTGACCTGGTGAGCGTCGCGCCCGTTAAACCGGGCCGGGACCTGGAGTTTGCCCGAGAGTGGATCGAGCGCGGCTACGGCGGCGAGATGGATTACCTCGCGAACCCCAAGCGCTTCAACCCACGAGCGGTTTTGCCTTCCATCAAGTCGGTGATCTGCGTGGGGCTGATCTACCACACGCCGTTTCCGTATTCGACAGAAGTAGGCAGTAGGCAGAAGGCAGTAGGCAGAGATCGGGAGTCAGAAGTCGGAAGTCAGGAGTCAAGAGTCAAAACCCAGAAGGCAGAGCGGACCGAGCACCAAGCGGAAGGGCGTAGGCAGGCAGATAACAGCGAGGCTCCCCCTGCCACTCCCCAGCCCTCTCCGCCGGGGAGAGGGTGGCCTGCCGCTGGCGGGCCGGGTGAGGGCGAAATGCCGCGCGCCTGGATTTCGCGCTACGCCTGGGGACGTGACTACCACGAAATCATGCGCGAGAAGCTGGAGCGCCTGCGCGCAGGAATCGAAGAGATGGCGCCGGGAATCGAGACCCGCGTTAACGTGGATACCGGCCCCGTTATCGAGCGCGCCTTTGCACGCTTCAGCGGTCTCGGCTGGATGGGCAAGAACACCTGCCTCATCAACGAAGAGAAGGGCTCGTGGTTCTTCCTGGGCGTCATCCTGACCAATCTCGAATTGGAGCCCGACCTGCCCGCGCCCGACCGCTGCGGCTGCTGCCGCGCCTGCCTCGACGCCTGCCCGACGGGCGCGCTGGTCGAGCCCTACGTGATGGACGCCTCGCGCTGTATCTCCTACCTGACGATCGAACTCAAAGGCTCCATCCCGCGGGAGTTTCGGCCCGACGTCGGTGTCAATATCTTTGGGTGCGACATTTGCCAGGACGTGTGTCCGTGGAACGGGAAGAGTAGGTTACAGGTGACAGGTGTCAGGTGTCAGGAGAGCAGTTTTCAGCCATTAGCTGCTAGCTGTCAGCCGTCAGCGGTCAGCATGCCGAAATTAGAAACTGGAAACTGGAAATTGGAAACTGGAAATCCGAGACTCGGAGCAGAGCCAGAGATCCCTCTCGGTGCGAGCGACGGACAACGGACCACGGACAACGGACGAAGAAGTCAGCCGTCGGCAGTCAGCAGTCCGCACTTGGACAATCCTCATTCTTCAATCTTCAATCATCAATCCTCCGCCCCCGACACCCGACACGCGGCACCTGACACCTTTTCTCTTTTCAATCCTCCCCTCGAAGTCCTCGCCGCCCTGACGGAAGAGGATTTCCGCCGCATCTTCGCTCACTCGCCCGTCAAGCGCGCCAAGTACCGCGGCTGGCTAAGGAACCTCTGTGTGGCGATGGGCAACTCCGGCGACGCGCGATTCGTGCCTAAGCTCCAGGAACTCTCGCAGCACCCCGACCCTATCGCCCGTGAACACGCCCAATGGGCGCTTTCGCAATTGGCAGGACCCGAGTTATGGGGCTAATCGTGGATTCCGTCGCTTCTGAAAAGCTCATACGTGGTTCTCGCCTTCACATCACCTCTCGGGTCCACCATCTTTATTGCGTTGCACAGTTTCTTGTCCGCTGTTACCAAAACGTCGCCATCCTCTGCGTATAGCGGAAGTGTGATATCGGCCCAGTCATCTCGGGACCGAGAGGCGTCGAAATTGTGGATTTGGTCGGCCCACATGCGCGAGTAGCTTACGATGAAGTATAGGACTGTCTTGAAGAACCGAGAGAGGTGTGAGTTGTCCATGACCGCTGAATACAGACGATCTGGATTGGAAACAACGAGCTGTCTCTGCGACTTGTTTGAAATTGAGGCAAGGACGACGGAGGGCAGGAATGAGAGCTGAAGCGCTTCGGACATATCGTTTAGCCGGAGAAAGAGCCGTTCGTTTCTTAGTTTCACTCGGAACCTCGTTGCCAATTGGAACATGAGGGCACCGAATTTTCGGTTCTCGCGTTTCATCGCCGTCGCCCAATCTACGCACGCTGCCGGTTTCTCGACCAACATTTCAGAAAGACTATCTCTTTCAGTTGAGTTCTCGAACGGCTTGAACTGGCTTATCTCCGATTCATTATGCCCAGCCAAACGGAGCATGATTTCAGGGGGCTCTAGGCCGTAACGAATATCGAAATTGCGTAAGTGAGCCAGCAGTCCGTACGAATCAGGACGTAGCAGGACTTCGGCTACGATATATGGGGACAGGGTGATTCTATGAACGACATACCGCGGCTCGAGCGGCACAGTCATCTTAAGGAAGGGCGAGATTTGATTGCTGTCGATGACGAGGCGCATTAGCCCTCCGCAGCGGGAACAACACGCCCGTTGGGGACCAGGGGGAGCGAGCGTAAGCGGATGCCGGTGGCGGCGAAGATGGCGTTGGCGATAGCAGGGGCGAGGGCAACCATGGGCGTTTCGCCCGCGCCGGCCGAAGGCTGATCCTTGCGGTCCACGAGCACGACTTCGATTTGCGGGACGTCGCTGAAACGAGGCACGCGGTACTGCGAGAGGCGGTTGTTGAGGATACGCCCGTTCTCAAAATCGATGGCCTCAAACAGCGCGCCGCCCAGGCCCATGATGGTGGCGCCGACGATCTGGTTCTGGAGGCCGTCGGGATTGACGACGGCGCCGCAATCGAAGGCGGTGACGACGCGGACGACCCGCACGCTTCCCGCCGCACGATCCACCGCGACTTCTGCGCAGGTGGCCACGTAGCCGCCCTTCTCGATGCCGCCGGCGATTCCGAAACCCTGACCCGGTGAAGTCTTCGCGCGCCCCCAGCCAAACTGTTTCGCCACGGCTTCAAAGACCGCCCGCAGGCGTTCGTCCTTCAGATTCCTCAGACGGAACGCGAGCGGGTCAATCTTGACCCGATGCGCAATCTCATCCATGTGAGATTCCCGGGCGAAGTGATTGGCCGGAGCGGCGAGCGCGCGGTAGGACCCCTGGCGCAGAGGCGAATCGACAGGGTGGAATTCGATGCGCTGATTCGGGACGTCGTAGGGCGTGCGGATGGCTGCTGCCCCCGAATTGTAGTTGTGGAATTCCCAGGCCGTGAGCGCGCCGCCGGCTTGCACGCCGCTCTTGATTTCGATAACGCCCGCCGGGCGGAAATAAGCCCAGGTGAATTCTTCTTCGCGCGTCCAGACGAGCTTGACGGGACGGGCCGCGGCCTTCGCCAGCCGCGCGGCTTCGACGGCCGCGTCGCCCGTGTGCTTGCCACCGAAGCCTGCGCCCGTGTCCGGCATGATGACGCGCACGCGGTCGAGCGGAAGGCGGAACGCCTCCGCCAGTTCGTCGCGCACACCGAAGGGCCGCTGCGTGCCCGTCCACACAGTGAGCTTGCCGTCCTGCCACTCGGCGACGGCGGCGCGCGGCTCGAGCGGAGCGTGCGCGATATAGGTGACCGTGTACGTCGCGTCGAGCCGATGGCCGGCGGAGGAAAGCGCGCTTTCGAGCGAGCCGGTCTCATGCCTGCCCTCGCCCGGCCTGGCATTCTTCTTCAGGTAGTCAAACAGCTCGCGCCGGGAAATCTGCGGCACCGATTTCCATTCCGCCTTGAGGACGGCGAGCGCACGAGTCGCTTCCGGTTCGCTCGGCGCCGCCACGCCCACAAAGTTGCCGTCGTGGACGACGGTCACGCCCGGCATCGCCTCCGCGGCGCGCGCGTCGAGCGAGGCCAGCGTGGCCCCGAACGACGGCGGGCGAAGCACCTTGCCGTGGAGCATGCCCTCGCGCTTCACATCCGGCGTGAAGCGATGCTTGCCGGTGACGAAATCCGCGCCATTGACCTTGGGGAGAGATTTTCCGGCCACCTTCCACTCGCTGGCGGGCGTGAGCGGAGCGTCTTCGATGACGGCCTTGGCGAGCGCCTGTCCCCGGGCCAGTTCCTTGTATTCAATGCTCCGACCGCTCGCAGGGTCGGAGACTTTTCCCTCGACAGCGACGAGCTTTGCCGGCTCGGCATTCCATCGCTTCGCCGCGAGTTCGACCAGCAAATCTCGCGCCACCGCAGCCACGCGCCGCAGCTGCGGAGACATGGTGGGCGTCGTGCGGCTGCCGAAGGTGCCCATGTCGAAGGGCGTGAGGTCGGTATCGCCCATCACCAGGCGAATCGAGGCGACGGGGACGCGCAGCTCTTCCGCCACCGCTTGCGTGAGCGAGGTGCGAATGTTCTGGCCCATTTCCACCTTGCCCGTGAAGACCGTCACCTCACCGCTTTCGCCGATGTGCAGCCACGCGCCGATCTCCTTGGGCAGCGATTCCCGGAACCCGCGTCGGCCTCCACCGGATTCCTGCCCCGCCTGCCCGCTCCAGCAGACCAGGACGACCGCGACACCACCGCCCAGAATCCGGAAGAACTCGCGACGGTCGAGCGCGAAGTGATACGCAGGCGGAGAGCTCAGCTCGTATCGCTCGGGCTCGTAAGCGGCGTTATCGGCGGGCTTCGAACTCATGAGCGAGATTTCCTCAGCAGTTCCGCGGCGCGGCGGACCGCCGCGACAATCCACGGATAGGTCCCGCAGCGGCACACATTGCCTTCCATGAAGCGCGCGATCTCTTCCTCGGTAGGATCGGGATGAGCGCGGAGAAGAGCGACGGCGGTCATGACCATGCCAGAAGTGCAATAGCCGCACTGCAGCGCCTCGGCATCGAGAAACGCCTGTTGGACGGGATGCATCCGGCCGTTCGCGGCCAGGCCTCCGATGGTGGTGATTTCTTTTTTCTCCGCGGCGCTGACCGGAGTGAGGCAGGAGCGCCGAGGGAGGCCGTCAATCAGCACCGTACAGGCGCCGCACTGTCCCTCACCGCAGCCATATTTGGTTCCTGTCAAATCGAGCTGATCGCGCAGCACGGTGAGCAGGGGCGTCTCACCATCTGCTTCGACGGCGGCGGGTTTCCCATTGACGCGGAGCTCAGTGACCTTGGCCACGACGCAAAATCGCGGAGACAGGATCTAGACCGCCGCGCGAAGGACGAAAAAACAAGACCGGAATGCGAGCGCCCGCTCGGTCAAGGGATTCCTTCATCGAGTCCAGAAGCCGTGCCGGCGGAGGGCGGTTGCTCGTCACGGGACGCTCGTCGCGTGAGGCTGCGTCCCTGGCAACCGGCCTTCCCGGACGTATTCACTTGGCGGAAGCGAAGCGCTTCTCGATTTCCGCCCAGTTGACGACACTCCACCAGGCCGCGATGTACTCGTTGCGGCGGTTCTGATACTTGAGGTAGTAGGCATGCTCCCAGACGTCGAGGCCCATCACGGGGTACTTGCCTTCCATGACCGGGCTATCCTGGTTCGCCGTCGAGTAGATATCGAGCTTTCCGCCCTGGCTGACCAGCCACGCCCAGCCGGAGCCGAAGCGGCCCATCGCCGCGGCGGAGAACTTCTCTTTGAACGTATCGAAGCTGCTGAAGGCGCTCTTGATGGCGTCAGCGAGCTTGCCGGAGGGCTGCCCGCCCGCCTTCGGCCCCATGATCTGCCAGAACATCGAGTGGTTGATGTGGCCGCCGCCGTTGTTCCGGACTGCCGTGCGAATGCCCTCCGGAACGATGGCGCAGTTCACGGCGAGCAATTCTTCCACGCTCTTCGAGGCCAGATTGGGCGCCGATTCCAGGGCCTTGTTGAGGTTGGTGACGTAGGCGTTGTGGTGCTTGCCGTGGTGGACCTCCATCGTCATCTTATCGATGGAGGGTTCCAGGGCGTCAAAAGGATACGGTAGGGATGGAAGTGAAAACGGCATGGAACCTCCTCAGGTTTCAGAATTCAAGAAGGACGGGACCTTGGTGGATCCGCCCAGCTTTCTTCAGGAACTACGGCGCAAGCAGTGCGCGCCAAGCCATGCATTTCAGGCGACTTTGCCCTCTTTACGATGTGAGGATTCCAGATTAGACCAAGCCCCGCCGTCTGTCAAATTCCGCAGATCGGCTTCAGGACTTAGCTTCCCGCCTGGCAAGCAGGTCTCGCGTGCCTGGGTCGAGGTCAATCGTCCGCGTGGGAAAAGGAATCTTGATTCCCTCGGCTTCGAACCGCTTGAGGATGCGCTTCCGTAATTCGCTTTGCACGAGGTACTGGTCCGTGAACTGGCGGACCTGGACGATCAGCGAGAAATCCAGCGAGGACTGGCCGAACCCGGGAATAAAGCGCACGAAGGGGGCGGGCGCCGCAAGCAGACCTTCGACTCCGTCACGCAGCGCTTCATTCACGACGTCCAGCAATGCCTTCTCGATCCTTGCAGGATCGGAGCCATAGGCGACGCTCACCGGCAGCACATAGGACATCTGCGGCACCGGCTGCGAGAAGTTGGTGATGATCGCTTTGGCCAGAGTTGCATTCGGGACGATCACGTAGTTATTGGACAGCGCGCGGATCACCGTCGAGCGCCAGCCCACGCGCACGACGAAGCCTTCCTGGCCGCCATCGAGCTTGATGTAATCCCCGGCGCGCACCGGACGGTCGGCAAGAATGTATAGGCCGGCGAAAAAGTTGCCGAGGGTCTCTTGGAGCGCCAGCGCGACCGCCACGCTGCCGACACCGAGCGTTGTCCAGACGGCGGTCAGCGAGATCCCCAGGTTCTCGAGGATGATGATGACCGCCAGGACCGCAAACAGCACCCGGATAAGAAATGCCGCGGGCTGCGCCACCTGGTCGAAATGCGGCTCGCGCTGGCCGAGACGCCGTAGGAAAAGGATTAGCACCTTGGCAGGGAAGTAAAACAGGATCAGGATCACCAGGGCCAGGATGAGTTTAGAGAGGATCCGCTCGTACGTCCGGGGAAGGGTGAGGATCTCCACGCCGATATAAAGGGCCGCAAGAACGAGGAGGGGAAGCGGCAGCGATTCCAGGAGAGCGAAGAAATATTCGCCCCACGTGTTCTGGAGCTTTTTCGTCCAGTGATGAAAGACCCGGTTCAGGATAAGCCCCAAACCAAGCGCTGAGACCAGCAACACCGCGACGACGATCGTGTAGAGCACGCTGGGGGCGACGTGAAAAGTTTGCGCCAACTCCTGGGCCATCTCTCCTCCTCGATTTGCCAAACAATACCTTGCCAGGCGCGCCAGCGCAATCCACCCCGGCAATCCCCGGCTCCTGCTAGAATCGCCCACTCCGAGGTTTTGGCGCGATGGACATCCTTCTGCGGCCGCTCATGCGGTCGATAGACCGGCTGAAGATCCTGGCGAACAGCAAGAAGCCCACGGTGCTCCACGCCCCTTACACCGCGGACATGGCGCACATCATGTCGGCGGAATTCCTCGCCGACCCCGAGCGGTTCTATTTCCGCCCGCCACCCATAAGCGATGTTCGCGTGCTTCGTGAGCAGTCGCTGCGCGGGCGGCGGATGACTGAAATCACCTTCCCGAGCCCCATCCAAACTCGATGGCCCGAGAACAACACCTGCTACGCCTACCACCTGCGCGTCGGCGACGGCAAGCCACATCCGGCATTTGTCATCCTGTACGGCTGGGGGCGGCGTTCGCTGGCCGTCGAGCTCTGGCGGATCGGTTTGCGCCTGGCGCGCCACGGAATCGAGACCCTGTTCCTAGTGATGCCCTTTCACCTGCGCCGCGCGCCGGCGGGAAGTTGGAGTGGCGAATACATGATCTCCGGCGACGTCGTTCGCACCGCCGAGTGCTTCCAGCAAACCGTCGCGGAGGTGCGCGCTATCCTGCCCTGGCTGCGCGAATTCTCACCCGCGGTCGGATTCCTTGGCTATAGCCTGGGTGGCATCATCGGCCACCTGGCGATGACCGTGGAATCTTTTCCCGTCGGCGTGACATTCCTCGCCAGCGGCAACAGCGCCGGAGTGACCTGGGAAGGTCGCATGACGCGCCACGTCCGCGCCGATATCGAGCGCGCCGGCATCGACCGCGCGCGGCTGGAGCAGATTTGGGCGGTCACCAACCCCGCTTTACTGGCGCGATTTAACAAGACCAAAAACCTGTTCATGATGGCGGGCAAATTCGATGAGATCGTCCCACCGAAATTCACGCTGGAACTGTGGGAAGCCTTGGGCCGACCGCCGCTCAAATGGTTCCCCTGCGCGCATTACAGCTCCTTCTTCTTCCTGCCTCAGATTGTGGACGAAGCTGCAAGATTTTTCCTCGAACACATCCACTTCGCTTGACGCTTGCTCTTGCCGCGAGGCTAGCTGCACCCCGGCGCGCGGGATTAGGCTTTCCATGGCGTCTCCAACTCCGAGCTCGCGGCGCATCCAGATGTCCTCTAGAAGTGGTAGCATTGACTAGAAGGCTTCCCGTGTCCGTAGAGGTGTTACCATGTCTGGCTTTCGAAAGAACTGTGTGTTCATGCTGCTTACAACATTGGTTATGGGAGGATTGTTTCCAAGTTTCGCCCAAGAGAACACGAAACCGTTCATGCAAAAGGCCGAAGATGATTATGCCGTGTATACGCTCGGAGGCACGTACAGCGAGAGCGGGTATTTAGGCGCCAGAATCGACATGAAGCGCGAAGGCCAGACCCGGATATTTCGGGTCACGCCGGGGTGGAAATATCGTCTCAAGGAAATTAGGATCCTGGGCGTCAGCGGCGTCCCGGTAAAAGACCTGCTCAAAGGTGCACCAGTGGCAGATGAAGTCTATTCAGGTGCGCGGATGAGCGAATGGTCCGGCTCGATCTGGAAGAAGTACGGACCGCCCCGAGGCCCATTCACCCACGTGAGCCAAACTGGCGTCATCGACAACGAAAACGCTACCGTAACCGTGAAAGTCGAATTCCAGGAAAAAAGGTGAGTGTGCTTACGTCAATGTGACTGTATCATGTCGTGGCAATTGAGCGTTATCCTCGGTCAGGCGCAGTGGCCAGAGAGCGACACGCGGTTTGCCGAGGTAAGCTTCACAGACGCCCTCCCGCGCACATGATAGAATCGCAGGCGGAGGGGTCGAGCGTGTCGTGGGACGAGTGGCGACATTCAAACTGAGGTCGTAGGGCGATGCCCACCAAACAGCAAAAGAAGCCGATGGAGTTCACCGAGCTGCCGGTTTTGCCGGTTCGCGACACGGTCCTGTTTCCGAACGCGATCCTGCCCCTCACGGTAGGCCGGGAAAGTTCTCTGCGGCTCGTCAACGAGCTGAAAGAAGAAGAGCGCTTCATCGCCGTCGTCTCGCAGCGCGACCCGCGGGTCGACAACCCTCTCCCGGTGGACCTCTACCAGATCGGGACTGTCGCCTATATCCACAAGATCATCAAGCTGCCCAACCAGAGCCTGTTCGTGTTCGTCGAAGGCTTGCAGCGGCTCGCCGTGCTGGAAGTCGTCCAACAGGAACCGTATCTGCGCGCCCGCGTGAAGCAGCTTGCGGACATGCTGCCGGCGGAGAAGTCTTCCGACTTCGAAGCCCTGGTGCGCAGCGTGATGTCGCTTTTCCAGCAGGTGGTGCAACTCTCCCCGACGCTCTCCGATGACCTGCAGACGGTGGTGATGAATATCGACGACCCGGGGCGCCTGACGGATTTCATCGCCGCCAACCTGCCCTCGCTTTCTTCCACCGAAAAGCAGGAACTGCTCGAGAGCCTGGAGCTCAAAGTGCGGCTCGAGCGGCTCAACCGCATCCTGGCGCGGGAGGTAGAGGTCCTGCAGCTCCGCTCGAAGATCCAGTCCGAGGTGCAGGACCAGGTCACCCAGAGCCAGCGCGAGTACTACCTGCGCGAGCAGATGAAGGCCATCCAAAAAGAACTGGGCGAAGCCGACGAGCAGCAGGAAATCGAAGAGCTGCGCAAGAAGATCGAAGCGGCGGGCATGAGCGAGGAAGCCCGAAAGGAAGCCCTGCGCGAGCTGAGCCGGCTCGCCAAGATGTCGCCGGCCGCGGCCGACTATCACGTGACCCGGACCTACCTCGACTGGCTGGTCGTCCTGCCGTGGACGAAAGTGAGCGACGCGCGGGTAGACCTCCGCAAAGCGAAAGAAGTCCTCGACGCAGACCACTACGACCTGGAGAAAGTCAAGGAGCGCATCCTTGACTACCTGGCCGTGCTGCAGCTCAAGCCGCAGCTCAAGGGTCCCATCCTGTGCTTCGTGGGGCCGCCGGGTGTGGGCAAGACGTCGCTCGGGAAATCGATCGCCCGCGCGCTCGACCGCAAGTTCGTGCGCATGTCGCTGGGCGGCATCCACGACGAGGCGGAAATCCGCGGCCACCGGCGGACCTACATCGGCGCGCTGCCCGGCCAGATCATCCAGGGCATCCGCCGCGCCGAGACGCGCGACCCCATCTTCATGCTCGACGAAGTGGACAAGATCGGGCGCGATTTCCGCGGCGACCCGTCCTCGGCCCTGCTCGAGGTCCTCGACCCCGAGCAAAATTCCCACTTCCGCGACAACTACCTCGACGTACAGTTCGACCTCTCGAAGGTGCTCTTCATCTGCACGTCCAACATGCTCGACACGGTCCCGCCGCCGCTCCTCGACCGCATGGAGGTCCTGGAACTGCAGGGCTACACCGAAGAGGAAAAAATCGAAATCGCTTTTCGCCACCTGATCCCGAAACAGACGGAGGAGCACGGGATCAAGAGCCCCGAGCAGATCGAGTTCACGCGGGATGCTCTGTGCGGCCTGATTCGCCACTACACGCGGGAAGCCGGCTGCCGCAACGTGGAGCGCGAGGTCGCCACCGTCTGCCGCAAACAGGCGCGCAAAATCGCCGAGGGCTCAACCGAGAGGCTCGTGGTGACGCCGGAAAACCTGCGCGATTACCTGGGGATCCCGCGCTTTCGCCTCGAGACCGAGCTGGTGGAGCGCACCCGCCAGCCGGGCGTGGCCGTCGGCTTGGCGTGGACGCCCACGGGCGGCGACGTGCTCTTCGTTGAAGCCAACGCCATGAAAGGCGGCAAGGGTTTCACGATGACGGGCCACGTGGGCCAGGTGATGCAGGAATCCATGCAGGCGGCGCTCGCCTGGGTGCGCGCGCACGCGGGCGACTTCGGCATCGACCCCGACTTCTTCCAATCGAACGATATCCACATCCACGTGCCGGCGGGCGCCATCCCCAAGGACGGACCGTCGGCGGGCGTGACGATGGTCACGGCGCTTGTCTCCGCGCTCACGCGCCGGCCCCTGCGCGAGCGCGTGGCCATGACCGGGGAGATCACGCTGAGTGGGCAGGTGCTGCCGGTGGGCGGCATCAAGGAAAAAGTCCTGGCCGCCAGGCGCGCCGGGGTGCGCGAAATCATCCTGCCCGCCGACAACGAGCCGAATGTGCAGGAAGACTTGGGTCCGGAAATGTTGGAGGATCTGAAACTCCACTACGTCAAATCGATCCGCGAGGTCGCCGAGCTGGCGCTCGAAAAGGATCCGGTGCCCGTCCAGCCCAGCCAGCCGACTCGTGAGGTCACTTTCGCGCAGCCGCCCACCGGCCCGCCCAACTAGGCGGAGCATTCCGCGTCCCCGGCAGTGGTTCGTTTCGGCCTCGGTGATGCTCGGGGGTGGCTGCCTGCCCGGCAAAACTGCTTCCAGGCGTGGCCGCTTGAAATACCGCGACGAATTGCATAAAGTGCTGACGCCCGAGTGATCAGCCTTCGCAACTTCCTCGCATCGGCGCGCGCTGAACTTCCCCAAGCGACGTTCGCCTGCTGGGCGTCCCTCTTCTTCACCGTATCGGTTTTGACGTTCCTGATTTCGCTCGCAGCCTCGCAGGCGATGCTGGGGGCTTCGGCGCTCTGCTATTCGATTCACCTTCTCCACGACCGTCCCCACGTCCACTTTCCCCCCATCGAATTGCCCCTGGCCCTGTTCTGCCTAGGCACCGTCTTCTCGGTTTTGGCTGCCGCCAATCCCGATGTCGGATGGTTCGCCGTGCGCAAGCTGGTGCTCTTCCTCATCCTGCTGCTCGGGGCCAACCTCGTGGCACGCGGGAAACACCTGGAGTTTCTCTTTCGTGGCCTCTTCCTCGAATCCGCCTTGGCGGGCGTAGTGGCCGTGGGCCAGTTTATCGTGCAGTATCGCGCGGCGCGTGCGCTCCATCCCGAGCACGTCTATGCTTTGTTGACCTCCGATCGCATTTCCGGCTTCATGGGGCACTGGATGAATTTCGGCGGGCAACAGATGCTTATCTACGCGGCCTTGCTGGCGTTCCTGTTTCACGCCTGCGGTGCTCGGAATTCGGCGTTCGGGATTCGGGAAGATTTGCAGCGATCTCCAAGGAGACCGCTCTGGTGGCTGGTCTGGACGATCGTGGTGGTATCCGTTGTTTTGAACTTCACCCGCGGGGTGTGGCTCGGCTGTTTCGCCACCAGCCTGTATCTGGTGGCGCGCTGGAAACCGCGCTGGCTGTGGCTGGTCCCTGCGCTCATCGTGGCCGGCTACCTCGCCGCCCCGTCGCTGGTGCGGCATCGGATCGAAGTTCTCCGGCACCCGCAAAGCGACCCGGCGCTGGCCATCCGGTTCGAGATGTGGCACGTTGCCGGGCGGATGATCCGAGAGCATCCCTGGCTGGGGGTCGGGCCGAACAACATCGAGCAGGTTTACGTGCTCTATCTTCCCCCGGGGAAGTCTCCCGAACCCGGCTACCACTCGCACCTGCACGATAACT
>Ga0315280_10007187_pt1 | contig 15049 bp, 10 predicted proteins | sample YL17G06_40_MG_FD_203697 | JGI IMG/M metagenome (GOLD analysis project Ga0315280, IMG submission 203697) | Sediment microbial communities from Yellowstone Lake, YNP, Wyoming, USA - YL17G06_40 | ecosystem: Environmental > Aquatic > Freshwater > Lake > Sediment | place: USA: Wyoming | collected... | reverse complement strand
CGGCATTGGCGTTTGCGCGCATCGCACAGCAGGTGGGGGTTCCGGCGGGCGCCATCAACGTCATCACCGGCCTGGGCGAAGAAGCCGGCGCGGCTTTGGCGTCGCACGCTGGCGTGCAGCACATTTCGTTCACGGGCTCGGTGGCCACGGGCAAACTGATCCAGACAGCCGCGGCGAAGAATGTCGTACCGGTGACCCTGGAACTCGGCGGCAAGAGCCCACAAATCGTGTTCGCTGACGCCGACCTCGATTGCGCCCTGCCCTACCTCGTGAATGCTGGCATCCAGAACGCCGGCCAGACCTGCTCGGCGGCCTCGCGCATCCTCGTGCAACGCCAGGTACTGGACGCAGTGCGCGAGCGCATGGCGCAGCGCTATCGTGCATTGCGAGTCGGCTCGGCACTGGCCAATCTCGACCTGGGGCCGCTCATCTCGCAGCGACAGAAGGTCGTCGTCGAGCGCTATCTCGCGCTGGCGCAAGGGGCCGGCCCGCGCATCGTGGCGCAGGGCACGCTGGCACCGGACGCGCCACGCGGCGGGCACTATGTGCGGCCGACGCTGATCGACGAACTGCCGCCAACGCATGTGCTGGCCCAGGAAGAAGTGTTCGGCCCGCTGCAGGTGCTGATCGCCTTCGACGGCGAAGAGCAAGCGCTGCAGATCGCCAACGGCACCGCGTTCGGCCTGGTGGCCGGAGTCTGGACCCGGGACGGCGCACGCCAGATGCGCATGGCGCGTGGACTCAAATGCGGCCAGGTCTTCATCAACAACTACGGCGCGGGCGGCGGCGTCGAGCTGCCGTTTGGTGGAGTCAAGCAATCCGGCCACGGCCGCGAGAAGGGCTTCGAGGCGCTGTACGGTTTCTCGGTGCTGAAGACGGTCGCGATCTACCACGGTTGAGCGGAGACAGACAAACATGAGACTGGCGCAGAAGGTCGCGATCGTCACCGGCGGTGGTTCCGGGTTCGGCGCAGGCATCGCGGCGAAGTTCGTGCGCGAAGGCGCGAAGGTCCTGATCGCCGATCGCGACGCCGCAGCGGGCGAACGCATTGCCGCCGCACTCGGCGCGAGCGCGCGCAGCATCTGTGTCGACGTCGCCGATGCGAAAGACGTGAAGTCGATGCTGGACGCTGCGCAGCTGCATTTCGGCGGCTTGCACATCCTCGTCAACAACGCCGGCATCGGCCATCTGCCGCAACCGATGGAAGAGCTTGCCGAGGATCAGTTCGACCGCATCTTTGCCGTCAACATGAAGGCGATTTACCTCGCGATGCGCGAAGTCGTGCCGCGTTTCAAGGCGCAAAAGTCGGGCGTGATCCTGAACATGGCGAGCACCGCCGGCGTCAGCCCGCGACCGCGCCTGACCTGGTACAACGCGAGCAAAGGCTGGGTCATCACCGCCACGCGTTCGAGCGCGGTGGAACTGGCGCCGTTCGGGATTCGCGTTGTCGCGCTGAACCCGGTTGCCGGCGAGACACCGTTGCTGAAGACCTTCATGGGCGAGGACACGCCGGCGATGCGTGCCAAGTTTCTCGCCACGATTCCACTGGGTCGCTTTTCCACCCCCGAGGATCTCGGCAACGCCGCCTGCTATCTATGCTCCGACGAAGCGAGCATGATCACCGGCGTGGCGATGGAGGTGGATGGCGGGCGTTGTATTTGATACTCGCCGCTTCAGCGTTGCGGCAGGCAGCACGCCTGAAGGTGCATTGCCGCATGCGATTCGGGCCCACCGGGCGCATCTCGAAGGACTTGCAGCATTGTCATGCTCACCGGTCACGCAGCATGCGTTGCCCGTTCAGGCCGTCTGACAACCCGAACTCGAAGCGCCCACCGGGTGGCAGCGCGCTCACCGGCAAAACGACGCTGCCGCCTTCCAGGTCAAATCCGAGCGCGGTGCGCTTCGCACCGAGGTGTGTGACAGCCAGGTAGGGATAACGCGCCGCGTCCCAGGCCACACGCAGCACACCGCCCAGTTCATTGGCCAGCAGCAACGGCGGCGCCACCTCGCTGTCTGCCGCCTGCGCACGCTTGCGCGGCTCCTTCGTCGCGAGGATTTGGCCACCCTGCAGGACTTCGAGTCTGGCGATCGCACCTGGGTGCGGAATGGCGAAGCCGAAGCGTTGGTGTTGCGGCAAATGATCGAATTCACTCGCAGCGAAACGATGTTCGACGGTTGCGCCCTGTTGCGTCGTGATGCGCAACAGGTACGGTCCGTCGCCATCGGGCCAGCGCGGGTTGCCATGCATGAGCTTGAGGGGCTGCAACTGCGGCTCGCCGTCGCGGATCTGGCCACTCACCATGAGCAGCTCCTGAACCGTGTCCAGGCTCGCTGGCGCATCACTGGCGCTGAGGGTGCGATCCTCGGCAGTGAGGTGGGCTTGCATCTTGCGATAGCTGTAGTCTGAGAACCAGTCGCCACTGCAATAGCTCATCAGGTCGTGTGCGTCGGTCGGCGTCGGGTCGATGAAACTGCGCGCTTCGGCGTCATAGCCCCAGATGAAACGTCCGCCCGCCCCAAGCTGCGCGTTCGCGTACGGATATTGGGTGTCGACTGCCTCCGGGCCGCCACAGGGCGCATGCTGCAGGCTCAGGTTGTGTCCCAGCTCGTGGGCCATCGTTTCCTTCGCGACATCAGGCTGGCCCGGGACGTCAAACCCCAGCGCTGCATTGCCTGGGCGAAAGCCGATGCCCCCCACGCCGAAGCTGCTCTTCGGGACGAACCCGTAGTAGTAGGCGCGCGCCGAGGCGTTTTCGAGCAGGCGCAAGTCGTCGAGCTCGTTCAGGATGCGCGGGAACGCGTCATTCCATTGCGCCGCGGTCTTCGGCAACTGCGTGACGGCGCGCGACACGAACGGCGCATGGTCCTCGCGCGTGACGTTGGCCACGGGCAGGCGCGCCAGCAAGTGGGCGTCGGCGCGATCGGCGACCTGGCCGACGATGTTGCCGATCTGTATCGGAATCGCGACCAGTAGCAGAGTAGTGCCGCCACCGACGCGCGGTGCAATCGCCGCCTGGTTGGCGGCGGCCGGTGTCAGCTGCGGGATCAGGCGCATGCCGGGCTGGACCAATGCCGCGGGAATGACCGCCGTGTAGCTGTCGCCAAAGCTCGGACGCAGCGGCGCATTGGCCGGCAAGGCGCCGCTGGGCGCAGTCAGCGGCAACTCGCGCAGCAGGTGGCCGGCATCGTCTTCGACGCGCACCACACCGCTCGGTTTGTCCGTCCCGGCGTTGGTCGCCGTGACATTGATCTTGGCGAGTACGGCCCGATTCGAGACCAGCACGAGAGCCGCGTCACCGCTTGGGAACAACAGGGCCTGGCCGAGTTCGATGCCGGCAATGGTGAAGCCGTTTTGCGGCGCGGCAGCGGGTGCGGGCGAAGGCGCGGGTCCTGGCGCAGGTGCCGGCGCGGGTGCCGGCGCCTGTCTCGGCGCCGACCCGGAGGCGGGCGGGGTCGGAGGGCTGTCCGCGCCGCCGCCGCACGCTGAGAGGCCCACAGCAGCGACCGCGGCAAACAGATAGGCCAGGTTGACTCTCATTCAAGATCCGGTGGCTGTGCCCGAAGCGACGCGCGTATTGATGCGAGACGAGGGCGCGAAAACGCGACTCGACGAACCGTACCGTTTGGCACCTTCCAGGCAAACCCGTGAGCCGTAACATGGGTGTCGGCGTGCACGACTGCGAGCCTTTGTGCAAGGCGGGCGGGACGCCGCGCGCGGCTCGCAGCCCGGGCCTGTGTGGCTTCGCATTCACGCGCGTTGCGCCAAGACACTCCGACACACTCGACACTTCGATAGACGCAACAAGACACTTCTGCCGGGCAACGTTGCGTGCGCCGCGCTCGCCGTGCGTGACGCCGCGTTGCCGGACGCACTCGGCGCCCGTGCAGAGCGTCACACTCCGGCCAGAGTGCGCGGGCGTTGCAGCCGAAACGCGGGTGGAGAATGGCGCCCTGCGAAGCCTGCGACTCAGCAGGCCGCCCCCTTCTTTCGATCCTGGAGTCCCCATGAAGAAACTTGCCCTGATGTGCGTGATGGCGGGTGCTTGCGGCGTCTCGCTGGCCCAAGTCAAACCCTGCGAAGAGCTGAAGACGGAGATCGCCGCGAAGATGGACGCCAACAACGTCGTCAACTACACCTTGGAGATCGTCGACAACGACAAGGTCGGCGACGCCAAGGTCGTCGGCAGTTGCGACGGCGGCACGAAGAAGATCACGTACTCGCGCAAGTAGGGTTTGCGCTGCAGGCTGCGGCACGAGCCGCGGCTTGTTCCCGACGCCGGTCTCGCCCGCGCCGTTGATGCGCTGCAAGTCACGCGCGGTCGCGGGTGATTTGTGGTCGAGGCCGTACTCGGCCGACGCGGCGAGGAGCCGGCCTTGAACCCATTGCAAGCGCCCGCTCGGGGGCTTTGACCTTTGCCTGCGGCGACGATCAAGATCGTGCAGATCGGCGAGTTCGGTCGGGCTCGGATCCATGCTGCGTCCCCTGTGCCGTGCCGGGCTTCGGGCACGTAAGCGCAGCGTAGGACGACGCGTGTTCTGATACTGGTTGATCTGACCCGAAGTCTGGTGAGATATTCACCTCAAGGCGGCGTGCGGTTCGCTTTGGTCGACGCCACGGGCTACACGCTGGGAGGTGCAAGAAGGGCACGAGGGCATGCGCCACCGCGCTGGGCCGCGTGACCCTAGAAACCGCAGTTGACCGCTTCCCTGCGCGGGCTACGCCGCATGGCCAGTGAGGTCCATCTGCACGACCACCCTCACCTTTTGAGTGAGAGCGCTACGCACCCGATTGAGCCGCGCTGCGGCACGCTGGCCGCGTTGCTCCTCCTTGCGGGCACGAGCCCGCAGCAGCGTCGCGCCTTGCCAGCGCACCGCATCACGGCCGACTCGGGCGCGTCCAACTGCGGTTTCTAGGGTTACTTCACGATCAAGGCCGGCAACCACAGCGAGATCGCCGGGAACGCGCACAACAACAGCAGGCGCAGAACATCCACCGCGATGAAAGGCAGCGTGCCGCGATAGATGCGCGCCAGTGTGATGTCGCGCGCGATCGAGTTGATGACGAACACGTTCATCCCCACCGGCGGGCAGATCATGCCGAAGGTCACTGCCATGACGATGATCACGCCAAACCACACCGGGTCAAACCCGAGTTGCATCATTGCCGGGAACACGATCGGCACGGTGAGCAGGATCATCGCCAGTTCGTCCATTACCGCGCCCAGGATCAGGTAGCCCAGCATCACGAGTGCGAGCACGCCGTAGGCACCGATCGGCAATGTGGTGAGAAACGCCACCGCCTTTTGCGTGAACTGCGTGATCGTCAGAAAGTAACCGAACAGGTAGGCGCCGACGACGATCAGCATGATCGCCGACGAGACGCGCAGCGCATCGATCAGCGCCGCGCGGATATGCTGCCAGCGCAGTCGCCCGCGCATCATGCCGATGCCGAGTGTGCCCGCCGCGCCGATGCCCGCCGCCTCCTGCACCGTGAACCAGCCGCCATAGATTCCGCCGAGCACGAACAGAAACAGCAGCAACACCGCCCACAGTGCGCGCAGACTGGCCCAGCGCTCCGGCCATGAATGCGGCTCGCCGAGCGGCATGCTCGCCGGGTAGCGCCAGCCGAGAAATTGCACGACGGCGAAATAGAGCAGCACCGCGAGCAGCCCGGGCACCACGCCCGCGGCGAACAATTTGCTGATGTCGGTCTCCGTCATGATGCCGTACAGCACAAAGATCACGGAGGGCGGAATCATGATTCCGAGCGTGCCGCCAGCGGCGATCAGCCCGGCCGAAAAACCCGGGTCATAGCCCGACTTGCGCATCTCCGGCAGCGCCACCTGCGTCATCGTGGCCGCGGTCGCGACCGACGAACCGTTGATTGCGGCAAAGCCCGCGCACGCGGCGATCGACGCATAGGCCAGGCCACCGCGCCGATGCCCGAACCAGGCGCGGCCGGCGCCAAACAGTTCGCGGCTCATTCCTGAGTGGGAGGCGAACGCACCCATCAGGATGAACATCGGAATCACCGCCAGGTTGTAGTCGGTCAACACCGACAGCGGCACGTTGCCAAGCAGGTTCAGCGCCGGCTTCAGGCCCCCCAGCACTGCAAAACCGCCGACGCCGACGATGCCCATCGCCACGCCGATGGGAATGCGCAGCGCCATCAGGACGAACATCAGCGCAAAGCCGGCAAGCGCTACGGCGTCGCGGCTCATGCCGTTGGCTCGTTCGATCTCGTGTCGTCGCACACGGGCGCGTCATGCCAAACGCCCCAGAGTCGGTGCAGCGCGAGCAGGGCCGCAGCCACCGCGCCGCATGCCGCAGCGCCGTAGAACCAGACCATGGGCAAGCGCAAGTCCATCGTCGCCTGGGTGCCGGTGGTCAGGACCTTGGCCCACACCATCCAGGCCAGCGGTGCCAGGAAAGCCAGCGTCACGGTGCTGGCCAACAAGTCGAGACGGCGCCGATTCGCCCTGCCCAGACGCTCCCACAACACATCGACGCAGATGTGGCCGGCGTGGTATGTCGCCACCGCCATGCCCCAGAACAAGGCAATCCCCATCATCAGTTTCGAGCCGTCGAACCAGTCGGGAATCTGCACCGCCAAGAGGTCGCGCAGCAGCACATTGCTCGCCGTCACGAGCGCGATCAGCAACAGGAAAACGGCTGCCACCGTTTCAGTGGCAGCCAAGATGCGCTTCATCGGCGCCGCGCTACTTGGTGGCGCCGCGCGCCGCGAGTTCGCGTTTCAGATCATCGAGCGCGGCCCTGCCAGGGATGCCGGCCTTGTCAGCCGCCACGATCCATTGCGCGGCCACCGGCTCCACCGCTTTTTGCCAGGCATCGGTCTGTGCCGGGGTGAGCTTGACGATGGTGTGGCCCGCGGACTTCGCGAGTTTTTCCTGGCCTGCGTCTTCGGCCGCACCCCAGTCGGCGCCGACCCGCGCCGCCCATTCGTTGTTGCAGTGGTTGTCGATCACGCGTCTCTGGTTCGCGGAGAGGCTTTCATACCAGGGCTTGTTGATCGCCCAGACAAACGCGGCCGCGTACAGGCGCATGTCGGTATGGAACGAGACGGCCTTGTCGATGCCGAACGAGATGATCGAATTCCACGGGAACGTGATCGCATCGGCAACGCCTTTTTCGAGTGCGTCGCGCGCTTCCGGAGCCGAGACCTGGACGTTCGTGCCGCCGAGCAGCGTCATCATCTGCGCCACCGTGCCATTCGCGGAGCGGATCTTCATGCCCTTGATTTGCGCTGGATCGGTGATCGGCTGCTTCGAGTGGATGGTGCCGATGTGCAGGTGCGCGAAGCACACCTTCACGTCTTTCATTTCGGCCGCCGAATACTTGCGATACCAGGCGTCGAAGGCGGCCGAGCCGGCGCCGGGCTGGGTCATCAGGAATGGCAGCTCGCCGGCCGAGAAGATCGGGAAGCGCCCTGCCTGATAGCCCGGGTTCACATAGGTGATCTCGGCAATCCCGTCACGCGCCATGTCGTAGTGGTCGTTCGCCTTGCCGAGCTGCTGCGCAGGAAACATTGCGACTTTGATGCTGCCCGCGGACGCTGCTTCAACCGATCTGGCCCAGGGTTCGAACCCCGTTTTGGCCAGCGCATGCTGGGCGGGCACCCAGCTCGCAAATTTCATCTCGACCGGTTTGTCCTGGGCGAGCAGCGGCGTGGACAGGGTGAGCATGGCGGCAGCCAGGCAAGCGAGTTGAGTCTTGGCGGTCTTCATGGGAAATCTCCATGGCGGGGGCTCTCAAGGACACGGCGGGCCGCCCAGAGGTTCCTTGACTGCGTCTGGGGCGGACGACGCAAGGCTTGGTCGCGCAGGCGCTAAGAACCCGGGCGAGACGACTCGCGCATCGAGTCGCGAGCATAGTGGCCCGCGCGAGCTCCGCGCCTCATGGCCTTCCCTCGGTCTGTGTCAGCGGGTCGGCGCGGCCGCGGCCGCCGTCAGGTGCGCCGGCACGCGGCGCTGCTGGCGCAACGCATGTAGGCCATGACCTTCGGCACGTAGGCCATGGTTTCGGGGTACTGCGGGATGCGATTTCCCGCGCGCATCACGGCACCGTGGCCGGCGTTGTAGGCGGCGAGCACGAGTTCCACGTCGTTGCCGAAGAGCTTGAGCAAGAATTTGAGGTACCTGGCGCCGGCGATCACGTTGTCGCGCGGGTCGTACGGGTCAGGCGCACCGAAGCGCAGCGCCGTCTCGGGCATCAGTTGCATCAGGCCGATCGCGCCGCGCGGCGACACTGCGCCGCTGTTGTAACGCGATTCGGTGGCGATCACGGCGTGCAGCAGGGCCCGGGGAATCTTCACCTCGGCCGCCACTTCATTGATCAGCTTGCGCAGTTCAAGAGGCGCCTGCGGCAACTGGAGGACGGCGTCCCTGGCCAGGATCACGTGGCTGGGCACCGCTCGGCCCAGGCGCGTCGACGCTCTCGGCGGAACGGCGTTTGAGTCGAATTCGCTGTAAGTGACAAGCCAGGTGTTGGTTGCGAGAGGTGCCGCCGATTCCGCAACGGCGTTGCGCATCCAGTCGAATGCCGGGCCGTAGACCGGGACCAAGGCTGCCAGCGGCAGAAACAATGCCACCAGTCCGGTCCCGACGCCCAGCGCACGGCGTGAGACCGGTCGGCCGGGGCGCTTGCCGCGGGTTCGAATCAGCGTCGCTTTCGGGGCTGCTTTCATGCCGAGAGTAGGCCTGCGACGCCCCCAGACTGGCAACACCATGGATGAGGGGCGCTATCGCCTCGGACGTGCAGGATCGCACGGCAGCCAGTGCCGTTTCCTGTTACACAAAGCGCTGTGTGAACGTTTCGACGCGCGGCCGAGGGAAGTTTGCGGCGGCGCAGCAACACCAGGCGGCCAGCCGCGGCGCCTTAAGCTTTGAGAAAGTGCTCGCGACTTCCGAGCCAGCGCGCAACATGGAGCTGTGCCACTTGGGGGTGTTGATCGAGCAGACGGTCCGCGGCCCTGCGCGCCTGATGCAGCACGGCCTCATCGAGCGTGATGTCGGCAAACCTGAGCAGGCTCGCCCCCGATTGGCGCGCACCCAGGAACTCACCCGGACCACGGATCTCCAGGTCGCGGCGCGCGATCTCGAAGCCGTCTTGGGTGTCGAGCATCGCCTTCAGGCGCGCCTTGCCAGCATCGGACAGCGCCTCGCCGAAAAGCAGAACGCAGGTGCTGGCAACGCTGCCGCGGCCGATGCGGCCGCGCAGCTGGTGCAATTGCGACAGACCGAAGCGCTCGGCGTGCTCGACGACCATCAGCGATGCGTTCGGCACGTCAACCCCGACCTCGATCACGGTCGTCGCCACCAGCACGGCAATCCGCCCGGGCGCTTGCGCGCCGGCAAACCGCGCCATCACAGCCGCCTTTTCTGACGCCGCCATGCGCCCATGCAACAGCCCCACGGAATGGCCCGGCAAGGCATTGCTCAGCTGGAGATGCGTCGCCGTGGCGTTTTGCAGATCGAGGCTTTCCGACTCCTCGACCAACGGACAAACCCAATAGACTTGTCTTCCGAGCAGTACCTGATCTCGAATGCGTGCGATCACTTCGTCGCGCCGGGTATGAGCGAAGAGCCGTGTCTGCACCGGCAGGCGACCCGGCGGCAGCGCGTCGATCGTGCTCACGTCGAGGTCGGCGAACAGCGTCATCGCCAGGGTGCGCGGGATTGGCGTGGCGCTCATCATCAAGGTGTGCGGCTCGAGTTCTTGCGCCTCCAGTTTGGCGCGCAGCGCGAGACGCTGTTGCACGCCGAAGCGGTGTTGTTCGTCGATGATCGCAAGGCCGAGTCGCGCAAATTCAACCTGTTCCTGAATCACGGCATGCGTGCCGACGACGAGTGCTGCTTCGCCCGAAGCGACCCGTGCCAGCATGCTGTTGCGGGCTCGCCCCTTGCGGCTGCCGGTGAGCCAGGCGACCTCCACGCCCAGGGGCGAGAGCCACGCCACCAGCTTGCGCAGATGCTGTTCGGCAAGAATTTCGGTGGGTGCCATCAGGGCGCATTGCCAGCCGGACTGAATGGCCTTGGCTGCCGCCAATGCGGCGACGACCGTTTTGCCCGAGCCGACGTCACCCTGCAGCAGGCGGTGCATCGGCACGTCGCGTTCCAGGTCCTGACTGATCTCGCCGAGCACGCGCTGCTGAGCCGCAGTCAGCGTGAACGGCAACGCTCCAAGCAGGCGCGCCTGGAGCGAGGCATCCTTGGCGCCGGAAATTTGCCTGAAGGCCGGCGCGCGCTGCAGCGCGCGTTCGCGTTTGGCCTGGAGTTGCGACAGCTGCTGGGCCAGCAATTCCTCGAACTTGAGGCGCTGCCACGCCGGATGGTTGCGGTCTTGCAGGATCGCCAGACTCGTCTGCGGATCAGGATGGTGCAAGAAGTTCAGGGCCTGGCGCAAACCCATCAGGCCGGGCGGCAGGATCGACTCCGGCAGAAGTTCGTGGAGGTCGGCGCGCAGCAGCGCCGAACCCACCGCTTTGCGCAAGTAGGCCTGGGGCAGCTGCGCGCTGCTCGGGTACACCGGCGTCAGCAGGCTCGGCAAGGGTGTGTCGACGTCGATCCGTTTCACGCTCGGATGAACCATCTCGAGGCCGAACATTCCTCCGCGCGCCTCGCCGCGCACCCGCACCCGCTGGCCGACCGCGAGCGCTTTTTGGGTGGACGCGTAGAAATGCAGGAAGCGCAGCACCAGGTCGCCGGACCCGTCGTGGATGCGCACGATGAGTTGGCGCCGCGCGCGCACCCGGACCTGGCAGTCGCGCACCACTCCTTCCACCTGCGCCACGCTGGCGTCGCGCAACTCGGCAATCGGCACGATGCGGGTCTCGTCTTCGTAGCGCAGCGGCAGATGCAGCGCCAGATCGATGTCGCGCAGCAGCCCGAGTTTTTCGAGGGCGCGCTGGGGTGCTGATTTGTGGTGCAGCGTGGCATCGGCGGCGCGGGGGGCACGGGCGGGCATGGGAGAATTCTGCCGGTTCGCTCAATGACATCGCCCTATACCCTCGAAGACTTCGACTTCGTCCTGCCACCCGAGCTCATCGCCCAGCATCCGCTGGCCGAGCGCAGTGCCTCGAAATTGCTCGATGCGCGTGGTGTGACGCCGAGCGATCGGGTGTTTCGTGAGCTCCCCGCGTTGTTGCACGAAGGCGATCTGCTGGTCTTCAACGATACGCGGGTCATCAAGGCGCGACTGCTCGGGTTCAAGGCCAGCGGCGGGGCGGTCGAGGCGCTGGTCGAGCGCGTTCTGCCGCAGCGCGAGGCGATTGCGCAACTGCGCGCCAGCAAGGCGCCGCGCGCCGGCAGCAGGCTGCGATTCGAAGACGCGTTCGACGTCGAAGTGCTCGGGCGCGCGCCTGACAAGGCGCTCTATTGCCTGCGCTTCCCGGACGACCCGCTGCTGCTGCTCGCGCGCCACGGCCATGTACCTCTGCCGCCCTACATCCAACACGCCGCCGGTACCGACGACGAAAGCCGCTATCAGACGGTCTTCGCCAAGACACCCGGCGCGGTGGCGGCCCCGACCGCGGCCTTGCACTTCGATGCGCCGCTGCTCGCTGCCTTGAACGAGCGCGGAATCGCAGCCGCCCACGTCACACTGCACGTCGGCGCCGGCACCTTCCAGCCGGTGCGCTGCAGCGATCTGGCCCAACACCGCATGCACAGCGAATGGTTCGACGTCGGTGCCAGCGTCGTCCAAGCCGTGGCTGATGCGCGACGCCGCGGCGGTCGTGTCGTGGCGGTGGGCACGACGAGTCTGCGCGCGCTCGAGTCGGCGGCACAGGGTGGCACGCTGCAGGCGCAGCGGGGTGAGACCGACCTGTTCATCACGCCGGGTTTCGCCTTTCGCGTGGTCGACGCATTGATCACGAATTTCCATCTGCCCAAAAGCACCTTGCTGATGCTGGTCAGCGCCTTCGCTGGTTTCGATGCAGTGCGAGGCCTGTACGCGCACGCGATCGCGCGGCGCTACCGCTTCTTCAGCTATGGCGATGCGATGCTGCTCGAGCGCGCAGCGCAGAACTGAACCCGCCAGCGATTTCGATGAGTATCAAGATGTTGCGCGCGGTTAGCACCCGTTTCGGGGGCGCGCCGCAACTTGGCCGACAGCTCGCTCAGGCGTGATTCAACGCACGCAGCGGCACGCTGCCGGACCCGTTGCAGCCTGGCGGCGGCCTTACAGTCGGTGAGGAACGCGGCCCCGCTTCTGTCCTGGCATCGAGCCTCTGGCGCTTCGTAAGCCGTCGAGCACGGCAGCGTCCCCGAACGACAAATGGACTCGATCGCCAGCAGGCCTCCAACTCGTCAATCGCGCAGCGCCGGCACCCCTGCCGGCAGGGGCGACCGCGCGCTGCCGCCAGGCGTGCAGAGCGCGTTCAATACGAGCCATGAACTTCCCCTTCGGAGGCGCCTCTCGCAATTGCTCGCGTTGTGCGCCGGCGCCACCGCACTCTGTGGTTTTGTCGCGGTGCTCATTGCCGGCGTCGGGTTCCAGCAGTCGCGAGCGTTGCGTGCCTCGCAGGAAATCGCACGCACCATGGCCTATGCGGTGCAGGCACCGCTCGTGTTTGAAGACCGCAAGGCGATCGCCGACACGCTGGGCGGCCTGAGCACACGCGCCCAGGTCGAAGCAGCGTGGCTGCTCGACAAGAACGATCGGCTGGTGGCGGTTTACGGCAATGCCAGCGACGACGCGCCTGCCGCGGGCGGTGGCCTGCACAGTGGCAGGCTGGTCGTGAGCGAAGCGGTGTGGGCGGGCAAGACGCAGCTCGGCCGGGTGGTGCTGCGCAATCGCCTGAACGACCTGTACCAGGCGCTGGCCTTTGAGCTGGTTGCCATTCTGCTGGGCTGCGCCGCGGGCCTGCTTCTGACCCTGAAGGTGGCGCGCCGCGTCGCGCGGCGCATCACCGAGCCGATTTCGGCGCTCGCCGTGACTGCGGGCGCGATTGCCGCCGACAAGGACTACTCGAAGCGCCTGAGCGGTGAGGGTGGCGACGAAATCGGCTTGGCAGTAGCTGCCTTCAACCGCATGCTCGATGAAGTGCAGGCGCGCGACGCGGCGCTGGCTGATTCGATGCGCACGCTGGAGCGTCACGTCACCGGACGCACCCAACAGTTGAAGAAAGGAAAAGAAAGCGCCGAAGCCGCTTCTTGGGCCAAGACGCGATTCCTCGCGAACATGAGCCACGAGCTGCGCACAGCGCTGAACGCGATGGTCGACGCGGCGCAACGGCTCGATCAAGAGGAAGCGAACGGCGACCAGCGCCAGCTGCTCGACGCCATCCGTGGCAACGGCATCAACCTGCTCGGGCTGATCGACGACGTGCTCGACTTGTCGCGCATCGAAGCCGGGGCCTTCGAATTCGCAGTCGAAGACTTCGATCTGCTCGACTGCGTGCAGGGCGCGCTCGCCACAGCATCGGTCGCCTCACGCGCAAAGGAGGTGCAGATGGCCGGCGTGCTCGACCCGTCGCTCGGTGCCGGGCGCCGCGGCGACGCGAGGCGACTGCGCCAGGTGCTGCTCAACCTGTTGCGCAACGCTGTCGAATTCACGCCAAGCGGCGAAGTGGTGTTGCGCGTCATTCCCGGCACCGCGCCAGATTCGCTTCACATCAGCGTCGCCGACACCGGCATCGGCATCGGGCAGGCCTCTTTGGGTCAGGTGTTCGAGCCGTTTCAACAGGCCGAAGATGGCACGAACCGGCGCACCGGCGCCAGCGGCCTGGGGCTGGCGATTGCGCGCTATCTCGTCGAGGCAATGGGCGGGCGCATCGAAGTCACGAGCGAACTCGGCAAGGGTTCGTGCTTCGACATCTGGTTGCAGCTGGCCCCGGCCAGCCGCACCGTGGTCGAGCCGCCGCCGCTGAACCAGTCGGTCGCCTTTTTCGAACCCCACGAACCCAGCGCCCAGGCGTTGGCTGCGCAACTGGTGCGCCTGGGCTGCAAAGCGCAGCGCTGCCATACACCGAAGGAGCTGCGCGCCTGGCTTGAGCGGCTGGGTGACACTGCGCAAAGGCCTTGGCTGCTCGCCGCGGTGGACCAGGCCCAGGGCTGGCATTTCCTTGAAGCGTCGACGGCATGGTTCGACCCGCAGCGAGTGATCGGCATGACCGACGCGGAATTGCCTGCCGCACAAGGCGCAACCGAACACGACAGCCTGCCGCGCAGCCTGATCAAACCGGTGCTGCGCGCCGCGCTCGTCAGTCGTCTCGGCGCGGTCGCGCACAGCGGCGCGGCACCGAACGCTGCAGGCTCCGCGTCCGGCGACGAACGCCCGAGCCAGATCCGCACCACGGCGGGCGGCAACAACCGGCATGTGCTGGTCGTCGAAGACGATCCGACGAATCAGCTGATCGTGTGCAGCATTCTGCAAGACGCCGGTTGCCTGACGAGCACCGCTGACAATGGCGCGCAGGCGCTGGAACTGCTGTCGCGCGAGACCTTCGACCTGGTGCTGATGGACTGGCAAATGCCCGACATGGACGGCCTCGAGGTGACGCGGCGCCTGCGCCGCGGCAGCGTCGGTGAATTCGGCACCCTGGTGCCGATCGTCGCACTCACCGCGAACGACTTTGCCGAAGACCGCGCTGCCTGCTTCGCGGCCGGCATGAACGGCTTCGTGACGAAACCGGTGCAGGCCAAGGCCTTGATCGCCGCGGTCACATGCTGGCTGCACCGGTCCGACAATGCCGAATTGGCGCCTTCGAGCGGTTTCGCTGTGCAGACCTGAGCGCCCCGGGGCCGCCGTCTCGAAGCGACGCGTCCCCTGCGCGGATCGAGGAATGGGGCAACGCCATCTTTCCCGTGGAGCGCCCGCGGCCCACGCCTTGCGTCGTCCGCCTCCTTGGGGGTTGTGGAAATTTCGGGCGGCCGAGCGGTTCCTGAAGAGCCCCGGGCACGATCCCGCAGCTGCACTGAACGCGCAGCGCAAGGGGCTAGGAGCCTGTCGGGCTTTGGGTCGTACCCGCGCCGGGGCGAATTGCGGCGCCAATCTAGGCGTCGGCGACGCCATGTGGCGTGCCACACAA
>Ga0315280_10007185_pt1 | contig 15055 bp, 9 predicted proteins | sample YL17G06_40_MG_FD_203697 | JGI IMG/M metagenome (GOLD analysis project Ga0315280, IMG submission 203697) | Sediment microbial communities from Yellowstone Lake, YNP, Wyoming, USA - YL17G06_40 | ecosystem: Environmental > Aquatic > Freshwater > Lake > Sediment | place: USA: Wyoming | collected... | reverse complement strand
AGGTAACATGATGATGTGATGCACCTCCAGATGGGTGGCTGTCTTGTGATAGATTACCCATCAGAGATATTTTTTTAGGAGGTGCACGAATGAATTATATGGGTATTGACCATCACAGGCAATACTCGCACAACTGAATAAGAATTTAGTTTTCGGCTTCGCTGGCCGAGTGCGCGTTTTTGACTCGACTTTCCCCTTAATCATCGAGGGGAATTGTAAATCATGACTCAAAAGGATGTCAAGGACGAGTAGAGAGCGCGAGGACGTATCCCTGAAGCCGTTGAAGGCGCCAGAAGGGCCCGAAATCTGACAGAGCTCTCCTCCAGTTTGAGAGGAAATCACGAAAAATACTCTGGGGAGGCCTCGGCGGCCATCAGGGCTTCCTGATAGACGAGATGCGGCGGAGGGGGTCTCTCGGCGACAAAGGTCAACTTCAGGTGGTTAATGATTCTGTCCACTACGGCATAGTCGGTGAGGAAGGCAATGATGCGCATCTCAGCGCCGCATTGAGGGCAGACCATGGGGTCGACTTCGTAGACTTTACGGATCATCTCGGCCCAGCCCTTGGCGGGGACGGGCCGGAGCTTGTCCTCGACAATTGGGAGAGAGGAAGCCGCCAGGTTTGGAAGGCGACTTCAGTCCTGCCTGGCAGTTGGGCGTCTGGTACCACTCGGTCATCCGGTATGTCCCCTGACCCAACAGCTCACCTGCTCCATTGTCAACAGGGACACGGGCGCTCAGTCGAAGTCGTTCGCACGGACTGTCGCCAGTTTTCCGTCCGGCACAACCCGGCTGGGCGTTAGCCGTCTGCACGTGAAAGGTGCCACCTCTGGCCTTGCCCTATCGGCGACGGTGGACTACAACCTCGACAACATCCGCCTCTATGGCGAAGCGGCGCCCATGCTGATCTCACCGCTGGTCAACACGACGGTTGGGCCCGGTGGCACAGCGCGCCTGGGTGTGAAGGCGTTCGGCAGCACTTACCAGATCGAGTATCTGAATGAAGCAGGTGGCGGGACCACTTGGCAGCAGTTGACCACGCTGACTCTGACCACAAGCCCGGCAGTCTGGATCGATTTGGACTCGATCAACCATCCGAGACGTTTCTATCGCGCCATCGCGTTGCCGTAGCGGGCCGGTTCCAGGGCTTGTCGATTGCGCCGCCGCCTCGCTCGATGGGGCGGCGGCGAAACCACCAGACTTGACCCCACTGGGTTGGTAATCGGCGAACAACATGGCGGCCAGACCGAATCGGCGAATTCAGCACCGGGCCGAACGTTTTCGCGTCGAGGGGCCGCGCATTGTACCGCTGAGCCAGATTGGCCCGCGCGACGGCCGAACTGCTGCGATTAAACTCTGCGAACGGCTGCTGGTCGCCGGGCACTGAAACAGATCGGCCATCGTTAGCGCTGTTTGCAGGCCCGTTTTAGCGGACAGTTTTCAGTTTGTGAAATCGGTCGTCCGATCTTAGCTTACAGGCATGAGAAACCGCTACACGGCCGTCATTCAACGAGATGGCAAATGGTTCGTCGCCTTCTGCCCGGAGGTGCCGGAGGCCAACGGACAGGGGAAGACCCGTGAAGAATGTTTGGAGAGCTTGGCGGCGGCGGTTGAGCTCGTTTTGGACTACCGGCGCGAACAGAGCCAGGAGAAAGCGCCCCGGGGGGCGGAACAGACGTCGATCCTGGTCTGATGAAACGCCGCGATCTACTGCGGCACCTGCAAGCACATGGGTGTCGATTGGCCCATGAGGCTCTGGATTGCCGTTGCGATTGAGGCCGTGAGCCCGCAGGATTTCGCCATCCGGTGGGCATCGGTCCGGCGCTCGAGCGTAAGTCCACCCTGTCCTGGTCAGGACCCGCCGCGCCTGCCTTGGAGCGTTTGAACTTCGAACCTGACACCGTGTCGGCACATCTGAAATTTGGAATCTGGGATCAAAGTGCGGCGTGGCAAGGTCGCAGGCGATGGCCGAGTGTTGGAAAGGCGGTCTGCGCTCCCAAGCTTTGAACCCGACACCCAGTTTACCGCAGAGCACAACGGTGGCTATCCGAGGTGTATGCCCGGCAACCCCCGACAACGGGGATTGGCCGGACAATGAATCCGCGTAATCCGCGTTCCCCTCCCAGAAAGTAAACTGCGAGCCTGACACCCTATTTGCCGGCCCGGTTCTCCGACCGCGGATGGCGCGGAAGGGAAGGGGCAGATAACCGGGCAGTTGAACTTCAAACCTGACACCTTGTCCAGACGGATGCAGCGCCGACGCTCCCAGATCCCGCACAGGCAGGAGCGGATCGGAATTCTCCGGAACGTCTTTTTTGACCGGCGATGTCGGTCAAAAGGTTTCGAACATGGGAAACTGACGGTAACCTGGAGGGTGCTGGTGAATCATCACTTGAGGGTATCGGGCGAGCCCGGACTGTTACTTTTGAGTAGAATCGCGACCGGGCCAAGCAGGCCGGAACGGATGGAGCCGCGATAACGCGTCGGCACGGTCGTGTAATGGTTTGCCAGGGTGTTGCACACGAGCACTTCGATCCGGTTCACGCCCGGCTTCACAAACGATGTAATGTCGAGCTGCCATGGAGGAGCGACCTTGATGCCGGCGAGCTGACCGTTCACGCGCACCTCGGCGGACGCCACCACATCGCCGAGGTCCAAGCACACCTGTCCGGCCCCGGGAACTTCTACGGTCTTCCGATACCACGCACCGCCGGAGTAGCTCAGCAGGCTCTCGTTGGTTGACCAGTCGCCGAGCGCGAACAGGCCGGGACCGCACTCGAGTTTGATCGGCTCTTCGAAAGCTGCCCCGGCGTAGCAGCCCCGCTCCTGCTCAATTCGAAGGAGCACAGTGACCGGTTGAGGCGAGAGCTGCGAAACCACAAACCTGCCTCGACCGGACTCGGCCATCGCTTTCCCATCGGCCCAAGCCCGGACCTTGCCATTGACGTTCAGCGTCATGGCGCGAAAGCCCGACGGCGACACAAAACGATACCAGCCGACCGGCCTTGGCTCGTCAGCCCGCACGTAGAACGGCAACACGTCGGGGTTTTTCCACCAACGCATTGCCAGCGGGCTGGTCTTGAATTTGGGTTTGTCGGCGGCTGCCGGCGAAAACGGGTCATCACTCTTGTTTGTTTCCTCTTCGCCCTTTGCTTGGGAGACAACGAAATAGGCGCACCCGGGCTTTGTGTACTCGAGCACGATCGGGTTTGCGCCGGCCTTGAGCTTAAGTGTCGTGCCCGTGACCAGTTCACCGTTGAGCCAGATTTGCGCGGGCTTGAGCGGGCCCGTGAGGGCATAGGCGGTCATTTCGCGCGGGGCAATAACTGCGGTGGAGAAAAAAGTGCTGCCGCCGGTGGGCTCGTAGCCGATGACAGTGGGCATGTATTGGGCGTTGGTCCTGGCTTTGCCGATGGCGAGGAACTCGTCGTGCAGTTCTCCCTTCAAGCCATGGTAGCCCTGATGGCCGGGATCGCCTTCGATACCCCAGCGCCAGGAGAATTCCCATGCCTTGGCGTCTTTGCCCGGTGGCAAACTCGACGATTGGATGAACTGCGGGCCAAACGAACAGGTGACCCGGCGCCATGGGCCGTTGGTATGGTCGCCCTCGCAATACCAGAGCTGCCGCACCTCGGCGCCAACCAGCGTGGGCGTCAGTGGCCAATGGAAATCGCCAAAGCTATTGTCGAGCATCGGCTGCAACTCGAATTCCCAGTCACCGTCCAAGATGATTTGAGATTTGAGATTTGAGAGATTTGAGATTTCAGATTCCGCACGAAGCGGTTGGCCTGGGCTAAAGACGATCAACTGGATTTCCTTTTCGGAGAGCGGCAGCCTGATCCGCGTGCCGTCATTGTCTTGCGAGGTGACGGGCAGCGGGCGGGTCGCTCCGGTCCAAGGATCCCACAGTTCCACTTTACCCGTGGCACGGAAGAAGCATTCAGCGTCTTTCGGTGCGTTGTAAATGGCATAGAGATCGCGCAGGCCAATTCTGCGGTGCTGGATGTAGCCTGGGCCTTCGTAGTCACGGCCGGGCAGCGCAGCAAAAATGTCTTTAACGGGGCCGTCCGGAAACAGTTCTTTCACCATCGCGGCGACTTCGGGATCGTCGCGACCCATGCGGTCGCTGGCTTCGGGCAACGCGCCGACGGCGACCACAACCCCGCCCGCACGGCGGAACTCGACCGCTTTTTGCAGTGTCGAGTGGCGCACGGCCTTCATCGCCGGCAACACCAGCACGCGATAAACTTCCCCGGAAACACGGAGCTCATTTCCGACCACTTTTGCGCGGGCAAGCGACTCGAAGTCCACGAAGTCGAAGTCCACGCCTTTGCTGTAGAGCCGTTCGCCGGTGCTGAAGGCGGCCTGCACAGCCTGTGGACCGTCCATGCCGGCTTCCATTGGCGCGACCGGATAGAGGATGGCGACGTCGCAGCGATGATCGCCCTGGCTGAGGAGATAGCTCAGGCGCTGCACGCAATCCATGAAGCCGCGCATGTGTTTCCAATACGGCATGCGGAAGGTGTTGTCGGGCGGCGCCCATTCCCACCAACCGCCGTGCGTCGAGTAGTACATGCCGTGGAAGCTGAGGAGATTGTAGCCCATCACGTAATTGGCCAGTGTGGCGTCCACCACATCCGCCGAGGTTGTTCCCCAACCACTGCTGTGGAACCCTTCGAGCCACACGCGCGGGCGTTGGTAGAGATGCGCGATGGAGGCTGCGACCTTGGCTTTGATGAGGTCTTTGCCGAGGCCGGGTTGATCGGCGCCGGGGCCCTGGTTCCATCGTTGCGTGCGGAAATAATCGCTGAACTCGACCACGTCGCGCCCGCGCCCGCCGTGGTCGCAACCCATGATCATGCCGCGCTGCTGGTGCCATTCGAAGACCGGCTTGAAGAAGCCCTCTTCGCTCAGCGCCACCATCACGTCGCTGTAATCGAGCCGAATTTTGGGCGTGCGTGGGCCGATGTCCTTGAACAGCGCGGGCAATTCGGGCGTGATGTCGTAGCCTTTGCGTTTCTTGAATTCTTCCGCGAACTGCGCCGACCAGAGACGCCCGTTGACGCCGAAGTTTAATTCGTCGGAGAAAAAGAAATTCAACCCCTTGCCGCCTTCGCCGGGGAAACGGCGCTCGAACTGGCCGAAGAATTTTTCCGCATACCACTTGCCAGACATGGGATGCATAGGGTTCAGCGACCAGGGCACTGTTTCGGAGATGACCTTGCCGCTGTCATCCATGCGCAGCACCATGCCCGCCACTTCCGGATGCTCGCGCAGGATTTCGTCCACGCACCAGCCCTGCCCGATGCCGAGCGTGTAGTCGCTAAGACTGATGCTTGCGCCCTGTTTCCTGGCCTCGCGCATGAACCATCCGGTCAGCGTCCACCAATCCTCCGAAAACAGCGGCGGTTCGCTCGGATAGGTGAGACCATAGCTCCGCCCGCCCATATCGGAGTGGGCGTAGTTGATCTGGTAGCCGGACACGCCCATGCCGGCCATTTGCTCGAGTTCCCAGCCAAGTCGCTCTTTCGTCAATGGATCGCCAAGCCACCAGTAGAATGGCACGACGCCGAATCCTGGCGGTGGATTCTGAAAGCCCGGTAGAACATCAAGGTCCGGCGACCGGTTCGCGAAACCCACCGCCCAACTCGGCGGCGGTGTCACGTTAGCCGGGTCGCTGGAGGCGAGGTCGCCGGCGTGCGCAGTGAACATCGCCACAGAGAAGAACAGACAAATCCAGGCTCTTGTGAGTGTGAATCTCGAACATCGAATGGTCTTCATCATGGATCGTTTTATGATGTCAACACCTGGCTGCCGGTTTACGGCAACGACGTTGCGTGGCGGCATCGCCAAAAACAACGCGACCAAATAGCGCCGGGAAGCACACAGCGAACATGGATTGGTGCATAAGGCATCGACGGCTGCCCTAGTGTGTCGTCGATCCGCGGGATCTTATGGAAGACGCCCGCCTCGTCCACGCCGCCCTCGGTCACCAAGTAATGGAGATAGGGGTGGAGATTGATCCGGTCCCCAAAGGTCTGGATAGCGGCGATGACCCCAGGCGTAAGTGCGCTCCCGGTCACAACCTCGAAGTAACAGCTCAGGGACCGGAGGGCGCAGCGGTAGAGATCGCCGAGGAGACTCAATTCGCCGAGCAGCCGGTTGATCCGGCCCGTCAGGATTTCTCCTGGAAGACGAAGGTGTAATCGACTAGGCACTGGTAGTTGCTCGAGGTCATTTGGACCTCCTGCGGGTTCTGGAGTCTGATGCAGAAGCGGTAGGTCTTGCCGGGCTCGAAAGCCAGCCCCTTGCTGGGCTTTATAGGTATTAACCACGGAGGACTTTAAGTAGCCACCCCAAGGGGCTGAAAAACCTAATCAATCTTCTCCGTGTTTCTCCGTGCCCTCCGTGTCTCCGTGGTTATTTTTTACTGTTTTTTGATCCACACAGCCGAACCGCCGGTATCCTTGGCATCGGGCGTGGCTTTGCGGTTATTCCGGGCATAATTCGGGATCGCTACCAGCGGGGTTCCATCGGCCCAGGTGCCCTTGATCGTTAGGATCCCGCTAAGCAGATCACTGCGCCATTCGGTTGATAACGGCCCGGGTCCGATTGCCTTATTAATATCCTGATGATCGGCCTCTTCCACATTATAAATCAACGGACCATACTTCAGGGCGACCTTACCCCGGTCGGCAACAATATTATTATCGGCCTTGATGGTTTGAACCTGCATCGGTATCTGAATATCCACCTTATCGCCCGCTTTCCAGGTGCGTTTGATGGCAACATATCCATTCACCCCTTTAGCCGGGATGGACTTGCCATTCACTGAAAGGGATTGCAGTCCGCTCACCTGCGGCAGACAAGTATACAAATTGCTGGTGGAACGATTCGGGACCCGCACAAACAGTGTGAATTCCTTCGATACCTTCGGATTAACCGTGATGGATACGTCGCCGCTCCAGGGATAATCCGTTTTCTGAACCATTTCGATATCCGTTCCGGCCACTTTTTCAACCTTGATGGTACTCCCGATGAACAGGTTGACATAAAGTCCATCGTTGCTTTTCACGTAAGTCCAGGTGGGAATCATCAGCAGGGTGCGGGGAATATTTCCGACGCAGCACGGACAATAACGCCATGAAACCCTCGGCTTATTTCCGATGAGCGGGTTATCGTAATAATAATTCTTTGCATCTAGATCGAGCGAGCCCAGCAAGGCATTGAAAATGGTCTCTTCGTAGAGGTCGGCATATTTCGCATCGTGATAGGCGAGGTTCATCTTATAATCGAAGAAGATGAGGCCGCAGCTGGAGCAGGCTTCGCAATAGGCATTGTTCGGAAGGGAATAGTTACCTCCGAACCCTTCCTCGGTTTCACCGCTGCCAATGCCGCCGGTTACGTAATACTTTTTGTGGATGATATTGTTCCAGAGTGACAGTACAGCGCTCTGATAATCCACATCGCCGGTTTCGGCGGCAATGTCGGCCATGCCCGAATAGCTGTACACTGCGCGGACTGCATGCCCGACAGCTTCATACTGTTGCTGTACAGGCACATGGCTTTGATCATACTCTTCTCCGCCGCCGCGGTTATCGAGCAGGAATTTGGCCAGTTTTATATAACTATCGCCTTGGTTGCTGCCTTCCATATCGTTTACAAACCTGCCGAAGCGCACCAAAGCCTGTTCCATCTCCTGATGGCCGTCGAACCAGGGCTTTTTACCCGGACCGAGGTTAGCCACCCAGCAGTCGGCCAGTTTTTTGGCTGCATCATACAACCGCTTGTCTTTTCCCTCGGTCAGGGTATAATGGTTGATCGCCGATTCGATAAAATATCCTGCCACATATCCCTCATGGTTCTCCCGGGCTTCGGGCGACCATCTTTCATGCCAAATGGCTGTATCGCGCAGGGTAAAGGCAGTCTGCAGATAACCGTCGGGTTCCTGGGCAGCAAGTATCTTCGGGATCCAGTCTTCGATAGCTTTCTTCATCTTCTCCTGTGCCGCAATGATCTCTTTATCGCCCTGCGGATCAACCATTAGCGCGATGCTCATGGCCTCGATGGTTTGATACACCCAGGCATTTGAAAACACATGTCCCTTGTGCTTGCCATGCTTTTCGCCGCGCAGCGCCTTGGCCGCCTCGATGAAGTTATCCATGCCACCCTCACCGAGGGTAATATCAGTACGGTTGATCTGGTCCACGCACCAGGGAATCCAGTTAACAATAATGGCTCTGGCCCGTGCATTCCATAGCGGGCTGTCGATGGTATATCGCTTGGTGTAAACCACATCCAGACGCTGGGCCGGGGGCGGTAAATGAACTTTTACTTTCAGGTCGGATGAGGAGCTCAGCTTGCCTTCGGTGGCTGTTAAGGTGAGCACATAATCGCCCGGTTTGGTTAAAAGCGCTGTGGTCCTGATTAATTCCGAATTTTTAAATTCCACTTTCCCCGGTCCGGATTTCAGGGTCCAAATCGTTTTTTGCACCGTAGTAACCGACTTCAGGCTGCCCGACAGGTAAGTTTTTCCGCCGGCCATAACATCACGGTCAGCGCCTGCAGTAACAATTGGCGGGATATCAGGTGAATCCGGCGATTGATACACGATCCATTCCTGAACATTGTTTGGGAACATGGTTGCAGAATCCACTTCGATCCGCATCCTGGTGGTCTGTATCTCATCAAATGTGGTGGTATTGAATTGCTTATTGATAAGTCCGAGACCTTTGGCATTTTTCACCGGAACAAAAGCAGATCCATCCCAGTACTGGATTGTATAGGCTTTAGGCAGAGAGATCCCGTTCTGGTAATCCCAGAGGAACACTGAAATCTCTCGTGTTCTAACCGGCTGGATCCATTCATACTGAACCCATTGGGCGGTTGCCGGGCGCTGCCTATTTCTTGAGTTGGAACTCGGCCAGTACGGCAACGTATCGGTCGGCGTTTTACCATCGTTTAAAACGGCCAGGCTCGGGCCATCATGCGAAGAAGTTGATCCAGTGGCCACATTGGCCAGGTTCTTTTTTGCCTGGGTGAATTGAATGTCTTGTGCAACGAGGCTCAGACTCCCGGTAAGGGCCAAAATGACGCCTGTATAAGCAACAAATGAGCGAATTATTTTCATGATATCACCTCATCTTTATGGTAACTTTGTTTGCTTTTGTAGGATCCAGACTGAAATTATCCTGGTCCGGAGCCAAGCCAGCGGTATGAATCACAATTTTTGCACACGACTGGTCTCTGAGAGCATCCACCCGTAGCAGAGCCGATTTACCGTTTTTTGCAACTTTGAGTTCCATAGTTAGGGGGCCAAACGGTGTGGCGACCCCATCGAGCCGGGTGACCATGCCTGACCGGGTCCATTCGGCCGGTAAGCCTTCGAACAAATGCAACTCGTTGCCCCGATCGAGGGCCAGCAAATGAACAGTTAGTCTGATAAACTCCGCTGATGCCCAGTTATGGGGCATGTCACCTACCTTTTCATAGGGTTCTCCCTTGGGTGATTGTTCCTCCCGCCAGGCCAAAAGAGGCGATGCATGGTTGGCAAAGGAATACAGGATATCGGCTGCCTTCTGCCCGTTTCCCTGCCACAACCAGGCATGACCGTAGAAAGATGCGAAATAGTTCCATAATCCTTTTGGGTCCCAGCCGGTTCCGTAAACCATCCCCTCCAGCTCAGTTTTTTCTAGCATCGCCAGATTTCCGGCAACAAAAGGATCATCACGGTCGAACAGTTGGCCGGGGTAAACCGCCTGGCAAAAAGACCACTGAGCTCTCTGTGGAAGGGGTTTGGCACCTTCTTCCCCCATCAGGGTGGGCAAATAGGCATTCCCGGATGGATCTTTGAGCATGTCGCGTTTGGCGGCAACCCGGAAGCAGGAGTAAAAATCGGAATAAACCTTTTCCCAACGCTTTGCTTCGGCATCCCTTCCGAGCCAAAGTGCTGCCTGAATGAACGACTTCATTCCCAATAAATTCCAGTAAACATTGGTATATTCCTGGCCAAAATTCAGACCGCCATCTATGGTTCCTGCGGGCATCAATCCATCATTCAGCGGGGTGTCATCCTTCCTTGATTCATCCCTCAGTTTAACAACAAATCCCATTGCTCGCTCCAGCTTGGGCCAAACCGATTCGAGCCAGATTTTATCCTGAGTGAGCATCGCATGCCGGATTGCGGTCCAGACAATGATTCCGTTCTCTTTCCAGTGTTTTTCCAAGACTTCAAACCGGCCATCTTCTTTCTGGAATGATAAATTGTACATCACGCCATTACGGGCTTCGGCGCCGGTGCCCAGAATTGTTGCTGCTTCCAGAAGAAATGCACCGTCAACAATCCAGAGGCCCCGGTAAACGGTTGGACCCACCTGGAAAGCCGGCAACCCGTTTTTAATCTCGCGCGATTGCCAGATATTGCGCGTGGAGGCATCGATCAGATTCTGAATTTCCGGGTCGGGAACCGTGATACGGTTGTATGGCAGACCGGTTGATTTCCAGAAAGATTCAGCTTCATTGCGGCACTGAACCGCTTCTTCCAAAGTATTTGGCCACTCAGCAAGAGCTCCTCCGCCGTACACAATAACTGCGAAGGTTAGCGACTGCCCTGCCGGTATTGTTAACGGTATCAATTTAATCCCAGTTTCCTTTTCTGATATTTTCAGTGACAATGGATCTACTGGCAGTGTACAGCCAAGTTTTTCACGGTTATTTAGTTCGATCCGGTTCTGGCTAAAATTGACTGGTAGAGAGCTGTTAATCCGGATAACCGGAGCAAGGGATCTGGCCTGATTGCCTGTATTTCTGATTCTTACCAGAATCACTACGTTTCGGGGTTTCTCTTTGCCGGCGCCCCGGTCCATCTCGGTTTCTTCTTTAAGGGGTATGGCGGACAGACTAACTTTTTCGGGTATCCGGGTAACTGAAAAGGCTTCTTCCGTGAATTCAAGTCCGGGTTCGTGCTTATTTGTTATCACGATCGGAATCCGTGCAGATAGCAGGCGCTGACCGGCCCATTCTGCCTTTTCACTGATATCGATCCCGATGCGGGTGCGCGGTTCCTCGGTTTGGTACACCGGTAACGCGTGGATCATCAGGTTCCCGTGTTCATCGATAAGCGTTTTATACGGATCATCGGGTAAACAAATGGTACTTTGCCAGAAAGGCGGCGCATAGCGAAAATCAACTTTAAGATTTTGAACTCCATCCTCGTAGACCCTGTCGACTTTAGATTGTTTCCCTCCGCAGGAAAGCAGCAGGACAATCCAAATTAAACAGCTAAATGGTTTTTTCATATCGGCCTCCCTCTTCATTCTTGCCTCGTTCAAAGGGTCCGCGGGGGCATTCACTCCGGGCCCGAACGTCCCATGCGGACGTCCCAGCATGAAGCCGAGCTGTCGGCCCCCCACCGCCAGCCACTCTCGTAGCCCGTCTCATGCCTAGCCGGAATGTTTTCCACCTCATCGGTGGTGATGATCCCCGGAGCGAAGAGCTGCGGTGTCATCTCCGGCGGTTTCTGCCCCATGTAGGGGCCTTGGAGGCGCGGGAATTCTCGCGTTCCTCCTGCTTCGATCCCGGCCGTCAGAACGAAAATGAACATGTTCGATAGGATCCAATTTTTTTTCATTGGCCGACCTCCGTCAGGCCTCGCTCTTGTCACTTTGACCCCGGCTTCACGAGCCGGTCGTATCCCGACCGATCCAACAGGCGGACCTCGTGGAGGCACCACTGGTAGCCGCTCCCGGGCGGATTCCCGGCGAAGGCCGGGTCGTCCTGCCCGTAGGCGAAATTGGCCGAATAGCTGAGCCAGGCGGTGCGGCCGTCGGCGGAGATGAACTTGGAGGGGATGTTGACGAAGTAGGCCTGAGGCCCGAAGTCCTTCCAGTACGTGACCAATTTCCAGGGCCCGGTGATCTCGGACGATTCCAGGATGAAGGTGTCCATCGACTTGATCGTCGGCCAGCCGTCGGTGACGCACATGAAGTATTTGCGGAGCGGGGCGTTATAGGTCATGGTGACGCAGCCGCAGTGATTGTTCCAGGAAAAGACTGGTCGGATCTTCGAGAAGTCGCTGCTCCAGACGGGCTTGCCGTCTTCTCCGGTCCCGGCGAAGAACTCGTAGCTCGCCGGGTCGTTCATCGTCTCGGGCAAAGGGCGGACGCGGGCCAGATAGATCTCGTCGCCCGTGATCCAGCTCAAGTTGGCCACCCTGGGGTACGGGTCGGGCACGGAGGCGCCGTGGCCGACGAGGTAGGCCTTGCCGTCCGGCGAATGCTCCATGTTCTTCCCGAAATCGACGAAATGGGGCGAGCCCATCTTGACCGGCTCCGCGCCCCAGACCGAGGTCTTCTCGCCGAAGAGGGGCTCGGCCGGCGTGCGCGGGGTGTCCCGCCAGGTTTTGCCGAGATCGCGGGAGACCCGGAAGCCGACGAACGGCCCCAGGATCGGCCAGTTCATGCTCCAGGCCGGGTGGTCGAGCAGGCAGTAGGTCCCGTAATACCAGACGCCGTTGTGGACGAGCGAGCCGCAGGGATATCGACCTTCGTACGGTTTGGGATCGCCGGCAACTGTGCCGAGGTTGGTAATCTTCAGGTCGAGAGGGTCGTCCCCTTCGATCTTGGCCTGTCCGGTGCGGGCGTCCTTGCCGGCCGACGAGCATTCCTCCGTGCCGACCCGGCCGTCGGTCCAAGGGGAATAAAGGATCCCGTCGGAAGCCCATGAGGGGTACCAGGTATCGGCGTGCTCGTAGGTCGCGTAGCGCCCGGTGAAGCCGATGTCGGCGATCTCTTCCGACCGGGGGACGGGGAGCTCGATGGCCCAGGAGTCCAGCTTGACGTATTGCGGCCAGAGCTTAACCGCCGCGGGCTTCGGCTTTTCGGGCCCGGCCAGGGCCGCCCATCCCGCGGTCAGGAGGGCCAGCCCCGCGCCGACGGTCATGAGAGAGGATATTTTCCGGAATGTTGACATCGATCACCTCCAGGATAGGGGGCTTCACAAAAAGAAGAGCTAGGCGGGGGGCCGGATCGCTTTCGCCAGCCGCCGGAGTCCGGGCGCCTTGTCCTTCATCTCATTTGATCAGGACGATGTCCTTCTGCGGCCGGCCCAGCCACTCGGCTCCGGCCCCCCCTCCCCTTTAAACGCAGAGTTCGAATCCCCTAGAACTGGTAGAACAAGGAGAATTTGAACTGGCGAAAGCCGCTAAATCCCAGCAGCTGCATCAATCCGGGTGTGTAACTGCCTTCGGTGGTGTTCTGGTCCATCGGCCTCCAAGTTCCGCCGGGGTTCGTGGCAACATCCAGCGTATATGCGCCGAGGAGGTTGAAGATGTCTGCGTAAAACCCCAGCTTGCCGGGACCGAGAATGAAGTCTTTCCCGAGCCTCACGTCTAACCTGTCGAAAGCTTCATTCCGCCGCGTTCCGGGTTTTTCGACATAAATATAATAAGGTATCGTTTCAGCATTATGGGCTTCCGCCCATTCAGCTGGCGGCTCAACCGTAACCGTTCTTCCCCAGGGCTGTCCATCGGTGTGACGGTAGAAAAATGAGAACAAGATACCGTAGGGCAGGTTTAAGGTGCCGTAGAGCTTAATCACGATGGGCCGGCTGTAGGGCAGTTCGCCGTAAGAATTGACGAAGGAGTTCGCATCTGAAAAAGCCCCGAGTGAAGCCCATGACGCGTAGCTGACCGGGTAGTTCCCTGTGGACTTGGAGAAGTTAACGGAACCACCGAGTTGCCAGCCGTGGGACAATCTTTTGTCGAAGCTTATCTCAAAAGAACGGTATTCTATCCGACCTTCGGGGACATTGGTCATGCGGTAAAACTGCTCCGGTGCGTCTTTTGAAAGGAAATACATGGTTAGTTCCTGGGCCGGGAATATGCCATAAGCGGGAACCGTAGTTTTGAAGGGGATCCACCACTCAGGAGCTTTTTCATAGCTATACCAGTAACGCCCGGAAGTCTCATCCCACAGCACACTGCCTAAGACATTTCTTCGGTCTTTGTTGATGTACCGGACGCCGACCTGGAGGTTCGTGACGAGCTCGTGCTCAATACCAAATGTGAACTCAGTTACATAAGGAACCTTAATATTCGGGTCTATAGACCTTAGATAGGCATCGGACACCATGGACAGCGGGGTTTGGCCGTATGCTTCTTCATAATAATCGATACCAGGAAGGTCTGGCTTGCCGTTATTATTATTATCCCACCAGTTAAACGTGAAGCCGGCCCACGTACCGGGATACGCCATCGAGAAAATTCCCATAGGAGACAGGCCTGCTTCGGGCTGGTGATTGAACGAGGCTTTAAGCGCGGTCTTGGCATTGCCGAAAAGGTCGTAGGTCAAGCCCAATCGCGGTGAGATTAAAAGGCCGTAAGGGAAAGCGTTGTCCCACGTAGGATACGGAACTTCGTCATAGGGATTGAAGCCATAAATCGGCTTGAAATAACTTTCGCCTATAGCTAAAGCTACAGGATCGCTAGTTGCTCCCTTTGTTCTTCCGGGTACCCAGCCTTTAATGGTATCAAAGCGGACTCCGGCGTTTATTGTCAACCTTTTAATACTGAAGGAATCTTGGACAAATCCGCCGATTCGAGAAGTGATCCCAATTTCAGAAGAAGACCCATGGGTCGCCCCAATGGCCGCGTAGTAGAGGGTGCCGTCGCCGTAAACCGGGTCGGTCACACCATTATTTTGCGCCCTGTAGTAATAGGGGCTCCCGTCATAGTAAGTCCACCACAGTGGTTGCTTCATGTAGAAGCCCCACTCTCCCCGGTTTCTTTCCCATTCGACACCGGCCTTGATGTCGTGGTCGCCGCCAAGGAAATTTTCAATAAATCTGGTCAATGTCAACGATATATTGACTTTCGGACACCATTTATATTCCCTGAGCTTGTTGCCCCAAGTATAACCGGTCCAAGCGTCGTAGAACTGGGGCCCGTCGGGGTCGGCTTCCTTGGTATTTGTGCCATCCCATTTGATATAAAGGCCGCCGGCCCGGAGGTCGAGGATCGTGCTGCTGTTGACGACCCAGGAGATATTGCTGCTGTAGT
>Ga0315280_10007184_pt1 | contig 15058 bp, 7 predicted proteins | sample YL17G06_40_MG_FD_203697 | JGI IMG/M metagenome (GOLD analysis project Ga0315280, IMG submission 203697) | Sediment microbial communities from Yellowstone Lake, YNP, Wyoming, USA - YL17G06_40 | ecosystem: Environmental > Aquatic > Freshwater > Lake > Sediment | place: USA: Wyoming | collected... | reverse complement strand
CCGCTGCGGCCGCCGACGTTGAAGATATCCACGTAGAAGTTGAGCTTGCCGAAATTGCCGATGGAGAAGGCCTTTTCCACTCTCAGGTCGAGGTTGGTGTAGGGCGCTCTACGCAGCGTGCCGGGAACTTCGGCATTCACGCTGACATAGGTCTGCTGGACGGCCGGAAAACCCTTAGGAAAGTAGACACGGGCAATGGTTCTTCCCCATGGGCTCCCAGAATAATGCACGAAATAGGCGCTGATGATGAAGTCGTAAGGAAGAATATACGTGCCCATAATCTTTATTTGCAGCGGGCGATCAAAAGTGGACATAGAGCCGTAGGCATTGATGAGGGTGTTGGGGTTGTCGAACATCGTGCTTTCGCCTTCGGTCGGGCTGTACTCCGCTCCGGCATTGCCTTTAAAGGAGCTGAAGAGCACCGAGCCCTTGAGCTGCCATTTGTTGGACATGCGCTTGTCAAAAGTCAAGACAAAGGCCCAATATTTTCTTTTGGCTTCAGGCGGGTTCGAACCCATCCAGGTAGAAACGGGCCGGTCGGAGCGGAGACCGTAGACAGTCATTGTCTGGTCATCGGAGGTCCCCCACTGGCCGTCCCAGCCAGGGTCGGTGAAGCTGAAGGGAAGCCAGATCAGCCCTTTATCGTCTGTTGCGTTCGCGTCATAGCCGTTATTGATATCCACATCTTCGACAATGTTCTTGTTCTGTTTCCAGACAAACTCGAGGCCCAGCTTGAAATCCTTGACGATCTCCTGCTCCACCCCAGCCAGAATTTCGTCCATATAAGGAGACTTGAGGTCTTCCGGATAGTACCTGTAGTTCGGATCCTGCTCGGAATAAGACTGGACGACGTAGCTGTCGACAGGAGGGAGATCCATCAGCTTGTTCTTGTTCAGGTCATTCCAGTAGTAGTTGATGGAACTGGCGCCGAAAATCTGACCGCCGTTGTATTTGGCCGACCATACGGGTTCGTAATAGCGGCTGTAGGAAAGCTTGAGGGCAGTCTTTCCATCGCCGAAAACGTCATAGACAAGGCCGATTCGCGGTGACAGTGTGAAGAATTTGACGATCTTTTTGTAGGGTGTCGTGAGTTCGTCCCAGGGGGAGTATGGACCTATTTCCTTGTGCCACTGGTCGACGAGCGCCACGATGAGAGCGTTGGGGTCTGTGATGGCAGGGTTCATCCACGGATGTACAGATTCGTACCGGAGTTCCGGCCGCGTCTGCTCTGGTTCATACTGGAAGGAATAATCCAAGCGAAGCCCGAGGTTAACGGCTAACCTTCCGGTGGAAACGCTGTCCTGGAAATAACCGGAAAAACGCCGCACATGGTCCTGGACATCCCACATCCCTTTTACCGGCGGGCAGGTGCGGATGCGCAGGCGGCCTTGCCTTTTTGAGCTGGAGTAATAGTAGCGAGCGTCAGTCGCATAATTGTCATAGTAGACATAATAGGGATTGCCCCGCCACCAGTCGCGGTGATACTCGGATTGCTCGAAATCAACCCCGGCCTTGAACTCGTGGCTGGCGCCGAGAAAATCGTCCTGGAACCGCGTTATAGATGCGGAGCCCAAAAGCTTCTTGCGGATGTACTCATCGCTGTAGGGAGATGCTCCCCACCAGACATTTTGCGTGTAATCATAGTAAGTGGGCGCATCCTGCAAACGGGAGGGAATGGGGAAGTTGCGCCAGACATAAGTGCCGCGGATATCGAGGAAGGTGTTCTGGTCCAAAACCCAGTTCACCTGGTGGGTGGTGGTGTAGGTGTTTTCGTGGTCCCAGATTTCCGTTCCCTCAATATCCGTATCTCCGCCGGCGCTGTTCTGGTAGACGGGCTCGTAGATGTGGTTATAATGGAGCATGCCGAAGTAGCGGATGTTCTTGGTGATCTGGAAGGTGAGCTTGCCGAAGCCCATCCATTCCTGGTGACTGATATCGTAGTGACCTTCTGTCGGGAGACCAAGCCTGGCCATGCGGACTTCGGCATTGCCCGGATTGGCCTGCTCCCATGTGTAGCGGCGGCCGTTGAGAAAGAACCAGACCCTATCCTGAATAATCGGGCCGCCGATGGTAGTCGAAATATCCCTGGAGTCGGTGAATTTCTCCGGCGGGTTGATATCCATGGCTTTTATGTCCTCGCGGGAAATGAGATCAGTAGCGAAATCTTCGCCAGTGTAATAAACGACAGCTCCGCCCGTGAATTTGTTACCGCCGCTCTTGGAGACGATGTTGATGTAGGTGGAATCTGTCTGGCCCACTTCAGCGGGATGAGCGCCGACCTCGAATTCGATCTCTTCGTAGACATCAACGTTGATGTTGGCCATCGAATAGAACGTGGCCGGGTCGTTCATAGGCACTCCGTCCAGCGCGTAGAGCTGGCTGCGGACCGTTCCCCCCAGGATGGAGGAAGTCCGGCGATACTCGACGCCTTCAGTGATGGCGCCCGGGATGGAGTTCTGGATGTCGTAGAGGTCGCGGTTCATCGGGATGCTGGCCAGAAACTGGGCGCTGTAGTTGACGCTGACTTTGGAAGACTCCACGTCGACGACCGGGGAGGCCGCAGTGACTGTCACCTCCTCCTCGACAGCGGTCACGTCGAGCTCCAAGGTCACTTCAGTGGTTTTTCCCACGCTGACCATCAATCCTTTCCGGAGCGTCGTCTTGAACCCCGGCGTTTCCGCCCGAACTTCATACTCGCCAGGAAGAAGCGAGGGGAAGCGGAAGAGGCCGCTGTCGGAGGTTACATAGGTGTCTATGCCCATCAACGTGGGCCCGGAGATGGTCACTGTAGCGCCCGGCAGGGGATTGCCTTCTTTGTCGATCACATGGCCAGCCAGCGAACCCGTCTGCCTCTGAGCGAAGCTCATCGAGGCAAGGCTGAAAGTGAGAAGCAAGATCAAAGACAGTTTAAAGAGATTTGCTTTCATTCATCCTCCTTTGCTTTCTTCTCTTTTTTCCTTTAATCGAAACCTTTTTCCTTTTCTTTCTCCCGTTTTTCACCTCCTTTCGTTTGCATGTATTCTCGCAGGTCCTCTTCAAAAGCCGAGGGCTGAAGAAACGATCCCCGGTGTTTGGCGATGAGAGTATGCTCTTCCAGGGATTTTTTCAACATTCCGGGCTTGCGGAAGTCATAAAAGCGTGCGTAGGTGCACCGCAACAGGTGATTATGGACAAGCTGGGAAATCTCCCGCAGAAAGGAGTTAGGTATTCTTTTTGCACACCTAACCTCATCTTTTCATAATATTCTTTATAATTTGTATAGCAAATTTCATGCCAGAAAGCAATTTTTTTATTTTTATTATTTTCAATAAAATAGAAATTTCCCGGAGGCATTTTTCAAGAAAAAATCCAGATTTTTGGATTTTCGTCCAAAAACTTGGAGAAATAGACTTGGAGAAACGAAAAGGAGATTAATGATGTTTTACTATAGCCCAGGAGGCCGCGCCCATGAGTCCGGCATCGTTTCCTAAACTTGCCTTCTCGATGGAGCAGCAGTCGAACGAGGCCTTATACGATCTTCGTCGGGCTTCTTCGGCGGCGTGAGGCAGAAGCAGTTCACCGCTGGCCATCACTCCGCCGCCCAGCAGGATTTTTTCGAGGTTAAGCAAGTTAATAACAGTTCCCGGCCCGATTCCCAAATAATACCCGGCTCGTTCGAAGCTTTTCTGTGCGGCTTCGTCTGTTTTTGTGAGCCTCATATGACTTCTGATGATGCGGCCAGCCGATCACCCGGGGGAGAGAAGATGTCATCACGGGGCCCGAAGGGCCGTGAAGATCTCATGATGCCTCGCGAAAGGCATGAGATTGCTTCGTCACTCCGTTCCTCGCATGTATGAAAGCGCTGATTATGTCAAGAGAAGTTTTTGACATCGTTTTTTCGGCTATGTTATAAATGATAGCTAACCTGACGAACGAAAAGGAATGCACGAAATCACCCTCCTCGTTCTCGCGGCTGGCATCGGCAAGCGCTACAGAGGTCTGAAGCAGATTGACTCTGTCGGACCTTCAGGAGAAATGATCCTGGATTATTCCCTCTACGATGCCATCCAGGCCGGCTTTAGCCGGGTGGTTTTTGTCATCAGGAAGCAGATCGAGAAATTGTTCCGTCAGGCTATCGGAAGCTATTGGGAAGGGCGGGTCTCTGTTGAGTATGTGTTTCAAGAAATCGAGTCAGGACTCCCGGGTTCTTTTCCTGTTCCTGGCCGACGTCAGAAACCATGGGGCACAGCGCATGCCGTCCTTGTCAGCCGCGCCGCTGTCCACTCTCCTTTTGTCGTCATCAATGCCGATGATTTTTATGGCCCGAGCGCTTACCGGGACCTCAGCGCCTGGCTCAAAAAAAGCTCTTCGCGCTCCGACTCTGAAGCTCTCGGCGAGTACGCTTTTGTCGGCTATCGTCTCAACAACACTCTTTCCGATTTTGGCTATGTTTCCCGAGGCATTTGCACGCTTGATGATAAGGGATATCTTTCTGAGGTTGTGGAGAGGCTAAAAATCGAGAGAGATGGAGAAGCAGCCAGGACTCTTGATGAGAACGGCCGCTGGATCAAATTGAGCGGGGACGAGATTGTCTCGTTGAACTTTTGGGGGTTTACACCGACTCTGTTCAGCCATTTAGAGAAGGGTTTCGCTGAATTTCTTAGACGCGCGGGCCAAAACGCCGAAGCCGAGTATTTCATTCCCTTTGCGGTCAATGAATTGGTTAGGAGTGGAAAAGCCCGGGTAAAGTACCTCCCCACATCAGAAAAATGGTTCGGCGTGACCTATCCTGAGGATGTGCCGCCTGTCCGGTTGTGCATCCAAGGTCTCATCAGAGAGGGGATTTATCCTGAGAAAATAAGAAAGTGAGAGAAGGCCTTATTGAAAGAAAGAGAATATGATTTGAAGGACGTCTTCTCCAACTTCCAGATTGAAGGAGAATATGCCGGCCATCAATTTTTGAAAGTCGGGCATATCAATGACACGTTCCTGGTCGAAGCGAGGAACCAGGATGCCAGGGAGCGCTTCATCTTCCAGAGGATCAACCACTGCGTTTTCCATGACCCGGAGCATCTAATGAACAATTTTGAGAAAATCACCAGGCACATCCGGGCAAAGCTCGAGACGATTCCGGGAAGAAATCCTGACCGGGAGACCCTCAACTTAGTCGGTTCAAAATCTGGGAAATGCTTTTATCTTTCTCCGGAAGGAAATTATTGGCGGGCCTACCGGTATGTGGATGGGTCCCATATCGTTGAGATCGCGAAGGAGCCTGAGCAGGCTTACGAGGCCGGCCGAGTGTTCGGCTGCTTTCAAAAGCTCCTGGCTGACCTTCCCGCCTCATCTCTTCATGAAACGATTCCTTTTTTTCATCATACTCCCAGGCGATTTGCCAAATTCAAGGAAGTATTGGGAAAAAATGCTCAGGCGCGGGCAGACAGAGCCAGAGATGCCATTGCCTTTGTCCTTGATCGTGAACCCATGATCTCTGTGGTTACCACGTCCTTGGAAGATGGAAGCCTGCCCCTCCGGATCACCCACAACGACACCAAGATCAATAACGTTCTCTTTGATGACAGGACGGGGAAAGCCATCTGCGTCATCGACCTCGACACTACCATGCCGGGTTCAGCCCTTTATGACTTTGGCGATATGGTCAGGACCACGACAAGCTTTTCCTCGGAAGATGAAAAGGACTTGACCAGGGTGAAGATGGGAATGGCAATGTTCCGGGCGCTTGCCGCGGGCTATTTAGAGGAGGCTGGCGATTTTCTCACCGAGAAGGAGCTCGATCTTCTTGTTTTCTCCGGCAGGCTGATCACCTTCACCATCGGCCTTCGCTTTCTCACGGACTATCTCGAGGGCGATGTCTATTTCAGGATCCACAGGCCGGGTCAGAATTTGGACAGGGCCAGAGTGCAGTTTGCCCTTGTGAAGTCGATGGAAGAGCAGGAGAGAAAAATGCTGAAATGCATCGGCTCTCTCCGGAAAAAAGCAAAGCGTTCTTCCTCTATTTGATAAAAAACCAATGGGGAGGAAGGTTTTGTTTTTCTACCCCTGGACCTTCACAGAGTATTTCTAAATTGCGTTCTCCCGACTTCTGAAAATAAGAAATTTTAAGGGGGTATTTCCCTGCCTCGAGGGTTATTTTCCCTCTGACTTCTTTGATGCCATACAGGCCGTCGTTACGGACAATTTCAGTATTTCCTATGACGATAAGAGCTCCGTCGTCAGAGATGACTGTAAACGTATACTCGCCTGGCTTATCGATCTGGACAAAACCTTTAAACAAAAGGGCGAAGTTGTTCTCCCGGGATCCGGCAGGCTCAAGGGTAATATCGAAAACTCGGCCTGTCTTCACAGGACTCAGGGCGGCGAGGTCGGGAAGCCTGAACCAGCTGCCTTCATAATAGGCATACTCCAGGCCGTTTTGTTCTGGATCAATAAGGCTAAAACCTGTTTTTGCCACACGGCTCATTCTTCCGCTGGGCAGGATCGTTCGTGCCTTCAGGATGGCGCTTCCAGCGATATTGATTGACTGCGGCTGGGTGAGAAGAGGGGATTCCCGCGTCGGCTCTGTGCCGTCCAGAGTATAGTGCACTTCTGCCTGAGGGAAGGGAGGATTGACTGTGACCGTTGTTGGACCGGTTATGACTTTTCGGCCTCCAAGTCCCTCAGGAGGAGGAAGCCTGAAATTGACCTCCTTAGCGGCGAGTCGCTCGTAATGGGGGACAATCCGCCGGCTGAAATCTTGATAATTGCGCAACTCTTTTTTTGACCAGACGGCCTCGCTCAAGGCCAGAAGGCGGGGCAAAAGCATATATTCCACCTGCTGGAAATCGGGCATATATTCTGTCCATATGTTGGCCTGGGCACCGAGGATGTGCCTGGCTTCTTCTGCGGTGAGTTCAGCGGGAACCGGTTCATAAGAATAGACCTTTTCAATGGGCAAGTATCCTCCGATGGCTTTTGGCTCGTCGAATAGGCCCTGGTAATAGTCAAAATAACAGTGAGACGTGGGCGTCATGACGACATCATGGCCGGATTTGGCTGCCTCAATCCCTCCGACAATGCCCCGCCATGACATGACTGTGGCATTAGGAGCGAGGCCGCCTTCGAGGATCTCGTCCCATCCGAGGAGCCGTTTCCCTTTGGCGTTGAGAAACCTTTCGATTCTTTTAACGAAGTAGCTCTGGAGTTCATTCTCGTTGGCTAAACCCTCGGCTTTAATCCTGGCTTGGCACTTGACGCAGTTCTGCCAGCGGAGCTTGGGAACCTCATCACCACCGATGTGCACAAATTCGCCGGGGAAGAGATCAATGACTTCCGAAAGCACATCCTGGAGGAATTCAAAGGTTTTTTCGTTCCCGGCGCAGTAGACATCATAGATGACTCCCCATTCGATCCCGACTCTGAACGGCCCTCCAGAGCAAGAGAGCTCTGGGTAGGAGGCGAGGGCGGCCTGCGAGTGGCCAGGCATCTCGATTTCCGGGACGACAGTGATAAAATGCTTTCTGGCGTAGTCGACGACTTCGCGGATTTCATCCTGGGTATAGAATCCGCCGTGCGGTATTCCGTCATACATTGTCTCCCTTCGCCAGGCGCCGATTTCCGTCAATTTGGGATATTTCTTGATCTCGATCCTCCAGCCCTGGTCCTCGGTCAGATGCCAGTGGAAGGTGTTCATTTTGTACATGGCCAGATAATCGATGTATTTTTTGACGGAATCTTTGGGGAAGAAATGGCGGCTGACATCAAGATGGACTCCTCGCCAGAGGAACCGCGGCCTGTCCTCGATCCTGACACAAGGAACAGACCAGGATATCCCGGCTGTGGCCCGAGACGCCTCTATCTGAGGCGGGAGAAGCTGATAAAGGGATTGGACGCCGTAGAAAAGCCCGGCCGGGGCAAGGGCTTCGATTTTCACCAAATCTTTGTCCACAGAAAGCAGATATCCTTCGTTCCCTAATTTGGCGAGGCTGTCGCTCGTCCTGAGCGCGATTGAATTCCTGTATTTTTTTCCGTCAGCCTTCAGGAGCTCGAAGGGGTAACCGGTCGCTTGCCGAAGCTTCGAAGCCAGCTCTTCTCCCACAGCAAGCCCTTCGTCGAGTTTGGCTTCAACAACAATTTTTGTCTTTGGATTAAGGTAAAAAGAACCTGACTTTGCCTCCATTTTTGCCGGTTTCGGGATGATGGACACCCTGGCTTGAGTTGGGTTTTTTTGAGCATAGCTCAGAGGAGAAAGAAAAATTATAAGAAGAATAATCAAAGCCTTTTTCCCTATGATTTGCCTCATTTTGTCCTTCCTTGTTTTTCTCTTTTTGAAGATTTGCTCTTTGAACATCCGACGCTATTCGATTATTTCAAATTCGGCGACCTTGTCAATATCATTTTGCGCTGAAACTTTTGCCTGCCATGAAAAACTTGATTTAAGCTCGGCATTTGATGAAAATGAGAGGGACTTTTTTAAGGAGAGAGAAGAATGAGAGAAAAACTCCTTCTGATCCCCGGGCCGAGCCCCGTTCATCCTCGAATCATTAGCAGGTTGGCGCTGCCGACAGTTTCGCATGTTGGACAGGAGATGGTCGAGGAATCGGCGGCCGCATTGGGCAATCTAAAAAAGATCGTTTTCTGCGAGCGCGGAGAAGCTTTCATAATCGCCGGCGCAGGCACACTGGCCATGGAGATGGCCCTGCTCAACACGGTGGATAAAGGCGATAGAGCCCTCATCCTTTCCCAGGGATTTTTCGGAAACCGCATGGCAGAAATATGCCGGAGCTTTGGCCTCGACCATGAACTCATGGAAAGCAAGTGGGGCAAGGCGGTTTTGCCCGAAGAGCTGGAAAAGAAGCTTTCGTCTAAAAGATACAGTGTCGTAGTTTCCACTCATGTGGATACTTCGACCGGCGCTTGTGCTCCCATCCGGGATTATGCCGAAGTCCTGAGAGACCGTGATGTCCTTTTCATCGTGGACGGCGTTTGCGCCACTGGAGGGATTGAGGAGAGGATGGATGATTGGGGTATCGACATCATCCTTACTGCTGCCCAGAAATGCTTTGGCGCGCCGCCAGGGCTTGCCATTCTGGTCGTCTCCGAGCGGGCTATGGAAAAGAGGAAAAGCATAATCTCTATCCCTGCTTATTATTCTGACCTTCTCCGCTGGCTGCCCATCATGAAAGACCCGTCCAAATATTTTTCTACTCCCTGTGTCAATGAGATCAGGGGCTTCTGCGAGAGCACCCTGATCGTCCTTGAAGAAGGGATAGAGCAGAGATTCATCCGTCATAAGCGGTTTGCCCGGGCTATCCGAGCCGGCCTGGCCGAGCTTGGATTTACATTTTTCACGGAAACGCCTTTTCTGGCTGATACCCTTTCGGTGATCAATTATCCCCAGGGCATTGAGGATAAGCGTTTCCGAAGCCTTTATTATGAAAATGGGGTGGTTGTGGCTGGTGGTTTAGGGGAGACAGCAGGAAAGGTTTTCCGGATGGGGCATATGGGAAATCTCTCCTCTTCCCAGATCCATTTTGCCTTGGTTGCGCTGGAAAAAACCTTAGGATCTCTGGGCTATAAATTTGAGCCGGGCTCAAGCTCACGCGCTGTCAAAGCTGTTCTCGGCGAGTAGAAGGAATTGGGGTCTTCATGAAGAGCAAAGTTTATTTCATTCCTGCAACCAAGCGAGAAGGGGATAAATCTCTGGCCAAGAAAGCCGAGAAGGTTTATCTCGAGCTCGGCCTGAATCAGAAAATCGAAAAGGATTCCTTTGTCGCCCTGAAAATTCACTTCGGTGAAAAAGGAAACACGGGTTATATCAAGCCGGCCTGGCTTGACGGCGTCATTCGCCAGCTCCGGAGCAAGACGCCTCGGGCTTTTTTCACGGACACAAACACCCTCTACGTTGGAATGAGGTCGAATGCGGTCGACTCCATCCAGCTTGCCGGGCAGCATGGCTTCTCCCTTGAGAAGACCGGCATTCCTGTGCACATTGCCGACGGCCTTATCGGCGAGGATGATGAGGAAATCAAAGTCAACCTCAAACGCGTGAAGTCGGCCAAGATTGCAGCGGCCATCCTTCACTCTGATTTCCTGCTCTGTTTGAGCCATCTCACGGGGCATGTCCAGACAGGTCTGGGCTCTGCGATCAAGAATCTGGGCATGGGATGCGCCTCGCGGGCCGGCAAGCTCGAGCAGCATTCGGAGGTGCATCCCCGCATCAACCCCAAATATTGCAAGAATTGCGGCATTTGCCTTGATTACTGTCCTGCGGAAGCAATCGTGCAAGCGGAAGGATGCGCAGTAATTGTGGATGAGCGTTGCATCGGCTGCGGAGAGTGTTTGGTCGTCTGCAAGGCGGCAGCAGTGAGCATGCGCTGGGATGAGGATTCGACCCGCCTCCAGGAAAAAATGGCCGAATACGCCTGGAGTGTCTTCAGCCGGTTCAAAGGAAAAATCGGCTTCCTGAATTTTTTGCTCAAGATGACCAAGGACTGCGATTGCATGGCCAAGGATCAGCCGGAGATTGTGGAGGATATCGGAATTCTCTCTTCCACGGACCCAGTGGCTCTGGACAAAGCGTCCGTTGATTTGGTGCTCAAGAGGGCAGGACAGGATGTCCTCAGGCTCGGCTATGACCTCGATTGGGCACTCCAGCTTAGATATGGAGGCAAGATCGGGCTTGGCTCCATGGAATATGAATTGATTGAGATCGAAAAACTCTTAGAGTAGAGGCATTTAAAGAGAAATTCTCGGCGGAAAGAATCGGGGGAAGGCCGAAAAAAATCGGGGAGGGGGGATTTGAACCCCCGACCCCAGCGTCCCGAACGCTGTGCGCTAACCAGGCTGCGCTACTCCCCGCGCGGCTTTTTATTATAACCAGAAACAAAGAAAGATAAAAGCCTATAAAAGATGGAAAGATAACCCGAGCCTCCATGTTGACTTCAGCTTCCATAAAAGGTATGAATTAATTTTTGCAGGATGAAACCAGAGAAAGGAGCATAGCCATGAGATTTTTGCGGAAGAATTTTGTCTGGGTCGGCATTTTAGCCTTTGTTTTCCTCTGCCATGCCGACGAGGGGATGTGGATGCCTCACCAGATGAAGGACCTGAACCTCAAATCTTTGGGCCTCAAGATGAACCCTGAAGATCTCTACAAAAAAGATGGCACAGGATTGATGAGCGCAGTGGTCAACTTAGGAGGAGGAACGGGCGAGTTCGTTTCTCCGGAAGGCCTGATCCTGACGAACCATCACGTCGCCTTTGGCGCCCTTCAAAGAGCTTCCACAAAGGAGAAGGATTACATCGAGAATGGCTTTCTTGCCCGCACCCGCGAAGAGGAGATATCTGCCCCGGGATATACCGCCGATGTTCTTCTCGGCTACGAAGAAGTAACAGACATCATCCTGAAGAATATCAAGCCCGGCCTGACCTATTTGCAGATATACAATGCCCTCGAAAAAGCCGAGAAAGAGCTCATTGCCGAAGCGGAAAAAGAGGGCAAAGACCTCCGCTGCACTGTGGCGCGCATGTACAGCGGAAACCAGTACTATCTCTATAAATTCAAGAGAATCAAGGACGTGCGGCTCGTCTACGCCCCTCCCCAGGACCTCGGAAATTTTGGCGGCGAGGTGGACAACTGGATGTGGCCGAGACACACCTGCGATTTTTCTTTCCTGCGGGCGTACGTCTCCAAGGAAGAGATAGGGGCCGATTACAGCCGCGATAATGTCCCTTACAACCCAAAAACTTTCCTGAAGATTTCTCTCGAAGGAGTGAAGGATGGCGACTTCACCTTTGTCATGGGCTATCCTGGCCGCACCTTCCGTAATTACACGCTCTCTGAGGTCAGGTTTGACAAAGAATCCCTTTCCCGGAGGATGGACCAATTCAAAGACATCATCGCCTTCTATGAAGATGCCGCCAAGGGCAATCGCGAGATTGAGATCAAGTACGCCGGACGGCTCAAGGGTTTGTACAATTCTTTGAAGAACTACCAAGGGAAGATTGAGGGGATGGACAAAGTCTCCCTGTTCACCAAAAAAGAAGCCTATGAGAAAGATTTTATGGCTTGGGTGAGTCAGAGCCCGGAGAGGCATAAAAAGTATAGCGATATCCTCACTCAGATCAACAACTTCATGGAAAAATATACCGAGCATACCTGGAAAAATGAATACCTTTCCGGAATAGCCGGAGGTTTTTCTGGCCCGACTCTCCTCTCTCAAGCCTATCTGATCTGCCGCACCGTCAATGAAACGCAAAAGCCTGACAAAGAGAGAGAGCCTCAATTTCAGGAGAGAAACCTGCCCTATATCAAGCAGAGCATCCAGCTGGCGGAGCGCGGTTATGACCTCGCGACCGACCGGGCTTTTTTCAAGTATCAACTCAAGAAGCTCCTTAGCCTGCCGGATCCCCAAATCCCCCAGGCTTTTAAGGAGCTTGCGTCAAAAAAATCAGAGAAAGCGGTGGATGATTATGTGGATGCGCTTTACGACAAAACATTGCTCGCCAGCCCCGAGAAGAGGTTGGAACTTATCACGCTCAAGCCGGCTGGCCTGGCCAAGCTCGGGGATCCTCTGATCAGTCTTGCCTCAGAGCTTGAAAAGGAGCTCAAGATTTTGCGAGAAGAAGGAAAAGCTCTTAGTCAGGAGCGCGCCGAGCTCAAAAAGATCTATGAGGAAGCCCTTCTCACGAGGAGTGAAGGGAAGTTTCCCCCGGATGCCAACAGCACCATTCGTTTCACTTACGGCGCTGCGCAAGGATATACGCCGAAGGATGCAGTTTATTATCTTCCTTTGACCACGCTCAAAGGCGTCATGGAAAAAGACACGGGTAAGTTTCCCTTCCACGTCCCGGACAAGCTGAAGGCCCTTTACAATGCCGCGGATTTTGGACGCTACAAGGATGAACGGCTGAACGATGTCGCCTGCTGTTTTCTGAACACGACGAACGTGACGGGCGGGAATTCGGGTTCTCCCACCCTGAACGCCAGCGGCGAGCAGGTCGGGATTATTTTTGATATGACCTATGAAAGCGTGATTGGCGATTACTATATTATTCCGGAGCTCCAGCGTTCGATCAGCGTCGACATCCGCTATGTCCTTTTTGTAACCGAGAAATTCTCCGGCGCGGACCATATCATCAAGGAGCTCGGACTCTAAGCTACCCGTGGGCGGATACGCAAAATTGCCGATAGAATTATGTCATCTTATTTCATTAAAGGAGGTTATCTCATGTCCAAACGCGTTCACCGCTTTTATCTAAGCCGTCTCGCATTTTTAACATTTTTCTTTTTTGGCGCGGCTGCCTTGGGCTTCCCGTCTCAAACCGTCGACAAAGAGTATACGGCGAAAATCCTTGAATACACGACCGAAAAGTTTTTCTTGACCGAGCTTGTAGACCATCTTCCGGCCTCCGCCACCGTTCCGACGCCTTTGGGCGTGCTCAAGCACATCGTCGGCGCGCCGGACATCCTTGACCATACAAGCGAGATCTCCGCGTACATGCGCGCTCTGGACTCGGCGAGCCCCCGTGTGGAAGTCTTTTCCCTTGGACCGAGCGATGAAGGCCGGGAAATGATTGCCGTCGCTGTCTCTTCGGAAGAGAACATGGCCGCTCTCAGAAGACACAAAGAGATCATGGCCCGCCTGGCCGACCCCAGGCAGCTCAAGGACGAAGAAGCGGATAAGCTCATCACCGAAGGCATCCCTATTTATTGGATTACCGGAGGCCTTCATTCCATGGAAACCGGCTCCCCGGAGATGATGATGGAGCTGGCCTACCGGCTTGCGGTCGAAGAAACAGAGTTCATCCAGGCCATCCGGAAGAACCTGATCGTGCTCATGACGCCCGTGCTCGAGGTAGACGGCTGGGACAGGGCTGTGGATGCCTATCTCTATAAAAAAGAAAACAAGGACAAAAAGACAATCCCTCTCGTCTATTGGGGTAAGTATGTTTTTCACGACAACAACCGCGATGCCATCGGCCTTGGCCTTAAGCTCACCGAGAATCTCTTGAAAGCCTATTTCGAATGGCACCCGGTCATCATGCACGACCTCCATGAGTCCGTTCCCTATCTGTACACTTCGACGGGAACAGGACCCTATAACGCCTGGCTCGACCCCATCACTATCAATGAGTGGGAGGAGCTGGCCTTCCACGAAATCGGCGAGATGACCAAACGCGGAGTTCCGGGCGTCTGGACCCACGGGTTCTTTGACGGCTGGGCGGCCAATTACGCCTTCTATGTCGCCCTGTTCCACAATTCCATAGGGAGATTTTACGAGACCTTCGGAGGAACGGGTGCGGACACCATGGTCAGGACAGTTGCGGCAGAGGCTAAGAGAGCCTGGTACCGTCCAAATCCTCCCCTTGAAGCCGTGAAGTGGTCTTTCCGCAACAACATCAACCTTCAGCAGAGCGCCCTGCTGCTGTCATTCAAGCATGTGGCGGATGACAAGGCGAAATTCCTCCATAACTTTTACCTGAAGAGCAAGAGGTCTGTGGCCAAGGCAAGAACAGAAGGCCCGGCCGCCTATGTGATCCCTTCGGATACCAAAAGACCCCTAACTTCGGCGCGGCTGGTGAACCTCTTGAGGAAGAACGGTATCGAAGTCCATGTGGCCGGCGGGGAAGTCACAGTCGGGAAAGATAAATATCCTGCCGGAAGCTATATCGTCCGTCTGGACCAGCCTTACAGCCGCTGCGCTGATATGCTTCTGGATATTCAGTATTATAACCCCAAGGACCCGAGGCCCTATGATGATACGGGATGGACGCTGGGGCCCCTTTTCAATGTCAAGACCGTGAGGGTTACGGACACGAAAATCCTCGACGCGCCTATGAATCTCCTGGAGAAAGACGCGGCGATCAACGGGAAAATCCTGAACAAGGAAAAGGCCGTCGTTTTTGCCGTCAACCACACGGCGGAGCCTGAGCTCATGACGTTCCGCTACCGGCTCAAAGATTTCCGTATGCTCGCGGCTGAGGACGGCTTCGCCCAGGGAGACATGAAGTTTAACGCGGGAACTTTTCTTATTCCCAAAGAGGGAAACGGAGCCAACCTGGAAGAGATGCTGGAGAAAGT
>Ga0315280_10007183_pt1 | contig 15063 bp, 13 predicted proteins | sample YL17G06_40_MG_FD_203697 | JGI IMG/M metagenome (GOLD analysis project Ga0315280, IMG submission 203697) | Sediment microbial communities from Yellowstone Lake, YNP, Wyoming, USA - YL17G06_40 | ecosystem: Environmental > Aquatic > Freshwater > Lake > Sediment | place: USA: Wyoming | collected... | reverse complement strand
TCAAGAGAGCGTGTGGAAGCGCCTACGGCAAGTGGTCAGCCTCCAGGCGTCCCACACTGAGGTCCAGCACCAAGGCCGCGATGCTCACCGAGCGCTCGGCCTGGGAGAGGAGGGACTGGTTGGTGAGCACGGCGGACTCTGCATCCAAGACGAAGTTGATGACACTGCGCCCTGCCTCGAATTTCAGCCGCTCGTCGTGCAGCACGCGCTCACTTTCGGCGACAGAATCACGCAGCGAAGTCACCCGGCTTTCAGAGCTTTCCAGATCGGCCAGGGCGGTCCGGACCTCGCGGCTGATGCGAAACTCCAACTGCTGGCGGGTCAGATGCGATTGCTCCAGTTGAGCTTGGGCCGCCTGAATCTGGCCTTTCCGCCGGCCTCCGTCGAAAAGCGGGAACGAGACGTGGACGCCAATTACCCAGTCGGTGGCGGCATTGCCCGGAGAGGGCGCCGTGGCGGAAATCGCCGGCAGCAGCTTGCCGATTAGTTGGGGAAAGCCCACCGGGGTATTCGAGCCGTACTGGATGGCGGAAGCGCGAAGATCGATGCGGGGGAAGACGGCTTTCCGCGCAGATTCCTCAAGGCGCTCGCTGGCCCGGATCTCGTGGTCTTGCGAGACCAACTCCGGCCTGCTTGCAACGGCCTGTTTCAGTAGTTGGACCTCCGGTTCGGGAGGATTCGGCGGCAGGGGAGACGCCGGGGTGTAAACCAACTGCGGCAAGTCACCCTCGAATCCCATCACCGAAGCCAAAGCGCTCAATGACGAGCTTCGGCCCGAACGGAGCGTGGCCAGGTCGCTTTCCACCTGTGCCAGCCGGGTTTTGATTTTCAACGCATCCACCGGAACGGCGCGGCCGCCTTGGACCAGTTGATTCGTTCGGTCGAGGAGCGATTGCAGGCTCTTTTCCCTTGCCTCCGCAGAGCTGATCAGGTCCGAGTACGCCAGCGTCTGAAGATACAACCGCGCGGTCTCAAATATGATCTCCTGCCGCCTCCGGTCGGTCGTCACCCGCGCAGCCTCGACGCGCTCCCGAGTGGCGGCAAGTTCGAGTTCCGTCTTGTGAAAATCCCAGGCGAGAAACCTGAGATCGGCGACTCCCATGTACTGAGCGGTGTCGAACCGCAACAGGGACGGCGTGCTCCCAGCGGGGTACCCGTGCTCGAACCTCGAGCGCGCCGCGTCGCCGGAGAGATCCACTTGCGGCATCAGGAACGAGCGGGCAGTGGTCACCAAGCCTTCGCGGCGCCGGATCTCCGTCTGCGATGACTTCAGATCCGGGGAGTGCGCCAGCGCGTATTCTGCGGCCTCCCGCAGGGTCATCTTCGCGTCGGTGGGCGGCTCTGCGGCTGCGGCCAGGAGGGCGAACGCCGCAAGCGGCGCTGCGAGTCTTATCCAATGTGTCATAAGCGCTTCCAATCCGATTCGCCTCAGGCTGCAGTGGGCTCCTGGCCCAGGCTGGCGGCGAGCTTCCTACGGATGTTATCGGGTAAACCATGATTAGGCTTGTTCGCGTAGACGATGTAGTACGTGACGGGGATCACGAACAGCGAAAACAGCGTCGAGACGATCAACCCGAAGATGAGCGACCAGGCCATTCCGCCGAACACGGTATCCAGCGTGATGGGAATGGCCCCGAGTACCGCTGCGCCGGACGTCAGGAGAATCGGCCGCAATCGCACTGAAACACTATTGAGGATTGCCTCCTCGAGCGAAAGACCACGCAGCAGGCCCAGTTGAATGAAATCCACGATGATGATCGAATTCCGAGTCACAATGCCCGCCAGGGCAATCATCCCGATGAACGCGGGCCCGGAGAAGAAGACGGGGTTCCTGAATCCGCCAATGCTGTGCTGGCCGATCTGATTCAGCAGCCAAAAGCCGGGCAGCACTCCGATCACCATGAGCGGGATGGCCCGCATGATGGTCAGCGGTAGACGGTAGGAGCCGGTCTGGTTCATCAGGATGATGTAGATAGCGATCAAAGCAGTCAGCATTGCGAACGCCAGATCGCGGAACAGGTGGATCGTGATGTACATTTCGCCTTCGTCCCACCAGTGGACGGTAATCTCGTTGGGCACCGCCCAGGGGATGCCTCCGCCCTTGCCAAACATGGTTCGCTGATTCAACGGGCGGGGCGGCGCCTGCATATCGACGAAACTCCGCTGGCCTCCCTGGACCTGATCGGCCGTCAGGTCCAGGATGGTTTCCACGGGCGGCCGGCCCGCCATCTCTCCCAGCACGTACACAACCCGCTGGAGCTGGCGGTGATAGATCGTCTTATCCTCGATGGTCGTGCGCCAGACGCCAACCTCCGACAACGGAACCAGATTCCCGCCTGTGCCTTTGGCGTAAATTCGCGCGAGGTCGATCGTGCTCGATCGCTCCGCCCGGGGAAACCAGAGTGCGATCCTGACGGGTGTGCGCTCATAAGGGATTTGGGCGGCGCCCGCCGCCTGGCTACCGAGAGCGAGCCCTATCGTGCGGGATATCTCGTCCGTGGACAGGCCATTCAGCGCGGCCTTCTGTTTGTCCACTTCGAATACGTATTTGGTTTGGTCTTCATCGACGGTGTCGTCCACGTCCACCACTCCCAATTCGCGGCGGATGCGAGCCTTGACGACCGATGCGGCTCCAATGATGTCCTCGTAAGACTGCGTAGGGCTCCCGTAGACGGCCGCGACCAGCGTGGACACGGCCGGTGGTCCGGCCGGCAACTCGACGATCTTCAGCTTCACTCCGTCGCGTTGCGCGATGGCGGTGAGGTCGGAGCGCAACCGCAAGCCCAGGGAATGGCTCGGGTAGTCGCGCTCTGTCTTGTGAATCAGGTTGATCCGGATGTCCGCGCGGTTAGGCGCCCGGCGCAAAAAGTACTGCCGCATCAGACCGTTGAAGTCGACCGGCGATGCGGTCCCCACGTAAGCCTCGAAGTCCGTGATCTCCGGAACCGATTCGAGATAGTGTTCGAAGTCGCGAGCCGCGGCGTCGGTCCGTTCCAGGGTCGTGCCCGCCGGCATGTCGAGGACCAGGAGTATCTCGTCCTTGTTGTCGTAGGGCAACTGCTTGACCTGCACGCGGCGGGTCAGTACCAGCAGGACGCTGCCGATAAACAGCAGCATGACCAGGAGCAGAAATATCCGGCCCAGCCACCGTCGTTCAATGAGCGGAAGAAGAGTCGCATTGAAAAACCGCCGGGGGCCGGAAACGGAATTACGCGGCGCAGTGCCTTCCGTCTCGCCAGCAGCATGATCCTTGAGCAGGCGGTACGCCAGCCAAGGCGTGATCGTGAATGAAACGACCAGCGACATGAGCATGGTGACGGGGATGTTGGCCGCCATGGGCCGCAGATACTGGCCCATCATATCGGTGACGAAGAGCAAGGGGAGGAATGAAAGAATCACCGCGAAAGTGGCCGCGATCAAAGGAGGCCTGACTTCATTCACGGCCTCGAGAACGATATCGGCCGTGGCTTTTCCCCGCATCTTGAAGTGGCGGTTGATGTTCTCAACGTCCACGATGGGATCGTCCACCAGTAAGCCGAGCGCTACCGTCAGCGCGAACAGCGAGATGCGATTAATCGAGAATCCGAGGAAATAGTTGACGATGAGAGTCAGGCCGAAAACACAAGGAACCGCGATGGCCACCACCAGCGCTTGCCGGAAACCCAGTCCCATGGCCAGCAGCGCCATGACCACCGCGATGGCGACCAACAAGCCCGCTTCCAGTTCTTTGACCTTGTCGTTGGCGGTCACTCCATAGTTCCGCGTCACGGCAACCTGCACGTCGTCGGGTAGAATCTCCGCCTTCAACTCACCCATCCGCTTTAGCAGGGCATCGGCTACCCAGACGTTGTTCGTGCCATGTTTCTTGGCTACGGCAATCGTAACGGCGGGTTGAGATCCGTGCTTGAGAGGCGCATGCGCCGCTGTTTCGCCGATCAGGCTCCCCGCGGCACCCTCTTCTTTGGGATGATCCCAGGCCAATCCGCGGTGAAAGCGTACGTAGTCCAGAAACTCACCGGGGCCGTCCCTGACTTCCGCAATGTCGCGCAGGTACACCGGGCGGCCGTTTGATGCGCCGACCACCAGGTTCTGCAAATCTCGTGCATCCGCGATGAACTGGCCCGCCTGCACGCGCACATCCCGATCGTTGCGGTCAAAGGTTCCCGCGAGCACGCTGGAATTCGAGGCTTGAGTGGCCCGGCTCAGATCCAGCGCCGCAATTCGATAGGAGGCCATGCGGGCGGCGGATGGCCGGATCAGCAACTCGCGTGGGCGGCCGCCTACCACGTAGGCGACACCGGCATTATCTACACCTTGCAGGCGGGCTACGATCTCGTCCGCCATGCGCCGCAGTTCATAATCGTCCCGGGAGCCGCTGGTGAGCGTGAAGGTGACAATCGGCACATCGTCCACATCGATAGGCTTCACTACCCATACCGCCGCACCCGGCGTGATCCGGTCCATGTTCTCGTTGAGCTTGCGGATGAGCTTGACGTAGCTGGGCTCCAACGGTTGCCCCACGTAGAAACGCACCGTGACGATGCTCTGGCCTGGCATGGAGCGGGAATACACATACTCCACGCCAGGGATCTGGAGGAGCATTCTTTCGAGCGGCGTGGAGACGAGTTGCTCAACGTCCGGCGCCGTGTGGCCTGGGAAGGAGACCATAACGTTGGCCGCGGCCACGATGATTTGTGGCTCCTCCTCGCGCGGTGTGACCACCAGGGCCACTACGCCCGCGGCAATCGAAACCAGGATGAACACCATCGACAGGTTCGATTCCAGAAACTTGCGGACTATGCGGATGGTGAGGGAATCGTGCAGTTGGCTCATTGGGCCTTCCTGATAACGACTGTTTCCCCGGAAGCGAGGCCGCTGAGTACTTCAAACTGGTTGCCAATGGCGCGGCCGAGTTGCACGGTCCGCCGCTCAATTCGAGCCGCCTGGACCACGTCCACCATCGTCAACTGACCGGCGCGGATCAGCGCCGATGCGGGCACTGCCAGCACCTCTTCCGGCTTCATGGGAATCAGCAAGCGCCCAAACATCCCTGGGAGAATGTCCTTCGTTTCGCTCAGGCGCACGCGCGCAACAACGGTTCGACTAGATGGGTCGGACGACGGGACGATCTCAACCACCCGCCCCCGCATCTCCCGGCTCAAAGCGTCGATCCTAAACGTCAGAAGTTCATTCAGGCGGATGTGGCCCATCAGGTCTTCGGGTACGTTCGCTTCGAGCCACAATCGGCCCTGCTCGTACATCGTGAGCAGCGGCTTACCGGGAGCGGCCAAGTCGCCCAGGTTTGCCAGTTTGTCCACGACCACTCCGGTGAAAGGGCTGCGGATGACTGCGTACGACAGGTTCACTTCGGTTTCCTGGACGGCTTGTTGAAGGCGATGAAAATTCGCCTCGGCGGTCTTCAGATTGGTTTGGGTGTGCTCGAAGTCGTAAGCGGTGATGACTTGCTGGTCAAAGAGCGGCTTGTCGCGTTTGTAGTCGGACTGCGCCTGCGCCAGCGTAGCTTCCGCGCTGCGCGCGGCATCCTGCGCCTGTTCGACCCGGTGCCGGAGATCCCGGTCGTCCAGCACCACCAGGGTTTCTCCGCTGGTTACCCGCTGCCCCGCCGAAACGCGCATCTCGACGATATTCGCCACCACACGGGAAGTCACTGCGGCGACTTGCTCGGCCTGGATGGTTCCCACGGCCTCGGTGACGGCGGAGACCGTCTGCATCGCGATTTTTTGCGTAGTCAGGCCCGCCACCGATTCCTCGGCAACCGGCTGCTTGCTGGCCGGGATCACGCCCCGCCGGAAGGTGCCCAAGATCCAGAGCATGAGGATGACGATTGTGGCGACCGACAGGCCGACGCGTAACAGCGTGGAAAGCCTCTTGCGCCGCGCCGTTTTTGCCGCTTCGACAGCAGATGTCCGATCATTCGCTTCTTCAGAAGGCATAGGGTTTCTTCTCCGGGAATGCAGGGCTGACGTGCCGTTCAAAGGGCTGCGGGTACCACGTCGTGTTCATGTTGGCTATTCCTTTGATTTCGCCGCTTCCAAACGGTGGTGTTCAGCATCTGCAGATCGCCGCGCCCCGCCGCTTCCTTGCCGAGCGCATCCAGAAGGAGCGGCCGGATCTGCTTGAGAAATAGGTGTTTTTCGCTGAGGTTGTAGTTCACCCGCATCCCCTCCCGCTGGCTCTCGACCAACCCGCAACTGCGCAAATAGGCGAGGTGACGGGACAGGAGCGGCTGAGAGAGCTTGAGGATCCTCTCCATTTCGCAGACGCAGAATGGCGACCGCAACAACAGGTTCATGATCCGCAGCCGCGTCGGATCTGCAAGCGCTTTAAAGAACACCGAAAGCTGTTCCATTGCTTATGCGGATGCACGCATAAGGTAAAAGGTGACGGAAATCTTGAAATGGCGTGGCGGTGCCTCAATCCGACTGATCTGGACTCGCGCCGGGTGATGAGGCAATCATCCTCACGTCCAATCGTCCTCGTCCAGCCGGGGCACTCCAATGGGCGGGTCGCCGTGAGTCGTGGGCGGGAGGGCCGGTCGGGATCGCCATCGGTGTAGTACGCCGATGCCGGCGACAACAGCCGCCAATAGCGCCAGCCACGGCACCCACTGCATCCACGAACGCGGCAGTGTTCGCGGATCAACCAGTACTTTCCTGCCGTATTGCGCCACATAGGCGTCCAAAATCTCCTGGTCGGTCTTGCCCATCGTCACCCATTTGGCGATCTCCAATCGCATCTTGACCGCGATCTCGCTCTGGTGGCGGGAGACCGGCTCGGTGTAACAGCACGGAGCAAGTACCGCATTCTCGATCCGTTCGACCCTGGCTTTCTGTTCCCCCGGTGTCTCGGCTGCCCCCCAGAGAGCGGGGAACCCAAGGAGGGCGAACAACACAAGCACGGGAAGAATCACTCGTCGTCGTGTGAAGGAGAAGATCATGGAAGCACCTTGAAGAATCCCGCGGCTGCGCCAATCGCCAGAACGAAGGCGGGATGCCAGCGAAACCGCACCAGCAGAATGAGTGAGAGGCCGGCGAGGAGGAAGCCGCGCCACGATGCCAGGGCGTTTTGACCCAGCAACACTGCGGCACTGGCGATGAGGCCAGTCACTGCTGGGTTAACGCCCGAGAGGAAGCGCATAACGCGGCGGTCATCCCGAAAACGTGTGTACTGGCGGGTGATCGCCAGCATCAAAACCGCGGCAGGCGCGAAGAGCGCGATGGTCGCGGCCAGAGCGCCGCCGATGCCGGCAACACGGTAGCCGGCAAAGGTAGCGAGCACCGCGATCGGCCCTGGCGTCAGGTTGCTGATGGCGACCCCGTCGAGAAACTCGCGCGTCGATAACCATCTCAGCTCGGTTACCAGACGGTGGTGAAGGATTGGGATCAGCACGAATCCGCCGCCAAAAAAGACGAAGCCGACCTTGAGGAACGTCACAAATACGCTCGCAAGGTGCCCAAACGGTGCAAGGGCGATGGGAGCAACGCCGGCCAAAGGGGAGCCTCCGGAGGTCTTTTCAGAAGACAAGTGGGCAGCATTGCCCTCTTGGCGACTCAAGAACCATCCTGCCACACCGGCGGCCAGGAGCACCCAGACAGCGTTTGTCCTGGCCAGGCCGGCAGCCGCCGCGGCCACCGCGATGGCGCCGGCCTTCGGTGACCGCACAACCTTCCTGCCGATACTCCAGGCGGCGCTTGCAATCAGAGCAATCACTACAGGACCCAGTCCCAGCACCACGGCCTGTAGAGCGGGAATCGCGTGGTACTGGAAGTAGAGATAGGACAAACCGATGACCAGAGTGATGGACGGCGCCAGGAAGGCAATGGCACAAAGCAACCCGCCCAATACCCCGTATAGCCGGTAGCCGAGGAAGATCGACGTGTTGACTGCGAAGGGTCCGAGAATCTGCCCAAGGCCGACGCCATGGACGAACTCATCCACGTTGATCAGGCGCCGCTTATGGACGAACTCCCTCTCCATGAGGGCGATCACAGCCATGCTGCCGCCGAAGCCGATGCTGCCGATCTTCAGGAACGCGAGCAGCAATGGGCCCAGCGAAATGGAGCCGGCTCGCTCCCCCTCGCGAAGAAATGGGTCTGCGAGATTTCCATCACCTCCACTCACCGAGGATCTCCTCCCGCCCACAGCCGTTCGCCTCCACCTCAAGGGTGGCGTGGTCGATGTCCCACTGTTCGTGCAGGTAGCGGCGCAAGTCGCCGGCGGCCAATTCCGCCTCAGCGACGCTCCCGATGCCGGTCTTCATGTGCGCCGTCAATGCGCGTTGCCCCGGCCCAACCTCCCAGACATGAATGTGGTGCAGTCGGATGCTCGGGAAGCGGTGCGCGACTGCCTCCGCCAATTGCTCCACGTTCAGGTTCGGAGGCGCCGCCTCAAGCAGGGTGTGCAGGGATTCCCACACGATCGATACGGCGCTTCGGAGGACAACGACTCCGATCAAAATCGCCGCTGCCGGATCCACGTAGGGACCTGCTTGCGTTCGAGCCAGAAGCGCCGCCACCACAACCGCCAGCGAGGCAAGCGCATCTTGCAGCAGATGGAGAAACGCGCTTCGGACGTTGATGTCCTGACGGCTATGGCCTCTCAACAGGAACACCGAAGCCAGGTTGGCGACCAAGGCCAAGGTCGCCGAAATCAGCATCACCGTGGCTTCGACCGGCTCCGGGTGGAAAAGCCGTCCGACGGCTTCACGTGCGATCAACACAGAGATCGCAATCAGCACGGCGGCGTTCACCAGAGCGGCAATCACCTCGGCGCGCTTCAGTCCATAGGTGTGCCGGAGGGTGGGTGCGCGCCGGCCCAACCTGCGCGCGAAGATCGCCAGACCCAACGCCCCGACATCCGCTAGGTTGTGCGCCGCGTCAGCCAGCAGCGCCAGGCTTCCGGCCCACAGCCCTCCGGCGAGCTCGACAACCGTGATGCCGAGGTTGAGAGCCGCACTAGCCCACAGCCGGCGGTCGAGATTTCCAGAGTCAATCTCGTCATGATGGTGCGTCATGGCAGGTTCCCTGCTGGGGCGTGGAGCGGCGAGTGGGCCGAAGCCATTGGGCGATCCCCTGACAAACTGAGGAGCGGCTCCGAAATGCCGGGCGTAACATCGTAAATGAAGGAGAGGATCATAGAAGCACCTTGAAGGATCCCGCGGCCGCGCCGATCAATGGGCCGGTGCGGTTGCTGCTGCCTTCCGCCGGTCAGAGAACTCCCAAAAGCTTCAGCGCGATCTGCGTGGCGAAGAACCACATGATGAAGGCGAAGGCCACCCTGACGAAGCTGGGGCTCGCCTTCACCGTCACGTGCGAGCCAACGGTCGAACCGAGGATGCACGCCACGGTGGCGGCCGCGAGGAACCGGATATCCACGTGGCCCAAGGCGAAGTGGCCGATGGTCCCCACGAAGGAGCTGACCGTCACGATAAAGGAGTTCGCGCCCGCCGCCATCTGCGCCCCGTACTTCATGTACAGAACCAGAAATGGAAAGATGATGAGACCGCCGCCTACACCGATGAGACTGGAGAGGACTCCCACCCCGAAGGAGAAGAGCGTTATAAGAATGACCATCCCGGTGCTCAGCTTCTTCACCGCCTGACCGGCCTTCTCCTTGGCGGAAAAGAACAAAAGAAGGCCGACGGCATACAGGAACACGGAGAAGATCCCCAGCAGGAAGTTTTTGGGGGCCATGCTGGAGAGCACCGCCCCCAGAAACGAACCCACGATCGTCCCCGGAAGAAAGAAGAGGCAGAACCGGTAGTCAACCAGCTTATTCCGCTGGAAGACGATGGTAGCGGTCAGCGCCGTCACCAGGTTCAGGAAAAGGGCTGTAGAGATGGCAGGCCCCACGGCCATGCCGAGCATCACCAGAACGGGGGTGTAAAGCGAGCCTCCCCCCTTCCCGAACATGGAAAAGACGCCCGAGATTACCAGAATGGTGACAAAGGCGATGACCAGGAAAGGAACACTCATGCCGGTTCCCCTTCTCGCTGTTGTCTTTCTCGCTCTACCCTCTGTACCCTGAACAGGGGATGCAGTAGGGCTTGCCGTCCCGCAAGCGCACATACCGCTCGAATACGTATTCTCCGCAGTCCGTGCAGGCACTCTTGTTGAAGGAGCCTTTCGGAGGCGCGTAGGAGAAGTCCGGTCTCTGGGTCACGGCATAGATCTCGTCGTCGGCCAAGGATAGGGTCCAATCGATTGCGGCTTGGGTCACCTCCGCAGGGATTGCGGAAGGTTCGACGCCACGCTTACGATAGGCGAAGAACTCTTGGCTCCCAAAGCGATCCAAGAAGGCTGGCTTCAGGGCGAAGCGTACAGCCGTCTTTCCCGGATACCAGAAGGTTGCCGCGAGTTTGCCCCAAAAGGTCTTTTCGATCAAGGTCTTCCCGAATGTGGCGCCAGTCGCGATCTGAATACCGTCCATCAGACAAGTCTGAGGGTGGCCTTCGCCCAGCTCGGCGACGACGTGCAACGTGTGGTCTTGTTCCCGGCCGACGCCGAGTGTCGCCAGGGCCAACTGGCCCATTCGGACGCCCAACGGCATGAAGGGACACCGATGTCCGTGAAAGGCGAACGCCCAATCAGGCGGAACAAAACTGGGATTTGATGTGCTCATGAATCATGCTCCTGGTTATACAGATCTCGTATTGGGTTGCTCATGCTCTCTCCGTTTCTAAACATTGATGAGCCAATTTCGCTCTTGAGCGGGGAATGGCTCTCTGACGCAGATGCTTCAGTGCTCCGAGCAGCGGCTCGATCAGTCTGCCGGGGAAGCCCAATACCGTTTCGCTCGGAGCAAGGTCCGTGGCCTCGCGGCAGCCGTAGCAGCCTAAAGTGAAGTTCAAACGCTGCTTCAGATAGGGAATGACGGTGGCATCCACGCAAGTGGCCTGCAGAACCGCGGTATCTCCCACCCGCCGCTCCCCGCCATGAACGTTGAGATCGGCGAGCAGGAGCCACATCAGAACCTCCGGCGGACCTTCGACAACTACGATGTCGGGGAGATATGGTGCAAGACGCAGGGGACACAGCGCGATGCTCGCGATACTGCCCTCGGCAAGCTGCGGCATGGCGGCGAACATACGCTCGCCGACGGTGGCTTCCGCGACAATCCCGAATCCCACCAGGCCTTTCCCGTTCGCCAGTTGCGGCGGCAACGGACGGAAACCGAAGGCCGCCGCCGCGGCAGGGCAAGACAAACCGGCCGGTTCCAACAGAACCGATTCGCCATGCCGCGCCTTCATCAACGCTTGGCAATAGCGGTGGCCTCGCACCGGTTCGAACGCGGCGAAGACGCCATTCTCCTGACCGGGAGCCAGCAAAAAGACGGCAACCGGATCGGTCCCATCGCCGAGTAGGTCCCGAAGCAAAGATCCCTCTGCGGCCATCTGCGGCATCGCTACGCCTCCTGCCCGCGGCACGCCGTGACCGTCTCAAACCGGCCGCCGAAGTACCGGCGATTGATCCAGAGGGCGGCGTTCACCAGCGAGATCAGGACGGGAACCTCCACCAGCGGTCCGATCACAGCGGCGAATGCCGCTCCGCTGTTGATCCCGAAAGTCGCGATGGCCACGGCGATCGCCAGCTCGAAGTTGTTCGAGGCCGCCGTGAAGGAGAGAGTCGTGGCTTCCGCGTACGTCGCGCCGACGCGCGCGCTCATCCAGAACGACACGAAGAACATGACCACGAAGTAGACACTTAGAGGAATGGCGACGCGAACGACATCAAAAGGCAACTGCACGATCATGCCGCCCTTCAGCGAGAACATCACGACGATGGTGAACAGCAGCGCGATCAGCGTGATCGGGCTGATCTTCGGAATGAAGCGGGTCTGATACCACTCCTTGCTTTTCACGCGGACTAGCACGAACCTTGTCAGGAAACCGGCGATGAACGGGATGCCGAGGTAGATGAAGACACTCTCGGCGATGTCGCGCATCGAGATGTTCACCCGCACCGCCGTCATGCCCAGCCAGCCCGGAAGCACCGCCAGGAAGAAATACGAATACACGGAAAAGAACAAAACCTGAAATATCGAGTTGAATGCCACCAGACCGGCGGCGTACTCCCGGTCGCCGCGAGCCAGATCGTTCCATACGATCACCATGGCGATGCACCGCGCGAGGCCGATCATGATCAGGCCGGTCATGTACTCCGGTTTGTCGTGGAGGAAGAGGACGGCCAACCCGAACATGAGAAGCGGACCGATCACCCAGTTCTGAATGAGCGAGAGAGCCAGCACCTTCCGGTGCGAGAACACGCGGCCCATCTCTTCGTACTTCACTTTAGCGAGGGGCGGATACATCATCAGGATGAGGCCGATCGCGATGGGAACGGAGGTCGTGCCTACGTTGAAGCGGTTCAGAAAGGGGACAATCCCCGTGAACAGGTAGCCCGAGGCGACGCCCACAATCATCGCCGCAAAGATCCATACGGTGAGAAACCGGTCCAGGAACGAAAGCCGGGAAACATTTTGTCCGTTTGCCATAATCTCCTCCTCAAGATTCGATCTGGTTCGCGCCAGGTTCGCACTCCGGCCGTTCACTCGCCAGTTCCCTTAGGCGCTCCGGACCCACAGGTGCTTCGGGCTTCCACGACACCAGCGCAAACCGGCCCGCCAACTCGTCCCGGACCTCGGCGATAAACGGCAACTCGCGCACCCCGCGCTCCACCAGGACCGGATCGCGGAATCCGTCATGGGAGAAGCTCTGGTTGATCACCCACGCGAACGGTTTGATGCCGGCTCGGAGGAGGTCATCCTGGAGACGCGCGGCTTCGTGGACGGGTGTCGCCTCGGGGAGCGTGACAAGCAGAACTCGCGTGAAGGCGGCATCGCGGAGCCGTGGCAACAAGTGGCGGACAGACTCCGGTATGTCGCTCATGGTGCGGGACACCTCCCGGTGATACGACTCCGCGGCATCCAGCAGCAACAGAGTGTGGCCGGTCGGCGCCGTGTCAAGGACGACAAACTCGTTCTCGCCACGGGCGACGATTCTTGCGAACGCGCTGAAAACTGCGATTTCCTCAGTGCAGGGCGAGCGGAGGTCCTCCTCGAGGAGAGCCCTGCCGTGCTCGTCCAGATTCGGTGCGGACTTCGCCATCACCTGCTCGGAGTACATGCGCGTCTCGACAGCCGGATCGATCCGGCTGACGGAAAGACCGGAGACCGCCGTCCCGATGGTGTAGCTTAGGTGCGCCGCGGGGTCGGTGGTGCTCAGATGAACGCGATGGCCGCGATGCGCCAGCTCCACGGCGATAGCGGATGCAACCGTGGTCTTGCCCACACCACCCTTTCCCATGGTCATCACGACACCATGCCCGGCTCTCTCGATCTGGTCGACGAGGTCAGCGAGCGGAGGAGCAGCCACCGCCGCGTGTCCGCTTCCATGCTGCACAGGAATGTCGCCCACCGCGCCGTCAGTGAAAACCGCCCGCAGGTTGCGAACCCCCATGGGCGCGTAGGGCAGCAACGGAATTTCGAAGGTCGGCAGTCGAAGAAGCCCTTCGGGCATCCTCGCTAGCGCCTCCCGTCCCCGCTCCTGGAGGGCCCGTGCCGCGGGATCGGACTGGTCGCGGGCGACGAAAACCCCATTGAGAAACAGGTACTGGTTGGTGACGCCCATGTCGGCCAGTTCCGCGCGTGTGCGATCCGCCTCGGCCAGTGCCGAGGCTTCTGGACGGCTCACAAGCACCAAAGTGGTGGAACCAGCGTCGCTGAGTGTCTTTAGGCTGGCGTCGTAGAGTTCCTTCTGCGCCTGAAGACCGGCGAGCGGACCCAGGCAGGACGTGCCCGTCGTATTCGTGGCGATGAATCCTGTCCAAGCGGCCGGGAGCTTCAACAGCCGGAGCGTATGCCCGGTCGGGGCTGTGTCGAAGATGATGTGGTCGAAGCCGGCGGTCGCGTCAGCGTCCCCGAGCAGCTTGGTGAACTCGTCGAATGCGGCGATTTCGACCGTGCAGGCGCCCGAAAGCTGCTCTTCCATGCTGTTGACCGCAGCTTCGGGCAACACGCCGCGATACGGGCCTACGACGCGCTCGCGGTAGGCGGCCGCTGCCGCTTCCGGGTCGATGTTGAGCGCGAACAAGCCGTCGGCTCCAGGCACGGCCGTAGGTGTTCCCGACAGCGTGACTCCCAGAACCTCATCCAGGTTCGAGGCCGGGTCCGTGCTCACGAGCAGTACTCGTTTGCCGTATGACGCGAGCGCGACCGCCGTGCAACAGGCTAGCGAGGTCTTGCCCACGCCTCCCTTACCGGTGAAGAAGAGGACTCGTGTAGCGTTCTGAAGGAATTCTGAGGTATTCATGTCGCGCCTCCTATCAACCGCAGCCGCCGCTCTGGACGATCGGCAGCCGTGGGCGGAACGATTTTGTGCCGTCAGGCTTCAGGCCGACCAGCTTGGCCAGTTCTTCGCGGGCGGGATACCGGCCCTCGCTGACGATCGCTCCATTGACGAAAATCAGGGGAAGGCAGGCGTTGCCATGCTCCTTCAGGGCGGTTTTCACAATCTCGTTGGCGGCGAAGGCTTGCGGCTGTTGCGCCAGGTTATAGCGCTCCACATGGATTCCCTGTCCGGCAACCCACAGGAAATCCGAGGCAAACTGGACCAGGGCGGGATCGACATTCGGCCCACACAGGCCGGTCGAGCAGCACATCGGAGGATCGAAAACTTCAAGCTTCCTTATCACGCTATGAATTTCTCCTTTATCGTCTTTTGTCGATATTCATAGGATCGCGACCAAGGCCTTGAAACGCCGGAGAACCGGGAAGTTGATGCAGTACCCCACACGCGAGCCCTCCTCCCGGCTCCGGATCAAGCCTGCGTCCTTGAGAATCCGGAGGTGCTCCGAGACTGTGGACTGGGCTAGTGGCAACTCGCCTACAATCTGGCTGCAAACTCGGGCTTCTTTGCGGGAAAGAAGGCGGAGAATTCGCACGCGCGCCGGATGGGCGACGGCTTTGGCGAGCAGGGCCAGTTCGTCGTCGGCTGCGCCCCCTTCCACGGGCCGCAAGTCCAACTCCGGCTCCGGTTTAGGGGCG
>Ga0315280_10007182_pt1 | contig 15064 bp, 17 predicted proteins | sample YL17G06_40_MG_FD_203697 | JGI IMG/M metagenome (GOLD analysis project Ga0315280, IMG submission 203697) | Sediment microbial communities from Yellowstone Lake, YNP, Wyoming, USA - YL17G06_40 | ecosystem: Environmental > Aquatic > Freshwater > Lake > Sediment | place: USA: Wyoming | collected... | reverse complement strand
CGAGCAAGGAGGTCGCGGACTTCCTGAAGACGGCGGCGACCCGCTGACCGGCGGTGGGTCTCCACGGCGCGTCCGGCGATCGTCCAGGCACATTGCGTAGCGGTCTGCAGGCCGAGGAGGGCGCTACGACAGGTGGAATGCGCGCAGGACGCCGGCCACTTCGCGGGCGCGGATGCCCGCAGGGTACTTCAACAGGTAGCAGCGCTCGGCTATCCCCGTGTGGAACTTCTTGCGGGAGTGATAGAGGCGATCGAGATGGCTCAGGCGCGTGGCCGCCGTCATGGCCGCCTGGACCAGGCCGCGGCCGAACCGCGACAGGTTGCTCGATCCGTTCAGGCCGAGACGCGGCGAGAGGCCGAAGGTGGCCATTGAGGCGCCTTCCCTGCGGAACGTGCGAATCGCCTCTAGCACGAGGGTCTCGGACGAGCCACGCGGCGCGCCCGGTTCGCGCACCAGGTCCTCGAACAGATACCCGCGCCGCGCGAAGATCGGCAGGCAGCAGAGAAAGGCGACCGGCCGCTCGTCCACTTCCAGGTAGAAGTACCGTTTCAGCTCGGCCAGCCGGAACATGTCGAGCGAGAGGAAGTGCATCTGGAACCGCGAGTGGGCGCGGAGCCAGTCCGTCGCCACGCGCGTGAGTGCCCGCTCGAGGCACTCGTCCCGCCGTTCGGCCGGCCGGTATTCCCTGACGCGGCCTCCGCGCCGGGCGAGCTGGTTGACCGCCGACCGCACTTTCTTGGCGCCGTCGCCACGCGGCGCGTAGCGCTGCACGTCGAACACCATGTCTTCGCCGAGGACGAGCAGCGTCGGGTGCCGATCGCGCATCGCCTCGGTGAACGGGTCGCCGACCGCGATGAACACCACGCTGCAGCCACGCGCCTCCGCGAACGCGATGAACTCGTCGGCGGCGAGCCGGTAGTCGCACGGCGGGCACACCGGCTCCCCCATGACCACCAGCACGGCCGGCATCTGGAGGTACCCGACGAAGCCCTCGGTCCGCGTGCACCGGTAGTGCCGGACGTCGTCGTAGAGGAGGCAGCTCGAGAACGAGTTGCGCCCGTACTCCTTGAGGCTGGCGAGACTGGAGCGAGCGGCCTCTGCCAATGCCACTTTCATGTGAATGTCGTGTGCCTCTCACATCGCACGAACCAGCCGCCAGACGCCAGCGGCGTTATCGACACAGACCACGAACCCGTTAGAAGCGCCAGGTGGCCGCCCTGTCGGTCCCAAACGCCAAGGCGGACCGCCCGAAACGCACCTCGCGATCGCCTGGCGTGCGGGTGGTCTTGAAGCGCGCTTCGATGATGCCGCGCTTGCCGGGCGAGTCGGGGACGAGCCGGAGGACGATGTTGGGTCCCTCCAGGATCGTCGCGTCTCCATCGGTCCGAGAACCGTAGCCCCACACCTCGCACAGTCTGGCGAACCGGGCCTTTGTTGCAGCGTCCACCGCGATGGTGAGGCCGACGACATCGTCCAGAATGGGGTGCGCCGGGCGTGACGCGAGCACGGCCTTGTAGCGCTCGAGGATCTGCTGCCTGGTCAGGCCGCCGCCGCGCGGGGCCGCCTCGGCGTGCCATTCGGCCAGGAACCGCGGGTGGTACTCCATGACCCAGGTGGACACCGTCGCGCTGCGGGGAAACCCTACGGGATTCAGGGACAGGAACCATGGGATCTGCACCTGGCCCAGTTGCCGCGTCATCGTCGTCTCCTCGGCCTGGATGCCCGCGGCGTCCAGCCGCTGTCGCAACTCCCTGATGCCGCCCGCCCGGTCCACCCCGAACGCCACGGCGCTGTCCCCCAGCTTCTGTCCGCTCGCTGGTCCCGCCTCGAAGAACTCGAAGTAGGTGTTGGTGCCGTAGAAGTACTGGCCGGTATAGGTCCGGTCGGTACGGACGGTCGTCCGCTTTTCGTGGGATGCGAACTCCTGTTTGAGGAAGTCGCCCTTCTCGATGTCCGCGTAGCTGGCGGGATCGAGGGTCACGAAGAAGTGGTTCAGGAACACCGGGGTGGCCGGAGCACCGGGCTGTTCGGCCCTGGGGAAGGTGGCAAGCAGGACGGCCGGCCCAACGAGGCTGAGCGTCGCGAGGATGCGTGGCAGCATGCGCTGATGTTACCGCGTTCCGGCTCGCCCTGGGTCACGGGCTTGCCGGCGCGCGGCGAGAGATCGATGTCGGCGACGGACAGGATGCTCATGGGGATCCTCCTCTGAAAGCTCGCCGGCCGGGCCTGCCCTGTGCAGGCGGCATGATCCGCGCCGCGGGCCCGGCGGGCCGCCTGGCGGGTGACACGATGAAGGGTACGGGCCGAGCCCGCCACGAACCCGTCAGAACTCATGCGGCACTGGTCCCCTTTCTTGCCGTCACAGTAACCCACAATGATCCGGCGCGCACCTTGATGTCGGCAAAGCCTGCTCGCTCGGCGTACGCCCTCAGTTCCTCGGGCGTGGACGATCTGCTGATGTTCGGTGGCCGCAAGGGTGGATCGATATCGGCCATCTGGAGAAACAGCGCCCAACCCTGTGCGCCGATCAGGTTGAAGTTGTCGAAGTAGATCCGGCCACCCGGGCGGAGCACGCGATACGCCTCGGTGATGAAGCGATACCGCTCCCACTCGTCGAGGTGCATGAAGACCGCAGTGCAGTAGACGACGTCGATCGAGGCGTCCTCCAGGGCGTGCAGGTCGTGCCCGTTGACCAGCTGCAACGACACGTTGGGCAGGTGCGAGAGCGCCTGACGCGCGTGCTCCAGCATGCGCGGCGACACGTCGGCGCCGATCCACCGGCCGCAGCGCGGCGCCATCCACGTGCCCACTCGTCCATTGCCGCACCCGATTTCCAGCACGATGTCGGTTGGCCGGACCTCGCTTGCCGACGCGATATCCGCGGCCGTCTCCCGTCCTGAACGCTCCCACTCGTGCTGGTCGGCCGTGCCGCAGACCGCGATGCGTGCGAAGTTCGCCGACGAGGCGGCCGCATCCCATGCTCCGCGGTAGTCGGCCCGGGCGTGCACCTGCGGCGCGTAATCGCCGCGGCTGATACGCACGCGCCCGAGCCTCCGTCGCTCGACCCGTCCGGACGCATCCTCGCGCAGGGCGTCGAAGCGAAGCACAACCCGGCCGGTCTCGGGCAGCAATGTGCCCGGCACACGGGCCGCGAATCCGCAAGCGCCACTGCTCGCAATCTCGGGGAAGTATCGGGCGACATCGGGGCGCGGCAGCGCGGGAGCGGCTTCCGCGAGCACGCGCCCGCGGCCGCTGACGAGCACGCGCACGGAGGTGCCGTCTCGCGCAAGCGCCCAGCCGTGCACGTCCACCCATAACTTGAAGACGTCACCCGAGCGCGGGGTTTCGACGCGGCCAAGGATGTCGCGCCACGGCCACCCGGCCCGCGCACGAACAGCACTGCGCCGAGCCAGCCAACCCAGCTTGTGCATTCGCGCTAATGGTAGCGGAAAGCTGGTTTCCCGCGAAGAAGCGGCAGCCGGCAAGACCGAGGGGGCCTAGGAGCGCGCGGAGCATTGGCCCGGTGACTTCCGGTCTTTCGATAGGAGCGGATTCGGGAGTATGCGCCCCTAGACGGGTTCACCTCGCCCCATCACGGATGGGCTTGATGGGCCGGTACGATGCGGTCATCGTCAGCGAAGGGCCGAACGATGAGACCGCCACCAAACTACTGCTCAGCACAGCGGCGCTCGGCAACGTCCGCACCGAGACCCTCCGGGCGTTCACGGAAGAGGAGTATCGGAAACTGATTGCGGCGCTGCCTTGAGGCGGTGTGCGGGACCGGAAGGCAGGGCGGCCGGGTGTCATCACTGGCACCAGGCCGTCCGTCCGGCACGAGGCTACCGGCCATCGTCATCACGGCCGACAACGCGACGGCAGTCACGGAGGTCGACGCGTCTCCAACTTCCTTTCCCATCACGACGACCGCGTGGCCTGAAGATCCGGCGCGGGCGAACGCGTCGCCACGGTCCTGACCGGCGAGGCCACTCACCGCGCACGTGGGCCGCCGACCGCGCGCGTCAGCCGCGGGTCGGCATGCGAACAACGACCGCCTCTCCGCGCGCCGTGACGGCGCCGTCTGCGGACACCGTCGCCTCGACCACGACCTTCCGGCCGGTCATCTCCCTGACGCGCCCGCGGATCTCGAGCTCCGGGCCGAGCGGCGTCGGCATGAGGAAATCGACGTGCAGTGCGGCGGTGACGAACCGCGGAGCGACGGTCTCGCCGATCTCGTGACCCGCGGCCCGCTCAGCCGCAATGGCGCCGGTACCGGTGGCGTGGCAGTCGATCAAGGAGGCGATCAAGCCCCCGTACACATACCCGGGCAGCGCGGTGTGGTACGGCAGCGGCGTGAAACGCGTCACCGTCTCGTCCCCCTCGAGACGCGTCTTCAACCGGAGTCCGTGCACGTTCAGGCGCCCGCAGCCGTAGCAGTGGGCGACATCGTCGGGATAGTAGTCCTGGATCGGTTGGGAAGGTTGGGCCATGGCAACCATTCTGCCAGATGCGAGCTGGCCAGTCGCGCAGTTCCGACGCGGGCTCGGCGACCCCGAGTCGCCTCTGCGGTTGCTGGCGCCAGGCGGACGCTCGCCGAATCGACGCCGGTGGGTATTCCGGCCGGCACGTCTGCACGGGATACCTGTCGCGACACTGGCCTACATCACCTTCGCCTTCCGGCAACCTGTCACCGCGCGCCACCGCGGCGGAACCTGAACGTGGTCCCAGTATCCAGGCTTCCCCCCTCGATGAGCATGACGTCGCAAGAGGCGCATCTGAAGGTCGCCCGGGCGGCGTTCGGGATCTCGACCTCAGTCGAGGACCATCCTTAAGCCTACCAAGACGGCCTTCATCTCGTCCGTGCCGCGGCGCAGTGTCCACTTGACGGCGGTTTGAGGTTGTTCGCGCACGGATCGCCCTCGGCGGCGTGGCTCTCCTCCAGCGCGAGCAGGATCTTCGCAAAGGGAGGGAGGTAGTGGCCGCGCGCGGCGGCGATCTCGAGCTGCTGCATGCCGGCGCGCTTGTCGCCCCGGATTCCGGCCAAGCGCAGGAAGAACCGCTTGTACGCTGGCAGGCTCCCGATGACGTAATTCGCCGCACCCAGGGTCAGGTAGGCATCGGCAGCCGCCGGCGCGAAGGTCAGCAGCTTCTTGGCGTACCTGTCAGCGTCTCGGATCATGCGCAGGCTTTCGAGCTGATGCTTCTCGATCAGACTGGCAGAGTCGACCTGCAGGCCCACGCCAAGCGTCATGGCCAACAAGGCGTTCGGATCATCGGGGTGGGTCTCCAATCTGAGCCGCGCCAGGTCTTGCGCACGGGAAGAAGCGTCGCGACCACGTCGCCGCGATCGAACGCCTTGCCGGCCGTCTCGGCGACTGCTACCAGGGCCTTCGGCCCTGAATGACCCGAATCAGCACAACGGCGATGGCCACAACCAGCAGGATGTGGATGAACCCTCCCAACGTGTACGAACTGACGACCCCGAGCAGCCACAAGACGAGCAAGAGCACCAAGAGCGTTCCGAGCATCTTGACCTCCCATCACGGCTTTGCACCGGCGGCGTGCGACACCGATCTGACGTCTCTGTGAAGCATGCTGGACGCCGGGAACAAGAGCGTCTGTTCAGTTTTGAACAGCGCGCCACCCGCCACGCGGGTCATGATCTCGGCATGGGATCCAACACCACGCAGACCTTCACTGCCCAGGCGATTCGACACTGGACTGCGATCGAGGGAAAGAGTTTGGGGTATCGGCCAGCAGAAACCATCTTCTCGCAGGGCGACGCCGCTGAGAGTGTCATGTGCATTCACACAGGCGGCGTGAAGCTCTCGGTGCTCTCGAACACGGGCAGAGAGGCCATCGTCGCGGTGCTGGGGGCTGGCGACTTCTTTGGCGAGGGGTGCCTGGCTGGTCAACCGGTCCGGATGGAACGTGCGACCGCGATCGCACCGAGCACGATCCTCGCTGTCGAAAAGGCCAGGGTGATTCGCCTGCTGCATGAGCAGCATGCTGTGTCCGACCGTTTCATCTCTGACATGCTGGCCCGGAACATCCGTATGGAAAAGGACTTGATCGACCAGTTCTTCAACTCAAGCGAGCAGCGGCTGGCTCAGACGCTCTTGGTGCTCGCGCGCTACGGCCAGCAAGACAAACCGCGGCGGATCCTTCCGAAGATGTCGCCGGAGACGCTCGCGGACATGGCCGGCACCACGCGCTCGCGGGTCACGTTCTTCATGGATAAATTCGAGAGATTGGGATTCATCGAACGGAGCGGGAGGCTGAAGATCAACAGCTCTCTGCTCAGCGTCGTGCTGCACGAATGAGGAACCGCCACAGGTCGACAGAGCATTCAAGGAGTCACATGAAACCGATCGGGCTTCTTGGCATTGTCTTGATCGTGCTTGGTCTCGGGGTGCTGGCCTATCGGGGAATCACGTACACCAGCCGCGACACCATCGTGGACATCGGTCCAATTCACGCGACGGCGGAGCGACAGAAGACGCTGCCGCTTTCGCCGGTGTTGAGGATCGTGGCGGTCGCCGGCGGGGTGGTGCTGTTGATCGTCGGCGTCCGCAAACGCGCGTAGAAGAAGATCATGAAGATGACGAAGGTCGTCCTTGGGACAGGAGCGACACGCTGACGCGCGCGGAGGAGTCCCGGGGCCGAGCCTCAGAACCCGCTGACCGGGGTGTCACGGGCCAGCAGCATCTGGTACGGGCCGCACTTGGACCGGATGAGGTATTCGCCGAACAAGCGCATCGTCACGCGCGCCTCCGTGCGCACATGCAGCCAGACGCCTTCCACATGTGTCGATCTCACCGGCGACGAGTGACCCAGGTCGCGGCGGCCGCCGCGACGATGCTGCTCTCGGTCGGCGTGATCGGCGGGCAGACGGTGATCACGCCGCCACCCAACCGCTACAGCCCGTCGCAGGACGTGGAGCTTGGGCGCCAAGCCGCGGCGCAAGTCGAACAGCGGCTTCCGATCCTGGGCGATGAGGAAGTGACGTCGTCTGTCGCGTCAGCGTCCCGTCGAACTGGCGCGAGGTGCCGGGCAAAAAACGCCGTCACCTTCGCGCCGGAGGGGGCCTACGGGAACGCGGGCGGGCAGAGCGTCTTTACCCACGGCATGCAGATCGGGCTTGCCCGTGACGACACGCACAACCTGCGGACCGCGACCGACGAGCTCATCGAGTCGCTCGCCCGCGGCAACCCCAACCTCAGCCGGCCATCCGGGTATGACCGGGCGCCGATCGGCGGCCGGCAGGGGCTCCACACGGTACTGTCGAACGTGTCGGACGCGACCGGCCAGCAAGAGCGCATCGCGGTCTTCACGACGCTCGTCGGCGACGGCCGCCTCTTCTACGCGCTCGGGGTCGCCCCGCGCGACCGTCTCTCGGAGTACGAAAGGACGTTCCGCCGGGTCGTGAAATCGATCCAGATCATGGACTGAGACCAGTCGTGCCGGTTGTTGAACCACGTTTGGAGGTTGCCCATGTGGAACAAGAATGAGCGCGACGGGAAGATCGATCGGGCGAAAGGCAAGATCGAGCAGGCGGTCGGCGATCTGACACACGATGACGACTTGAAGGCCGAGGGTCGCGTCGACGAGGCCGCGGGGAAAGTTCAAAGCGAACGCCGGCTCCCACTTCTCAGACTTCACCGCGCAGTACAACTCCCTGTTCGGCGACGCCCCGATCCCGCGATTCCCCTCTGTCGACAAGCCCCTGTCGAGCTACACGAGGGACGACGCGGGGAAGGCGGCGCTGCTGGCGGGGATCGGTCAGTCGCCCCGGGACTACGCCCTCGTGCCCGGCGACCCGCGGCCCCTGCGTCGCCCGAACGAGACCCTGGCGCTGATGGCGCGCAACGGCTCCATCTCCGCAGTCAGCGCCGTCCGGAAACCAGGTGAATGATCGCCACGAAAACGGCGGCGCCGATGATCGACCAGAGGATCGGGAACGGATGTCCACTGATGTGGACCACGAGAGGCTCCGGCAGCTTGAGCTGGGCCGCAACCCAGGACCCAAGGAGGGCGCCGATGAAGCCGAGGGCGATGGAAACGATGAGCCCGCCGCGGACCCCACCAGCGAGAGCCCTGCCGATGGCGCCGCAGACGGCCGCGATGACGATGAGGAGTATGAGCCCCGGCACTGTGATCGTCATGACAGGTGACCCTGTCGCTTACAGGTGAACGCGCCAGGTCGCGAGCCGGCGATCCTTTCGGACCGCCGGCTCTTCTCATCGCCGATGCGACGCGCGCTACTGCTTCCGGAAGTGCACCCGCACGCCGCCCCAGAACTGGTAGTTGTTCTGGACGTCGTCGATGTGGTCGAAGAACAGACGGCCCTCGCCGACGAAGAACACCGGGTACTTCGCGTTCTTTGCCAGCGGCACGCCGAAGTGCAGGAGCCACGTAGGCGTGAACGTGTCGCTGCGCGTCAGATCCCACAGGGAGAGCCCGGTGCCGATGAAGGAGCCGCCGGCCAGGTACTTGTTCACCTCGGCATCGACGAAGAGCGCCGATTCCTTCACCTTCCGGTCATCGTTGACCAGGCTGATCGCGACGCCGAGCGCCCCGGCCAGCTCCCACTCGTTCTGGAACCGCTTCGCGGCCCCGAACTTCAGGCCGAGGAGCGGCGAGCACTGGGCGAACTCCACGGGTTGGTTCTCCCCTGGATCGGCCGGGCGCACGCGGCGATCCTTGCCGACGAGGGCGTCGAAGAAGAACGGCCCGCCGCCGACGGGTTTCTCAATCGTGACACTCTCTTCGCACGTGACGGTGCCCTCGTAGTGGCGGCCGCCCGCCTCGACGACCCGCGGCGTGCTCACCGTGGTCGTCGCGCGATACGTGCCGGGCTTGCGCACCATGATCTTCCCCGTGAGGCCGCTGTCGAGCGTCAGCTTCTGCCCCACCACCGCGCCGGTACCGTCACGCAACTCCACCGTGACCGCGGGAGCGACCTCGCTCGTTCCGGTCGTGCTGCGCGTCGCATCGATCGTGATCTCGTAGCCGCCCTTTGCCGCAACGGAGGACAACGACACGTTGCACGTCGGCTGGACGACGATGGCCTTGGGTTCCGGTGCCGGCGGAGGGCAGTCGTCCACGTGGGCGGTTCGCGGCGCCACCGGATAGGGCCTACCTTTCGTGTCGGTCGCGTCGAACGTGTAGTCGCCGGGCTTGTTCGAGGTGAACGTCCACGACGGCGCGGTCAGCCCACCCGCCGGTTGGCCGTTGATGGCCACGCTCACCCGTTGCACGCGCGCGAGGTCCGTGCTGCTGGCCTTGATCGTCACGCGCACGTTGCCCGTTCTCGGATCGCACACCCGGTCGACGGAGAGGCTGACCGGCTCACCCTCGATGTCTTTGATCGACATGAGCGACACGTTGGCGCACGGCTTCGGCACGATGAATGTGTAGATCTTGTAGTCGTTCGTGACGCGGAAGAGAAACGCCTTGAACGGCTGCTTGCCGGCCCATCGGACTCTCTCGAGCCGGCCCGGCGTGCGGCTTCCCTTCCTGACGTTGGGCCGGTACGCCATCCACAGCAGGGTCGATCCCGGCCGGACATCACATTCCACGATGGTTCCGTCGGCTGGCGTCGCCTCGTTGCAGAAGCCGCCCTTCACCGAAGACGTGGCCCCGGAGAGCGTCGCCAGTACGGCGTCAGCCGTCTCGGGAATGCCGCTCTCGCCGAGCACCGTCCGGATGTCCTCCGCCATGCCCTTCTTCGCTGCCATCTGCTTCAGGCCGGCAGCCGTCTTCAAGGGGGGCTTGTAGAAAGAGGTCGAGCCGCCGAGCCGACGGGCGTTGTGCAGGGTATCCGCGCCACCGCCCTGCGCGGCAGCCACCGACGCCAGCGCCAGCCCCAGTGCGACCGCGCCCGCACTGATGGCGAACAGACGACGAACTGCACGGGACATCATCGACCTCCTCGCGAAAACCGCATCTGGGTGAGCCGCGCAATGAGCCCACCTGCACTGGGAGCGAATCGAACGGTGCATCCGCGTTATCGAGTCGCCGGTTTCGTCGATTCGTCGCGCGGAGCGTTCTTCTCCAGCACATTCACGAGACGACGGCCTGAGGCCGGAACGGTGATTCCCTTCCCGGTGACGATGGTTCGCGCGGTGAGTTTGCGTCCGTAGACCTGTTCGGTTGCGTTGTCGTCGGGCCGAAGCGACGTGCCCTCGAGCGACACGCCAGCGAAGAGACCGCGCGAACGGGAGTAGCTGAGGATCTCGGCTCGCAGCGACGCGTCGGTCGATGCGGTCACGTGACGTCCCTTGGGCCCGGCCGCGGCCGAGGCGTTGGCGCCGAGCTTGACCTGGCTGTTGAGCAGCGCATCCACGCCGCGGTTGTTCATCACCAGGAGCACGAGGTCGGTGGCCTCTCCGCCGAGCTGGAATCCGAAGCTGCCGCCTTCGAGCGCATACATCGCGGGCGCGCCCCACGGTCCGTCGAAATCCTTGCCGGATCGACAGACCATCGCGCCCCGGCCGTAGCTGCCGCCGACGCCGATCGCCGCCGTCATCATCGACGGAATGACGATGACGCATTCGGCTTTCTCCAACAGTTCCTGCGGGATGTTGTCCGGGACCGCGAGGACCTCCTCCATCACGACGCCGCAGGTCTCCAGGCGTTCTTGTTCCTTGTTCGCGGCCTCGAGGGCGGCCGCGCCCAACACGATGCAGAGCGCAACACTGACATACCGGAACATGACTGACCCCCTGAGTGAGAGTTGGCGACCTCGACGGGTGTGTCGAGGACAGCTACCCCCCCGATTGGTCTCCGGCCTTGAATGACCCGCATCAGCACGACGAGGATCACCACAGCCGGCAGAACGTGGATGAAGCCTCCCGCTGTGTACGAACTGACGACCCCGAGCAGCCACAAGACGAGCGAGAGCACCAAGAGCGTTGCGAGCATGCGTCCCTCCTCTGCGTGCTTCCCACCGCGGCGTGTGACACCAGTTCCCTGTCTGCCTGAAGCATGCTAGGCGCAGGGACGAGAGCCGTCTGTTCCTTTTTGAACACCGGCATCTCGCGGGTGCGGGTAATGTACTCCGTGGGACGGCACCCCCTCTTGTATCAAATCGGGACAGACAGGAGAACCAATGACGAACGCACAGGGGCGGCTGATCGCTCGACATCCGGGCGACACTCGCGAGAGAGGAGGAACAAGATCATGAAGACGAAGCTCGTTCTTGGCGTGTTCGTGGCGCTGCTTGTCGCGCTTCTTGCTGGGTGGCTCTGGGGTGCGTCCGGCAAGTGGGATCTGGATCGCGCGCTCCAGGTGTCCGAGCTGCGGACGGATCTGCTCCAGGCGCGCAGCTCGGTGCTCGTCGCTCGTCTGGATGTCTATAGCGTCAACTTCGGCGATGCGAGCCGACACCTGGAGGACGCCCGGGGTCTGCTGCGCCGCGCTGGAGAGCGACTCAAGAGCCTCGGCCGGCCGGACGATGTGAAGCGGCTGGATCTCGCGTTGGTGCGGATCGACGAAGCGCAGCGACTGGCGGGCCAGCTCGATCAGGAGGCGAACTCCCGCGCAGCCGAGGCGGCACAGACGATCGACGCTGTGCTGGGGACCGGAGCGAAGCGCTGACCCGCGCGGAGGCCGACGCTTCGGGCTCGATGATGAAGCAGACGGGTGGCATGTGACGTTCTGCGATTGGGCTCGCCATGACCGTTCTTAAACGTCTGATTACGGCGGGTCTCGTCGGCGTGGCCGTCTTCGTCGGTCCGGCGCGCGGGGCCTCAGCCGCGCAGCAGGCCACACAGTCGGCCGCGGTGACGGTCGACGACAGCACGCTCAAGTCGCGGATCAACGCGATCCTCAAGAAGGATGCAAGCCTTGCGGCTCACGACCTCAACATGGACGTGAGCCAGGGCGTCGTCACACTGAAAGGCACCGTGACGTCGGCCGCTGCGAAGGCGCGGGCGGCGGCAATTGCCGGCGGCACCAAGGGAGTCACGCGCGTCGTCAATCAGCTCGTCGTGAAATAGAACGAACGGGACTATCCTTCGCGCGCCGGCTTGATCGCGACCGTCGCCAGCAGGTACCCGTGCCGCCGCACCGCCGGCAGGTGCCGGTCGAGGAAGGCGAAGGGCCACACGAGGGCGCCCGTGACCGCCGCGAGCGGCCGGCACCACGAGTAGCAGGCGAGGTCGAGCATCCTGAGCCAGCCCAGGATGAAGAGGATCGCCGTCTCGGCGACCACCGTGAAGCCGGCCCGCTCGAGCGTCTCCCTCAGGGCGCGACGCGAGAAGGACTGCTCGTACCCGTAGGCGTAGAGCCCCAGGGCCTGGAGCGCCGCCGCGACGAGCGGCCGGAGGAACGGGTCGTGGCGGTTCGGCACGCCGACGATGGCACGGCCGCCGGGCCTGAGCACGCGCGCCAGCTCCTCGAGGGCGCGCTCGGAGTCGCGGACGTGCTCGATGGTGCCCATCGAATAGATGGCGTCGAAGCTCGCGTCGCGGAAGGGCAGCTCGCGGACGTCGGCGACCGAGGCGTGGAGCGGCGCGCGGTCGAAGGTGGCGCGCGCCTGGATCACCGTCGGCTCGCAGATGTCGACGCCGTAGGCGCGGGCGCCCTGCCAGCTTGCCCAGGCGAGGATACGCGTGTTCTTGGCCTCGTCCCAGAGATCGGTCTTGAACATCCTCAGCCCCTCGAGCGGAGGGAAGTGCTCGGCGAAGAGACGGCGTTCGTTGTCGAAGTAGTAGCGGGTCGAGGCCGCCCCGCCGAGGTCGGGAAAGTGCTCGCCCACGTCTGTCCAGAAGCGGCGGTAAGCGGACCCACGCGGCCCGGCGCCCGCCGGTGGCCGCTTCGGGGGCTCAACCAGCGACGTGATGGCGGCGGACGCCGAGGTGTCACGTCCCGTCCCGCCGTCCGATACGGTCGAGGCTCGGACGCCATCGCCGGGGTCCGACCTCGGTGTCACGGCTGCTCTCCCTGCACCGTCCACTGCCAGGCGCCGACCGCAAACGACAGCGGACGCCGGTCGCCGTTCTTCGGCAGATCGTCGGCCACGGTCGGAGGATCGGTCGGGTGGAACACGATCGCATGATCACCCGGCGTCAGGGCGAGGGGGCCGACCCGGTAGAGGCGACGTCGTTCCTCGATGACCAGCCTCTGCACCTCCTGCCGGTCGAGCAGCAGCTCCAGGCCGCGGGCGCCGCCTAACGCCCACATCTTGATGTCGAGGGCGGCGACAATCGGCCGGCCGCTTCTGTTCACGATCGTCCAGGACGCATCGGGTCCCATCCATCGCCACGTCATGCCCTCATCGTGCTCGCGCGGAGAGAACGCCGTCATCTCCGCGGTGTAGACCGAGGGCGGTGGCGCCGTGACCGCGAACACCTCGCCATCGCCGAAGCGGGCCTGCACTCGCAGGCCGTCGGGCGTGGGGTGATGCGCGAACCATCGTCCGTCCCATGTACCTCGCCGCACCAGCAGATGCGTGTAACCGGCGGCCGCAAGCTTCTGGGAGAGGTTCGGCTCCGTGCAGTCATCGAACGGGCCGCTCAGCAGCGAGACCTGGTCGCCCGTCAACCACTGCACCGACGCCGACGCTGGCGTGAGCGGTGCGCAGTCGAGCACGCGCAGGCGATCGGGCTGCCGCGCGATCCAACGGTGCGCGGTCGTGGGCAGCACGTCGCGCCAGAGCGCCGGTGGCCAGACCGCGTACTCGCCGACGGTGAGCACGAGAAGCGCCACCAACACGATTTGCGCGCGCGACGTGCTTGTCTGGCGAAGATGATCCACGCCGATGCCCGCGAGCAGCGCGGCCATGAGCTGGACCATCACCCCGAACCGGGCGTACGCCCTGAACATCGGAAGGAGGCCGTACAGGATACCGGACGGTCGGACGATCGTGAACGGGCCGATCCTGCGCTCGGGCGAGAGCGAGCACACGAGCGCGGCGACCGCGACGGTGACAATGATGGGGACCTGCGCGAGCGATGCCGGTCGTTGATCGCGGGCCAGCCATCGAGAAGCCGCGATGAGGCCCAGCGCGCGCCGGCGCCACGTGCTCGAATAGGCGAGGACCGCCGCCAGGTAGACCGGGATGAGCGGCGTAGAGATGCACTCCTGGGTGACCATCAAGCCGCCCCGGGGCGTCCAGAGCACGTTGGCCGCAGCGCTGGCCTCGACGCCGAGGAGGCGGAGCGCCGCCGCCGCCGCGCGGGCGATGAAGGCGGCCACCGCGAGGAGGCGGGCGCTCTCGAGGTAGAGCGGCGAGGCAGCGGCGAAGAGAAGAAGGAAGGCCGCCGTATTACCGGCGTCAAGTTGTCGCCACATGCCCTGTCCGCGCATCGGAGCGCCGGATTCTTCAAGGGAAATGCAGCATGAAGCCCAAGCACGTGAGCCTCGTGGCAAGCGTGGGATTCGCCGCGCTTCTTTGGGGTCCCTCCCTCGCGCTGGCCCAGACCGCACCGTCACTGGGAACGGGGCAGAGCTTCGCGGTCCTGGGTGGCTCGACGGTCACCAACACCGGCACGAGCACGGTCAGCGGGGACCTGGGTGTCAGCCCAGGCACCGCGATCACGGGCTTTCCTCCGGGGATCGTGGTTGGAGGAACGATACACGCAGCGGACGCGGTCGCGCTCTCGGCTCAGAATGATGTCACCACCGCGTACAATGCTCTAGGAGCCCAGGCGTGCACGGCCGACTTGACTGGTCAGGATCTCGGCGGAAAGACGCTCACAGCCGGCGTCTATTGTTTTTCGACGTCGGCGCAGTTGACGGGAACCCTTATTCTCGACGCCCAGGGCAACGCCAATGCGGTCTTCATCTTCCAGATAGGGAGCACACTCACGAGCGCCAGCAACTCGTCTGTTCTCGTGATCAATGGCGGTGAAGATTGCAACGTGTATTGGCAGGTCGGCAGCTCCGCGACTCTCGGTACGGCCACTGGGTTCAAAGGAAATGTTCTCGCGTTGACCAGCATCACCTTGAATACCGGCGCAAGCCTGTCGGGTAGACTCTTGGCGCGAAATGGCTTAGTGACGTTGGATACCAACAACGTCGCCGTGTGCCCCGCCTGCAATCCAGTCACCCTGTCGCCGTC
>Ga0315280_10007181_pt1 | contig 15066 bp, 23 predicted proteins | sample YL17G06_40_MG_FD_203697 | JGI IMG/M metagenome (GOLD analysis project Ga0315280, IMG submission 203697) | Sediment microbial communities from Yellowstone Lake, YNP, Wyoming, USA - YL17G06_40 | ecosystem: Environmental > Aquatic > Freshwater > Lake > Sediment | place: USA: Wyoming | collected... | reverse complement strand
CCTCCCAAAGCCGAGCCCGGAGAAGTGCCGCACGCTGCTGAGCAGCCTCGCAGACAAGGGGATTCCCGTCCAGGTCAAGGACAGCCTCAAGAAATACCTGGAGGCTCAGCCATGAGTCCCCTCCTCCTGGTTAACCCCGACGGGGTTGACCTCTGCAAATACTGCATCGTCGGATTCTGTTCGAAGGCTGCATCCTATCATCGGGATTACCCTGAGGAGAAGATGAAGATCTGCCCAAGCTTCAAGGGCGACGTCAAGTGGTGGCTCAATAACGTCAAGGAGGTATCAGAGGAGGACTTCAAACCCGGCGGTGAGGGATTCCACGAGGCTAAGCGCATAGGCCGATTCGCGGAGGCCGCCCACGATTGAGCGGCATCAAGACGTGTCCAGGGTGCGGTCAGCCTCTTAGGCCGGGTCGGCGTCGATGGTATTGCGACGCCGAGGGATGCACAGTTCAATACGTTTTACTCAACAAGGATGTCTCTATCAAGTCCATCGTCTACTCCGGGGTGGAGACCATCGGCAAAACAAAGTGAGAGGATTCGGATTACCCTCGGTTTTTTTGCTCTCTCTAGGTTAAGCTTATAGATCGCTGCCCCATGAAGCACCATCATGGAATCCTTCGACTCTTACCTCCTCCGCCAAGCCTATTAGAAGGCAGCAGATCAGGCGATAGGCTCGCTAAGACAGACGAAGCCATTTACGGATAAAATTGTTAGCTGGTGACGACTCTGCCTCAACTTAAAAAGGGGTTTACCGTGTCTCCGCTTTAACCTGCTGTAGCGGCAGGGGTTCTCGTAGTATGAGCCCTGGTTCCCGTTGGGTGAGGAGGCGTGGAAGAGGTTTGAAGGGAAGCGCGCTGCCTTGTCCCTAATTTGGTTTTAAATGGTTATAATTATTGATATCGATTTGGGGGCAGTTCTGAGCCTCGTGCACGCGTTCCCTTAGTATTAAATATTTATTGCAAGAAAAAGGTTGTTTTATAATTCTCCGGTTTCTTCTACGTTAATGTTAAATAAAACCTCAAATAAAGATAAGTTTAGGGTTGAAATTTATGAAAATTAACAGGTTTTTAGTTCTTTCGTCCTTAATATTGTTGATTATGCCGATCGTTACCACATTGAATGTGGCTAATGCCCAAGACACAAGACCTTTAACGATTGTTAAAAGCAAATGGGCCGTACATTCCGTGATCATCGATGGCAAGATGAGTAACCCAAAGGAGTGGTCCGATGCAGCTCACTACGATTTCTATATTGGCGCAGTGTGGGGCACAGAACCACCCTTCTATAAAATGAGACTCTGGGTGAAGAACGATCAAAACAACGTGTACTTCCTCTATAGGGTCGAGTACCCGAAAAAACAGTGGGACTTGAACGATGGTGGGTATGTCAATTATTTCTGGCCGCAAAACGACCCAGACTCGGGATGGCCTTACAGTGATGGGAGTTATGTATCTTTCACTGGAACATATGATGAATATGACTGGAACGATCACTATTGGCTAGAAGATACAGCGAATCCACAAGGGCAGAACAATGTTGTGGGCAAAGGAACTATGGGTGGTAGATACTATTGGATCGAGTTCTATAAACCGCTAAACTCTGGTGATGGTTACGACTGGAGCTTTGTGCCAGGAGGAACCTATGGATGGAGGCTGGAGACGCCTGGTAAAATGGACCATATGTTAGTAGGAATTTGGGACTCCAGCACACAGACGGCTTTTGAAAGGTACATTACATTAACTTCAGCAACTCGCGCGCGCTGCCATGTCCCTAAATAGAAGACCCAGATCGACGCACCCCCAACCAAACAAGCCATCGACCCCACCAAGCAATAGATCAATCATCCTCTAAACACCACCAGACGGCGCGCGCGTGACGAGGTGGTTATGGTGAAGCTTCGTCCTCCAGTAGTGGTACAGATTAAACGACGAGGAGGCTGAGAGGCAGGACAGGATCTAAGTAGTGGACATCGTGCTCAGTTTCAGACACCCATGACCTTTCATGTAGCTGTTCAGCGCCTTTACATCAGGATCCTCCATCACGCCCGCCTCAGCTATCTGCTGCCAAGTAGCCATGTGAACCCGCTTAGGAATTGTAAGTGTACTCTTGAACGCCTTGAATTCCTCAAGATGAGTGAGCCCACTGGCGTTGATGTTAATAGAGTTAGTTACCGCCAATAGTCCCGCTTCGAGCCCCCACTTCTCCCCCATCTTGATCCCTAGCATCAGGTGCCTGTAGAGCTGGTAGAACCTCATCATGTTAGTTTCCATTGAGCCAGGGTCCTTGAGGAGCGGCTGACAATACGGCTCATAAGACTGAGGAATCCGCCCCGCCCCTTTACTCCAAGCTCTAACCCGCTCGCCGGATTTACCTAGCTTGCACTCCACCATTAGAAGCGTACTTCCACCCCTTAGAATAATATCCGTCTCTGTCTGCTGTTTTCGTCCCCCAACCCCCCATGGCTCGATCTCGTTCAGGGCTGCCTGGATCTCCGGCATTACCGCGGCGCTATCGAACGGTCGGAACCAGTAGAGCACTTTGAAGTCGTCCTTAAAGCCCAACTCCTCAAGCAGCTGGTTCAGTCGACCCGTCTTTTCTAGGGTTCGAAAAAGGTTCCATGTTAGAGCGTCCTCGCTGTTCTCGCTAGCGATCTTAGGCAGGCCTCTGGCTGCCCCTCTCGTGAACCTGTCCTTGGCTTGGCACGCCTTCCAGCCTATGGACGGTAGATCAGGATCCACGATAATGTTGTCCTGCCACCTACTATGTACTTTCACGCCGGTTTTAGTGATTATCACTTACGGCATCAACTCACTCAACGAAGAGTCTAACCCTACATATTTTATTTTTTTCTAATTATACGCCATAACTCCTATACAATTATGAGCCCCCCAGAAACAGGCTGAATGTTGAGAGCTGCTAACTTGGTGATATGGGAGAATCAATTTCATGAGCTAAATACATACTTAAGATTATATGTTTTTCAAAGTTTCATGATCGTATTTTTTCTAATATCTCTTTTTGCGAAAGGCTATTAGGGAAGGGAATTACTACTTTTTTCAGCATTCCTTCACTCACAATAGGGTAATCTCCTTGTTTTTTTGCTTGTTTTTCGTCTAGCAATTTGATGAATAAATCCGAGTTCAAAAAGGATAGGACATAATTTAAGCAATTTTCTAAAGTTATTTCTTTTTTTATTTCTTTTTCCAAATCATCTTTTATGGTTTCTAATAGTTTATTTGGAAGTAAACTTATAACTGAATCCTTTGGTAAATAACCTATTGTATCTATTGCAAACGAAGGTTTTTGCATTAATCTTCTTAAAACTATCTTAGGCGTTGTTAGAAGCGAAGGTGTTCTAGGACGATGATATTCATACCAAGATTTATTATATTCAGAAATATTTTTTCCTTCGAATTCTCTATAATATAGTGTATCGTGATATTTAGTCAAATATTCGGCAACTAACGGATATTTAATTTCTCCTTTAGCAATTCTAATATTTAATTTATGAGTTATATCTTTACCTATTTCTTCAGAATATATATTTATATCATAATCCAATATATCCTTATTAGTTTGCTCATCGTAAAAAGCTGGTAAAAATTTATCTTCTTTTACTACATAAGGAAATAAAATAAATTCATTGGACCAAGTTATTTTATTTTTATTTATATTTCTACCTCCAAGTGTCTTAAATATTAAATCTTTTTCTTGTAATAAATTCTGATCTATGTTAGAAAAAATGTCACTAGACCCTTCGCCTCCACATGTCACCCCTTGTATAGCTTGGAATAAATCAGTTAATTTATAACCGTTTTTAATACTAATTTTTTCCTCAAATAATTCTTCTATACTTTTAATTGATTTTTTTATTTTTATATATTTATATTCTTTTTCTATATTATTTAAAGAATTACTAATTCCTTCTTTAATTTCTTCCAAAATTTCCTTTTCAGACATTTTTAATAACCTCAATATTGACTATTTCTTTTTGTTTTACACCTTTTTTAAATATAGTTATGGCAGGATAATTCGTCCATTGTGGAAATAATATTTTACCTAATGTCCTTAGATTAATAAAATACACTATAGATCCATATCGTTTAATTATTTTTTTAATGCCTTCACCATAATCTTGGCTAATATAATTTATTTGAGTTATAAAACCCAAAATTCCATCATTTTTCAATAATTTTATACCACGTTCCATAAATAGTACATATATATCATATTTTCCACTCGCACTAACAAAATTCTTTTTATAAACATCTCTCTTTTCATCGTCTCCTAATGGGCCTATTTTTCCTTTAAGAACAGTTCCCCAAGGTGGATTTCCTATAACAATATCAAATTCTTCTTTCAATAGTTCGCTAAATTTTTTCATATTTTCAACGGCTTCTGTTTGTCTTGAATTTAAAAAACCTTTCATAGACGTAGTGTTAATTTCGGGAACTAATGTATCATTTGTTAGAATTTTAAATGATAATTGAAAATTAGGATTTTTCTGACTTATTTTAGAATATGGATCTATTAAAATAAAAGTTAAATTTAAAGTTGTAAGAAACGTCGCGAATGGATTTATGTCAATGCCTACTAAATTATTTAAAATCATTTTTAATTTTGTTTCTTGGATTTTCCATTCTGGTTGATTTGAATATTGATGACAAATTTGCTTATTGTCTAAATGTTTACTTAATCTATTTAATGCATTAACAAGAAATGTTCCACTTCCGCAAGCTGGATCTAATATTGTTAATTTACATAAGTCTTCCCTATCTTCGTTATATCCTACCAAATCTTAAAATTTCTTCTGGTGGTAATATTTTTTGATAAACTGCTTTCCAAAGGTCTGAATTTACATTATTATAATCATACTTGTTTAATACTTGATACATTCTTCCCAAATATTTGTCTAATTGAGATTCATATAAATTCAAAACTTGAAGCTCAGATGGTATTAGACCTTCACGAGTAATTTCAGGAATATAAATCCAATCTAATTCATTTAATTTATATATTAAAGGAACAATTTTAATCATTTCTTGTCGAATCAACCAATAAAATATTAAAAATTTGTTAGAGATAGTACTTTGAGGTTGTATTCCTGTCCAAGCTTTTTTATCTATTCCTACAAAAACCATCAAAAATCGGCCAATAAATTGAATTGCGGTTTGATCCAAAAAAATATCAATTTTTTCTTTGAATAAATCATTAATTATTTTATCAATAAATGAATACACATCAACATTTTTTCTTTTATTCACTACAATCTCAGTTATAATATCATCCTTTACATTTAAATCTGATAATACATAAGATAATTTTATTCTTAGAGCGTTGGCATTACTTTCTTTATTATAGGTATAAATGATTACTTTTTTAACTTCAGTAATAGTTGGACTCATATTTTTAATTAACCATTCATCTAACAAATAATCTGTAGTATTTTTCAAAAAATTACCGCATTTTCCGTTATAAAACCCATAAAAAATCTCTTTTAAAATATCTTTAAGATCATTTCTTGTTGTAATTATATCTGCTGTAAATTGATTTATAGTCATAGAAGAATCTTTAACTAAAACTAATTTACTCATTTTTCCACCTCATATAGATACATTTTCGCTGATAAAGGTTTAATAAATTCATTAAAATTCTCATCTTTTTTAGTATTAAATTTTGTTTCAATTTTATCTATACAATTATAAATTAACCAATCAAATCCATCTGTTAAAACTGCATAGTTTAGAGTTTGATAATCTTTTATTCTATTTTTGAATATAGAATATGATTTGCTTCCTACACCAGGCTTCTTAGTTTCAATATTTATTACTGGTTTTATCTCATCATTAATTAATAAAACATCGAAACGTTCCCCAAAAACTATTTTATCAATTGGCCATTTTAGGTAATTATGAAATAATTCCATTACTAACCAAAAACGAAAAGCCCTTTCTCCCCAATCACCAGGATAACGTAAATAATTAGTATAATCTTCATATCTTTTCATTATTTTATTTACAACGTCTTTTCCTGATTCGGCCATGAGGATTCATTATTTTTAATTACCAATTAAATATTTAAGTTTGTATGTATTTAGCTCGTGTTTATCAATAACTTAGAAACAGGCTTAAAACGTGAAAAGGGGGCCTTTTTTGGCTCAGATTACATGTTCGATGAGGATAGGGAAATCTCCCGGATTCAAGCTTATTTCGCTGAAAGAGTCCCAAATATGGGAGAATCAATTTCATGAGCTAAATACATACCAAAGTGATGTAATATAAGATACCTTCACCAATCTTCAATCGTTAATGCTTGCTCGCATCCGCTTCGTACTCTGGACAATCTTCGTCGTCAGCCTCGTCACTGCGTTCTGGCAATACTTCGAGTTCGCCTACACGCTCGCCGAGAAAGGCCTCATCACCAGCCCAATATGGAGCAGTACACTCGGCCCACCCTGGGTGCATCACGGATACATCGGCTTCATCGGCGCGGGGGCAAGCATCGCAGCCATGCAGGGGATGAGGTGGAGAAGTGACCGAAGAAAAAATAAGACTAATAGATAAGGCCGAGACGGCGACCGTAGCCGCCGCCGTGATCGTGGTCCTCGGCGCCGCAGCCACAGTCTACTACGGCAAGTGGGAGCTCTTCGCCATGATCGTCGGCGCCGCCATCGCCTACCTCTTCCCCAAGAAGAAAACCGAGTAGTTGCTGCCCTCAGTCAGAGGTGTGGCGCCACCCTAGAGGTTCTTGTCGATGCCTCACAGAAAATCGGATAGAATGATCGCTAAGCGGAGGAGCCGCATCAATCAGCGCCGGGAAGCCTCCCGCATCGTCAGCAGACACGCCTACAAGGACCCCATACTCCGGGAGGCAGTCAACCGCCTCACCCCAGGCCTCCTCGCCGTCAAGCTCCAGAAAAAGTATGGCACCTTCGACGCCTCCATCTGCGACAACTACGACAGGGGCGAGGTCCTCAGCGACTCCTATGGACGAGGTACCCTCCAGCAGGTGGAAGCACTCGCACAGGAGGCATAGGAGATGTCGGGCAGCGACGAGACCAAGGATCTGTACAGACTCATCGGCAACTACGAACGCTTCAGCGAGACCGTGCTCTCTGAACTCAGGGACATCAAGCAGCGCCTCGAGGAGGGAGACAAACGTTTCCAGACATTCGAGAACCGATGCAATATGCACGGCGCCCAACTCGGCGACCACGAGAAACGGTTGAGCAGCTTCGAACGCAACGGACTCCCCCGCCGAGTCAAGCGGCAGATCGACGGCACCGCAGTAGCCACAGCCGCCCTCTTCGTCTGGGAGCTCCTGAAACGATTATTCGGCGTACCCCTGTGAAGGAGGAGAATGCAGATTGAGGAGAGGACCGTTAGAGATCAGGGTAGAGATACTCAGGAATGCACATGAACCCATCACGATAACGAATCTCCTTTACGCCACGAGAATAACGTACGCTCACATCAAAAGGCTCGTGGAGGATCTCGTTCAGAGAGGCCTCCTCGTCACCGTGGATCCAGGCGAGCTTGACAGGCAGAGGGGAGGATATTTGAACCGGATCGGGCCATGGCTCGGAAAGCCAAAACTCCAGAGGATACGGACCTACTATCATACATCCGAGAAGGGCAAAGAGATCCTGCGCCTTTATGATCAGATCAAAGCCCTGTTTGAGGCCTGACTCAAGAAAGGTCCCAAAAATGTCGTGCGCGTGCCGCCTTAGGGGAAACGGCGGAGCTGAAACGGGCTTCAGGAACCCATGAAAATTCACTCCTCCGTTCAAAGACCCGTGAATTTGATCCCCCTGACTTTGAATGGATCAAGGCGGACGAACATTGATCTGTGTGAAACCCGGTTGATTGGATGCCTGGAATTCACGCCTTCATCTACGCAACCGAACAAATTAGACGCCCACCTCTCTACGTTCGAGCAAAAATGGAAACCAAAAAAATAAGCTCAACGGACGGATACGTCCTAAGGATCTCACACGAGGACCTGGTCAACCAGGTTTTTAGCCTCGGAAAATATTATAGCGGGATTCAGCGGAACTTTATCCGCGGAACCCCGCTATTATTCGCCGCCAAGTCCGAGAGCGGCGACAGCCTCGTCGGCTACGGAGTAGTCGACAAGGTAGAGTACCTATGGGAGATGACCCCAGCAGACGAAGAGTACGCAAAAGAGCACGGCTGGAGAATCGCTCTCACCCTAAGAGCAGCCACCAGGTTCAAGAACCCGCTCCTCATCAAGAACAGCCTCCTTAAAGACGATAAGAGGAAGGGCGCCTATCTCCACGGAGCCAAGCTCAACGAGGACACAATAGACGGCCTCCTCGAGCAGGCAGAGGCAGCCCAGGAGGTCGCCTAAATGGAGATAAACTTCGGAGACCCACAAACGGCGTGGAAGCAATATGGCCTCGAACAATACCCAATCCAAGTAGACGGAAAAGACACGAGCTACAAGGCCATTTTCAGGAAGAATAGTCTCGTTAAAGTCCTCGGTAAAAGCTACGAATTATTCCCCAACGAGGAAGCCCTCAAGATCGCGAACGCAGCAGCATCTTTAGCAGGCTTAGAGCCTTTCGCCCCTAAGACATTCGGCGTAAGAGCAGAGGGAAACATGCTCTACAATAAGCAGGAGACCAAGATGCGGGCGATATATACCCCAGGGAAGATCCAGAGAGTCGACGGGGAGGAAATCAACGTCGGCGTCAACGTCTTCAACGCGATAGACGGCTCAAGCAGCTTCGGATGCGGAATCTTCACATTCAGAAACATCTGCTCGAACGGAGTCATATTCGGATACGAGGAGATCATGAGCCTAAGAAGAATCCACACCAAGGGTCTCCAAGCCGCCATAGAGGACATGAAGAACAAGATGATCCTCGTCATGGAGCAGGGAGCAGAACTCCTCGAAACATACAGACGGATGGCGGCAATCAAGGTCACGGAGAAGTTCATAGACAGGATACTCAGCAGCCGCCTCCCAGCCAAAGTCCTACCCTACTATCTAAAAGAAGAGGAAGCCAAAATCCCAGACATAACAGAATGGCAACTATACAACGACATAACGGAACTCATATGGCACAACGAGAAGACAGGACTACATAGCAAGACCTTCCAGTTCAACACACTTCACAGCATCATGCCCCTGACCCCGAGGAGAGTCTAAACATGCAGACTCAGGTCAGGAAGGTCAGCGACCCCTTCGAGAGATCCTGTAAGGTCTGCGGGCACCTCAAGATCTGCGCAGTATTCAGAGCCATAGGTCCCCTCCTCTCCCAGAACTGGGAAGACGAGAACAGGCCATTCGACCCAGAGACTCTCGCCACCATCTGCAAGGAATTCCTATCAGCCAGCACAATAGAAATCTTAAGGGAGGCCCAGTAAAATGGCCGCCGTCGTCACAGTCAGGTACAGGCTCAACGTAAGGCTGCCCGACGCGGAGAAGAAGTACCGCGACGAGCTCACCCAGGAGGCTGAGATCCAGCTCAACGAAGAGACCGAGGGCATAAAACTCGGCGTCGAGGAGCTAACCAGGAGAGTCCTCGCCAAGGCCAGGGAGCTGAGGAACGGCTTCTACGTCGAGGCGAAGAGGCTCGGGGCAACCGACTACACGGAGGAGGCCCAGTAAATGAGCCTTGAGGAGAGCCGAAAACGCTTCCGAAGGGAGATCGGGAAACTCGACAACTGGCTCAACCACAAACGCATAGACGAGTACTTCAAGGAAAAGAAGACCCTCAAAGAGATGGGCCCCGATGGCCAAGCATAGAACTACAGGAAAGTTCTGGCCCTGGGTCCGCGAACTCATCTATCAGGAGGCGGAAAGCCTCCACGCAGCGGACTTCCATAAAAGCCACCAGGAGAACATCACGCCGCCCACACACCAAGAGCTCAGAGAGGGAGGATACTTCTACGCCGCCAAACTCATAGTTCTCCGAGAAATACACCGGAGCGGTTTGGGATGATGTTCAAGGGGGACCTCCTCGACCTGGTCATCTCCGGCCGCAAGACCCAGACCCGGAGGCTCCACAAACACGCCCTAAAGGAGGGCCAAGCCTACAACTTAAAAAAGAACTGGTATGAGAACACCGGGTACTATATCAGGATAAAAAAGGTTTACCCTCAGAAGCTCGGCGACATCTCCGAGGAGGAGGCCAGGAAGGAGGGATTCAGCAGCCTCGACGAGTTCCGCGACGCCTGGATCAGAATAAACGGGAGATGGAACCCGGACATAGTCGTAACCGTCTACGAGTTCAATCTCGTCGATCTCAAGCAGAGCCGCCTCACTTAACCCGATTTAAGCGGAGTAAAATCCGCAATTATTTTTAAGGTGAAAAAATTGGACATAGAAGTACCCCAGGCCGAGCTCATAGACATCGACAGGCTTCAACTGGACAACGAGAACCCCAATAAGATGAAGAAGGGTCAACTTAAAGCCCTCGGGGACGCCATCGTGAAGTGGGGCTTCATCGTCCCCATAATCACTAACCGGGACCTCCTCGTCGCCGACGGCGAGCAGCGCCTCACCGCAGCTAAGGAGCTCCACATGAAGCAGGTCCCCGTCATACGCCTCGACGTCGAGGACGTGGACCGCCGCCTCCTCCGCCAGGTCCTCAACAAGCTGAAGGGCCAGCACGTCCCAGAGCTCGACCAGGAGGAGTTCCTCCGCATAATCGAGGCCGGCGGCGAGGAAGACCTGAGAAGATTCCTGGTAGCCAACGATAAGCAGATCAACGCGGCCCTACAAAAGGAGGCTGACTCCGGCATAAGCCCCGAAACCATGTACGAGGTCGTCGTAGAATGCGCAGACGAGATCGAACAGAAAAAGGTCTACGATGAACTTGTCTCTAAAGGCTACAAGTGCAGGGTCCTAACCCTTTGAGGCCACGCAAATGGAGTTCAACATCACCCGGAGATGGGATCGCCCCAAAACCTTCCGCGTCGAGAGCGTAGCCAGCCAGTTCACCCTCGAGGACGTCCTCCTCGAGAAGACCTTCAGGGGAAAGCTCCCGATAGAGGACGAGGCCTGGAGCGTAGGCGTAATAGTCGGCAGAAGCGGCACAGGCAAATCCACCATAGCCCGCCAGCTGTTCCCAGAATACTACATCAAGGCCTTCCCGTACAAGGAGCCCAGCATCCTCAACGACTTCCCCGAAAACCTGTCCTCATCAGACATAACGAAGGCCCTGAGCAGCGTCGGCTTCAGCAGCCCACCTGACTGGCTGAAAAGCTACGACCAACTCAGCCAGGGAGAGAAGATGAGGGTCGACATCGCCCGAGCCATCCTCCTGGACAAGCCCATAATAGTCTTCGACGAGTTCACCAGCGTCGTGGACCGTGAAGTAGCTAAGATCAGCAGCTACGCCATCCAGAAAGCCGTCCGAAGAGCCAATAAGCAGTTCATCGCGGTGACCTGCCACTACGACGTCGTCGACTACCTGGAGCCCGACTGGGTCCTCTGCACGGACGATATGAGCTTCAGTAAAAAAAAAGGCGGCACCCTCCCATCCAACTCGACATACGGAGCTGCAGCCCTCGTCTCTGGGATCACTTTAAGCAGTATCACTATCTGAGCCACGAACTCCCCCGGACCGTAGACTGCTATGCCGCCGTCTATAAGAATAGACCCGTAGGCTTCATCGCCGCCACTCACGGCATCGGTAAGACGAGGTTCTTCAGAGTAACCCGGATAGTCACCATCCCCGACTACCAGGGAATCGGAGTCGCAAGGAGCCTCATGAGCTTCATCGGCGAAAAGTACAGCCGAGAAGGGAAGTTGCCGCTAACCATGGTGACCAGCAACCCGCAGTTCATACACGCCAAACTCCCAAACTGGATAATCACCAGCATAGGACGCCAATCATCACACGCTGGAGCAAAATACAACAAACAAATAAGAAATATATCAAGATCAAGTAGCAGAAAAAGGATAACCATCAGCATGAGGTATAAGCCGCCTCGAAAAAGTGGACAAAATATGTCCACTTTACCCCCATACCACGAGTGAAAGTGGGTCGTAAAAGGCTTATAAAATAAAGTGAAATCCTGAAAGGCGTCTAAAAATGGGTGCTTTCCATTTATAATATGAGTCAAAATGGGGTAATAAAACATTGACAAGCATCGACATATTACATCGACGAATCCTCGTATTCGAGCTATGGACCTGCCGTCACATTGCCCCCAAGAGAATCGTTGAGATCCTCGAGAAGCGGGATATAAGGGGAGCCACTATAAAGACGGTTCGCCGGGACATTTCGACATTAAAAGAGTGGCTTCCCGAGATAGTTAAGCTTAAGGAGAACTCGTCTCAGGTTACTGCTGAGCTTCTTGGAAAGCATCAGGTCACCCAGCAGAGGCTGCTGAACCTCGCGGAGACCGCAGATAATTCAAACGCCCAGGTGGGTGCGCTTAGGGCAAGCGTGGACGCCATCAATGCGGAAGTGGATCTCAGGCTTAAGACGGGGCAGATAAGCGCCGTTCCTCAGAGATTCGAGGTTAGTTCAGATGTCTCAGAAGACGAACTCTCAAGAGTCATCCCCGTTATCGTCAACATGGTCATGGGAGAACAGGTGCGGGCAACTAAGCAGGGTATGGCTGAAGAGGATACGAAAGAACCGCTGGATCCCTCACACCCCAACCCCTAAACAAACGTATTTCCTGCTCCTTGACTGCGAGGAGGCCTTCTACGGAGGAGCGGCGGGGGGAGGCAAGAGTGATGCTCTCCTCGCCGGAGCCGCCATGTATTTAAATGAACCCGGCTATAATGCGATTCTCTTCAGGCGCACATTAGAGGATCATAAGCTCGCAGAGGGCCTCATCCCACGGAGCATGGAGTGGTGGGGCGGAAAGGCTAAGTGGAACGGGCAGGATTATCGGTGGAAGTTCCCCTCCGGAGCGACGGTAAGCTTCGGCTACATGGCGGCCCCCACGGATCACTTCCGCTACCAGTCCGCCGCCTTCCAGTACATAGGCTTCGACGAGCTCAGCCACTTCGAGGAGCAACAGTACCGCTACATGTTCAGCAGACTACGCCGCCTAGAGGGCGTCGACATCCCTCTCAGGATGAGGTCGGCGAGTAACCCAGGCGGCGTAGGACACGATTGGGTGAAGCACCGATTCATCGACCCAGGCAGTCCCGATCGCCCTTTCGTGCCAGCGAAACTCGACGACAACCCGTACCTCGATCGGGACACCTACCGCAGGAGTCTGAGCAACCTCAACCTCATAACGAGGGAGCAGCTCCTCAACGGGAACTGGGAGGTCAGGCCCAGCGGGGGCATGTTCCAGCGGGGATGGTTCGAGCTCGTGCGCGAGGTCCCCCAGGGAGCGATGAAGGCCGTGCGATACTGGGACTTCGCAGCGACGGCACCAGCCCCCAACAAGGACCCAGACTACACGGTGGGCGCTCTAGTCGCGATAAAGGACGGCGTCTTCTACATATCTAGCATCGAGCGATTCCGAGACACGCCTCGAGCACGCGAGAAGATCGTGCTCCAGACCGCCATACTTGATCACGAGCGACCTTACCCCGTAACCACCTTCATCCCCCAAGACCCGGGGAGCGCCGGCGTCGACGTCGTCGACCACTATCGACGCGAGGTGCTGCAAGGATACGCCGTCTACTCCGACAAGGTGACCGGCGACAAGGTAGTCCGGGCGCAGCCATTCAGCGCAGCGGCGGAGGCCCGCAACGTGAAGCTCCTGCTCGGCCCATGGAACGAAGCTTTCCTCGACGAGGTGGAGGCCTTCCCAGAGGTCAAGCACGACGATCAGGTCGACGCGGTGAGCGGAGCCATAAACAAGTTCAGGATCACGGGACCGCCCACTTCCAAAAGAGGCAGGGTATGGTAATGGGAAGAGCACAAGCGTTAAGGGAGCTGATAACGGGGAAGCGCCTCCAAGTGATCACCGCCAAGAGAGGATTCGTGACTCGCAGGGAGCAGAAGGGCCAGCTGTCCACCTCAGCCACATGGACGGACAGGCAGCCGCACCCCGCCCGAATGGCGGACTACGAGGAGCTGAACAGGGACAGCGAAGTCGAGACCGCCATCACGACGCTCACCGGAATGATCGCCGGGGTCGGCTTCTACACCGAGATGGGCGAGGGCGAGAACCCCAAGCACCCCAACAAGGCGGCCGTCGACGCCTACGCCGAGAAGATCAACCTCGACGAGAAGCTGATGATGGCCGACAGGGTCAGGCTCGGAAAGGGCAACTGCCCCATCGAGCGTCTCAGGGATGGCGACCTTAAGCTCCTGCCCCCTGAAACCTTCTACGTGTGGAAGCACCCGACCGGCGAGATATACAGGTACACCCAGGAGATCACGTCAGGTAGTCCTATAGCCACCTGGGAGGGCGACGATCTCAACAACATAATCCGCTTCGTGCGCAAGGAGACGCCGGGCAACCCCTACGGCGTCGCGCTGGCCGACTCGATCGCCGAGCGCCTCGAAGCTCGCAGGGATATGGCGGAGGACCTGCCCGACGTCATACACAAGTACGGCTATCCCTTCCGCGTCTGGGAGAGCGAAACCGGTGAAATCGGCAAAGTCGTCTATGACGCCGCCACAGGGCGAGAGGTGGATGAGGACATATTCCTGGAGAACGTGCTGAAGGACACGGTGCGCATACACAGCGAGACCCTCGACCCCCGCATCAACTTCACCGAGTATGTGAGGCATAACGATGAACAGATCGCGGAGGGACTGTTCGCCCCACTCGTGCTGTATCTCAGGAACGCGACGGAGGCCTCCGCCAAGACCATCCTCGAGGCCATCGAGACCTACACTCAGGGCGAGCAGCGGTACATCAAGCGCCGGGTTGAGCGATTTCTCTTCGAGCCTCTCGTCGGCAAGCCCACCCCTCGCCTAGTGTGGGGCAGCCCAAGGACAGGCGTCGAGGACCTCACGATGGCTGACGTCGCACAGCTATACCAGGTCGGCGCGCTGAGCTTCCCGCAGGTTCAGGACCTCATCAAGAAGCTGGGCGTCCCCATCATGGATCAGCCCCAGCAGGCCCCGCCGCCAACCGCGACGACCCCGGCTCAGGTCCCGAAG
>Ga0315280_10007180_pt1 | contig 15067 bp, 15 predicted proteins | sample YL17G06_40_MG_FD_203697 | JGI IMG/M metagenome (GOLD analysis project Ga0315280, IMG submission 203697) | Sediment microbial communities from Yellowstone Lake, YNP, Wyoming, USA - YL17G06_40 | ecosystem: Environmental > Aquatic > Freshwater > Lake > Sediment | place: USA: Wyoming | collected... | reverse complement strand
CTTGTTCAAAGTTTTTTCGCATCCTTTTTGATTCCTTATAAATAGGGACATGGTTTGATGGAAGGGGTATTTAATACCTTCTGTATGTTGCGTGGCTGGTTTTATTTGCTAGCCATGTAAACTGTTAAGTTGGTTTGTTGTTTTCGACCATTAGAAGGAATGTTTCCATTACTTTTCGTATGAGTGGCGTGCATAGGTTTTCTTTTATGTTTTCTTCGCGGAATTTTCTTATTCCTTCTAGGCTTGTGAGTTGGCATTCAGTTAGGCGACTGCAGTTTAGGGTGCCGTATTGGTCGACGATTTGGTTTAGGAATTGGAGGATTGGACGTTGGGTTTTTACGAAGGGGGTTCGCGGGTTTGTTCTTCCGTACGTGTGGCTTAAGCCCATTATGGCGACGTTTACGGCTCCGCAGATGCTGCCTGTTCGGGCGATGCCGCCGCCGTAGGCTGTTACGGTTTTTGGGGTTACGTCTATCTTGTAGTATTCTCTGAAAATAGCCATATAAACGGATTCGGCACAGTTCCAGCCTTCTGTGTTGAAGTAGTGTAGGGCTTTGTCTACTATGGTTTGTTTGGTTTTGGCATTTGACATGGGGAGGAAATGAGTGTTTTTAGAGATTTAAAGGTATATGTGTGAGGTTTGTGTGTGCGTGCGTGCAACTGCGCTAGGCCCCTCTATTTAGAGCCAAATATGCTTTGTTGGGTTTGTCGTTGTGGGTTCATGGGTTTTTTGGGGTTAGGGTATGTTTTGGAATTTGTCTTTTGTGGCGCCGCAGATGGGGCATTTTTCTGGTGGTGCTACATCGGAAAAATCGGTACCTTTGCATATTGGACACCGTTCGGGTCTTAGGTTCGGGACAATAACTCAATCAGCTTCGGGAGAACTATAGCAAGTATCGTGACAGCAAAAGGTATGACTGCCGCACCTAACAATTCAATCTTGCTTTCAAAGGACCAATGGTGTTTTTCTGTTAGCCCATCTTTAGAGGACTTCTTCACAACAGAATTGAATTTCTTTACAAGTTTGCGAAATCTCTTGAAATTTGCTTCGGTAGTTGGGTCTTGCATCCATCCCATTAAGTCACCAAAGTCCTTTTGTGTCATCTCGCTGTTTTCAATAAATGATAGAGTCATGCCAAGCGACAATGCATAAGGCGATACTTCGAGATTGTAGGATTTGGCGATTTGGCTGGCCTTCTTTGCCGCAAAGAGTATTTTGCCGAAATCTGCCTTACTAGGCTCGTTTTTGAAGTCCTCTTCAAAAGCCATTATGGAAAGAATACCCTCTCCCAAATAGCTAAACATATCCGACAAGATTATCGAGACTAGTAGGACTCCAAGCAATGCTAAGGTAAGGAACGAAGTCCACAGAGGTAATGGTCCATACAGCCATGAAAAATAGAAAAACGCGATAAAATATGCAATTGTCTCAAAAATCAGCGTTCTAAAAAGACGTTGCAAAAAACGAAAACGTGAATACATCCATGTCTTGCTGAGTCTTTTCAAAATCCATTCCGATAGAATGAATGCGGAGGAAGGCACAATTGCTGTCACTAAAGACAGCGGCAAAATAATTATTGCAAGCCAAGAAATCTGGTATTCGAGTGCAAGATAGGCGTATAGAGAAAGAAAGAAGAGCCACGATAGAAAGAACAAAGGAATACCATAGATGAGTCTCGAAGATAAGGTGATTTCGATATAGGAAGGCTTTACTTGAATTGAGTCATACTTTTTCTTTTTCAGTTTGTTCCACTAAGAGTATTGTAGGCATCATGATTCTTAAAAACATAGTTCTCACCCTAAGTTCGTCCTCTGTGGTCGTGCAGATTTAAGATTTCTTTATTTCCGCTTAACCACAAATTCAAGTTTATTCAACTTTCTGAAAACGTTTGCTATTTCAGTTCTTTTCCGCAAATTAGGCAAAACTTGGAATAAACAGGAATCTCAGAATTACAATATGGACATCGTTTTTTCGTTGATGGTATTGGTGATGTGAGAGCAACCATCCCAGATACATTCGTTATCTCAATGCTGTCCTTGCTCGAACCAGTTGCCTCCGAGATGGTATTTTTCATGTTTTCAATAATCTCTTTTCGTCTCTTCTCATCCCAAACAGAGCGAGACATTAACCCCGTTTCTGGTTCCCATACAACACCCATCCATTCGTCTTTTCGTTCAGTTTCACCTTCTGCTCCTAACTGGGCAATTCCAAAACCGCCCTTCTTTCTACTCTCAATTTGGGTTCTCCAATTGATAAAATGCTTACCATCGACCTCAGCAACGATTACATTGCCGTCATACAAAATGTCATATTTAATCTCTGGTTTCTTCTTTCTCTCACGTTTTTCTTCCATACCATCCGACCAGAAATGTAATATTGGAGAAAATTAGAATCATTTAGCCATGTAGTAGATTTGCTCTCCGCTTCTCGTCTTAACCCGCTTTGCTATTATGCTTCCTTCCTTCATTAACGAATCCACAGTGTTTTGAACCACCCAACTACCAGCCACAAAACCGATAAGACCACCAAAATCTCTGATTTCAGTTCTGTACCCCAATGCATACAATATTTCAGTAAGAGTAAATGCACTGCTTCGATTTGCCCTTAGATATGACAGAATTTGACCCTCAATTGTATCCCAACTCCTTCCTGAATCAAACTCATCTTTCCGTATAGGCATAATTATCTCCTATTCTATCATGTAAAAACGAACACTTAAAACTTAATCTTCCCAATCAGTTTTTAGCGCGCGCGAGCGCCAAACTGGATGGGGAGTTCTGAGTTTAGCGCACGCACCATATTCTGTTTGAACAGCAAGAAGAACCAACCAGGCAGATAATTATTAATAAGTATCCAGTAAGTACTCTGGAAAAACTTCTAAAGAAAATACTCATACGAAGCCTTTTTCATTAATAGGTGGGGAAAATAATGGAACAGGAAAACATAGCCATATATCATTTAATACTGGATGAAGCGAAAACCAATATAGATGGTCTAATCAAGGAGCTTGAGAAGTTTCCAGATGTTCAGCTATGGATGTGGGAAGCGAATACAATTCGTGTGGGTAGACTGCCGAAGATTTTTAAAGTGATTCCAGTAGATAAGTTAGCATATCAGGACGGATGGTTGGTGATAAAGCTAAATGAAACTTCATTCCTGAGACATCTGTATATAGTCTGTGAGGCAAAAGACAGATATGCCGTTGCAGAATTGCTCAAGAATGCTTTAGCAGCTTTGCCAGGGTTACGTATGAAAGTTGAGAGGGAGGCTTATGAGCTCTGATATATCATCACTCCTAATGATTACCAACTTAGGCTGGGCCTGTGGGCGTGTATTGCGCAACATTAAGGAAACTAATCCCAGTGAAGTAATATATTTCCACCAAGACAACCCATTATGGAATGAGAAAAACCCAGACTATGCTAACGCCATAAGCATATTCAAAACTGACCCAAAGATACAAGATTATGAACGGCTGGGAAAATTAAAACCGAAGGAAATAAGCTCCATCACCAATTATGCTGATTTATTTGATGCCTTGGCGGACATTATTGAGGAAAACGAGGATGAGTTTGAACGTATTTATCTTGACTGTACTGGTTTTCCGAAGGGGGCCGTGCCTGTTGTCTTGCACTTGGCGGGAATATATGACAACGTATATCCAATTTATAACCGAAGCACAATATCGACCCGTTATATAGCACAAAGAGACTCTTTGCGTTCCTCTGATGAGGGAGAGGGGCCTGAACAGCTTCCATTTACAAAAATCAAGACAGACTGGATTAATAAACCCGAAAGCTCTGAGTATCAGTTGTTAAAAGCCGCATGGTCCCTGGTTGAGAAAAGCACGCACCCGCGCGCTAAGAAGTGGAACCACAAATTCAGCGAAAAGGACCTAAAAGATGAGCTTGAGAAAATGGGAGGGCCACTCTCTACCAAGAGTATTGGTGAAGGGCCTTGCAATATCAGAGTTGGTAAAGCGATTCCGGCGCTCTTGGATTCAGGTTTCTTTATGAAAGCGTACGATGCTTATGAACGCCTTAGGTTATCATTGCCAGGATATGTATTGGCTCGTAGAGTTTTTGGGATGAAGCGTTCTGGAGCTTAGAGGGAAAAGCAGTTGCAACCAAGCGCCCTGAGAAAGTTAGCGCTAAGAAAGAATATTGATGTTTCGACGATTCTTCGTGCAATAAACTTGGCTTGGTCGTCGACGAGATGTGAATTGGAAGGGCATCCCGTTGAGTATGGGATCGTGTTGGGTTCTCTAAATTCCGTTGTTTCAGCTGTACCTCAACCATACTTTCGTGGACCGAAGTTAGATCTCTTCAAAGCGACTTATGCGAAGCTTCACCAAAACTTTGGCGTGCTTGATGACTGGAGTAAATCCGCACTTATCATTGATCGTCACATGGCGAGGATCGAAGGTATCATTGAGTTAAGTGCTTTGAAAGTTTCCGACCCTTATGAATACATTTCTGGGATCACTAACTCGATTTGCATAGTTACAAAAAGAGCTTATTCTGTAAGGATTTATTACGATGGCGGTTTTAGGATCCAATACATCTTTAACCGGAAGAGTGGCGTAATAGAAGCACGAATATTGGATGAATTTGTTCCACTCCTGGTAGAGCGGCAAATTCAGCCAGAAGTCGCGATCAAAGTATTAGATGCTTGCCTAAGAGTTTCTGAAACTCGAAAAGGAGCCCTAATTCTTCTCGGGCCGTTAACTGATTTGCGGATGTTATCCGAGGCCTCAGTTAAAGCCATGTCCGCACATATCCCAGAAACAGTTGCTACTTTGCCGCTGTCTAACATGATACGGTATATGATTAAAGATGGGGCCACATGGATCGACGAAGGAGGGCTTGTAAGAGGACATGGCTTAAAATTCGTGGGTCCTGGAGGTCGGCACTCCATAACTGAACACGTTGCTTCCCGATGCAAGAACACGACCGCGGTAGTTGTATCCCAAGATGGGGAGATCACGATTTTCTTTGAGAATACAATGACACGACTTGCCTCGCAAATAACGGATGATGGCTTATTCGATGAGGCAGTTATAAGTGGCAAGCCGTAAAGTGATAATTGCGATAATCGGTCTTCCCTCCAGCGGGAAAACAATGTTAGGCAACTACCTGAAAAGCTCAGGTTATTACGTTTTGCCCGAGGTTGCTGGATTGCTACTTTCTCGAGGTCTGACTGCAGGCGAAAGGGCAGATTCTGATTTTGATAGAAAAGTAATGTCAATGGAGTTCGCAAGAGACTATCGCTTCCTTCGTTCTAACCGTGGAGTGCAAGTTGTTGAGACATGGCACATAGGAAACATGGCATATTCCATGGCACGCTTTTCTCCAACCATGTATAAATATGAAAGCAAGTTTTCGAACACATTACAGAAGTTCGAAGCGAAATGTTTGTTTCTGGATATAGACCCCTATACTTCATACCTGCGGTCCCTAAAATTACGGAAGCCCACCTCGAATTCCATCAATTTTTTAGACAGGGTTCAGGAACATATGAGAACGTTAATAGACGATTTTAGGTTGGTCTCCGTTGCTCTTGACGCAACAAAAAGCTCCAAAGACATTCTTGGTAGAGCCTTGGACGTTGTTTCATCCTGGGCTGCATCCGAAAATATATAAATTTACCCTATAAAGTTTGCAAGTACAGAATATAATTCGTCGCATTTTTCTTTAACTCAAAAAGGAGGCTGGAACAAACGGTGGTTAGCTGTGGACTTTTTCAGTTATTAGGCTTAGTTTTTCAGCAGCGCGCGCCCTTCTTCATGCACACACTCACTCCGTGTGAGTGCGCGTTGTATATGGGTAGGTAGGTATAGGTAGATAGGGGTTGAGTGACAGTTTGAGAGAGTGACGAGTTGAGGAAGTGGTTGGTTGGTTGGATAAAACTTTACCCCAAAGAGTGAATACTAGTGTCTTTTGATTTCTTCAACGATGCACTAACTGACGCTGCATTTGGATGGTCAGTGCTGGTTGGTTGGGTTGGTTGGGTTAAAATTTAATGAAAAGCTTGACTTATGTTTGCGAATAATTATGCGCTTGAAATGTATTAAAACGTGTTTTACAAGCAAAAATTATATGAAAAGCAAGTGTTTAATCAAGACTCTAGCATAATGGAGAGTAACATAACGTGGACATTATTGTTTGTGTTAAGCATGTTCCAGAAACAGCAGAAGCAGAACTAAAAATCGACCAAACAGGCAAAAACATAGAAAAAACAGGCTTAGTCTACGACATAAACGAATGGGACGACTACGCCCTAGAAGAAGCAGTACGCATAAAAGAAAAACAAGGCGGAACAGTCACAGCCATAACCATAGGCACACAAGACACAGAAACCACACTACGCAAGTGCCTCGCACGCGGAGCAGACAAAGCCATACGCCTAACAGACCCAAAATTCGAAAACTCAGACGCCTACGCAACCGCAAAAATCCTCCACAGCATAATCAAAACTCTACACTACGACCTAATCCTAACAGGCATGCAAGCAGGCGACGACAGTAGCGCCATGGTCGGACCAATCCTCGCCGAACTACTAGGCATTCCACACGCAACCATGGTCAAAAAACTCGAACTAGCCCCAGATTCAGCCAAAGTAAACCGCGAACTAGAAGGCGGACTAGAAGAACAGCTAGAAATAAAGCTACCCGCACTCATCTCAGTCCAAACAGGCATAAACGAACCACGATACGTCTCAATAATGGGCATCCGCAAAGCCATGCAAAAAGAAATCAAAGTCTTAAGCCTAACAGACACGGGCTTAACAGAAAACGATGTTGGACCAGCAGGCTCATGGATAAGCATAGACAAACTCTACGTGCCGCCAGTCGAAAAACAAGCAGAATTCCTCAAAGGCACGCCAGACGAAATTGCCACAAAAATCACAGAAATCCTCAAATCAAGGGGGCTAATCTAAAATGCCAGAAATCTTCGTACTAGCCGAACACAGACAAGGACAGTTAAGAGACATAACATACGAAATGCTTACAAAAGCCAGAGAAATAGCAGAAAAAACAAACAAGGAACTAACCGCAATCATACTAGGCAAAAACGTCAAAGAACAAGCAAAAAACATAGCGGAATACGCAAAAAACGTTCTATTAATCGAAGACCCGAAACTGGAAAACTTCAACTCAGAAGCCTACAAAAAAATCCTAACAAAACTAATCACCGAACACAAGCCATCGCTCGTCATGATGGGACACACCAGCTACGGCATAGAACTAGCCCCACGACTCGCAGCCGCACTAAACACGCCACTCGCAACAGACTGCATAGACCTAGGCTTCGAAGGCGAAGCATTCACCGTAACACGCCAAATGTACGGCGGAAAAGTAAACGTTAAGGCAATTGCTCGCAAAGCCGAAACCTACATGGCAACAATCCGACAAGCAACCTTCACACCAAAAAAGCCTGAACCACCAGCAAACGGACAAATCACAGAAACCCCCTCGCCACTCACGGAAGAAATAGCCGAAAAACGGTTTATCCAATACGTTTTGCCACCGCCCGGCGGAATCGACATCACAGCAGCAGAAAAACTCGTAGGCGTAGGCAGAGGAATAAAAGACGTTGCCAACATGCCCATTATGGAAGAACTAGCAAAAACCATAGGCGCAGTCCTAGCATGCTCACGCCCAATCGTAGACAAAGGCTGGTTACCAAACGACCGCCAAGTAGGCAGCTCAGGAAAAACCGTAAAACCAAAACTTTACATTGCAGTTGGAATAAGCGGCGCCTTCCAACACGTTTTAGGCATGAAAAGCAGCGACCTAATAATCGCCATAAACAAAGACCCAAAAGCCCCAATCTTCAGCTTCGCAAACTACGGCATAATCGAAGATTTATTCAAAATTGTACCTTCTCTGAAAAACAAAGTATATGAACTAAAAACGCAGAAAGCATAACTCTAAACCTAGGAGAGAAAAACCAAAATGGAATTCAAACTAAACGAAGAACAATTAGAGATAAAACGTGCAGTACGCGAATTCGCAGAAAAAGAGTTGACACCAGAACTCGCCCTGGAATTTGACCAAAAAGAAGAATTCCCGCTAAGCCTCTACAAAAAAGCTGCACAACTCGGCTTCACAAGCATGCGAATACCGCAAGAATATGGCGGACAAGGCTACGGCGTCCTAGAAGACTGCATAGCCGTCGAAGAACTGTGCCGAGTAGACCCAGGCCTAGGCGTAGCCATATCACTGGGCAACCTAATGATTCCAGACGTGCTGCTAAAGCACGGCAACGAAGAACAGAAAAAGAAGTACATTCCACCGCTTGTCAACGGCGAAAAAATATCCGCAGCAGCGTTCACCGAAGCAGAACATGGAAGCGACATAACACGCATGGATTCAACAGCCGCAAAAACAGGCGATGACTGGACAATCAACGGCGCAAAGGAGTTCATAACAAACGGTTCAATAGCAGACTACTTCATCATCCTCTGCCAATCAGACCCAAACGCGCAGCCGTCACACCGTGGACAAAGCATATTCCTCGCAGAAAAAGGCATGAAAGGCTTAGAGGCAACAAAGTTGCACGGCAAGATGGGCATAAAACCATGCGTTACTGGTTCGCTTTCTATGAGTGACTTAAAAGTGCCAGAAACAAACCTCGTAGGCGAACTGAACAAGGGTTTCTATTACACGCTTGAGCTTTTCGACGGAACACGTATAACAGTTGCCGCACAGGCAGTTGGCATGGCGCAAGGCGCATTTGAAAAAGCATTAGCCTACGCGAAAACGCGCAAGCAGTTCGGACAACCAATATTTAACTTTCAAGGCGTGTCTTTTAAGCTGGCTGATATGGCGATAAAAATAGAGTCAGCACGGTTAATGATGTATAAGGCTGCGTGGCTGTATGACAAGGAAAAGCCGAATCCAGTGGCAACTTCAATGGCGAAGGCTTACGCAAGCCGCGTGGCAATGGAAGTAACAGATGACGCAATACAAATCTTCGGCGGATACGGCTACTTAGCTGATTATCATGTAGAACGCTTTCACCGTTGCGCAAAGATAACAGAAATCTATGAGGGCACAAGCGAAATCCAGAAACTAACAATAACCAACTACCTAGCAAAACAACAGTAACAAATTTCATCCTCTCTCTTTTCTATTTCATAAATTCGAATCTATCAATAAGCTTCGGGTTTGCGTTGACATATATGATAGCATTTTTTGTAGACTACTGTTACCAGTAATGTTGCCATCATGAATATTGAGAGAACAAGAAATGATGAGAACTCGGGTACAATGATTATTTCTAGCCTTGAATGATGGTAGCTGAAGTACAACCATCTATAGGTCCCATTATCGTAAAGCGTGTAGTTTACGTAGTATGGTTCTGCACCATCAATGCGCACTTGATATGTATTATTGATTAGACCGTGGGGAATGCAAATTCTGATGAAGCCAAGTATTTGGGTGGCTGTTGTGTTGGAAACATGTATTTTGATTGTGCTATTAGAATCGAAATATTCAAAGTCCTCCACAGTAGAGTTGGAGATTACGTTTACATGGTAGTCTAATGAAGTGTTGAAACTGGAAAACATGCCCATCAGAGGACAGTGGTCAAATTGCTTTAATTCCAGAGGCGTCGAGAGAGGAGTGATAAGGTAAGCTGACTCGCCTATTCCGTCATGGTTCAGATCAGCATAATGATAGTCGCTCCAATAGTTGCCTTCTATGCTATTATTCCAAAAACTGCCAGGGTAGACCGAAAGATAGAAATACACTTGAAAAGTGTTGTCAATGAAGTTGTTATCGTAAAAAGTGTTATTGTAACAAGTTTGTAAGCAGAGACCATATTCATTTTCTGCTATAGTATTGCCAGCAAACACATTGTTGCTGATGTTGGCAGGATAAATTCCATAGGGGTTTTGAATTATAGTGTTGCCATAGAATCTGCTGTCCGTAACGTTCCTCAAAGCAAGGCCTGTCATTGTACTGGATGTTATGTTGTTGCCAGTAATTATGTTATAACTTGATTCCCTTAGATAGATGCCACCTTCATTAGAAGAAATATTGTTGAATGCGATTATGTTGTTATCTGAGTTGTTTGTGTAGATGCCTGTGCAGTTACTATGACTGATGCGATTGTGTTGGATAATGTTATTATTTGAATTTTGCCATAGTGCAACACAACTATTGTTGACGGAATCTATTTCATTTCGAGATATTAGGTTATTGGAAGAATTCCACAAATCAACTGCAACAGAGTTTTCGGTGGCAAGATTTTCTGTAAACCTGTTACTAGTAGAGTTCACAAGTTTGATTCCGTACACGTTCCTCGTCAAAATGTTGCCATTTATATTGCTACCTTGCGATGTTTCTATCAAAATGCCGCAATCAGTATAGTTATGACCACTGTTACGAAACGTAAATCCCGAAACATTAACAAAGTCAGTAGTTATTTGCATCAATATGCCAGTGTCATTGCCGTCTATAGTGGTTCCAACCATATTTTCTCCAGTTAGCGTTAAAGACTTGTTTACGAAAATATGCTCGTAGTACACCCCTTCTTCAACAAATATTGTATGCCCGTCTAGAGTTTCTGGTGCATTTATTGCCCCCTGAATGGTTGTGTAGTTTAGCTTAGTATTGAGGTTGTGAACTAGATGACTGTTAGGAGCTTTCACATCAACGAGTCGAACCCCTGAAGAAGGCAAAAGAGACAGCAATAATAAGAAAGCTGAGATGACTACAAATCTCCTATCCATAAGTATCACTTTTATTATATTCTCTATTTGAAGTCATATGTTTTGTGGAAGAATCTTCAGTTGAAGTCAATTGACGTTTTAAAATTGCAGCTGGCGTAGTTCAGATATAGAATTCGCCAAGGATTTCCGTATATTATACACTTAGGCTTTGTGTTTGAAGTGTAATTATGGAAAGAGTTTGTAACGTGCAACTGCTCCATTTATGGCAAAAGATACGCCTCTGGTCTAGTGTCTATGTAACTTTTATTACCAATCTCTCTACCATCAAAGCATTAGAAAACAGGGAGAAATAATTTTTGGCAATTGGGAAAGTCGAAAAGACAACAGTCTTAGGTGTTGAAGCGATGGGCAGCGGAATTGCCCTCCTCCTTGCAGTGACTAGACACAAAATTACATTTTTTTTCAAAACCATGACACGACAGAGAGCAATTAGGCTATTTCCTATACTCCAGCATTGCAGCAGATGCTGAAAAACCCCATCCATAACCAAGCATCAAAATAATGTCGCCGTCTGAAAATCTGTTCTCTGAAACTATTCGTTCAAGGATGAATGGCAAGCTCGCTCCCGCTAAGTTGCCATATTCGTTAAGAACCTCGTGTGATTCTCTGATTTTTTCAGGTTGAATTTCATTGTACTCAGCTAAGGCGTTGAGTATTTTTTCGCTGCCCGTGTGGACTGCCCATTTCTTTGCAGTTTTTGTAATGTTTTGGGCATTTTTTCCAAGCAGTCTTTTGAGGGCTACGTCTGTGTATTTTACGCCTAGTTTTGGAATTTTTTTATCCAGATGTGAGTAGAAGCCGAATTTGAAGGGTTCGTTTAAGGTTGCAAGTCTGGCGTAGCCAGCTAAGTAATCTTTCTTTCTAAGGTTTGTGACTTCCACAATTTTCCTAACTGCCAAGCCTTCTCCTTTGTTTGTTACGATAGCCGCGGCTACTCCATCTCCGAAGAGGAAAAACTCCATGGTTGCAATCCATTTTCTCAGTTCGCTCTGCCTTTTTGCTTTGTTTTTTATCTGATTGATCTGGCTGATTCCCATAACGTCTTTTATGCTTTGGACTTGGTTGTAGAACCAATACGAGTTTACTCCAGAAATACACAGCAAGACGAAATCTTCAGGATGCGCAGCCAGGTAGTTTTCAGCCAGTTCCAAGGTTTTCGTGAACGCAGCGCAAGCCATTCCTTGAACGTTAACATGTTTAATGTAGGGATTGAAACCAAGCTTTCGAACTAGAAGTTGGCTAAGCCCCGGGCACAAAAATGGGTTTACATCATAAGACGCGATGAAATAGCCTATGTTCCTAATGGATAGGCCAGCGTTTTCGACGGCGTCTTCACAAGCCTCTAAGCAAAGATTGACGACGCTGGACTCGTTCAAAATTGTCTCTGATTTGGAGGGTGAATCTGCATGGCTGATGAGATGTCTTTTGGAGACTCCTAAGTTGAATATGTTTTGTTTCACGTCTTCAGGAATCTGGCATGGAAAAATCTCAACTAGATCTTCAGTCGAATATTTGGTTTTAGGTGCAGCGGTGGATAGACGTAATATCTGCATGGAGTAAAAGTAGCAGAGAAAATTATAAAAAGATTCTCAGAACAAGTAGCCAGTTCTATTGATTCGTCTAAGGTGTCTCTGGGGTTTCTGAAGAGATTTTTCTCGGTTCTTTTAACATTAGATAAAACAGTAAACCTATCACATATATTAGAGATGCCACGCCAAAGGGTACAACCGTATCTGGGCTACTAGAGTTCCACACATAACTTCCAGCGGTTGGACCTATGGACAATCCTACACCATTAAGCGTTCTAGTTATTCCAGAAACAGTTGCTCGCTTATGCTTTGGAACAAAATCCATCAACCACGCAGACACTGCTGGCGAACTTATGTTTCCAATAGCACTCAAAGCTCCCATCATCAAGGCAAATTCCCAAAGTGACTGACTGAAAGCAAGAGCTAATACCAAAGGAGTGCCTAAGAAAGCAAACAGAACTAATGGTTTTCTTCCAAACTTGTCTGCAAGTTTCCCTCCAGGGATCTGAACAAGTCCTGTTACGACTCCAAAAGCGATCGAGGAAACCAGTCCATACATTGTTAGGTCGGCATTCAATTTAAACATGAGAAGACCATTGAGTAATGGGCCAATGAAACCGTTTAACAACCCGTTTGCTAGATTTGTCAAACTGAAAATGAGGATAACCCTTTGAAGGGATACAGCTTGCCTTGAAGCCATTTCGTTAACTGGAATGTTTTCTTCTTCGGTTACTTGTTTTTTCTCAGCATGTTTTCCCTTCATTAAAATTGAAAACGGCAAGCCAATGATGCTAATATAAATTGCCATGAAAAATGGAGTTCTTATGTCAACGAACTGTGCTATTACTCCACCTAGTAAAGGCGCGGGAATCTGTGCTGTAATCCATGATAGGTTGTAAACACCATACGCCATGCCTCTTGATCTTTGTGCGCTGTAATCAGCTACTAGGGCGGAGATGGCGGGTGTAGAAAAGCCTAATCCAAACATCTGAACGAACCTTGCAAGGAACAAGATGTAGAGGTTTGGAGTCACAGCAAACAGTCCGAAACCTACTGCCAGTATAATAAAAGAGGATATGACTATTGTTCTTCTTCCCGCAACATCAGCCAGAAAACCGCCGAGGAAATATCCAAGAGTGACTGCTACGCAACCTAAGGAAAGAACAATACCATACGCCGCTGTAGTTGCGCTTTGAACATCTTGACCTGTGACGAATTGCCTTATCAAGTATGGAATGGGCGTAGCAATCAAGGACACGGCAAAAGTCAGCAAAAAATTCACTATCCACAAGACGAGGAACGCTCGAGATTTATAGCGAACGGCACTTTCAGCTTCCAACGTTCAGGCCCCAGCAGAAAACAAACATCTGCTAGGTAACGTTAAAAATGTTGCGAAAAGTCAAAACGTATATGAACCGTCTTCTGTTTCTAAATCAAAGAGATGGCTTCAGTGCAGATAAAAGTCAACGTAACAGGCATTGTTCAAGGTGTAGGCTTTCGCCCGTTTATCTATAGAACGGCAGTGAAAAATGGGTTAAACGGGTACGTTAGAAACCGAGGCGACGCTGGAGTAGAAATCCTCTTAGAAGGCGAAGAAAAAAACATTCAAAACTTCATAGAAGATTTAAAATCGAAAAAGCCTCCTCTGGCGCAGATACATGAAATCATCACGACGAGGCTTAAAGGCAAGAATGAATATGGAAAATTCACCATATACAAGAGCTCAGATGAAGCAGAACTTTCAGGCTCAGTTATCCCGCCAGACATAGCAATATGCAATGACTGCCTAAAAGAGCTCAGAGACCCTAAAGACCCAAGATACGAATATTTCTTCATCACCTGCACAGACTGCGGTCCAAGATTCACAATAATTGAACGCCTTCCATACGACCGCCAAAACACCACCATGCGAGAATTTCCCATGTGCAGCTTCTGCCAACGCGAATACGCAGATCCATCAAACAGACGTTTTCACGCCCAGACAATTGCTTGTCCAAAATGCGGACCCAAAGCATACTTAACAACGCGAAAGGGCGAATCAATTGAACACAAAGACCCAATCCGAGAAGCTGGCAAACTTCTTTCAGAAGGCTTCATAGTTGCTGTAAAAGGTTACGGCGGTTTTCACGTTGCCACATCAACAACAAAGGACGACCCACTAATTAGGCTTAGAAAGGTCAAGCATAGAAGCCAGAAGCCATTCGCTATTATGGCTCGAAGCTTAGAAGCCGCAAAAACTTTCGCAGAAGTAAGCAAACGCGAAACAGAGCTTCTAACTTCTTACACTCGCCCAATAGTTTTGCTGAACAAAAGCAACGAATATTACCTATCAGATTTAATCGCCCCTGGTTTGCATAATGTTGGTGTTATGCTGCCCTACGCTGGTTTGCATTACATGCTGTTTGATGAAGTGGATGAGCCAGCGTTTGTGATGACAAGTGCCAATCCGCCAAACCAGCCTATAATAAAGGACAATGAAGAAGCCATGCAGAAGCTTGGCGACACTGTTGACTACTTCCTGTTTCATAATCGCCAAGTGGCCCACAGATGCGACGACTCAGTAGTTCGTGTGCACAACAAAGATTTGGTATTCATAAGGCGTTCACGAGGCTACGCACCAGCCCCAATAATGCTTAGAGGAAAAGCGAAGCGTTGCGTTGTAGGCTTAGGTGGAGAATTAAACAATACTGCATGTATTTTACTTGGAAATAAGGCATTCATTTCCCAGCACATAGGCGATGTAGAAAACGTTGAAACAAGAGATTTTCTGAAAGACGCAACAAAACACCTAATCCGC
>Ga0315280_10007179_pt1 | contig 15070 bp, 16 predicted proteins | sample YL17G06_40_MG_FD_203697 | JGI IMG/M metagenome (GOLD analysis project Ga0315280, IMG submission 203697) | Sediment microbial communities from Yellowstone Lake, YNP, Wyoming, USA - YL17G06_40 | ecosystem: Environmental > Aquatic > Freshwater > Lake > Sediment | place: USA: Wyoming | collected... | reverse complement strand
CCCGCCGACCCCATCTTCAAAATGATACATTCTTGTTGTTTGAAATGAGGAGATGGTTTAGGGATAGGTCGATCCCACCAATCCAATCATTCCCAGTCGAGATGCTCGAAGAATTTTCCCGAACCTCTCTTCTGACATCTCTTGTTTGTATTCTCTCAAGGCTTCGATGAGAACTCTCACGTCTATTTCTCTAATTATTTTTCTTACGCATTTTGACACTTCACTTCCAATGAATAGGTATTGGCAAACCGAAGTCAAATTGGAAGGTTTCCTTTTGACGCTTGCGGTTTCAAAATCTACGAGCACTGGCTTCCGTTCAGCTGTGATAATTATGTGTTTGGGCGCTCTACTCAATTCTCCATGGTCCAATCCGACTTTATCGAGTTTGAAACAGATCTCGAGAATGCCGAGGATAGCACCCTGCAGCGATCTCCTTTTTCCCTTTCCTTTGAGAGTTTCCACCCACGCTGGAAACAGAATACCTTCAATATAATCTACTAGAAGAAAGTTCTTGCTGGCGGCATGTAGTTTCGGCCCAGCACCGACGGAGTTCGCTATTCTCAGCATCTCAGCTTCATGTTCCATAGTTGATCTATCTGAATCTATTCTACGTATCTTCAATGCGCATCTTCCTACCGCGTTACGCGCAACTACGACCACGCTGACACATCCTTTGCCGAGAACGGGCAGGTTCTCTACCCTCTTCAGGCCAGTAAGCTCAATAGCGGCTACTCCCAGCGATTTTAGTTCAGCGATCCTATTCCCGACTTCAGTAGGGTCAAATTTGGGATAACAGAGAATTCTGCCATAGATTGGATTTACGAAATCTTCCGGGGGAATCAGGATGCTAGGAATCAATCCAGCTGGGCCTTCCATTTAGGAAACTGCAGAGAAAACTGGAGAACTGCCTATTCGATCTGTAAAGATTTATTATTTCTTCATTGAGCAGAATCTTAAATCCACGCTTAATACTCTCAGCCACTCGACTGGCCACCCCGATGGCCCTGCCGCCAGAACTCAGAGACGCCTCCAGCAAGAGTTTAGCGCTGCGGTTCCTCCTCAATTTCTCGACGATCCATCTATCGTCCTCAATCCATGGTCCTGAGACGGTATCTTCTCTGTTCAAGTGCTTTTGGAGAAACTTCTCAGACTCCTCGCGCCTTAAGACAGGCGGACCCAGATGCCTCTTGCTCTTGCTTAGAGTTGCACCTGTAAGTTCGAAGAGAATAACATTGCACTTTTCTTCGTCACTCCAAGAAGCGGATTTTGATATTTCAAAATCGTTCTCCTCCAGGAGGTTTCTCAACGATTTCTCAGTCTTGTAGAGTTGACTCCAAAGAATATCGACCACTGCGTCCACTTTCCCTATTTGAATCAAGAGCAGAGCTGAACCTCGCCTTGTCATGATCGATCTCAATTGTCTAACGCTAGACGGTTTGGTTACGGTCGGATAGAAGAATCTCAAGCTAGGTTTCTGAATAAATGCTCGAGATGCAGCGACAAACTCCCACATTCTCCTGACGTTAACCGCGGCAGCTGCATTTCTGCCACGATCAACTGGATCTATGGCCACAAGTGGGCTGTCGAAAAGTTGCTCAATCTCATCCCGCCTTCCTTCATAGTATCTCTCGACGTCTATCGTTTCACTTCTTCTCCAGTTTGAAACTCGTGTCACTGTATCCCTGAAGGTTCCGTAGAAAAGCGATAGCGTTTCACAAAGCATTCCGCTGAAACCGCCAACTTTGATTTCAGCCCCGTAGACGCCTATTCCCTTCATAAACTTCTTGAGGAGCCTCGTTTCATCTCTCAGGTTTTCGTCAAGATGACTCTTCATATACTCAGTATGAAACGGTGTTCTGTCTGTCGCACTCTTCCAGTTCCCTCTCTCTACGCGATAGCATGGGACAACGTTGACTCTAGTTCCCTCGACCCACGTTTCCACGTAAGGGTGTTCTGCATATCTTTCTATGATTCTGTATCCTCTCAGTGCTTTCCTTGCAACTCGAAGGCAGGTTGTTTCGAGTTCATTTCTACTGAGAGTTGGGGGAACCCTCATGAAAATGTCTATATCAGCTTCACCGCTGAGCCAAGTGTCCTTCGCGACCGACCCATCAATTCGAACATCGGCGTCGAGACCACTCTCATTCACGACGGCCGAAACTTTCAATTTCATTCTTTCGGCGAGTTCAAGAATCCTTTTTCTCTCAAGGCGTCTTGGTCTAATCCTTCGGAGGACGCTGCGGCAAACATGCTCCAATTCCTTCATGAGGTCACCTCGTAGAGCGTAGTATAGATCGGCCCCTTTGGCGTCAGTACGCTTTTCTTCAGTTTCAGTCTATCGACAATCATCGAACCAAGACGCTGATCCTTAAGCGCTTCCACGGCCTCAACGAGTTTCTGCCTGTTACGCCCAGACCGGACCCTGGCTATCGTCAAATGGGGGCTAAAGCCCTTTCTGTCTGGAGCGAAACCAAGCTTTCTTAGGTTCGGTTCTAGTTGATTAAAGATACTGCACAGCTCAACTTCTCCTCTAGTTATTCCAACCCATACCACGTTCGGACGACGATAATCTGGAAAGAATCCAAGCCCCTCTAGCTCGAGATCGAATGGCTGAAATTTAATTTGGCGCATCGCTTGGCATATGCTTTCCACAAGACTTGAGGGTATTTCACCAAGAAACCTTAGCGTTGCGTGAATGTTCTGAGGCTCAACGATTTTGAGATCTGCACCAGTCTGGATCAACGTTCTCTGAAGACCTACGATCTTGGTCAGAATGTCGCCGTCTCCCAGCTCAACCGCTATGAAGCTTCTTATTCGATCCTCCGACACTTTCAGAACCAACCAACACAAATATCAGCTGCGTGATAAATTTAACATTTCACAGTGGGAGTGAAGTATATCGGTGTTGGAAGCCCAAATCATGGGGTAACGAGGTTACTTGAGTTTCAAGAAGAAGGTGATAGTGATAGTTGGCATGCCTGGAGCAGGGAAGGCCATGGCATCAAGAGTGGCACGAGACCTAGGATACCCGGTTCTAGTGTGTGGAGATGTTATCAGAGAAGAGGCTAAGAGGAGAGAGATTCCGCCTACTCCCGAGAATATTGGAACACTAATGTTGAAGATACGTGAGGAGGAAGGCCGCGCTGTTGTCGCGTCCAGGCTGATTCCTCGGATTCAAGCTCAAGACTCGAATGTCGTGGTGGTGGAAGGCGCGAGGAATATCGAGGAGATAGATGAGCTTAGGAAGCATTACGATGTCCGAATCTTGGCCATTCATGCTTCACCTACAACGCGGTTCAGCCGCTTGAAGTCAAGAGGCAGAAGTGATGACCCTAACAATTGGAACGACTTCATGGTAAGAGACCGAAGAGAAATCGATGTCGGTATTAATAGGCTCGTCGCTACCGCTGACAGGATGGTAACAAACGAGGGCAGCATTCGAGAATTCAAGGGCAATGTCAACAAGCTTCTTAAAGAGATGTGCTCAGAATGATCGATATCGAGATTGAGGCTGAAGCTTTCATATATCCAACAGAAGATCCTGGGAAGGTTGAGAGAGCTATTAAAAAGATTTTTCCAACCTGTTCGATGACTCTTGAGAGCCAGTCTGAAGAAGCAAGAATACTAAGAGCAAGAGAACATGGGAAGCAAGCGCTAATCCCACTACAGAGTCTGCTTAGACAAGATCGAATTCGAGATGCAGCTCGATCAGTTCTTATGTCAGGAATCTCCAACAACATGATCACCTTCCATCTGAATAAGCAAGTCGCTTTCGTAGGCCACATCTCTTTTTCAATGCCGAACGCTGAATCTCCACTTGGACCGATCACTGTCAGAATCAGATGTGAGAATCCGATCGGCTTGATCGAATGGCTTGCTCCAAGAAGCGTCGCGGTGGGCTGAATATTGAAAATAGGGGTCTCCTCACTGTTCTTAATCGGAAAGCCTTTCGAGACTGTTCTCGATTCGATCGAGAAACTTGATGTGAGTACTTGGGAGTTGGTCGATGAAGATACCCTTAGGCTGGATAAGCGAAGAGTGCAACGTTTGAATCAACAGCGAAAATCACTCGAATTGAATTTTGCCGTTCACTGCCCGTTCGCTGATATGAACATTGCGACGCTCAACACAGACTTGAGGAAGTTTCTTCTGAAACGTCTACTCAAATCGATCGAATATGCAAGTCTTCTAGAAGCTAAGTTTTGGATATGCCATCCAGGATGGCCTAATGCGTTAAGTCACGTTCACCCGGGCAAAGATTGGATATATAATCTAGAAACGATTGAGATTCTGTCAAGAAAAGGAGAGGATCTTGGAACCCGAGTTATTGTAGAAAATATGCCTAACCCTTTTCCTTTCCTTATGAAGACTGCAAGTGATTTCAATAGATTCTACAGCGATTTTCGAGGTGAAGCGCCAGACATAGCTTTTGATATTGGGCACGCCAACACCTCGAGTGATCGGGTGATCGGGTTCCTCGATAAATGGGGGCATAGGATTGTCCATATTCACGCCCACGACAACCACGGTCGTTCTGATGAGCACAACGCTGTTGGACATGGAACTGTCAACTGGCAAAGGATAGCGTCGAAGCTTTCGAGACTAAGCTACAACGGCTCAGTGATAATAGAGTCGATTGAGAAACCATATGAAAGTCTCGCCAAAATCAGGAAACTCTCAGCTTGACGCTTTGATATCGATCGCCATGAGATCTAATGCTATCACAGTCTTTCTATGGATTTTCCTAGCTTGACGTAGCAGAACGCTCGGGTTATTGTACATAGCGCTTATGTGCATCAATGCGAGTTGCTTCGCCCTTGCTTGTCTGGCCAAGTTTGCGGCTTCAGATGCGGTAGAATGGCCATACTCTTTTGCCTTATCTCTCATAGAGTCGTCGAAAGATCCGTCATGAATTAGTAGGTCGGCATTCGCTGTAAGTCTCCTTACCGCTGAGCAGGGTCTTGTATCCACAGCGTAGACTAGCTTTGCTCCCGGCCTCGGTGAACCTACAACATCACTGGATTTCACAATTCTGCCACCAATCTTCACATCTTGACCGAGCTGGAGTTTCTTCCATAAAGGACCCTTAGGAACTCCAAGGGTATGGGCTTTCCTCGGGTTGAACCTTCCAGGTTTAGGTTTTTCAACCAGACCGTAACTCAAACATGGGATTACATGGTTTGCTCTGGCAGCTTTGATTTCGTAGTAGGGCTCATTTAAGACCGTGCCAGGGCCAACTTCATGTATCCTCAGTGGGAAGACTAGTTGAAATTGCACCGTCCTATTGACCGACTCAACAAAGTCTCTTAATCCCTGAGGCCCGTAGACATCAAGTTCTTTGCTACGGCCGAGTAACGACATCGATTGGAGCATTCCCGGCAATCCCAGTACATGATCCCCATGCATATGGGTGATGAAAATCTTCATTTTCTTGTTGAATCCGATTCTGGAGAGAACCATCTGCTTCTGAGTGCCTTCGCCACAGTCGAACATAAGCACCTCGTTCTCGCGTCTTACGACGACGCTCGGAAGATTCCGACTTTTTGTCGGCATTGTACCGCCAGATCCTAGAAATACTACTTGCAACCGACATGACACCGCGCTCGTCTATCCCTTTCTGAAGACAGCTATCTCACGAGTCAGACTTCTATGCACATAAACGTAGTGCCTCTCGAGCAGCTCAAGACCAGCGGCTCCCCCAAATTCACTCACTCCCACTGTTTTGGGAGAAGCCACGGAGAGAAACCCGTTTTTCATAAGGAGATCTGCAGCGGAGTTAAGGAAACCTTTCAACAGATTCACCGTAGTTAAACCGAGTGTCGAAGCGCTCTTCCCATACGGTGGGTCTGTAGCTATGCAATTCACAGGGCCGAATGGAGGATTTCTCGCGTCCGCTCTTGCCACACCCACCGGAGAGACTCTGAAGAATTCCAGGTTTCTCAAGCAACCTTTCACCATCTCTAGCTTGATATCACATCCGACGACCCGACATCCCACAAGTCCAGCTTCAATCAGTATCCCGCCCACACCGCAAAATGGATCTAGCAACAGTTGACTACGCTTTGGCCTAGCGAGGTTCACCATGCACCTAGCCAATTTAGGAGGCATAGTCGCAGGATGGAAAACGGGTCTCCGTCTAGGCCTCCTCTTAGCGATGGAACCACGTTGCCTCGCATGAGTCATTATTCCGAAAACGAAACGTCCGTTGCTCAATACGCCTAAGAAAACCCTATCGGGTTTCCTCAAGTTCACGACGGTGCTTCTCGTCGCCCTCAATATGGCTTCGCCAATCTTTCTTTCGAGAACATCGCCCCGTAGATCCTTGGAGGTTCCCGCGGCTCTTTTGATTCTAACAGCAAAGCTCTGATTCCCGCCTGTTACTTTATAGAAATTCGTTTCATTGATCTTACTCAGAATCTTTTTGAGATCGCCTTCGCACTCGAAAAGTTCTATTCCGCATGCCTCGCACATTGAACTTCTGGAATCGACTTTCTGCAGAGCCTCCATTGGAGCTTCTAGACTTAACAATTTGAACGATTGCTTTCTCACTCTATAGCTCATTCCTTCTGCTTCGAGAATAGCTTTTACTTCTGACGAGGGGAGGGTTGGGTGCTCGCCTGAGACTACGAAGAAAAGATTCTCTTTCACAAGACTTTCCTCAAGCGCTCAGCCAAGACTGGTACGGTCATGACTTCTCTTCTCAGATCACGCTCAAATCTTAGGTCGGATTCTCCGTTCGGAAATGTCTTGGACTCAACCGGAACCACTTCAGCTTTCAGTTCCGCAGCAAGGCTTCGAGCCAAATCCGCGGATGTGTGGCCAGCCACTACTAGCGGCAATTCGAGTCCACTTCCGGTTAACAGGTATAGTAGTCTTCAACTTAATATGTTCGAAAAGTGGCCTAAGCAATTTGAACTCCAATAGAATTATAATAGTCTTCAATCTCATATTGCGAACTGCCTCTGGCCAGTTGAGGGTTATGGTAGTTGAAAGATAGAGAAGCTATGCTTTACGAGAAATTGCCTGAAAAAAGGGTGAGATGCGACCTTTGCGGAAGGCGATGCAGCATTCCTGAAGGATCTGTTGGATTTTGCAGAGTCAGAAGAAACCTCGGCGGAAAACTGATTTCGTTAGTCTACGGAAAAGCGTGCTCTGCAATAGTTGACCCTATCGAGAAGAAACCACTTGCGCACTTTCACCCAGGATCCCTTGTATTGTCTATCGCTACCGTTGGATGCGATTTTAGATGTAGATTCTGCGACAACTGGGCGATAAGCCAAGAGAAAGATATTACGGGTCAAGATCTTCCTTCTGAGAAGGTAGTAGCGCTAGCTGAGGAGTATGACTGCCAAGGAATATCTTACACTTACACAGAGCCAACCATATTCTTCGAGTACGCTTATGATACTGCGAAACTAGCTCATCAGCATGGGCTTTTCAATACTTTCGTAACGAACGGCTATATGACGCGTGAAGCTGTCGAGACTATCGCACCATACTTGGATGCGGCGACGGTTGACTTCAAAGGAGGAGGAGACCCGAAATTCTATAGAGAAGTCTGTCTCGTCCCGTCAGTAGAACCGACCTATGAGTCCCTAAGAAAAATGAGAGAGAAGAACATTCACGTTGAGGTTACAAACCTTGTCGTTTCGAAGTATGGAGAATCGATGGATTCTATAAGGAAGCTAGCGGCTTGGATAAGAGATAATCTGGGAAAGGATGTCCCTCTTCATCTCTTAAGATTTCACCCCGACTATCAGCTGACAGATGTCCCTTCAACGCCGATCAAGACTATTGAAGAAGCCTGTGAAACCGCCAAGAAGGAAGGTCTGAACTACGTTTACGCTGGAAATGTTCCGGGCCATAGATGCGAGAATACGTTCTGCCCGAAATGCGGTGAGTTAGTCGTAGAAAGAACCGGCTTCGATATCAACAGGTGGCGATTGAAAGAAAGAAACACTTGCCCTAAGTGCGGCGAAAAAATAGCGATAGAAGGTGGGTACAAGCCGAGAGGCGGACTCTACCACTACAGCGTAATCTAATGGTTAGAGCCTCTATTTCCATTTACGCCGGTACGTCAAAAAAAGGAGGAGTTATTGTCTTCCGCCGCATTTCGGGCAGAAGACTGCTTCAGCAGCTATTTGTGCACCGCAGTGAACGCAGAATTTGACAGTTGGTGCTCCGACTGCTGGAGGTGGAGGAGCGTAGGCTGGCGGTGCTGGAGGAGGCGGAATACCCACTGGTGGAACTGCTCCGCTGTAGATTAAGCCTGCAGATCTTGCGATGAATACTCCGAATATCGGTGATATGATCAATGATATCAACCAGCCGATGAGGGGAATGCTACCGACGGCCCCCACGATCACCGCGATTATAAACATTACTATAAGCCATAGGATGTACTTGCCCCAGCCGATCTTGCCGATTATTCCCAAGATCTCGCCGACTGCAAACGCCTTCCCGAAGCTGTTGTTCTTCACCATGTGAACGATCGCCATAGCCATAATTATCGCGATGGCGAAAGCCAATATTGCGCCGACGACCAATAGTCCGACGCCTATTGCACCAAAGGCTGGAAAGAACATTCCCATTCCGACTGCACCGAAGATGAATGAACCGACTCCCAGTATTATGAGAATCAATGGAACCAGCATGTATAGAAAAGCTGCAATCGCCACTTTCAAACCTTGAATGAACATGTCGCCGTATTCTCTCAGAGGCGGGGGTTCAAGTGAGATAGGCGTTTCCTTGACGACCCGAGTCATATATCCCAGCACGATCAAGTTTACTATTGGTATTATGTCTAAGACTATTAGTATGGCAAGTCTGCCTAGGTCACTGAAGAGTTTCTTCGCATACTCGAAAGAGTTGCCGACGATTTGGCTTAAATCCAAGCATTTTCAACTCCAAATTTTGACCAGTCTAAAACATTGTGTGCTTGACATATATATATATCCGATTGAATCGATCGGTTGATGAAATGCGCACAGTGTCAATCGAGCGCTAGGCGAAGTATGCTTTGATTTCAGGTTTGAACAAGTACCATAGTGTGATTATGCTGATTACCGTGCCTATTGGGAAGCTGATCAACCCTATGACCGCTAGTATGATTGCGAAAGTTCTAGCCCATTTCTTGAGAGTCCAGAGGCCCCAGCCGATCACGATATCTAGAATGCCAATAGCTATGAGAACTGCACCCAAAATCCACAAGAGCGTTAGGAACGCTAGCGGCAGAAGATACGCTATTCCCGCGACGTACGCTAACCCTCCGAGGATCGCTACAACAGCGCTAAGCCAATACAAGACCGCTAGAATTGTAACACCTGATGGCCGAACACCTATACGTGGAACTCGAAGCGAAGACGGAGGAGCTACGACAGGTTTGAGTTGGGCTCCGCAGTTCCAGCAGAATGTCGCGTTGGCCTCTATCTCTTTTCCGCACCTGTAGCAGTAAGGCATCTCACTCACCATACTTGAATTATGTGTACTTCTGACATTTCTGGCAGTACCATCTTTGATATTGCTGTATCCATTGAAGAGCGTTTCCACATGTCGGGCATTTCGGTGCAGACGAGTTCTGTGTGAGAGATCGTATTCCCTTATCGATCTCTTGACCAAGCTCATCGAAGAATCCGTCTACTCCTCCTCTATGACTGGAGAGATGAGGGCAGACTCTACACATTTCACACCACCATTCTCCGTGAGCAGGTTTCAGGGCAGTCCCGCAACGGGGACATAGAGGTTGCTCAGACAATGCAAGCCCGACCAGTATCGTGCTGGGGCACTCGTATGGCTCCAATAAGTTATAGAGTTTGTTGTTGCCCGCATTTGCTACAGTAGGTCGTGTCCGGGGTGAGTTCCGCTCCACAGTGCATGCAGTATCTCACAGCTGCTTTTTCTAGAGGTTGGGTGGGAGGTGGGGGAGCGGATGGAGCTTGATAGGTTGCGGGAGGCGGTTTCGGCTTTCTCCTCAAAACTGCGATTAGCACGATTATCAATACGACGACTATTCCAGCTATCGCACCAATAATGGTATAGAATTGAGTGTAATCCTCCGTCCAGGCAGCGGCGACAGTCTTCGGAGAATCCATAAGGATCGTCGCCTCAGGCGTCGTCTCTGATGAGTCTCCTGTCCAACTCTTGAAAACATACTTTACACCGAGGCTTCCCATAATTCCGCTTTCTGGAACGCTTGAGGTTACTGAGAATCCAGCTGTGCTTCCAGCGTCGTACCAGCCGAAACCGCTGGTGGTTCCATATTGCGAGTTCACTGTCAACTTGTATTGTGTCTTATACTCTGCGGTAACTATATGCGGAGCATCCATAACTATGGTCACTGGGTTTCCCAGCTTCGCGGTTCCGTCAACTAGCCAAGTTTTGAAGACATACTGTGCATCACTTCCACTCGGGATCACAGCGGTCGCTGTACCCGTGGTCACGCTGGACCCTTCATCATACCAGCCTTCGCCGCTTAACATTGCTAATTCACTAGGATTGACGGTGACATTCAGGTAGTGCTGAGCAATGTAATTGAAAGTGCATGAACCCTCGGATGAGAAAGACCACGTATTTGAAGAGCAGTAGTATCGCGTGCCTTTGCCTCCAGCGACGTACGCGTCGACAGAGATCGCATGAGATGAGCCCATAGCGAACTTGAACGTCTGAGATTCTCCTCCTTTCACAACTCCACTGGGCGTTCCGTCAACCTTGACATTGGTAGAAACTGTTGAGGAAAAACCGGACACATGAATCGTGAAGACATAGGTCTTCGGAAGAGCCGCCGCAACGTAAAAGGTTAGAGCAGCTTGATTGTTATTCTCATTCGATTCAATCACAACGTTCGTCGAATCGACAACCCATACTACCTGATGATACCCTTCAGATATGGTAAGACGCCCTGTGTACAGCTGCTCAGTCTCCCCCGCACCAAAGGAATAGGGGCCTGCAGTGAATTCAGCGTAGTCCACGAAGATAGTGATGTAAAAGTTGTTCGCATCAGCATCGCCTTGATTTCGTATGACTGCATACAAGACGATTGCTTGGTCAGCTCTAGGAGAAGGCGGCGACACTCCGATTCCGACCACAGTCAAATCTGGCTGTTGCGCATATGCACTTGACATGAAGAGTGCGTACCAACAGGTTAAAAGAACTAGCAGAATCGGATACGTCTTAAAACAACTCAAGCAGGATCCTTTAGAGGACATTCGCAGTTCAACTCAAAACATTCTTGCCTCTGTACGTATTTAACTAATACGGCAAGGGCGCAAAAAAGCGACGACCGAGCAACACACACCACAAAAAACAGTCATAGAGTATGTTTATGAGAAAGGAAATCTTCAACCCAGAATTGAAATCGCATGTGGACCTTGATGCGACCGGATGCAGCCTCAATACTTAAGGACGACAAATGTAAGCGAAGCTTATCAAGATATTTTGACGTATTCCAGAACAAACGAAACGCAAAATTCCTGATTGCCAAGAATCTGGAGTCAAATTTTTGCGAAGATGATTCTTTAGATAAGCTATGGAAAAGTCACGAAGACCTTCTAAAAGAGTACTTCAGCCTGGAAAGGAATGTAGATGATAAGACGGTTGATTTGGATGAGATAGAATCTCCAAAAAAGTCATTTCTAGACCTAAAGGTAGCAATAGCGAAGCATGTCATCCAGAGATGCGAATTGTGTGAACGCTATGACAGACCAAATAGGCTCGCCGGTCAACTCGGATTCTGCAAATGCGGACAATATGCTAGCGTTTCCACATACTTCGAACACATGGGTGAAGAGCCCGAGCTTGTGCCGTCTGGCACTATTTTCACATGCGGTTGCACTCTAAGATGCTTGCACTGCCAGAACTGGACTATATCCCAATGGTTTGAGGCAGGCGAGATCTACACGCCAAATGAATTAGCGAAAGTAGTTGATGAATTGAGAAGAAGCGGATGCCGCAACGCCAACCTTGTCGGAGGAGAACCAACTCCTTGGCTTCAAAATTGGCTCGAAACGTTCAGCTATGTCACGACTAACATTCCGATAGTCTGGAACAGCAACACTTACTACAGCCAGCTGTCAGCCAAACTTCTCGCAGGATTTGCTGACGTTTACCTTCTCGACTTCAAATATGGTCCTGGCGATTGTGCTGAGCGGATCTCCTCTGCGCCGAAATATTGGGATGCTTGCACCAGAAATCATCTACAGGCGAAGCAGTACGGCGAGTTGATTATAAGAGTTCTGGTGCTGCCTGAGCATCTGGAATGCTGCACAAAACCTATTGTGCATTGGATCGCGAGCAATCTCGGAAAATCTGTTAGAGTCAATATTATGTTTCAATACAGGCCTGAGTGGAGAGCTCACGAGATTCCTGAGCTAAGACGTAGACTAACGCATGAAGAGAGGGATAGAGCGATTGAACTGACAAGGGAAGCTGGATTGGACAATTTCATAACTTAGACAACGATTAGTTTTTATTTGTGCGCCCAAAGAAGAATCTCGGGTCGTCTGTGATCTATCAGAGTTAAGAGTGAAACGTGATCTTGAAGGTATTTAGCTGAGACGACCCAGCTTAAATCAATTTCGTTGAGAGGCATCATCGAGAGGCTTCTCGAGTGTATCTGAGTACGTCTCTGTGACCGCCAAAATTCCTCAAGAGCCCAACGTATTCCTTGCTTGAGTGAAGCAGTTCGTCTACTGGGCCCCCTGATAAGTCTGCTCTCTGCTTCTTCTCTGACACAATGATCTGTTTCTCGTTCAAGAATCTTATCGCATCGTCCAAGTGTTCACGGAGAGAAGCCGTCTGCCGCATCTCAGGACCTCGAATACTCCACAGTCCCATTAGAGTGTCAATAAGATCGGAATGCCAAGCCCATCCTCCGAGAATCGTGAGAGCTCTCAATACGTCACATGATGCTCTAGATAACTCATCCTCGCGTTCTTTGGACAATAGCCCTTTAATTGCATCATCTAATGTACCCAATCTATTCTGCCGACCGAATGAATCTAGGAAGACAAAGCTCTTATGTTTTTCCAGTTCGACCCGAAAGATCCAAGATAGAAAAAAAGAGCATCTTGGAATTCGATTCCGATCGTGCTGAAATCAATGCCAAGCATCTTTCTGTTGAGAGAGGGAGTATTTGACAAAGTTTTATATTTTGACGAACCCAATTTTACTTGAAAAAAGTATATAGATGTGAAAAAGCTATGTTAGGTTGGAAATTTTGGTGATAGACATGTCTGAGAAGAAAGAGACGGGAGAAAAAGTAACTAGACGTGGTTACATGAAGTACGTCGGCGGTATCGTAGTAGTTGCGGTTGTAGCTGCTGCTGGCTACGGCATATATCAAGCGACTCTGCCTCCTAAGAAAGGAAAGCTCGTGATTGACTGGTGGTATGAATCATCAGGACACTATCCGCAAAGCGCGGACCAAGCTGCAGTGTACAAGTCTGAACTCGAGAAAACCGGAATCATTACTGTCAATTTGCACGGGGCCGATTGGCCAAGCTACAAGAAGAACAGAGACGCCGAGATGATGCCTGTATACGTTTACGGCTGGTACCCAGACTACTTGGATCCTGATGACTACATCTTTCCGTTTCTGCATTCCCAAGGCGGAGGGTGGCTTCACATGAATTACAAGAACCCTGCAATAGACAAACTAATCGAACAAGCACGGGCAATATCAGACCCAACACAGAGGAGCCAGCTCTACGAGCAGATCCAGAAGATCATGGTTGATGACGCCGCTATCGTGCCTGTCTTCCAGAGCAGCGCTTGGGCAGTCACCAAGCCTGATGTCCAAGGAGTCGTACTTGACATAACGCAGAACATGTACTACTGGCTGATCAGCCCGCCTGCAGGCAAGGATACGCTGATTGTCGGAACCACGGATTCGGTAGAGACTAACCTCGATGTAGCTGAGGCTTACGACTTTTTCGGATTGAACGTCGTGCTGAATACGGGAGCAGGCCTAGTCTACATCAAACCTGGCTCAGGAGCAGGTCCGGAAGACTTCATGCCGGGATTGGCGACAAAATGGTCAGCAAGCTCAGATGGACTCACATGGACTTTTGATCTGAGGCAGGGCGTGAAGTTCACCGACGGAACGGAGTTCGACGCGAATGCTGTGAAGTACAGTTTCGATAGGTCGCTGAGCCTGTACTTGCCCGACGGTTCCCAAGCCGGCATAGGATACAAGGACATCATTGACAGTGTGGAAGTGGCTTCTAAGTATCAGGTCGTGTTTCACCTCAAGATTCCGTTCTCTCCTTTCCTATCCCTCATGGCATTCCAGGGCTCCTTCATTGTCAATCCAAAGTATGCTCCAACGGACAAGGCGGTGAACTATGTTGAGGGTAACGCGCGCGCGAGCAACCCGAGCGACCTAGGACCTTATCTCTTGACCACTTGGACGAGGAAGGCTGGGAAAGACTATGAGATGCGATACGATGTCAATCCGAAGTACTGGGGAATCGCCGACGGCTACCCGAAGACCAAGCACATAATCCTTAGATTCTACTCGGACGCAACTGCCCTAGCCCTCGCGATGAAATCTGGAGACATCGACATGGCGTTCAGGCAAATCGCGGCCACTGACCTCAAGACGTTCCAGACAGACTCGACAGTGAAGGTTTGGCAGGGTACAGGCTCGTTCATTCAATACATCTGCTTCCAAGAGAAGATTCCGCCGTTCGACAATCCCAAAGTGAGGCAAGCCATTGCTGCGGCTCTGAACAGGAAGGAACTTGTGGATACGGTATTCCTAGGCCAAGCGGTACCACTCTACAGCATGATCCCGAACGGGATGGCGTTCCACACAGACGCATACAAGGTACTCGGTGACGCAAACACTGCGCTGACTGTGAAGACACTACAAGAATTGGGCTACGGTTAGCGGAGAACGCGAGCAACTCTTAATTAGTAGCCCCACCTCCCTTTTTTCTTATGTCGCTTCGTTCGTACGTGATCGCCAGAGTTCTACTGACGATTCCGATGATCATGCTGCTCTTGACCTTCGTGTTTCTTGTAGTAAGAGTTCTGCCCGGTGACCCTGCCTCACTCCATTTCGAAAAGCAGG
>Ga0315280_10007177_pt1 | contig 15078 bp, 11 predicted proteins | sample YL17G06_40_MG_FD_203697 | JGI IMG/M metagenome (GOLD analysis project Ga0315280, IMG submission 203697) | Sediment microbial communities from Yellowstone Lake, YNP, Wyoming, USA - YL17G06_40 | ecosystem: Environmental > Aquatic > Freshwater > Lake > Sediment | place: USA: Wyoming | collected... | reverse complement strand
AGCTGACGGTCCAGCAGATTCTCGAATTCTTCGGCCAGGACGCGGTGGCGCGCGTGGTCAGGGAATCGCCGAAGCTGCACGACCCGAGCGGCACGCCCTCGACCACATAACAAAGGATCAGAACGATGGCACAAGGGGTCTTCGCGCGTCTCGCCAACCTCTGGCGCGGGTTCCTGTCGTTGTGGATCGCCGACGTCGAGAAGGCGCATCCCGAGATCGCGTACGAGAACGCGCTCAATTCGATGGTAGGGAAGTACGCCAAGCTGAAGGCCGCGACCGGCGCGATCATCGCCCGGCGCGAGGAAATCGACGGGCGTTACCAGGCGGCCACGCGCGAGCTGAAGCAGGTGGACGGGCAGCTGGCGGCCGCCGTGGAGTCGAACCAGGACGACCTGTCGGTGCTCCTCATCCAGAAGAAGAACCAGCTGGCGCAGGATCTCACCGAACTGCAGGGAGAACTGGACACCGCGCACAAGGACGCCGACTCGGCCAAGTCGTCGCTGCTGAACGTGCAGGGCGAGATCCGCAGCCTGAAGGCCGAGCGCGACTCGATGCTGGCCAAGTTCCGGTCGGCCGACGCGCGCATCCGGATCCAGGAACAGCTCGACGGTCTGTCGGTGGACGCCGAAGTGAAGGCCCTCGACAACGTGCGCGAGCACATCAAGGCGACGATCGCGCAGGCCAATCTCGGACGCGAGCTCTCCGAGTCGTCGCTCGACGCGCGGCTCGAAGCGCTCAAGAGCCAGGCGGGCGAAGTGCAGGCGCGCCAGCAGCTCGCGGAACTGAAGGCGAAGAAAGCCGCGCAGCAGGCCGCCCAGGGTCAGAAGACGATGTAGGGGGAGACAGCCATCATGAAGCTGACACCGTTCGCGAAGCTCTTCATTACCGTCGTGATCCTTGCCGTCGTCGGTTACGCGGTGTGGCATTCGAAGGGGGCGGACATCCGCAAGTGGGCGGTCGGCGAGAAAGCGGCCACGCCCGCAGCGTCCGCGGTGTCGCCCGGCGACTTCGACCCGCTGCGCACGGCGCCGGCCGACCCGATGCGCAACGCCGGGTCCACGGGCGTGACGCCGACCACCTGGGGCGGCGGCGGCCGGTTGTCGCGCACGCTCGTCGTCGGCATCAACACGTGGGCCGGCCACGCGCCGGGCATTGTGTTCAACGGCGGCCTCGAGCCGAACGCCGCGTCCAACTACCGGAAACGCTTCGGCCTGGATGTGAAGTTCGTGCTGCTGGAGGATCCGGCGGCGAAGCTGGCGGCGTTCCGCAACGGCAACGTGGACATCATGTGGAACACCGTGGACAACTGGGCGCGGGAAGCGTCGATCCTGGCCGAGCAGAACCAGAAGGCGAAGTCGATCATCATGCAGGACTGGTCGCGCGGCGGCGACGGCATCGTCGCGCTGGACTCGATCAAATCGATCGAGGATCTGCGAGGCCGCAAGATCTCGTGCACCCAGTACACGCCGTCGCACTTCCTGCTGCTCTACCTGCTGGCGCAGTCCGGGCTGTCGCCCGAGGAACGCGCGACGGTTGAAAAGAACATCATCTTCACCACCGATGCGCCGGCCGCGGCGGCGATGTTCAAGGCGAAGCAGGTGGACGCGGCGGTGACGTGGGAGCCCGATCTGTCGGGCGCGGTCACGGCGCGTGGCGACGAGGCGCACATCCTGGTGTCGACGACCGCGGCGACCAACATCATCGCGGACACGCTGGTCGCCAGGCAGGATCTGATCGACCAGGCGCCGCAGACCGTGCGCGACTTCGTGCAGGGCTGGTTCGACGGGATCGCGATGATCAAGAGCGACCCGGCCACAGCCTACGCGCTGGTTGGCAAGGCGTTGAAACTCGATGCCGACACGGTGTCGGGCATGCTGTCCGGTCTGAAGCTGACGCCTTACGCCGACAACGCCCAGTTCTACGGCCTCACGGGCGGCAAGCCGCACTACGAGACGCTGTTCGACACCGCGTTCGTGATCTGGCGCAAGAAAGGGCTGGTCACGCGCTCGGTCGATTCCAAGGACTGGGTCGACACGCGCTTCCTCACGTCGCTCGCCGCGGCCTATCCCGGCGCAAAGGTCGAGGAGCCGAAGCTGGCGTCGCGCGCGCCGTCCGGGCGGGACCGCGCCATCATCAACAAGCAGATCCAGATCCACTTCACCCCGGGTTCCGACGAAATCATGCCGGGCTCGTTCATCGTGCTGGACGCGCTTGGCGAGACGATGACTTCGTTCGGCAACACCTACCTGCGGGTGGAGGGGAACACGGACTCGACCGGGTCGGCGACGGCGAACATGACGCTGTCCGAGCGGCGGGCGCTCGCGGTAAAGAACTACATCCTGCAGAACTTCCCGAACATCCAGGCGCCGCGCTTCCAGACCATCGGCCGCGGCTCGATGAACCCGGTGGCGCCGAACACGACCGAGACGGGCCGCCAGCTGAATCGGCGGACCGAGATCAAGGTGGTGTTGGCGACGGAGAAGTAGGCGGAAGGCGGTGAACCACAGACCATCGCTGTTCGCGCTGCGCGAGCCACTGCCGCGCAAGGTGGGGCTCGCGCTCGGGTTCGTCGCGCCGGCGGTGGTGCTCGGCGCCTGGTGTGCGATCACGTACACGGGCTGGGCGCCGCCCGATTTCCTGCCCTCGCCCACCGAGGTGGTGCGTGGCACGCTGCAGCTGTTCCTCCAGTACGACCTGACCTCCGCCATCCTCATTTCGACCAAGCGCATCGCGCTGGCGTTCCTGCTGGCGTCGGCGGTGGCGCTGCCGCTCGGCGTGCTGATGGGCGCGTTCGAGCCGATCAACCGCATCTTCGAGCCGATCGTCTCGCCGCTGCGCTACATGCCGATCTCGGCGTTCATCCCGCTGCTGATCCTGTGGTTCGGCATCTACGAGCAGGAGAAGGTCGCGTTTCTCTTCCTGGGCGTCTTCGTCTACCTGCTGCCGGTGGTCATCTCGGCGATCCGCGCGATCCCGGACGAGCTCGTGCAGACGGCGCTGACGCTTGGCGCAAGCCGCCTGCAGGTGATCCGCACCGTGCTGCTGCCGGCGGCGCTGCCGGAGATCTTCGACTCGTTCCGCGTGATGAACGCCATCTCGTGGACCTACGTGATCCTCGCCGAGGCGGTGAACGCAGAGGGCGGTCTTGGCTACATGGTGGACCTGGCATATCGGCACCAGAAAGCGCCGTGGTCGTTTGCGGGTCTCCTGGTCATCGGCGGCATCGGGCTGATCACGGACGGGTTGATCCGCGGAATCTCCAGCATGCTGTTCCGCTGGCGCGAGACGGTGGCATGAGCGAGAACAAGGGGACGTCGAAGGGGACGCCTCACCCCGGGGAACCGGGCAGCGTCGCCGTCACCGTCGCCGGGCGCAAGGAAACGTCGCCGCCCAGCTACCGGGCGGATCTCGCGGGCGCGGCGCCGAAATTGCGCATCGAGGATCTCTCGATCACCTACGTCGATCGCTTCGGCCACGAAACCGAGGCGGTCCGCGACGTGTCGCTCGACGTCGTCGACAAGCCGGGCGTCGGCGAGATCGTCGTGTTCCTCGGGCCTTCGGGGTGCGGCAAGTCCACGATCCTCAAGGCCGTCGCCGGGCTGCTGCCGCCGACCAAGGGCCAGATTCTGGTGGATGGCCAGCCGGTCACCGGCGTCAGCCGCGATCGCGGGATGGTCTTCCAGGCCTACACGTCGTTCGGCTGGCTGACGGTTCGCGACAACGTCGAATACGGCTTGCGCCTCAGGCGCATGCCGAAGGCGGAACGGCGCCAGCTGTCGGACAAGTACCTGGCGGCAGTCGGATTGTCCGAGTTCGCGGACCGCTATCCGAAGGATCTCTCGGGCGGCATGAAGCAGCGCGTCGCGCTGGCGCGCACGCTGATCAACAAGCCGCGGCTCGTGCTGATGGACGAGCCATTCGGCGCCCTCGACCCGCAGACGCGCTGGGGCATGCAGGGCATGATGCTGGACGTGTCGCGCAGCGAGGACAACACGATCATCTTCGTCACGCACGACGTATCCGAGGCCGTCTACGTGGCCGACAGCGTCTATGTGCTGTCGGCACGGCCTGCCCGCATCCTGCACCGCGTGGACGTGCCGTTCTTTGCCGTGCGCGACATCGCGCTGAAGTCCTCGGCGGAGTTCCGGGCGGTCGAGAAGCAGCTGCTCGATCTGCTGTACGCGCCATCCGCGCCGCTCGCGTAGAATGTGAGCCATGGCTGCGACCCAGAAACCGGGCTCGCCTGACAAAGGGAAACCGACCACCCCAGGCTCGCCGGGGCGCCCGCAGGCTGCCGGGGCGCAGGGTTTCCCCGTGCAGGCGCAGAAGCCGGCCGCGCCGCGCACGGGCACCGAGATGGCCACCGCCGCCATGGAAGGGGCCCGGGCGATCCTGCGCGACTCGGTGCTCGAAAAGCGCCCGTACCTGAAGTTCGCCTTCTCGAACCCATACAACCTGTCGGTGTTCTTCGGCACGCTTGCCGCTTCCCTGCTGACGCTGAACCCCATCCTCGGACTCATCGCGATCGGCGGCGAGGCGCTGTGGCTGCTGCACGCCCCGGATTCCAGGCGCCTGCGCCACCTGCTGTGGGATCCGCGCTTCGAGAAACTGCGCGCGGCGATGGAAGCGGACGAGCGCCAGGCGCGCATGCAGGGACTTGGCGACGAGGAGCGCGAGCGCGTCAACGCGCTGGTCGCCCGCCAGCAGCAGATTCGGCGGCTGGCCGCCAACAACCCGTCCTTCACCGGCGACCTGCTGCGCGGCGAACTGGTGAAGACCGACCGGCTCGTCGACGCCTTCATCGACATGGCGATCACCTGCGCCAGGTACGAGGCCTACCTGTCGTCGGTGAATCTCCACACCCTCGACGTCGAGCGCGAGCGCTGGGAGCGGGTGATCAAGTCGACGGTCGACAACGACCCGCAGGCGGATATCGCCAAGCGCAACCTCGCCATCATCCTGCGCCGCCAGGAGAAGATGAAGGAGATCAATCGCTACCTGTCGGTGGCGCAGGGGCAGCTCGATCTCATCGAGAACTCGTTCCAGCTGATCGCCGATCAGATCGTGACGATGCAGTCGCCGCAGCAGCTGTCCACGCAGCTCGACGAACTGCTCGACGGCGTGGAGTCGATCCGCCAGGCGACCATCGACACCGAGCAGATGCTGAATTCCATGGGCATCGGGAGCACGACATGACCCAGGCGCGCCTGCTTCCCGAGTGGGCCGACGACCTGCGCCGACGCTACCTGCGCGGCGAAGCCACGATGTTCCTGCTGCACGGCAACGTGTTCGACGTTGTCGTCTGCGACGGCCGCACCTGGTCGCTCGTCGATTTCCTCACCGAGGTGCTGCTGAAGGAATCGCGCGACGCCATTGCCGTCTACAACCTCTCGACCGGCACACGGTTCACCAGGCGCGCGCCGGGGACCGCGGGCGTCGACGACGTGCTGCTGAGCACCGAGAAACAGCGCGCGCTGCCCGCGCTCGAGCGGTTCCTGATCGGCTCGACGCGCGCGGCGCTCGTCGTCGAATACGCGGAAGCGGTGGCGCCGGCGGGCGATCCGACCTTTCAGGCGGACGCCGACCGCGCGGCGATTATCACCTTGCACCGCTGGTCGTTCCTGCCCGCCATCGACAAGGGCGACAACCTGGTGCTGCTGCTGGCCGAGAACCTGAGCGAGATCGCCTCCAAGATCGTCTCGAACCCGCGCGTCGGCGTCGTCGAGGTGCCGATGCCGGACCGCGATACGCGGCGCGCGGTGGCGCAGCTGGCCGATCCGCGCCTGAGCGACAAGGAAGTCGATCGTTACGCGGAGATCACCGCCGGGCTGAAGGCAATCCAGATCTCGACAATCCTCGCGCCGCCGCCGGCCTCCGTTGAAGACGCCGCCGAGCGCGAGGCATTCATCGAAGGGATCCTGGGACCGGGCCCGGACACCGCGGAGCGGGCGCACAAGCTTGCCGCGCTGACCGCGGGACTGGGTCACGAAGAGGTGCGCAAGTTGCTGGCGCCCGGAGCGCCAGACGTCGCCGTGGCGACCTCTTCGCCGGCCGAACGCAGCCGGCTCGAAGCGGACCGGCTGATTGCGCGCCGCAAGCGGGAAATCCTCGAGCGCGAGTGCTTCGGGCTGGTGGAGTTCGTCGAGCCGGATCACGGCTTCGAGGTCGTGGGCGGCATGGACGAGGTGAAGAAGGACCTCGCCCTCGTCGCCGACAACATCCGCGAGGGCCGCACCAGCCGCGTGCCGATGGGAATCCTCTTCACCGGGCCGATGGGCACCGGCAAGACGTTCGTCGCCGAGGCGTTCGCGAAGGAGTGCGGCCTGACGACGATCAAGCTGAAGAACTTCCGGTCGAAGTGGGTGGGCGCGACCGAGGGGAATCTCGAGAAGATCCTCGGTGTGATCCGCGCCATCGGCCAGGTGGTGGTGATCATCGACGAAGGCGACCGCGCGTTCGGCGCCAACGAAGGGGAAAGCGACGGCGGCACCTCGTCCCGGGTCATCGCCCGCATCAAGGAGTTCATGTCGGACACGTCGAACCGGGGACGCATCCTGTTCCTGGTGATGACGAACCGGCCCGATCGGCTCGACGTCGATCTGAAGCGCGCCGGCCGCCTGGATCGCAAGATCCCGTTCCTCTACTCGCAGACGCCGCAGGAGGTCGAGGAGGTGGCGCGCGCGTCGGTGCGCAAGAACCGCGTCCAGACGAAGGTCGACTTTGCGTCGATCCGCGAGGCGTTCTCGCAGAAGCTCGTGGGCTACAGCAACGCCGACGTGGAGGCGGTCATCCTGCTGGCGAACGACAACGCGGCGCGCGAGGCGGGCGGCGACGCGCCGGTCACCGAACAGCACCTGGTGGCCGCCGTGAACGACTACTTCCCCAGCCGCGACGTGGAGCTCCTCGAGTACATGGAGCTGCTGGCCGTCTTCGAGGCGTCCAGCCGCCGGCTGCTTCCCGCCAAGTACGCGTCCCTCAGCCCCGAGGAACTCGATCTCCGCCTGCGCACGCTGCGTCTCGCCGTCGGCAACCGGCGGTAGGGCTGCCCGCGGTCGATACGCTCTGACGAGCCAGGCGGGCCTGCTACTTCCCCAACCTCTTCTTCATGGCAGCGACGGCGCCCCGGATCTGGCTGAAGTCGAGCACGCTGTCGAACTCGAAGCACGCGGTTGTGGGACTGCGCCGACGGCCGCTGGTGGATTTCGATTCATTTGCTCCTGTACACGTCGGTGCTCAGGTACTTCAGGCCCGAGTCAACCAGCAGTGTCACCACCCTGGCACCTGGCCCCAGTCGCATTGCCACCTGCATGGCCGCGACGAGGTTTGCTCCGGAAGACGTCCCGGCGAAGAGCGCCTCCTCCCGGGCGATGCGCCGGGCCATGTCCTTCGCGTCGTCTGTTTTGATGGGCAGGATCTCGTCCACCAGAGTCGGGTCCCAGAGCGGAGGAATGTAGCCGATCCCGACTCCTTCGATCTTGTGAGGCCCGGGCCGTCCTCCCTGCAACACCGGGGATTCGGCGGGTTCGACGACGACGATCTTGACACCCGGCTGGTGTCGCTTCAGCACTGTGGCGACTCCACGCAGAGAAGCCGCCGTACCCACGCAGTGAACGAAGGCGTCGATCTCCCCTTTCGTTTGACTCCAAATCTCCTCGCCCAGCGAATAGTAGCCGCCGATGGCGTCGTGGTTGTTGAGCTGATCGGTCCAGTAGGTGTGCGGCTCCCGACTCAACTTCCGAGCCACCTCGATCATGTCGAGGATCAGTTTCTTGGTGGTGAGGCCTCCTTCGCTTGGGACGAGCGTGAGCTCCGCACCCAGCGCCGCCATGTGGTCGCGCTTCTCCAGGCTGAATGCATCTGAGGTGACGATCCGGAGACGGTAGCCCCTGGCGGCGCAGATGAGCGCAAGCGATGTCCCCGTGCTGCCCCCCGTGTACTCGACGACGGTATCTCCCGGCTTCAGTCGACCGTCCTCCTCCGCCCGCGAAATGACGGCCTGCGCCATCCGGTCCTTGAGGCTGCCGGTGGGGTTTTCCGACTCGAGCTTCACGAAGATGTCCGCGCAATCGGGTGGAACGACCTTGCGAAGTCGAACCAACGACGTGTTTCCAATGGCGTTGAGTATGTCCATCGGTCTCTCCGCCCGAGACGATAGCGCATGTTCGGCTGACGCAGGAAAGGAAAAGGGCGCGCCTTGACCCATTCCCTCTCTGGTTGTCGCATGTGGACGGCGTTCGCGACCACGTGCGTGACCAGCTCGATGTTCCTGACCTCCCTCGCGCCCAACCTGCTCGCTGCCGACATCGTCCGCAGGACGGTTGGCATCTCGATTGGCTGGAGGCAGTGGGCGCTCGGTTTCCTCCCGGTCGGTCTGCTGCTCGTCGCCCTCATCCCCCTGCTCGTGTTCTTGCTCTATCCGCCAGAGGTGAAGGCGAGCCCGGAGGTCGTGCACTGGGCCGCCGCGGAGCTCGGTGCGCTGGGCCGACTGACGCGGCGTGAGATTGCGATGGCGGCGCTCTCCCTGATGGCCCTCGCGGGCCTGCGCCCGTGTACTTCGGCTCCGGCTATCTCTCGCGCAGGGATTTCTGGAAGCTCGGTCTCGTGTTCGGCCTGATCTTCTTCGCGGCGCTCGTCGCCATCGAGGTTCCGTTCCTGTGATCGACCGCGTCGCCCGTGTTCAGGTGGCGCTGTCGTACTGCGCCAGCAGGTGGAGGCTGTGGATGAAGAAGCGTTTCAGGCCGACGCACAGGTAGTTGAGACTCTCCTTCTCGCCCGGCATCCGCAGCAGCCGGTCCTTCGGACATCCACCGTTACAGAGCCTGCGGACTTCACACACCCGGCAACAGCGTGGCAGCGTGTCCAGCTTCGCTCGTCCAAACTCGCGCTGCGCCGGGCTCTCGAGCAGCTCCACGAATGGCACCTGCTGGATGTTGCCCAGGCGGTGTCCCGGGTCCACGAAGTGGTCGCAGCAGTAGACGTCGCCGTTGTGCTCGACCACCGGCACGTCCCCGCACGTTTGACGGAAGACGCACAGCGCCTGTTCGTGTCCTCGCACGGCCCTGGCCGTTTCCTCGAAGATCTGCACGCCCAGGCGGCCCATATCCTCGCGTAGCCACTCGTCGAAGATCGTGCACAGAAAGGTCCCGTACGCCTCCGCCGGCACGCTGCGGGCGCTGGCGCCTCCGCTCTCGTCCTGCGCCGGTTCGACCAGCGGGAGAAAGGTGAGGTAACGCGCGCCCAGTTCCTTGAAGAAACGGTAGACGCCGGTCGGATGCCGCACGTTCAGGTTGTGCACGACGCAGAGAATGTCGCACGCAATCCGGTGACGCCGCAGAAGCCTGAACGCCCGGACCACCTGCTTGTGGGTTGGCTGTTGCCCCCTGGTCACGCGATACGCATCGTGCAGATCGGCCGGTCCGTCCAGGCTCAGCCCCACGCCGAACGCTTCGTCCGCCAGAAACCTGCACCATTGCTCGTCGATCAGCAGGCCGTTGGTCTGGATCCCGTTGACGATGCGCCGGCCGGAGGGCCGGTGCTTCGCCTGGATCGCCACGATCCTGCGGAAGTAGTCGAGTCCAGGCAGCGTGGGTTCTCCGCCGTGCCACGAGAAGGTGACGACCGGGCCTGGAGATGCTTCAATGTGCTGGACGATGTAGGTTTCCAGCAGGCTGTCGGTCATGCGGGGCGGTGGGCCCTGAGGATAGAGTTGTCCGGCCTTCAGGTAGTAGCAGTAACGGCAGGCAAGGTTGCACCACCACCCGGCCGGCTTGGCGAATGCCTGGAACTCGCGGGAAGCGGTCGCCACGGCGCTTTGTCCCTCAATCTTCGCGCGCCCTTGTTTCGACGGCGCTGTTGCGGTAGAGATTTATACCTGACTGGCGGCATGCACGCCAGACATCTCCCAAGGCCGGGAGAAAAGCAACGCAACGAAGCGCAGCCGATTCGACGGGGAGCTGGCGGTCTGAGGCAGAGCTTTGCTGCGGAGGAGGGCACTGTGGACGAGCCGATTGTCGGACCGCGTGACCACTTCGGGGATGGCACCATGAGCCGCCGGCGCTTTCTCGGCCGGGTGGCGACCGCCGCGTCAGCCACCGCGGTCGGCTTTGCCCGCGTTGCGGGCGAGAGGTCCGCGCACGCACAGGTGATCGCCGAGAAGGACGAGCGGCTGGAGGTCGGGCGCGCCGAGTACGATGCCGCAGGCACGAAGATGGCGGGTTACCTTGCGCGGCCGAAGGGCGGAGGCAAGTATCCGGCGGTGCTGGTGATCCACGAGAACCGTGGACTCACTCCTCATATCCAGGATGTCGCGCGTCGCTTCGCCGTCGAAGGCTTCCTGGCATTCGCCCCCGACATCCTGTCGCCCGCAGGCGGGACGCCGGCCGACGAGGCGCGGGTACGCGAGCTGTTCGCGGGGCTGAACCCCGACGAGACCGTCGCACGCCTGGCGGCTGCCGTGCCGTTCCTCGCGCGACACCGCCAATCGACGGGCAAAGTCGGCGTGGTTGGCTTCTGCTGGGGCGGTGGCATGGCGAACCGCCTCGCGGCTGCCGGCACCTCGCTCAACGCCGCCGTTCCATACTACGGCGCGCAGCTGCCGGCCGCCGATGTGCCCAGGATCTCGGCCCCGCTGCTCCTGCACTACGCCGCGCTGGACGAGCGGATCAACGCCGGCATTCCCGCCTTCGAGGCCGCGCTGAAGGCGAACAACAAGCCGTACGAGCTGTTCATGTATGAAGGCGCGCAGCACGCGTTCAACAACGACAGCAATCCGGCGCGCTACAACAAGGCCGCTGCCGATCTCGCGTGGGGCAGGACGGTGGCGTTCCTGAAGAAACACCTGGGGACGTGAAACGGTTCTTGGTCCTTGGTTCTTGGTCCCTGGTTCCTGGTTCCTGGTTCCTGGTGCACACCAGGGCCCAGGGACCAGGGGCGTTCAATAGCCCCGCGGTTCCCCGTCGTGCCGTGTATCTGCGACGCCGATCCACGATCTGCCGCGGCGTACGATGACGTAGAGGCGTGCGTACTCGGCGCCTGCGCCTTCTCAACGATGCACCTCGTTCGGGCGCCGTCGAGGTTGGCGCTATAATCCTCCGCGGTTTCGGTCGGTCGAACAAGCGCCGCGGATGTCTCGGGAGGAAACGGGATGAAATCGATTTGTGTCGCCGTGCTGGTCGCGTGCGTGGGGCTCTTTGCCGTCGCGTCTGCCGCCTGGGCGCAGCAGGACGCAAAGGGCAGCCAGGACCATCCGCTCATCACACGCATGCCCGGCTACTACATCGACGATTACAAGGTCGAGGAGTTCGCTGCATTCGATCCGACGGTGATCGGCGGCAAAGAGGTCCACTGGGAAGGCAAGAAGTACTCGATCAGCTACGGTCGCAAGGAGGGCGCGACGCCGGTCAGCATGCTGCAGATCATCCGCAACTACGAGGCGGCCATCAAGAAGATTGGCGGCAAGGTCCTCGGTGGTGATGAGAGACGGATGGCCGCGGAAATCCGGAAAGTAGACGAGTCACTCCGGGAGTGGTTTCCGCGCGTGAGGGGAAAATCACTCCCGGAGTGGTTCTGCCACTCCCGGAGTGGTTCTGCCCCCTGGAAAAGGAAGGTCCGCCGTGCGACGAACCGCGACCGTTGCGTGTCTCGCTCTTCTGGCGCTCTCAATCGGCCTGGCTGCCCAGAACAAGCGCCCGGCCACCTTCGCCGACTATGGGCAGTGGGAAGCACTCGCGCCCGCCGGCACTCGCGGCGGCCTGTCGCCCGACGGGCGCTGGCTTGCCTACGGGATCAACCGGTCGAACCGGAACAACGAACTGCGCATGGTGAAGCTGGCCGACGGCACGACGAAGGCGGCCGCCTTTGGCGCCCAGCCGGCGTTGTCTTCCGATTCGAAGTGGATCGCGTACAGCATCGGCCAGTCGGAGGCCGACCAGGAGAAGCTGCGCGCCGAACAGAAGCCGGTTCAGAACAAACTGGGCCTGGTGAATCTGGCGAGCGGCGAAACAACGACGCTCGACGCCATCGAGAGTTTCTCGTTCAGCCCTGACGGCGCGTTCCTCGCCCTGCGGCCGTACGGACCGGAGCGATCCGCGCCGGCCGGGGGCGGAGCGCCAGGAGGCGGTCGCGGCACCGGCCGCGGCGCGGCCGCCTCGGCGGACGCCGACGAGGCGCCGGGGACGTCGCTGATCGTCCGGCGGCTCGCCACGGGCCGCGACATGACATTTGGCAACGTGTCGCAGTTCGCGTGGCAGGACGCCGAGCGCAGCCACCTGCTGGCGATGACGATCAGCGCGCCGGGCAAGACGGGCAACGGCGTGCAGCTGTTCGACGCGGAAACGAACACCGTGCGCGTGCTCGATTCCTCGTCTTCGCTCTACACCGGCCTCGCCTGGCGCAAGGACGCCGCTGACCTCGCCGTCCTGCGCGCAAAGACCGACGACCGCAAGGACGGTCCGACTCACAGTGTCCTGGCGTGGACCGGCCTGGACGCCACGGAGCGCCTGCGCACGTATGACCCCGCCGCCGACTCGAAATTCCCGGCCGGCATGCGGACGGTGGCGTTCCGGCGGTTGTCGTGGTCGGATGACGGGAAGACGGTGTTCTTCGGCATCGCCACGTGGAACGACAAGATCGCGCCGGCCGGGCGAGGCACTCGCCCGACCACGCCCACAGGGACCCACGGTGCCGACGCCCAGGCAGGCAAGGCTGATGCCGCAGGCACGGCCAACGAGCCTGCGGCTCTGGAAATCTGGCACTGGACCGACGCCGTCGTGATGCCGAAGCAGAAAGTCGACGCGCCAAACGATCGGCGCCGCAACATGCTGGCGGCGTGGCATCTCGAAGGTGGCACATTCGTGCAGCTGGGCAACCATCCGGTGACCGAGCAGGTGACGCCCATCCGGCACACCAACCTGGCATATGTCACCGAATGGTCGAAGTACGCGATGAGCCGATCGATTGGCCGGCCCGGTGCGGACCTGTACCTGCAGGATGTCGCCACCGGCGCGCGCACGAAGATCCGGGACAACGTCATCGACCGCTACGTGCAGGTCGGTCCGGCCGGCAAGTTCCTGCTGTTCCTGCAGGACGATCAGTACTGGACGGTCAATCTCGCCACGCGCGCCGTCACCAACATCACGAAGGCCGTGCAGACTTCTTTCATCGACAAGGAGTCCGACCAGACGGTGAAGCAGAAGCCGCCATTCGGCTTCGCGGGCTGGACCAAGGACGATGCCGCCGTGTTGCTGTACGACAAGTTCGACGTCTGGCAGCTGGCGAGCGACGGTTCGAAGGCGCAGCGCCTGACCGCGGGCGCCGCCGAGCAGGTGCGCCATCGCCTGGTGCGACTCGATCCCGACCAGGAGTCGATCGATCTCGGCAAGCCAGCCTACGTGAGCCTGTACGGCGAGTGGACGAAGAAGTCCGGGTACGGCCGCCTCGAGCCCGGCGGCGGCGTCACGCGACTCGTCTGGCAAGATAAGAACGTGGCGTCGCTCGCGAAGGCGAAGGATGCGGCCGTCTACGTGTACGTCTCGCAGGACTTCGACGACTCGCCCGATGTGTTCGCCGCGGGCGCCGACCTGACGGACGCGAAGCAGGTGACAACCACCAATCCGTTCCAGGCCAACTTCGCGTGGGGCCGCAGCGAGCTGCTCGAGTACAAGACAGACAAGGGCATGCGACTGCAGGGGGCGCTCTACTACCCTGCCGGGTACGAGGCTGGAAAGAAGTACCCGATGATCGTCTACATGTACGAAAAGCTCACTCAGAACGTGCACCGGTACGTCGCGCCGTCGGATCGCGACTACTACAACATCGGCGTCTTCACCAGCCAGGGTTACTTTGTGTTCGAGCCCGATATCATCTTTACGCCGCGGCAACCGGGCGTGTCGGTCGTGCAGTGCGTGGTGCCGGGCGTGAAGCGCGTGCTGCAGACCGGCATGATCGACCCGAAGCGCGTGGGCGCGGTGGGCCATTCATGGGGCGGGTTCGATGCGGCGTTTCTTGCCGCGAACACGCAGGGCGTGTTTGCCGCTGCCGTCGCCGGCGCGCCGCTCACCGACCTGGTGAGCATGTACGGCGACCATCACTGGGGCCCCGGCATCGCGGAAACCGATCACATCGAGACGGGCCAGGAGCGAATGGAGGTGCCGCTCTGGGAGGACCTGCCTGACTACGTGACGAACTCCGCGATCTTCACCGTGCACAAGATGACCGTGCCGCTGCTGCTCGAGGAAGGCGATGCGGACGGCACCGTGTTCTGGCACCAGAGCGTGGAGATGTACAACATCGCACGGCGCGCGAACAAGAACGTGGTGTTCCTGGTCTACAACGGCGAGGACCACGGCCTGCGCCAGAGGAAGAACCAGACCGACTACCAGCGCCGCATCCTCGCCTGGTTCGGTCACTACCTGAAAGGCGAGCCCGCCGAGCGCTGGATCAGCGGCGGCCAGAGCTTTCTCGACCGCGATGCGGAGGTGAAGCGCGCGACGGTGAAGTGACGTGGCGCGCATCATGGCCAAACGGCTTGACTCACGCCTCACGCCTTCCCGGAAGACCGTTGCGGGGCTCGTCGTGGCGTGCGGGGTACTGGCCCTGGTCGAAGGGGCGGCCCTGATCGCCGACGCTCATTACGGCTTCCACGCCAAGCTCGTCGCAGCGCTCGATTCGATTGAGCGCCAGACGGGCCCCACACCGCCGCGACCGCTGCCGTGGCCGCCGCACACCGTGCTGGTCCGCGTGCCGGATCGGGGGCAGGATCCCAACGAGGTCTACACGGTCGGGGGACGCCGCATTCCGGGCGGGCACCGCACGGGACTGCAGGGTTCCCTGTCTCCCGGCCAGCTCGCGAACGACCCGCGCAAACGCATCTTTGTCGTCGGAGAGTCGGTCGCGTTCGGCTACCCGTACGAGATGCGGTATTGGTTCGGTCAGATCATCCAGGAACGGCTCCAGGACAAGTACATCGTCTTCAACGCCGGTCAGATCTCCTGGTCGTCCTCCGATCTGCTGCCGCTCGTGCAACGGATCGTGGACGAGTACCGTCCCGCGATCCTGGTCCTCTTTCTCGGCAACAACGAG